>VFQN01001445.1_pt1 | contig 39814 bp, 65 predicted proteins | sample 3512371 | NCBI WGS metagenome assembly VFQN01 (sample SAMN10412370, study PRJNA504923) | tailings metagenome | isolation source: Replicate 2 from Balatoc abandoned mine | place: Philippines: Itogon, Benguet | collected 2017-08-28
CAACCAGCACGAGCACGGGCGCCGGGAGCCGCCCCCTCGCTCGTCGGCAGCTGCTGCAGACCAGCCCCCCTCCCCGACCCCTCCCCCCGCCCCCGCCGCCCTCCCCGCCCCTTCCACCGCCGCTGCCTCCCAGCCCTCCACCCCTCCCACCTGCTCCGCCCTCCCCTCCCTCCCCTCCCCCTGCCCCCTCCCCTCCGCCATCCCCACAACCGCCCAGCCCCAACCGACCCTCACCCCCTTCCCCAGCCCCCAGCCCTCCCCACCCACCGCCCCCCAGCCCCGCCCCACCCTCTCCCCGACCCCCTAGGCCCTCACCCCCACCTCCCTCCCCTCCGCTCCCTCCCACCGCCCCTCCCGGCCCCCCTCCATCCCCACCCTCCCCACCCATGCCCCCCGCGCCCCCGCCCTCTCCCCCCGCCCCTCCCATACCCCCCGCCCCTCCTCCCTCTCCCCCAAGCCCCCCCTTCCAACCCAACAACCCCCGCCTCCCGCCCTCCCCTCCCAGCCCCCCTCCCCCGGACCCGCCTCCCCCTTCTCCCCTCCTACCTCCTAATCCTCCCTCCCCCAGCCCTCCGCCACAGCCCCCGTCCCCAGACCCGCCCTCCCCGGAGCCGCCCTCCCCTCCTCCCTCGCCCCCCCAGCCGCCCTCACCCCAGCCCCCGCTGCTGCCGCCTCCCCCCGCCCCCCCGCCCCCTCCCGCCCCGCCCGGCTGCCTGCCCTGCGACCAGGCGCTGCTGGACACACTGCTGCCGCGGATATGCAACCAGCTGCTGGTGGACGACTGCAAGTGGGTCGGGCCAAGTCGGGTGGGATCGAGCCAACCAGGGCGCGCGCGTGTTTGGCGTGGCGTGGCGTGCGTGGCGGGCTTCACCCAGTGCGTGATTGCTTACGGTGTTGCTACCAGTGACACGAGAAAACACGACCCACTACAACTAGCCCCAAGACCAGTCCGTCCGCCGCGCGCGTGAGGCATGGCGCCCTCAGCAGGTTGCACCACGCCCTTGCCGTCGCCCCAACCTGCGCCCGCTGACCCTGCACCCCCCCCCCCCCCCCCCCCCCCCCTCAGAACCATCGCCCTGCAGTGCGTGGACGGCCCCCTCGCGCCCCCGCCCGCCAACGCCTCCACCTCCCCCGCGTCCGCTTTCCCGGCGCTGCCCGGCGGCGTGGCCGACCCGTGGGACGGCTGCGCAGCACGTGTGGTGGCCACCTTCCGCCTGGGGGACGCGGCGCAGCAGGGGCCCTTCGTGGTGGCGCTTGTCACCACGGACGTGAGTGCAGGGGGCACTGGGTGGACTGCGCATACGCCCCATGCCGCTGTGGGCCTGCACAAATTCTGTGTTCAGGGGCTGCGGGTGCGCTGTGGCTGCGGGGGCCACGCCAGGCAGCTTCACTGCAGTGTGGGATGCACTGTGGCATGCCCCCAACAGCCCCCTTTTACCCCTCGCGCCACCCTGCCCTCCGCCCCCCCCCCCCTTCCCCGGGCCAATCCTTGCCCCCCGCCTCCTCGGGTCCATGCCCTCCTCCCCCCCCGCCGTCAAGGTGTCGGTGGCGCTGGGCAGCACCGTGGCAAACAGGCAAGGCTGGGAAGTTCGTTAGATGGCTCAGTTCATTGAACTTACATTGAACTTACATGGTACGTACTTACATTACTACACCAGTGTACAGTGTACAGTGTACACTGTACACATGGTACTAATGTAAGTACGTACCATTCGTACTGACTTTTAACTTTTCACTAAAATAATTCGGATGGCCAGTGAAAGTTTGAATTTTGGGAAATTCGCACGGCCTCAGTGAAAATGCAAAAATTCTTTGAAAAATTTGGCTGACGGGTTGACACGTGGGCCTGCGCGGGCGGGCGCGTTTATTTGCCAACAACGCCTCAAGGCACCCGCGTTGCGTACATGTGCGCACGTACTTGAGCACAGCACCAATCATGCGGCTTATGGGAGGCCCTGAGCAAGGTGAAGCTGTTCCAGTTGACCCATCGACGCCAGAGGGAGCTTTCACTGGGGGCTTGCCACTGTCTTGCCAGTGAAAAGTTTCGGAAATCCACAAAATTCGCCCAGGCCCAGTGAAAATGTAAGGCAGTGAAAATATATTTAAAGGGGTTCGGCCTCCAGTGAAAACTTTACGGGTGAAAAGTCACAAGTCAGTACGGTAGCTTGAACTTACATGGTGTCTCGTTAAGCAAAAAATTTGTTCACCTGATTTAGATGCCGGGTGCAGACTGCAGGGTCTGAACTCTAAAATCGACCTTAATCAAGCACAACTTATATTACTACTCATCTCGACGCCGTTCCAACCCTACCCACAGGGGCAGCGCGCGCGTGACGGTCAGCGACCAGGCCATGGCTGCAGCCATCGGGGGCACGCTGGGGCTCACGGCGGGGCAGGTGGGGGCAGGCATGTGCGTGTGTAGTAAGCTGCCGTGCCTGGTGACGGCAGACGGGAGCTAGGTACGTGTACTGCTTGACTCGTACACCCACGTATATCTGTTCCCAACCACAACACCCACACCCCCAGAACCTGTACGGCACTGACACACCTGCGTCAACTGCCACGTTGGCTGTCCAGCTGCTGACGCTGTCCTACGCTGCCCCGACGGAACCGCTCCCACCCATCCATAACTGCGCACCGTTATCCAACACACGCTTTGCCTTGCATCTACGCGACCGGCAAGCACCTCTATGCACCCCGCCGCCCCCCAGGTGGTGGAGGTGTCCTCCGACGGCTCCGTCAACGTCACGGTGCATGGCGGCGTGCTGCGGCCCCTGGCGGCCCCGCCGCCGCCGCCCGGCCGCCAGTGCGACAAGCCGCGGCTGGGCAGCCTGTGCGGCGCGGAGGCGGTGGGCGCCATCGTGGGCATCGTGGCGGGCGGGCTGCTGCTGCTGGGGCTGGTCATCGCCATCGCGGTGTGCCTCATCAGCAGGGTGGGTCCTGGGCTGCGACGTGGGTTGGCTGGCCGTGCGTCGTGCCGTCCAGGGGACCCCTAGTGCCGTCAGCCCTTCACATGCACGCTGAGCAAGGCGCACTGTCGCGCTTTACCCTACGCAAGCTGCGCGCCCTTTCCCTCCCCCCCCCCTGTGCTGCGCTAGCCTCTGCCTGCCCTCGCGTTACCGTACTGACACTATGGCCAACCGCCCTCCTCCACCCGTGTCGGGGAACGCCCTCTATGCCCCGCGCTATCCTGTGACGCTTACATCGCTTGCCCCGTGTACGGCATCCCCCTTCCCCCCACAGGGCAAGCAGCCCGTGCTTCCCGTGGACGACTACGCGTGGGTGGCCAAGTACCAGCACGTGGCGCCCGGCATGCTGCCGTACACGCCGCCCGTGTTCCGCGCCACGCCGTACGCCGTGGACCTCAACCAGCCAAACATGTACTTTGGTACCGCCGTAATCAAGGAGTAGGGGGACCTTGCGTCATGTTTACTGACCATACCGGTATAGCACGAAAGTCGTGTCAATGTCGTATCTTCGACAGGAGTGAGGAACATGATGCACGCATGCATTGGACTGCGCTGGGTTGGTCGGCTTGTTGGCAAAGGCGGCTTAGTACTACATGACCTGACCGCGACAATGTGTCGACTTGCGAATGCGTTTATTACGGGGGCAGGCAGGCCCGTTTCATGCCGGGCCTGGTTTGATTCCGCCCATGTCGGGTGCCACCTGCCCGCCGCTAGTTGCTGTGACTGCGCCCTGCAAGGCCCACGGCGGCCCTGACCACACCTGAATAGATGACGAATGAGGGGAAATGAATTGTGTGGTCCCAAGGAGCATCTAGAGTTCAAGGCGCGGATACATTTGCAAAAGATGTGCGATGCGGGGCCTGTGAGCAGGGGAGGCGACCCTGGCAATACGGGTCGCTGGCTGGCCTGAGTCCTGATGTACCGAAATAGAAATACAATAGATAGTAGAAATGATCCACGGACGGTTCAGGTTTGGCGGTTGGGCAGGGGTTTGCTTGCGGTTTGCATGCCGACATGTGTGTGCTGGGGGCAGCTGGTGTAGCCGGCGACATGCATGTGCATACGACATGAGTCAGGAACGACGAGATTGCAGGCACTGGAGTGTGCTGGCTCTTGTAGATGAGCCGCAGTTATCTACCGTACTACAGTGTCGGTGCTGTGGTGTCGTGTGCATATCATTGTGTGGGGCAGGCAGGCCCGGCCAGAAAATTATGGAAGTCGGACGCCGCTTGCCCGCCACTCACTGTTGTTACCTTATCCTGCAAGACCCACGCCGGCCCTGACCCGTCAAGGTGTGAATGTCATTGGTGAACCGCTGTTGGGCCGTCTTTTTGCGTTGGATTCTTGGAATTGCGTCCGGCATCCTATCCTTGCGGACGAGATTGGGCAAAGGCACATCTTGGTCGGGATTTCTCGGGACGTCTACAGCCGGTTTCCAGCAGCAACTGGCGATGCTCGGGAAGGTCCAGTCACTCCCTCACCCCTCGGGGTTATACCCGTCGAATAACTATTCCCACGGCCACGGCTTAAGTACTACGTAATTGCATCCTCGCCTGGGCCGGACATTGTGATTGTCCTGCACAAACGGCCCACTGCAAACGGGGCTTTGAGCCGTTGACGGCCCATTGCGTGCCATGACCCACAGCACATCATGCCCAGGCTGGGCAATGCATACACAACAAACCACGAACATCAGTCGTCCTTGAGCCACGTCCTAGCGGTTGGCAGCACATCGTGCACTAAGGCCCTCACCGGGTCGTCAGCGTCATCACACACGGTCAAAAGGTCACTGCACATGCACCACACGTGGAGGTACGGGCAGGGGAGCCCCCCTGTACGGCAGCACACAGTCCAGAACGAACGCGCACGGTCAGGTCGGCCGTCAGCCCTGCAGTATCGCGACGGGTGCGCTATGGTGAGGGGCATTGCTAACCACAATGCTTGCTAAGTCTTGGGGCGGCATGAATCACCGCCGCTACCCCAGATACCGTGTCACGGTCTATCATAGTACGGGCGGCACTTCCGTGTGCCTACGAGTCACGCAGGCGCTTAGTGCGCTTCATCTACCGAAATGACACGTGCCGGCAGGACTGGACCACCCGGCCACGTTGGACCGTGACAACCGCATGATGAAGGTACCTAGACACACTGTGCATCACACGCCCTCTTTGTCCTTCCAACACCCAGCGGCTATGGTGAGCAGGCAGCGCACCCCATGCCACATGCACGTTTGCCTGCAAGGTGTGCGTGCCCGCCCGCCTCCACAGCTTATGGTTTCCGACGAGTCCTGTGCAAATGCTTGGTGCCTGCGAATAGGACGCGGATCCTTGGTGGCCGGGCGCAACCCACCACAGGCCCTGCCCCCATGCAGTGATGGCAATGCGACACATCGTCTTATGCCGTACATGTCTTATTGCGTCTGCCGCGTACGCAATCTCCCCGTCCTACCCCCAGCTCAACATATAGGATGACGTCCAAAGAGACAGTACAAAAAGACTGGGCGACATGCAAAGGTAAGGGCAGTGCTCGCGTGACGGGTGCAAGGTGAAAGAAAGGAAGGGCAGTGCCGAAGGAAGGAGGTCAGAGTCCAAGAGTCAGGTAGGCTAAGGAAACAAGCTATGGGTCAGCAGGGACCCCCTTCCGCCTCACCACGTTCAATACGACAGCACCAGGGTCCGCCCCCAGGGGGCCCGACGCCCACACGACCTCCCAAGTGCCACTAGGCTGATTACGGCGCGGCACTGGACAATACCCACCACAGGCTTCTCGCAATCCCCTACGACACACCACCTCCATGGTCCTGATCAGGCCACGGCCAGCGCACATTGCCGGGCGCCTATCCCTGCTATCAAGCCAGGATGGCCGAGCATTGTCCCTCCGTATCTAGGCGAGACGGGTGGGATATCTGCAGCTCAGACCGCTTTGCAGCTCCTCTCACTGCCGCGTGCCGCCATTGGGTGTAGCCCCCCCAGCCCTCGCCGGTCCCTGGCTACGCCATGATGATGCTGGCTTTGGATAGGGCCCTGGGCTCCGCGCAGCAGTCCGTACAACACAGTGCGGCACTTCTTCCTACTACTTATACATGACGTTGGTGCCGTCGGCGGCGCCGTACTGCGTGACGTACGGCGATGCCACCACGTTGGTCGGCACGATGTGGGCGTACTTGCGCGCCCACGCGAAGTCGTCGAGCACCACCACCTTGCCCATCTGTGGTGGGGTATGCAAAGAGCAGCAGCGCGACAATCAGCGGGTTAACCATAAAAGCACAGCAGGCAAATACGGGTTTGAGGATATCCATGCGCAGTAGAGCACAGGCTAGAATGGCACAACTTCCTCGTTGCCTCAACGCACGTGCGTAGCAACGCTCCCGCTGCCAAGACGAGGTGCTGACTACCCTGCTACCCACACCTCCCCAACAAACCCCTGTCTAATACGCCATAGCAGCCCCACTGCACTGCGCCAACCCCAGTACGCCCCGCCCCGCACCACCCACCCTTCCCCTCCTGCTGTACAGGAAGGCCATGAGCGCCAGGCACAGGACGATGGTGCCGCCCAGCGCTATGCCCACGATGGCGCCCACGGCGTCCGCGCCGCACAGCACGCCCAGGCGGGGGCTGGCGCAGCGCCGGCCGCCGCCGGGGATGCGCTGCACCACGCCCGGCCGCTCCACAGCCACCTGAGGCCGTGTGCGATGAGGGAGGAAGCAGCACGTTTTGTGCGTGTTTGGCCTGTTGGTCAGTCGTGACTACACCCCGCCGCCAGCAATAGCACTGTCCCGACACCGCGTCACGGCAACAGTGTCCCGGGGCATACAGCATCAACGTCACGTACTTCTTCGCCTTGCAGCCGCAACGAGCTCGCAGTCACCCATACCACACCCCACCTGCCCTCTGACCAGGTTTCACCCCTGCAACACCACCCACCTGTCCGCTCTGCAGCCCAAGCGAGCCGGCGATGACGCTGGTGAGCTGGCTCTCGAACACAATGAGCTGCTGCCTGGCGGAGCCGGTGGGGTTGCGGACCAGCACGTCCAGGGAGCTGGACTGGGTCACGTTGCCGGCGGCGGGGGGCACAACCTGCGAGGGCGCGTTCAGGTAGCCATGACAATCAGCTCGTGGTGCTGTTTGTGTAACACCACAGTGCATGCTGGCTCACCACATCATAGCTCGTCCTGGTGCCGTACCGCTGGGCCGTGCCCCGTGACACACGTGCCAGCAGGCATGCAAACACGTGCCGGCGCGCCCAGTACCCGGCCCCAACTACATACCAAGCCCACCCTTAGCTCCTAACCCACCTGCCACAGCTGCCCGGCGATGTTCTTGGTGAACAGGTCCAACACAAACTGCACGTTGTTGGTCTCATTCGCAATGAGGATACGCGCAGCCACGTAGCAGGGGGCCGCGCCGCCGCCCTGCAGCTGACGCCGCCGGGCCTCAGCCTGTGCCACAGCCTTTGCCGCCTGGCGCCCCAGCCGCACCGCCTCACGCGTCAGCGCCGACCACCCAGCTGCAACCCCGCCCTGCTGCCCCTGCGCCTGCTCCTGCTCCCGCACATCGTCATTGCGGTCCGTGTGCTCGTGTCCTTCCAGCATGCCGCCCTCCCGCCACGAGCCACTGTGACTGTCGCGCCCTGCAAGCTGCGCACCAACCTCCTCCCCCTCCTCCGCCTGCTCCTCATCTCCCTCCAGCTGCAGTTGCTCCTCCTCCTCCTCCTGAGTCCCTAGGGCCTGCGATGCACCGCCAGCCACCCCCAAGGCGGAACCCCATCCCGTCCCCGTCCCTGTCAGCAGCCGCCGGTGGCTTCCTGCCGCCGCCCCAACCGCCTCCGGGCCCACCTCGCCAGATACCAGCTCAGCTGCCGAGCCTGCCGCCAGATTATGTGCTGCATCAGCAACTGCCTCCGACAAGCGGCGGTCACCTGCCGCCGCCCCCACCTCCCTCAGGGACCTGGGGAAGAACTTGACACGCTCCTGCGCCGCCGGCGTGGCGCCCTTGACACGCTCACACGTGGCGTACGACGGGTCCGGTAACGCCAGCTCGACGACTAACGTCGCGCAGAAGGCGATTTCGGTTTGCAAGGTGCATCGCTCCACGGAGCCGGCCTGCGGGTACAGCGTGTACACGCCGGTGAGGTACTGCGCCGTGACGCGCGCGTCCACGTCGGCGGTTGGGATGCCCCACGCCGCCGCGATGTCGGTTGACAGTTGGGCCTCCTGGGCGGCGGTAGGGATTGCCTGCGCTGTGTAACCGATGTTGAGCTGGTAGTCCTGAGGGATTTCAAAGACCTTCGGATCGGGGGATGGCGGGCGCGGGGGGCCGTTAGGTTGGAGTGGGGGTGGGCTGGCGGCCTTGGGGGGCTGAGGGGGTGGGCTGGGTGGTGGGTCGGGTGGGGAGGGCGGGGGAGGGGGCGAAGGTGGGGTGGGCTGGGCTGGGAGGCGGGGCAGGCGTGGCTGGTACGGGCGCATAGGGGAGGGTGGGCTAGGAGGTGGTAGGGGAGGGCTGGGAGGGGAGGGTGGGGAGGGTGGAGGGGCGGGCGGGGAGGGTGGGTTCGGGGGTCCGGGCGGTGGCGCGGGCGGGGAGGGAGGAGACGGAGGGCTGGGAGGGGGAGCGGGAGGTGAGGGAGGTGAAGGCGGGGGCGCTGGGGGTGAAGGTGGACTGGGAGGTGTGGGTGGGGGCGCTGGGGGAGGGGAGGGTGGGGCGGGAGGGGAGGGAGGAGCGGGCGGGGGAGAAGGCGGTGAGGGAGGGGGTGAGGGTGGCCGGGGAGGAGTGGGCGGGGGTGAGGGGTTGGTGGAGAGGGGACTGGGAGGCGATGGAGGGTGGGGAGGTGCGGGTGGAGGGGTGGGTGGAGAGGGTGGGGGAGAGGGCGGAGAGGGGTGTGGGGGCGGTGGACTGGGCGGGACTTGGCCGGGGGGCCAGGGGGGCAGGGGTGGAGGGGGGCTGGGATGGGGTGGAGAGGGTGGCGGGGAGGGAGGCGGGGTGCCCGTGATGGGCCGGGGGGGTGGGGACGGAGGCAATGAGCCAGGGAAGTTCGGGAACCCCGGAAAGTTGGGGAGCTGGAACGGGGACGGCGGGGGCCGTGGAGGGGGCGAGGGCAGGAGCGGGAAGCCTGGGAAGTTGGGCAGTGGCGGGGAGGGCGGGGGGCGGGGGGACGGGGGCGAGGGCGGGGGCGCGGGGCCAGGGCCGCGCGGCGGTGGGGGTGAAGGGGGGAGAGGGGGGCTGGGCGGGGCGGTGGGGGAGAGGGGTGTTGGGGCGATGCAGTTGGAGAAGCCGGTGCAGTCTGCCTCGATGAGGATGCCCCCTGCTGCGGCGCACAGCAGCATGTCCAGTGAGGTGTAGGCCAGCTGCGTGGGGGTGGCGCACTTGGGGCACCAGGTGATGAAGAGGCACAGGGAGGTCTCGTAGGAGTAGGTGCAGGTGTTCTGGACGTAGGGAGACAGGATGGGGAAGTGCGGGCACTGCGCGGCAGCGGGCGGAGCGCCGGTCAGCAGGGCTGCGGCCAGCAGGAGCAGCAGGGAGGACAGACGAGAGGGGAGGGAGGAGACGGAGGAGGGGGCCTTTACAGGTCGTCTGGTTCCGTTGCTGCTGCTGCTGCTGCCGCTGCTACTGCCTGCTAGCCTGCTGCCGCTGGCTGTTAGCCCTGGGGTGCTTGTTGGATTAGCTGTGGGCAATTGCCGTGCTGCATCCCCCTTCTGCGGCGTCAGCCGCCCTGGAGGCTGCATGCCTCCGTGTCGTGGTTGGGCGGCCGGAACGCAGGCCGCGGGTGTGCCCTCCGGACCTCCTCGCTCACGTGCGGACGCACGTAACCCCCAAAGCCTGCCCTTGCAAGAGCTGCAGCTGCTGCCGTTGCCGCTGCTGCACCTGCCGCCGCTGCTGCAACCGGAACACCTCCGGCCCTGTAGCCCCTCCTCCTGCTCCTGCTCCTCTCCCTGCTGCTGCTCCTGCCGCTGCTGCAACCCTTGCAAGCCGCCCGTTCGCCCTCGTAGCATCCCTGCAGGGCCGCCCTGAGGCGTCAGCAGGGCTGCGCTGGCTCCTGGCCGTGACGCCTCTGCACCCTTTCCCGCTTGCTGTGCCTCCCAAGCATGTGGGTAAAGTACAGGTGGCCCACTGCAAGCCGCTGCTGGACTTGCATGGTCTCTTTGCGAGCACCCCGCCGAGTCTGACCCATTTGCTTCAGCTGTCATCGTAGTTCCCTCAGGGCGCAGCGTCCGGCCTTGCTGATTCAAACAGTCCAGTCGAGTCCGCCCTCGCTCTTGCAGGCTGCCCCCTGCTGCTGTGGTGGTTCCTAGGCCACAACCGCCGTAGCCGCGATGGTGCTGGTTTGCTTTTGCTGCACAGGTCTGCCCGTGCACGGTGCCCTGCTGTTGCCCTCTGTGCTCCGAAACGGCACGCCCGGATACCAGCAAGCTTTCGCTTTGGTGCCGGGGCCGGCGTTCTGAAGCTGCTTCACCAGCAACGCCCAGCTCCTCTCTGCAGGTGCTGAACTGGCTGCTGCGAGCCCCTGTCCAAGCCGTTCGACTGAGGAACGTTATACTCTCTGCTATGGCTACATCAGGAGACACTGCACATGCGCCATCGAGCGGCGGGACCCCTTCGGTCCCGGGGCCCATGGCGTCACACTCAGCCCGCCGCGCAGTGCCGCTGCGCGCCGACTACTGCTTGTCGCTGAGGGCGATGTCGGTTTCCGCCAAGGGCTGAATATGCGATAATTGCTGGTCCTTCACGCGTGTCATCGGCCCAGGTAGCGGCGCGGTCCTGGGAAAAGGGGCGATGGTACAAGCCTGTAGCCCGCAATGCACAATACATGCTTCGCTGCTTGCAGACGGGGTGCATGATGATGCTTTGCCTTTTCTCTACATATGTGGAGTTCCGGTAGCTAGGAGACGGTCTGGGGTGCAGGTCAACATGACGGGTCTGTTCGGAGCAGGTTTGCGTGGTACACTGGTCAGCTAGCACCACCCACATCAGTATACCTGGTATTGACATGGCTGTCGTTACATGGATGATGACGCACTATAGGATGTTGACGCGCCGAGGACCGCCGAGCACGTCGCCTCTCGCCAATACCTCAGCAAGAGCGCAGTCCGCGGTCGATACTGACTAAACGTTTCAGCTTATTTTGGGTCTTGCAGCCCCGCGCAAGATTGCCTTGTACAAGAGGCGAGGGCGGACGGTTGCAAAACTGCACAGGCCCTAGACAGGTTAAGAGGACCTGCAGCTAGTAAAGTATGTAAAACTATATGTGGCTATAGTTCACGTGTTATGCAAGCTTGCGCGGCCGGCCTCAGTCATAGAGCACTACTGGTCAAAGACTCACAGGCCGATTTGCATGCCCACGACCATGGCTATTATATTTACTTGTTATTGGTAAATCCAGTGACATTGTGTGGGCAGCGTGCGCAGCAGAGTCTCGCTCCAGAATGCAGAACCAAAAAGGCGGGCGCGGCGGAGGAGCGGGAAAGGAGCGGCAGCCGGGATCTACTAGCCCGACTACCGCGTGAGATTGATACTCTGCTCATCAGAAAGAACGTGACGGCGCAAATCGCATGTTGCCGCCCGAGTTCGGTGGAGGCCGTGGACATCCCGAGCCGCCCACATCCCCATTTTCCGCAGTGTGCACGCCTGCACGCTGGCTGCAACCTCGCACCGGCGTTGATGCTGGCAAAGTGGCTCTGGATAACTGTCAACTTGCATAGACTGTAGTCCGGGGTAGGGACCAGACCTTCTGATGCGCACGCACGAGCAGGCGGGTTTCCTGGTCCTTCCGTGCTCCCCTGCCCTGCCCCGTCGCCAGACATTCCCCATTCTACTCCTCCCTGACATGTTGTTCTGGGGAGCCCTACTGTAATCTCACTTGCTTGATGCAGCAAGAGTCCCACGCTGCAACCCGTGCAATGCCAGATATTGCACTGTCTGTCACCAACCCACGTGCATTTGGCCTTGAGCCCTCCCAACCCATATCACCCCTTGGCGGTGCTCTTCGTTTCCGCCAATCTGCATACCTTGTATGAGGCTGATCCTGAGATTACGCGGAGGCTGTCTCAAGGTAGTAAGCAGCTGCCGGCAGTAGGCACGCAAGGCAGCAGTCAAGGGAAATTCTCCCTGTACGAGATGTGGATTTCCCTGTACGAGGTGTGCTGGTATCCCCCTTGGGTCACCTAACGATACCGTGCCATTTGCTACCCACCATTCGCCTCTCACACTTCGCCCACACCAGGTCCGCTCTTCCTGCCCGCTCTGCATCACATCCAGGGCACTACACCACCCCCTAGCGTTTCCCTGATTCCCTGACGCCTTACACGGTTTCTCGCGTTTTACGTGTAACCCCCGCATTGCATCACATCCAGGGCACTACAACAGGCCCTACTCCACCACGCACGCCAACCAATGACGCTGTGCACGCCGGGGGCCTTTGCGCGCACCACCAGAGGTCCCCATGTCTACGTCATGGCCACCACTGCCAGCAACTAGCACGCTGACACATTGCCAAAGGACATCTGCCGCTCCTGTGCCTAGTAATGGCCTGCGTGTGGGTACAGGGGAGGGTGCCTGCTGGTAACACTCCTGCCACCAACCCCACTGCCACCGCCACCCAGGTCTGCGTGCAGCCCTCCCACGTCCACTCCGCCAGGGCCGGGGTGGTACGGCCCCTTATCGCTGCTGCTGTGGGTGAGGGGCCCTGGCGCTGGCTGCCCGTCCCTCTCCATGCCGCCAAGGCCGCCGCTGCCGCCACCCAGGCCCATGTACATCCTCCCATACCCACCCCGCCAGGGCCAGGGTGGTACGGCCCCATACCACTGCTGTGGGTGAGGGGCCCTGGCGCTGGCCGCGCGCCCTGCTCCAGGCCGCCAAGCCCACCGCCACCGCCGTTCAGACCCGCGTGCAGCCCTCCCACGTCCATCCCGCCGGGGCCAGGGTACCGGCCGGGTACCCGGTATCACTGCAACCGGGGGCGAGGGGGCCTGGCGCTGGCGCTGGTGGCCCATTGGTTGTCGCGAACGTTCATACTCGCCCATGATGAAGCAGCGGTAGTATATGGAGCTCTAATCATGGGCGAGTATGAACGTTCGCGACAACCAATGTGAAGACGAGAGAGCTGACGAGAGAGTGAGGAAGAACTAAAGGCTGGCACTAGGCCCAGGGCCAAATTCCAGCAAGCGCCGTATGAATGTAGCTATGGATCTGCTTGCCGTTGGCAAGCATCACCACCATGAAGGCGAAGGTGCAGGCGACTCTGAAGAAGCCCTGCGAAGCATGCAGCCGGGCAAAACGAATCAACCAAGTGAAAACCGATGACACCCGAAACATGTAACCCAGGCCTGGTTGCAGCAATACAGATGTGCACACACCTTGTCGATGTCAGCGTTGTGCTCGGCCCTCTGCGCCTCCAACCTCTCCAGGTACTGCTCCCTGGTCAGGCCCTTGAGTTCCTGTCGCCATGTGAGCATTGGGTGCATGTAGAATGCTACCTCAATTACTAGCATGTAAAGCTCCAAGCACTCCAAGCACCTCGGGCACCTGCACTCGCCTCCAGGTTTGGACGCCTGCGGTCGGCTGCCTTTGCTATCGGACAACAGCGCCTCAGATACGGTGCGGCTGGCGCGACGTTGCCGCGCACGGGGCACGGCACAGCGTCCCTCAAACGGGAGTGCAAGGCAGCCCGGCTCATTGTGTATGTCATGATAAAAAGACGTGACACAACATATACAGTTTTACTGTATATCGTAGCTGACACCCAACTTATTTCCGCTCTGTCCGTCTGTCGGATCACGGATTGTGCCCCATGCATGACTTCCTTGAAAGGCAGCGATTCCGAAACCACCGCTGGTGTTGTGCATGAGGAGAAATGGAGCACAGCCCCGGTCAGTTGCTAACGAGGGAACGCACAGGCAGTGGGATAGGGTCGCAGCACCAGGGGAGACCTCCCTGCGCAGCACCCTCCCCTGTACCGTTGGTGAACACAGCCCATATCACACCGATGTGCCTAAACGAGAGCACAAACCCAAGCAGGTGCCAACACACCATGCGCACGTCACGGAAGTAGGAGGGCCTGCAGCCCCCAACCAACCGCTACTTTTACAACACTCAAGGACCTATGGGCTCGCTCACCCCTCTCCCTTGGGCTCACCTGCTGGGCTAGGCTGGGCTCAAACGGGATCTAAGTGCCTGAGTGCCGCGTAACAGCTGATATATTGTGCTCACCACAAAATATGCTCCAGCGCGGATCGCATGTTGGCGCCCATCAGTGGAGGCAGGCAATGGAGGACACCGAGCCGCCCGCATCCCCATTCAGGTGTCCACAGCTGTCGTCCACGCTAGCCGCAATCTCGCACAGGCAGCCCGTGGCTACAGACGTGATCCTACATAGCTGTCACTTTCATAGATTGTATACCGTACCGGGGTAGCGACCAGGCCTTTTGTTGCGCACGCACGAGCAGGCACCTTCTCCTGAAAAAAAAGGCGGGGTTTCTCCCACGCTTCCCTACCTGCCCCTGCCGCTAGGCAAATCCTATATGCTCCCTGCTGTGGAGATTCGTTATAATGAACTTTATGCGCGCGTCATAGCGCGCGTATTGTAACCTTACTCGCTTTCATGCAGCAACGCTGCAAACCTGCAATGCCAGGCACCGGCCTGCTGGTACGTCACGTGGTACGTGCACTTGGTCTTAAGCCCTCCCAACACCCCGTGGCGGCGCCCTTCGAATCTGCCGTTTCGTGTACCGGTATCGAGTGTGAGGCTGATCTCAGGACAACTCGGAGGCTGTCTGAAGGTAGCAGGCCGCTGGTAGGGCAGTAGGCCTGCCTTGCGTAGGCGCGCAAGGCAGCATCCCTAGCCAGCAGAATGCAGTGGGAGCTCCCCTGGCTGAAAGGCAGGAAGACGCGCGTAACTGTTGTATATTCTAGTTCCTACTACGGGACGCAATTTTGGACTGCACTGGTATTCGTTGGTGGCTGAGGCGCATGCTGGTCCTTGGACGAGCTGCTTGGACGAGCTGCTTCTTGGCGCTAGATTAGAAATTTGCATGCGGCCTCGCCCCAATTCATGCCTTGAGGCCGCTGGCTGTGATCGCTAACAGGAAGTAGCATAAAATTATATACCAGAAGCAAGGATGGCGACAGAAGTCCTCCCCTTGATAGAGCCAGCCGTGCTTGAAGGGGAGATGGACGCGCCTTCACCACGGGACGCATCTCCTGAGGATTCTTTGGTTGGTAGCGCTACTCTAGCAACGATTGCTTTTGCAAAATGCCTTGCCTCACGACATGCTGAAAGCGGACTAGGTCAAACGCAGCTTTTCGGCCACCGCCCTCAGATTGACGCCGACGAGGTTGGGCTTGTTGACGAGCATCTACTTGCGGCTGAGAGGGAGCTGCACAAGCAGCGTCTCGAGGAGGATGCGCAGCAGGTGAGATGAATACGCCATGGCGTGGCCCGCGGCAAGCCACGCGACGTGCATTATCCCGTCGTTTTAATCTAATGCATCTTGTACAATCTAAACATGCTGTTTGCGTAGTCTAGATGGCAAGGACTCCACGAGTCGGGGGCCCAAACCTCGTGCTGTGCATGGTATGACTCCTGTGTCAGCTGTGGCCCTTGTGCTCCAGGACGATAAGGACGCCCATGCGTCCTCACGCGGCCAGCTTGTCGCCGGGCTGCTGGAGCTGGTCAGCAAGACGGAGATGTTCAGCGGCTGGCTTGGTGAGCAGTTTACGCAGCTGGTGGACCAGCAGCTGGCAACGATGACGGCTGTGGCGGACACCACGGAGACGGCCCGCCCCGCTAAGCGGGCCAAGCGGGGGGCAGCGGGGGCAGCGGCAGCCCCCGTCGTCACTACCACCACGCAGGTGGGACTGCGGTTCAGCTACCTGCTCGCAGTGCGGGGGCTCACGGGAACACGGACCCTAGCCCGATCACGCGAGCACGCAACCCTTTCCTGCCCGGTTCTTTCCATGGTTATCCGTACCAACAGCTTTGCGCCCATGACTCCGAGCCCCCCACACCCCTGGGTATCGAGCCTTATCGACCTTGTCCTAGCTGCCGCTCCCGTGGGACTGTCGTGCGGCCCTGCGCACATTGGTAGCAGTCCTGAACACCCCAGCCCCGTTGCGTGCACCTCATGCTGCCCCCCGCTTTTTCAGCCCTCCCTGTCCACCCCAATCCCCCGCGCAGCGCATGCTGCCCCTGATCAAGGTGGAGATGCGCGACTACCAGCTGCACGGCGTGGCGTGGCTAATCAGCCTGTACAAGAACGGAGTCAACGGCATACTGGCCGACGAGATGGGGCTGGGCAAGACGGTGGGTTGGGGGGGAGGGCGAGTGGGCAGGCGGGACACGTGCCGAAGGCCGCACCGTACCTCGTTGCATGCAAGGCCCGCATGCAAGCGTTCAATACGATGTGGGTCATGCAGGGCAGCACGCAAGCCACCTGGGTACTTGCCAAGCCCGTGCGACACCCCGCGTAACCTACACCTCCACAGCTCTGCTCCTCCAACACCAACTCCCCTTTTACGCCTTCCGCCCTCCACGCAATCCCCTCCACCCCTCCCATCAGCTCCAAACCATCGGCTTCATCTCCTACCTGTGGACCAACAGCAGCCGCGACCCCGGCAAGTACCTGGTGGTTGCCCCGCTGTCCACGCTGGGCAACTGGCAGCGCGAGTTCGCGCGCTTCTGCCCCGACGTGCCCACCGTGCTGTACCACGGCACCGACCGCGCGGGCATCCGGGCCACCAAGATGAGCGGCAAGGGTGAGGAGGCCGGCGTCGGAGGAGAACTGTTGGTTGTTAGGGAGGGGCAAAAGGTGCAAGGGTACTGTGGGGTCGCGCTGGGGTAGGGCGAAGCAACGGGCGACTGGAGGGACTTGATGTGGGTTGGACACCGTCCAGGGTCATGTGAAAGGTACGGAGTGTAACGCACGTATGTGTGCTAACGTCTGGGCCCCCTCCCTCCGCAGACGGCGAGCCTATGCCCGTGGTGATCACCAGCTACGAGGTGGTGATGCGCGACAGGAGGTTCCTGGAGAAGCACAACTGGAAGCTGCTGGTGGTGGATGAGGTGCGTTGTGGTGGTGTTGGGGGTGGTGCCGTGCGGCGTGCGGCGTGGAGTGTTCTTTTCGTCATGCGCTGCATCACTGGGAACAGTACGCGGAACTGTTGTTCGCTGGCCGTGGCCTCAGAGGCTGCTGTCCCGGCAGTGCGTTACTGCAGTGAGGTCGGCATTTATGTCGGTAATCAGGCAACTGCATGCCCCTAAACGTGATCGTAGGCTGTGGACGGCACTTGGTACTGAAGTGCCATCTACAGTTCGCTTCCTACGCGGCTTGGCCCAAGGGCTGGCCTGCCGTCAGGGGAGTGTTTGGCCTCACCCTGGCTCCTTACGTGCCTTCCCACACCACAGGGCCACCGGCTCAAGAACTCGGAGTGCCGGCTGCTCAAGGAGCTGCGCTGCCTGCAAACACAGGCGCGCCTGCTGCTCACGGGTAGGCCGGGGGACGCGGCCATTGGAGGGGTTGGGCGTGTTGGGTGCAGTGGTTGTGAGGGTGGGTTGGGGGCAGCTTGCAGAGAGTCGAAAGAGACGGGGAGTTGGGTCTGGGGGGCATTTTGGGGATTTTAGGTTCAGGGTGGGGCTGATCAGGTTGGCAATCGGCGTGCTTGGAATGTGCGTGGCAGTGGCGAGGCACAGGCATGTTCATGGGCAGGCGAAGCAGGCCAACTGCTGCAGCGGCTGCCTCACAGGCCCCCCGTTCATTCTTTTGCACACTCATCACCTTGCCGCAGGCACCCCGCTGCAAAACAACCTCAAGGAGCTGTGGTCGCTACTCAGCTTCATCATGCCTGACGTGTTCAGGGTAAGGGGGCGAATGGCGGGGCGGCATTGACAAGGAGGAACCGTATGACATCTAGGGAGCAGAGCGAAAGGCCTTTTCTTAACTTTGACGACCAAGCAGCGAAAGCTGGTGGATTGCAGGCCTAACTGTGAGAGCTCGGCAAGTGGGGGTCCCTGACCGGCGGTGTCGACCTGTGCTTACGTGTCACCTCCAGCTACGCCTCCGGAAGCAGTGTACAGGTACTAGCGTAGGGAGCTCACCCTTCACGTTACCCTTGTACGACACGCCGTCCTTCCCTCATCGCCCCACACCTCACCGCCACCCAGGACTGCCAGCAGTTCCTGGACTGGTTCGACTTCGCCCCCACCGCCGCGTCCGCGCCCCTGGCCGCCTCCGCAAACACCAACGGCGCAGCGATGGCCGACGGCGCCACCGCCGCCGCTGGCAGCGGCGACGGCAGCGGGGCGGACGGCGCGGCGGCGGGCGGCGTGGGGTCGGAGGAGTCGGCGGACGAGCAGCAGCAGCAGCCACCCAAGAAGAAGGGCCGGGGCCGGAAGCCGCAGCCCAAGAAGCAGCCGGCGGCGGCACCGGCGGGAGCAGGGGAGGCCATCAAGGTAAGCCCCCCGTTGACGGAATGTGCGGGACCCGCCGAGTTTGGCTTTTGCAAGCGTATGCACATGAGGGAACGTCTAGACATGCCTAGCGGCCCAGCTTGTCAAAGCCTGCGCCTACGCCAGCCTGTGGTGTTCCGGTGTAGCTACATCACCTTCAGCACCCGTTCCCCCTGGTCGCCAGCCTCCATTGGCTCCGTACGGTACCTCCCATCCTCACTCCATGCGACGCCACACTCAACCCAACCCCCACCCTACCCCCTCCCCACCCCCGTGTTGCCCCCTGCTCCCAGGCCGCGGACATGGTGTCCCGGCTGCACGCCATCCTCAAGCCCTTCATGCTGCGGCGCGTCAAGGCGGACGTGCAGCTGGGCCTGCCGGCCAAGCAGGAGGTGGTGCTGTACGCGGCCATGGCGGAGGAGCAGCGCCGCATGACCAAGGGACTGCTGGACAAGACGCTGAGGGTGAGCAGGGGTGGGTGAGGGGTTGGTGGGTTTCCTTAGGAACGCTTCGGCGCTAGGGCGGTGCTCCATCACGCACCGTGTGGGACGAGCAGTTCGTTACCTATCGCATTACCTGGCCGCATCCCGCAAGGTGGCACAGCGGCATAACCCATGGCCGCCTGCCCCCAGTCCACACACCCTACAGGCACCGCATCACCTGCATAATACAAGATCTGCACTGTGCATGTCCTCGGTCGCGCTTAACAGTATTGGCTTGCAACCGAGGACATCCCCTTTCTGCGCAACCGCCTGCTCACAAACTCGTATCCGGTAGGTAACCTTTCCGCCCCCGCCCTCCCTTACCCACCACAGGACCAGCTGGCTGCCGAGGCGGGCAGCGGCGTGCCGGCGCCCTCGCTCAACAACCTGCTGATGCAGCTGCGCAAATGCTGCAACCACCCCGACCTCATCACAGGCCCCGCCACGCGCGCCGCCGCCTACCCGCCCGCTGACGTCATCCTGGAGCAGTGCGGCAAGATGCAGCTGCTGGACAGGCTGCTGCGCAAGCTGCACGCCAAGGGGCACAAGGTGCTCATCTTCTCGCAGGTGTGTATAAAGTGTTATAACGAGATAACGAGCGTATGGCACGGCGTTACTATTACAATTAAGGGGACCTAGTGCGTATGAATGTACTCGTTTTTGCGGTACGCCAGCTCTACTACAGAACCCATTCATCACCTCTCGTACTCCTTCCATGTGTACACAGATGAAGGAGATGCTCAACCTGATCGAGGCCTACCTGGACATGGTGGGCCACTCGGCCTACCGCATAGACGGCTCCATGGGGCAGGTGGGTGGGGCAGTGGACAGAGTAGGGGCGACCAGTGGATAGCGGGGAGCGGGCTGCGGGCAAGCCGCCGTGGCTGCGGTTGGCGCTACCCTCGTGTTACACAGTGTCTTATACGGCGGTGCCTGGCAGCTTCGGCCTGTGCGTCCCCAAGACCTGCTCTCATTAGCTGGGCGTAGCCGTCCTTCAGTCCGAGAAGTACCGAAGTTCGCTGACCATTCCTGTGCGGAGAGCCCCTGACTAAACAGCACCTCGTCCGCCCGCTTGCGTCGTGCAGGCGGAGCGGCAGGAGGCCATCACCGCCTTCAGCAACCCGCCTCCGCCGCTGGACGCCGCGTCCGCCGCCGCCGCCGCCTCGGGCGACTTCGTGCAGCGCGAGCCGTGGCTGTTCCTGCTGTCCACGCGCGCGGGCGGGCTGGGCATCAACCTGGTGGCGGCAGACACGGTCATCATCTACGACAGCGACTGGAACCCCACGCAGGACGCGCAGGTGGGCTAGCAGCCCAGCTTGGCGCCGTATCACCCTAGTCGTATGAACCACTGGTACTTCTTTGTGGTATACAGGGCCGCGTGCCAAGCGTGATGTGAGCATGAAGCTTCCACCCTGCTCCCCAATGGTAGCCCCGCTTTGCCGTCTCCCGGGCTTTCATAGACTGTCACAGCATCGTTAGTCACACTTGCCCGAACATGGCGTCCCGCCGTTCTCCATTTTGCATATTTATACCGTTTTGCGGCTACCAAATTACCCGACCAAACCTATGTTCGCGCCCCACCCTCCCTCCCCGCAGGCCATGGACCGCTGCCACCGCATCGGCCAGACGCGCCCCGTGCTGGTGTTTCGGCTGATCACCGCCTGCAGCGTGGAGGACCGCATGCTGGCGCGCGCCGAGAGCAAGAAGGTGCTGGAGCGCATCGTCATCCAGAAGGGCGCCTTCAAGAGCGTGGACGTGAGTGGGCCGGGCTAGGGGCCGGTGCGGGAACGGGGGAATTGGTAATGGGAGGGAGGGATGCAACACCCTGTACACCGCTCCCCCACGCGATGTACACATCAACATATGTCGTGGAGCTTGGGAGCTTTGTCTGCCACGCCGAAGGGGAGGGGGGGTTATGCAGGGTGTACGCGCCGAGGGTGGGGCAGCAGCTCCGCGCCTGCTGACCGGCTGGCCGACCTGCTGCACACACAACCCCAGCTGCCTATCCGACGTAAACCCCACCCTGGCACGCATCCTAGGGAACCTGTCCACTCCGTGGCTAATCCACGCCCTTTCTTGACCCATCGCAGGGCACCAGCGCCGTGTCCGCCGGCGAGCTGGCCGACCTGCTCAACCCCGACACGGCCTCGGCCTCCAAGCGCCTGGCGCAGAGCGGCGTGGTGAGCGACGCCACCCTGGACGCGCTGCTGGACAGGAGGCACCTGGTGGCGGCACGGGGGGCAGCTGCGGGGGTGGGGACGGGAGGGGCGGGGGCAGCGCACGGCGGCAGCAGCAAGGGGAAGGAGGAGAAGGCGGCGAAGGGGCAGAAGCGCGGGGCCAGCAAGGTCAAGGGGAAGAAGGCGCAGGAGGACGGGGAGGGGGAGGGGGCGGAGAGCAAGAGGGAGGGGGAGGGGTGGTCGCTGGCGGCTGCGCTGCCGTACCCTTCTGAGGGCGTGGGGTACGAGGTGGTGCTGGACAGGGGCCGGCAGGCGGTGGGGGGCCTGGACAGGATTGACGCGGCGGGGGAGGGGGAAGGGGAGGAGTAAGGGCGGGTTTGGGGGGCAGTGTGAATTGGTGTGTGTTGAAGGATGAGATGGGGCCAAGGGGTAGCAGCCGGTGTGGGATGGTCGGGATGTAGGAAAGGCGCGGATCCGGCACTGGACGGGTGTGTCTTGACCGAAGGATGCTACTGGGGACTGGCGGCTGATTGCTTACTGGATAGCTGCATAAACTTTGCATGGGCCAATTGCCCTCAGGCTTGGCAGCTGCACCGAGATACCGTATATTCCGTGGCCAGATAGCTGGAGCGTCTTGCGCATTGGCTGCTGGGCTGCCATGACTTTACTACTGTAGCTTGCACACGTGCAGTTCACCACTTGCAAGTCCTTGCATTTCAAGGACATAACTAGGTCTTGACGCCTATTGGTACGTGATCCATTCATTCATGGAAGATTTAGCATGTAGACTAACCCTACACTTTTAGGAAATGAGAGGGCATGATACTGGGACTAGGTAGCACCCCGTAGCTGTGGCGCTTAATGGTGGTTGCCTGACCTTGGCTCACGTTTTCCTTAAGGGTAGAGCTGCACACAAAGGCTGATGCGGTCAGGGCCAAGGTGGCTGCGTTGTGAAGCTGGGCGGCGCGTGTGTGCCGTGATGCGCTTTGTGGCATCTGAGGTGTAAGCGGCTGCGGGTTTGCAACGAGAGGGCTGTGGAGCGACGCAAAGGATGTCACCAGGGGAGCACCCCTGGATGTCCACCCTGGTCCACCTGACACAAGGCAACGCCGTCAATCTGGGGAGGTCCCCTGTCCTTGACAGCAATTGACAGCTGACAGAAGTACGTCGCTTGTTAAGTGACTCGTTCAGTTTTGAGCATTGGATGTGCTGATAGCTGAGCATTATGACATACGTGGAAACCCTGCCTGTACTATCGTTAGTGGGCCTTCGCAACTTCAGGGCATCTCGACTGCACCCGACTCAAGCTGCTGGTATCGCCCAGGTAAGCTAGGGCGACTTTAATGCATGACACGCAATACCGCGGAACCTGAGGCCCAGGTCCTTTTCGTTGCCATTTTGGAACGACGCGCTCTGGCACGTTTGCGCATCCTTCCTTCTGATGCATTCATATGGCTATTTAGAAAGCGACGTGACTGCTATCTCGAATATCGGCTGACCGAGGGAGCTTCCTCCCGTGCGTTCTGGTGCCTGGGTGCGCAGCGAGGCAAACCTGCGAGCCCAAGCCTTTACCCAGCAGGGGTGCCCAGTATGGACGGACACGAAACCAGCAGCTCAGCTAACACAGAGCAGCAGCTGCTGCTGCCGACCGCCCTCCAGCTGCACGTCCTCTCGCACCTGCCCCCCAACAAGCGGGCCCTCAGTGGCCGCTTCGCATGCCGGGACGCAGCCGACGCCCTCAGCGACCCCCAGCACTGTACCGCGTCCCTGTCCCAGCCGCTGCCGCCCCACGCCGCACCCTGGGCGCAGGAGGCAGGTCAGCAGCACGTGCGGCAGCTGCCCTTCCAGCACAAGTTCCACCTGCTGTGCGCCGCTGCATGCAGCGGGAGCGAGCTAAATCTCGAGGTGGCATGGGCGCTGCTGGAGCCCAGCGTGTTCCCAGAGCTGCTGCAAGACGAACCAGCCGAGGACAGTCCATACCCTGATCCCGGTGTGGCGGCGGTCAGGGCGGGCCACCCGCATCTGCTGGGCTGGCTGCTGCGGCGCTGTCCGCGACTGGTGCAGCCGGAAGAGGTGCTGGCGGCCGCAGCACTGCACTGCGACCTGTCAGAGCTGCAGCAGGTGTGGGAGGCCCTGCGGGACCCCTCTACTAATGGCAATGGTAACAGCAGCGGCAGCAGCAGCAGCGGCAGTGGCAGCGTGGGCGGTTCTCGCAGCAGGCGTGTGGAGCTCACCCAGGAGGTGCTGTCCGCAGCTGCCGAATCGCAAACCCCAGACGCTGTGGCCAAGATGGAGTGGCTGCTGGCGGCGGGTGCGGACAGCTGCTGCCTGCGGCTGAGCACTGCTATGGCTGCCGCCTCCAGCGGGCACCTGGGCAGGCTGCGGTGGCTGCGAGACCGCGGCTGCCCGCTCGGAAGGCACGCCCTGTCCACGGCGTTGGAGCAGGCCGGCCTGCCGGTCGTGCAGTGGCTGGTGGGCGAGGGGGTGTGCGAGCTGCCGCCGCGGGCGGGGGAGAGCGAAGACAGCAGACGCCGATGGGATACCCTCCTGCACGCTGCAGCCAAGGCCACTGACGGTGTGGCCAAGCTGCAGTGGCTGCAAGAGCAGGGCGCCCCGTTGCTCACAGGGGCTAGCACGCGCCTGGCGCAGGACTTGGCCCTGCTGGCGGTCGACGCAGGGCGGGTGGAGGTGGTGCAGTACCTGCTGACGGCTTGGGGTCCAGCTGCCTTGGTACAGGACCCGTCAGACCAGGACACGTTCGGGGAGGCAGCGGCAAAGTTGAGAAGCACCCACATGGTGGAGTACCTGGTACGGGAGGCCGGCTTTGTGCTAAGCCACAAGGCCTACAACTGGGCAGCAGAGGTTGGCGGTCTGGACATGATTCGTTGGCTGGCGTTGGAGGCGGGGGTGTCTGCCGCCGGCTGCGACCTGAGCTCGATGGTGGGGCGGTGGCCCCGTAACACACAGGCTGACAGCCGGGCCCTGCTGGAGGCGGTGCAGCTGGTGGTGGGCGCAGGGTGCAGTGGATGGGTCGCCGAGCAGGATGCGATTGTTGCGGCTGCGAGGCGGGGCGACCTGGCCCTGGCGCAGTTTCTGCACCGGCAGCAGTCGGAACCGCCGCTGGTCGGGCGGTGTCAAGCAGCAGCAGTGTTGGGAGGCTGTGCGGCGCTGGTCGAGTGGATGCCGGATCAGCCGGGCTGGCTCGCCAGCGCAAACAGCCCCTACCGTAACGCAGCCAGGCAAGGGGACAAGGGCACACTGGCTGCCTTGCGGCGGCTTGGCGTGCCGTGGGGTGACCCGAGCGTGCTGGTGTGGGCATTGCTGGAGTGGAGGTGCGAGGTGCCGGTGCTGCGGTGGCTTGCGCAGCAGGGCGCGCCGGTGGGAGACACGGGCGAGCTGCAGGGGGCGGTGGAGAAGGCTGTGCAGAGCAGGGGCCTGCATGGTGACAAGGCGGCAGAGCTGAGGAGCTGGGCAGCAGAGGTGTGCGTGGCAGCTACCGCTGTGGCCCGACACCGAAGGGGCTGTGGGCAAGGTGTGTCGAGGGACGCCGCTGTTGGTGTGTATTTCGATGCGGTGCAGGAATAACGAACCCCTCGAACCGTGAATGAATCTGCTGTTGGTGTCACTGTTGGAGGGGTTTGGTTCAAGGCAGTGCTCCCTGTGTGTGTTTAAGCAGCCTCCTGGGGCAGCTCAGGCTCCATACGGTAGTAGCAGCTGGCAGGCGAGCGTACTAAGGGCTAGGTTCGCTAGCTGTCTTGTTCATTGGCTGCCTCCATGCCTGGTCGTCATGTACTGCATAGCGGTTGAGCTGCCACTCTTTTGCGAGCCAAGGTATACTACGATAACGTTCATGACAACTGGCACCCACGTAGTCATGAGCGTACGAGTGGGTGTCAGCTTTCCGGGTGTGCGCTTACGTGCCGTGTACACCTCCCGCACGACCATTTGCACATCCTGTTGAGCGTTAGCCAGTAGTTGGGGCTCAGCCGTACACGGTTGCTGATGACGTAGACGGTGCTTACTCTTTATCATGTGCACATGTCGCTTGGGGATGTTGCTGGTGGTGGTGGTTGGTAGGCGCGTTGGAAGGGTGTGGGGGCGTGCCCCAGTTGCCGAGCGTGTGGGGGTTAGTGCGGTCCGTGCAGGGAGGATGCAAGCTGCAGGCTCTGCGGTGGATTGCGGAGGGGGATGCATCTGTGACGCTTGAGGGACAAGACGGAGTTGTGGCGGGCAGCGAGGAAGGCAATGACTCGTAGGCGCGTGAGTGCGGAGGAGGCAACACTGCTATGAAGCTGGGCGGCAAACGCGTGTGTGCATGGCGGGCATCTGGAAGCAAAAGCGGCTGAAACGCTGTGGCTAATGGGCCGTCATGCGACGGCACCGACGGCATTGGTGCACCGTGTGAAGAGAGGCATGTAGGACGTAGGGGGCGGCCGTAGCGTAAGAAATGCCAACACCTTCCGTTGTAACTAGGCAAATAGTGCAGAGTGGTCACTGCTCGTAGCCTACCTCTTAGTTTAGCCTTCCCCACCTGCCGAGGATGCAAGTGCTCCTTGCTCGAACGGCTGTACATCCCCTGGGCCATACATGTCCACAAGCACCAGGGGACCCCTGACAAGCACCATCTGGCACCACGGTTGCAAAGACCGGTACGGGATGTCCCTCAATACGCCACAGGATGCCTCCGGATCTTAGCGCCGATTTTGCTAGTTTGGGGGGGCTGCTGTGCTCAGTCGTACTACGCCCTGATTCACCGTGCCGGTACTCCCAGCCGATGGACCTGGCGTTGGTTGCGTGCTCAATGGCACCGGGCATGCCTGCTCACGTGTGGGGCTACGGCGCAGGGATACTCCTCCATGTGCAACCCGGGGGACCACGTCATGTGCATGCACTCACCGCTTGTGGTGCAAGCAAAGCAGGCTCCTAGCTCCGTCTAGCTCCTGGCTATGCATTCACGCTCTGCTGCCGATTGCACAAACCTGGTACGATCTTGACCGTCTGAGCGTACGGTTGTGAGCCAAGAGCGATACCGAAAGGCTGGGTTGCCGGCACCAGCGGCATACCGGTACGCTAAGCGGCATTGGTGGGAAGGTGTCCCCGGACTAGGGGTCCCCTGCTCCGGACACCCTTGCAAGGGTGCACTGCGGAGTCCCAGTGCAGACGCACAGGGCCACAGACTACGACTGGGCAGTGGGCCTGGCTTACATTGGACACGTGTACAGGGGCTAACCCTGAAGTCCATGGTTTTCATTTGAGGCTCTTCAGCTTGATGGCAGCTAGTTGCAGCTTTGCACTGTTGCTGCGACCAGCGTTACTGAGGCAACTGCAAAAGCGGTTACTACTGACGCCAACTCCCTTTGTTCAATAACTCAGCGCTACGCTTGATTTATTCACATGCTCTCTATATCCCGTTGGGGTGAGTACACCAGAAGCCCTCATGCCACCTGCAAGCCTCCTTGCGCGCCCCATGCATGGCACACCCCACGCACGGCACACCCCAGCGCTCACGCCGTTGTGCCGCACCCCCCAGCGGCTCCACCCGTCCACCTCCTCCGCACCACCCACCGGCATCCCCTGACACAGCCATCCGCCGCTGCAGGGCTGGCGTGACACAGCCTCGTGCCACCGTCACCATCAACCTGCCTGGTGAGCACCCACATGCACCCGCTAACCCCCGCAGCTCACGCCAATGCCACAGCTTGCCCTGGACGCCACCACCTCCTTTACCTCCCCTGCCCTGCCTTGCTCGCCGGCACCCACAGCCATCTCAGGCCCACTACACAGCACCCCTGCCGCTGCAAGGCCTCCACCAATGTAGCGTTTGGGCCCCATGGCACGCCCAGCCGCCGCAGCGTACCCAACGTGCCCCGGTCGCCCATTCCCTAACCCTCCCTCGCGGTTGCCGCTGCCTTGCCCGCTGTAACGCCCACGCCGTAACGCCCACGCATAACACCCTGCCCCAGAGTCCTAGCCAGGGGAGCTCCCCTGGTCCTAACTCTCCCCTAAGGCTGCCGCTGCCCCGCCTGCCGCCAGCCCCCGCAGCCATGCCGCCGCCTCAGCGCCCAGCCCGTGCTCCCGTACCGCACACTGCACCGCCACCTCCACCTCCTCCCCCCCGCCCACCGGCACGCCCTGCTCCACCAGCCAGCGCAGGGCCGGCTCGCTGCACCCCCGCCGCACTGCCTCCGCCAATCTGTCTCCCCTGCCCCACGGCACGCCCAGCTGCAGCAGGGCGGCCAGCGTGCCCCGGTCGCCGTTGCGAGCTGCCACGATGTACATGCAGTCAAAGGTGGGCCTCTCACAGAAATCCGGCTTGTTCTCCGCCAGCCACTCCAGCATCGCCCCGCAGCCTGCCTCCACCGCAGCTGTGTGGGCCGTGTCGTCGTCCGGCAGCTGAGGCGTCGGCGCGAGCTTCGCCATCAGGTACCGTACCAGGGCCACATCGCCCCGGTGTGCGGCAAGCGACACAGCGCGCATCGCACAGAAACGTTCCATCACCGCGACACAATTCCAGGTGGCCGTGTCATGTTCGTCAAAAGGGCCAGCTGCCGCTCCCGGGCCCCTATCCTCCAGCCTGCCCAACAGCACCTGCGCAGCTGTCCTGTCCTCCACCCTGCTCAACACCACCCGCACAGCCTCCAACAGGCTGCGGCTGTCAGCGGCTGTCGCTGTGGGCCACTCCCGGATCAGGCCAACTGCATCATCCAGGGCTGTGACCGTGTTGGGCACCGCGCCCTCCTGCTGGTGCGCCAGCCACCGGACCATAGCCACACTGCCCGCCCTGGCTGCTCCCCGGTACGCCCTGTTGGTAAATGCCAGGCCTGCCTCCCGCAGGCACTCCACCATTGGAATGCTGCCCGACGTTGCTGCCATGACCGCCAGCACGTCCGGGTCTGCTTTCTGTGCTGCTGGCAGTAGATAGCGCACAGTCTCCACCTGACCTGCCTCGACAGCCCCCAACGCAACGCGTTGAACCGTGGCAATGTCCGCCACATCCAGCGGCGGCGCGCCCCGCTCGTGGAGCCACAGCAGCTTACCCACCCCATCCACAGGGCTCCTAGCTGCCGCCTGCAGGAGTTGCTCCCAGCCCGTGCCCGCCGCTCCCAGCAGAACACAGCACCCCGCCTCGTCCACCAGCCACTGCACCACGGGCAGGTGTGCATGCTCCAGCGCGGAAAGCAGCACCCCCTCCCCACCCATGGTACAGCCCTGCTCCTGCAGCCACCTCAGCCGGCCCAGGTCCCCCGAGCGGACGGCGGCCGCGGCTGTCTCCTTGGTCAGGCGGCACCTGCCCCGCGCAGCATCCAGCAGCCACTGCACCTTGGCTGCAGCGTCCGGGGTGGCCGACCCTGCTGCCGCGTCTAGCACCACCTGGCCTAGTGAAGGGACATCGGGGCTGCTGCTATTGGAGCGGTGCGCACCATCGCCCTGCAGCAGCTCCCATACCGCCTGCAGCCCGGCCAGGTCACAGCGGCCCGCTGCGGCCGCCATGACACGTTCAGGGTGCAGCAGCCCCGGGCAGTGGTGCAGCAGCCAGCTCAGCAGCTGCGGGTGGCCCGCCTTGACCGCCGCAGCACCAGGGTCTGCATCGAGGTCGTGCCGCCTGTACGGGCCTTCAAAACTTTGCAACAGCTCTGGGAAGATGCTCGGCTGCAGCAGCGCCAGCGCCACCTCCAGGTTGACCTCGCTCCCGCTGGCGGCGGCCGTGCACATCAGCTGCAGCTTGTGCTGAAACGGCAGCTGCCGCACGTGCCGCTGTCCCGCTTCCACGGCTGCGGGCACGGCGTGAGGCGGCAGCGGCTGGGACAGGTAGGCGATGCGGCCTTCGGCGTTGTTGAAGGCGTCGGCTGCCTCCTTCCAGGCCAGGCGGCCGCTGAGGGCGCGGTCGTTGTGGGGCAGGAGCGACAGGACGTGCAGCTGGACGGAGGTAGGCAGCAGGCGCCAAGGATAGCTGCTGCTCCCCGTGTTATCGTCCATGCTCATTTGCCGGTGTGCCAAGGATCTGTTTGGGCAGCGGGGTTGCGTGAAACTGCTGGGCTGTGAGCACGTTCGCTGACTGCGGAACAAAATGGATTGTCTGAACCCAAAAAGAACGGGTCAGCGACTGCAAGATATGCACTCGAACACTTCGTGAGCGAGCTTATGTGCCGCTGAGCTCCAGAGTTGCAGGTGAACAGCGCTCCGAGAGTGCCAATAGACCTCGAAAGGCGAAAGGCTCCGAAAGGCACGCAACGCCCCGCAGACGCATGCCGCGACAAGGTTCAAGAGACAAAGCACATGCATAACGTGTACGATAGCATATTCAGAGCTTCTTGCTCAAACGCACCTCTGCAAACGCCTTGTCCAGCGACAACGTGGAACAGAAGCCGAGGACCTTGTCAGTATGCAGGCGGGTGGCAAAAATATAGGGCAAACTTAACCAACCGCCAGTCAGTTCTAATAGGCACTACGTCGCAAGGATGGCAGCTCTAGGACTCAGGCCGCTCTGCCGGCCGTACTGCAATGGCACGCTGCTGCAACCCCGACCACGTACCATAATGTGCCAACTGATACACCACGTGCCACTAGATGACTACCCCCACCTTCGCCGTGAGGCCGTGGCGCATGCCCAAGCAGCAGGGGGCTCCCCTGGTGGCCCACGTGGTCCACGCAGGGTCTGCTGGGCTGCGTGCATTGCCGCCAAGGAACGCGCGTGCCCTTGCCTCTGCCTCCACGTTTCAGGCGCCGACAGGACGTCAGCATTTCACACTGCGCCCGCCAAACTGCATAAGCACGCGGCAAGCCTCCACAGCGTGCATTTCCCGAAACTCCCAACAAACAAATCTCACCGACCAGCTGCAACCCAAGTGCGTACCGGTGTGGCACGCTACGTTCTCCCGCCTACAGGATAGCAGCGGCCCTCACTTACCCACCCGCTTGGTGCAACACCAGACTCATTGCCAAGACTGCTCACGCCTGCTCACACGCACCTCTCCAGCCCCCAAACGCCGCGCCAGGTTTGCAGTTGCGTCACGACTTCTCACCGGCACAAACGACACCGGCTAGACCAGCACCTACAGGGGAGCCCTCCTCCTTCAACTGCATGCACACAGAAGGAGAAACCTACCGTGTGCGAGTCACCAGCTACGTTCGTTACACCACAATGCGCGGGCACCGCAAAGTGCGGGCCGACGAGCAGCTCGCTCCCCAACCGCCCCTTGCTACGTTATTGCTTTCACAAATGGACCAGCGTCTGGCCGGAAGCAGGACGCAAGCACGCAGCTACACTCTAGGTCGTTGCAGGATCAGGTGGTCCAACGCAGGAACCGACGGCCGGGAGCTGCCGATCACACGTGTCGTGTCGGTCGTGTCGTGTCGTGTCGGTCGTGTCAGGACGCGTGTCAGGACGCGTGTTGCGCCGTGCCATACTTCAAACGAGGCCGCGCGCCGCCAACGCGTCCAGCGCCAGGTAGCAGGAGTAGATGCTGCGCGCACGTACGACAGGGGCACACCGCACGAGGATGAGCCATTGCGAGAGTAGGAGCGGGGTCTATAGCAGCGGTTCATTGGTGCAGCAAAGCTGGAAAGGGCAGTTGCAAGGCATGCGCGGGAGCAGAGCAGGTGAAGGCGGTTCGCACGGATCAGGGTCAAGAGCCCAACGATGCACCGCCCCATGCCGGCCCCTCTCCCGCCTCCACACGCACCTGGGCAGCATCATCTGCCCGCTGTGCATCAGGGCCTTGAGCTCCTGCAGGTTTAATTGAGGAAAAGCGTGTGTGGCAGAAGACAGGAATTGGCAGTGCCAAAAGTGAAGGCGGGGCTTGGCCAAGCGACGAGTGTGTTGCAGCTGGGCCAGAGGGGCTCGTCAAAAGACTCATTGCAGCAATGCCGCTACGGCCTCACCAGGCTAACCGGTCAGGCCTCCTACTGCTCGCCGTACATCCAGTCCGCGATCACAGAACGTAGTGATTTTCAGTGCAGCAGTACGGGTGTCGAGCACCTGCGTGATGAGGAGTGGCGCCTGATGGTCTCTGTTACCTGCTCTGCCTGAACACCCCATCCCCCACCTCCCACCTCCTGTGGTGCTGACCCGCAGCGCCACACCCGCCCTGAACCCACACACCCCGCCCCCACCTTCTTTCTGACCCCTCACACCCCAACCCTTCCTAACCCGCCCTCAACCCCCACCCCCTGGCCCCCACCCACCGCGATGCTGACCCGCAGCACCTCGATGGTGTGCTCCTCGGCGTCACGCGCACAGTGCCCCGACGGATCGGGCTGCGGGGGGAGGGGGAGGGCGGGCGCGTGTGTGTGCACGGAGAGTAACCGCGGAGCGGCAATGGGCACAAGGGGGGCGGGGCGTGCTTGGGCAGGGAAGGCGGCGAGGGTGCGTGCAGTGGCGGCTTGGGGAAGGATACGCGTGGACCGTGAAGGGCAGCTGCAGGGAAGCGGTGGTGGCACAGCGGTACACCCGGTACAGAGCCTTGTCCATGCCAGGCCGGTAGCAGGTGACGCGTACACCTTGTGCAAAGGCGTCTACCGTGTGCAAAGGCAGGCCTTGCCCTAAAGTACAGCGCGAAAACGGTTGCGTACTGCGACAGCGCCCTGGGAGTACCCAGACTGGCTGGTTCGTTACGGCAAGCTCCCGCCTACGGCTGCAGCACACAGCAGCCCCCACGAAGGCAGTGCCCCCACACCCACTCCTTCCCCCCTCGCACGCCCCTCACCTGCGGGTCGATGATGAGGAATGGCTTGAATGCGTTCCTGCTCCACTTGAGCTCCGACTGCCCCGGGTGGTCATCGGGCAGCAGTGCCACCACCTCGCCACCCACCAGCATGGCCTGCGGCAGGTGGTGTGTGTATTAGTGGGCTGTGTATTAGCAGCTTGTGACGCGACCGAATCATGAGGATTGCCCTCCAGCGGCAGCGCCACGCCAGCATGGCCTGAGCGTGTCAACCAAAGGTGTGTGCACACATGAGGGTGTGGGTTGCACGACGGGGAGGTGGGGAGCGGCCGCGGTGGGGGCTGTCGGGCTTGCTCCCTGACAGGCAGTGGCCCTTGCATATCCTCCCCAGCACGCACATCGCGTCCCAGCACGCACCTCCTCCCGCATCTCCGCCAGCGCGCAGGCCCGCAGGTCCTGGTGCTTGCGCGGGTCGAATCCCCCCGACGGCAGGCAGTACTGCAGGCGGTTGGGGCCCTGGGCGTACTCCCGGATGATGGTCACCTTGGGATGACCGCGGAGGGGTTAGGGAGCAGGTCGGAGGGGGTTTTCACGTACATCTTGGGACAATGTAGATAACGGTAGAATTTGCACGCGGGACAGGCGCTCTGTCCGAGGTTGTCGATTACGCTGTCTAGCCAGCTTCCCCTGCAACCAGCAGCCAGCAGGAAACACCTCACCCGCCGCAAACACAGTCCCCACCCCACTTACCCTCAGCAGCCCTAACCCGACTCCCACGTGCGTACTCTTCCCTCCCCCTCCCCCCGGTCCCCTCCATCCGCCCCTTTCCCGCGCCTCCCGCCCCACCTGCGCCGGCCGTATGTCCGTGGGCGGGTGGAAGGGGAAGGCCACAGCGAAGCAGTAGGCGCACTGAGGGTGGCCCACCACGTCGTAGTGCAGCTCGTGCTCCTGGGGGGGAGGGGCGGAAACCGGAGCATGGATGCAATGTACATCAACAGCTTTCCGCGACGTTGTAATGCAGCTTGTGCTGGTGCGGTTGTGCCAGGGGCGGTGGTGACGGTGCGGAACTAGTGGTTCTACAATGCTGGTTAGGATGCTGCTCGAGCGGCATGGTAGGCCATGCTCCGCAGTGGCCGGCAGTCAAATCTGTTTGTCAAAAGCGGACTAGGAATGGCACACGGGCACGTGTGGACTGGGCTGGACTGCATGTCGAAGTGTTTCAACCCAGCCAGCCCAACGCACCTCAGGGCCTGCCACCCCTGGCCGCTCGCGCGCCCTCCCCTGCCCTGCCCTGCCCCCCGCACCTTGCCGTCCTGGTGCGTAAAGCGGACCTTGCGGTCGTACACAGTCATGTACCTGCAGTGGATACGGTTATGGTTACGGTTGGCATGAAGGGACAGTAAACGGTTGGCGGTTGCAACGCACGGTCATTTTTGCCTCTAGGCAGACGGCGATGCAACCGCTCTGCCTGCGTGCTGCCTGCGTGCTGCCTGCCACATGGCACAGCCTTGTATCCAGGCACGGGCCCCGAAGCACGCGAGGCATGGACCCGTTCCCCCTTCCCCCGTCCCTTGCACACCTACACACTCCTACATCTAAGACAGCCGCCTGCCGTACATTCCACCCCCACCCCAAACGGCACCCCTCTAGCCTACCTCTTGAACACTACTTCGTCCTCCACCACGTCAATCCGTTCGTTCCACCTAGGGGCGGGGCACGGGAGGACAGGCGCGCGGCACACTCAGGTTCCGAAGGAGGACGGGCGCACCTCTCGCTCAGTTGCAATGTGCGGCAAGCCAGCCATTCGGCGTGGCGGCCCACACCCACGTCCCACAGCCCTCTGCAAGATACCCTGTCCTGCGCTTCAGCGCATCTCCACACGACCGCAAGCCGGGGGCACCCACATCTCCCAGCCGCTAGGCAACCCTTCCCTAGACACCTTGGCATGCGTGTTAGTGTATCTGCCCTTGGCCCCGGCTGCTGAGCATGCCCCCCATTAGCGGCCAAGGTCTCTACAGCGCGCATCCCACATCCCAGCGCCTGCTGGGTGGGTCTATGTCATTATGTGTATGTGCATGCACCCTCCGTGTCCAGGGCCCAGCGGCCGTGCCTGCCCTCCCTAACCCCCACCTGCTGGGCCGGCGTGTGGAGGGCGCGGGCTGCCCGAACTCATCCATGGTGCCCAGGGTGGCGATGGGGGTGGGGGCGGTGGGGGTTGTGCTCGTGGTGGTGGTGGTTGGAGCGGTTGTGCCATTGGCTGCAGAGCCGCCGTTGGCGGAGGTCAGGGTGGCCGTGGCAGCAGCAGCACCAGCCGTGGAGGCGGCGGCGGAGCCCGCGTGGATGGCTGCGCGGGGAGATGGGTGTGGGGTAAAGAGCTGGGGCCGAGGGCGCAGAGGTGGGAAGGTTACGCCGGACACCTGGTTTGGGTGTGTGTAAAACGTGCAACAATCCAACTCGCACCGGATGTAGCCCAATGCCTGACCAATGAGTGCTTAAGACTCATTGAAATGGTTGTTCTACTGAGTGTGTGGCAGGTAGATGCAGAGGGGTGGAAGCGGGCGCAGCACAAGAGTGCTTTGTGGGGCGACACCTGGGCGCATGTGCCGCGGTGAGAATGTGGCCACGGAGCAGCAGGACGGAACGATTCATTGCACCGTTGGCTGCCGCATGCCTCATCATGTTATTGTCGTGCTACTACAGCCGTGCTACATTGCTGTACTATTGTAGGACTGGTAGGGTCGTGGTGGTGAGGCAGCACGAGGTGAGTGGAGGCTTTGGTGACAGCCGGAGTGGCCGTCTGACCGACCGCAGGGCTACGCGCGTCATTGCGCTTACGTTGCGGCTCCAGCATCCAGCTTGGCGGTGCTTTATCGCCGTTGTTTGACGGGCTATGTGCTGCTGTGCGGACTGAGGCTCCGGCGCGGCTGTTGAATGGCCCCGGCACGGGGCAACTGCCGACGGGTCGATGGCGCCTAATGAGACCGCGACAGCCTTGCGATATCAAGCTATGTGCTGCCAGCATCGCATCTCAATGGTAGCGCGGTTTTTTTGGCGTACTTGCCTCTCTTTGGACTGGTTGTTACAAGCAAAACCAATAGGCAGCCGGGCTATCACAACAGAATGGTGATATCATTCTGTTTAAGCTGTAAATGAAAAGGCGCAGCGTCGATAGCGACGAGGAGAGTCGTGGCCTCGGGCGACCCATGGGCAAAACAGACAACCAAACATCCAACTTCCATAACTGCAGCTTGCGGTCTTCCTACGATAGAACGCATTGCTGAAGAGGTTCTGCTGCTGAGGCCGCGATAAGCCTCGTGGCAACTCGTTCGCGACCGGCCCCAGGCCCGGGCACTGCAACGTTCCCAAACTGTCACACGACACGCAGTACAAGATCAACAAGCACTCTTGCGAAGCACCTTCGTTGCCAGTCGGGTGCCCGAACTGTAGGAACACCCTAAACGCGCGGCAGATCGGGGCAAGCGCGCCCAGCCGGGCTGACAGGCTTTAGACTCGGGGCCGTAGCGCTACAGCCCTCGCCTCTGACGTGGCGATGGGGCGCGTGTACGATGAGCTGGAGCCGGTGGACGTGTCGGGGGAGGCCTACACGCAGCCGCTGCCCCTGGGCCCCGAGAACATCAAGCACGGCACCCTGGACAATGGCATGCAGTGAGCGCCTGGGCGCCAGCACAGCGCGGTGCAGCTACATGTTATTGCTGTGCACGTGGGGGCTGCTGGCGTTGGGCCCGTGGCCAGTGCACAGATCCGGGAGAGGAGGGGTGTGGGCCATGCCGCGTCATGTGGGAAGGCCGGGCAGCTGCTGGCAGTTTCTTTGCCGCAACCCACAAGGGACGCAGTGTAATGGTTTTCAACCCGATAGGCTATGTAGACACCATACGTCGCGTTCGCAGGTACTACGTCCGGCACTGCGCCAAGCCCAAGGGGCGGTGCGCTCTGGCGCTGGCGGTGCGCATTGTGAGGACCGTGGAGGTGAGGGGGCGGCGGGGCGGGGCACTGGTCGGGCGCGGCATTGAGATGGTCGTGTGGCTTAGGGATTAATGAATGTGGGAGCGGTGTAGACGAGTTTGGCATTGGGAGCGCCGTGGAGAGTAGGGGCCGGCGGGGCGGGCAGGTGAAGCCTTGGGCGGGGTAGTAGTCAGATGGTGGTGCACTGGTACAGCCGCTATGGACGAGCACTCTGTGAGGGGTGGCGCTTGAAGAGTGCGCTTGCTGGTGGGTGTGCCCTGTTGTGCGGGATACCATCACCGCAAGTGTAAGCGACTATCGGCACAGGCTGCGCATCCGGCTGCACCCCTGCTCTCTTGGGTGCTCGTGCTCGGCCGCACCCAGTATGCTTCCTTTCACCTTCTTACCACCAACCCCCCTTCTACCACCGCACCAGTAGGAGAACGAGCGTGGGTTGGCGCACATCGTGGAGCACCTGGCCTTCAATGCAACAGAGGTGTGTGCACGGGCGGGAGCTGGCAAGCACAGGAGAGAGCACAGCCGCGTGTGTGGGTGAGGGTGAGGGTGAGGGTGGGGCTGCCAACGTCCCCATGCCTTCAAATCCAGTCAAGTCGCGAATTGCCCCAGTACAGCGGCACGGTGCCGGCCATGCCGGTTGGGGTTTGTCCGAGCTCCGCAGCCGCCATCCCATGTGCGCACACCTGGAACGCCGTAATGGACCGTTACGGACAGCATTGCTGCCGCTCCCCACCTCCCCGCGCTCCTCCTGCACGGCACGTTACCAGCCCGCCGTACACACCCCCTGTTAACCCACAGGTCAGGTGCTTCTGGCGCTGGAGTCGCTCCTGACGGAGGTGGCCCGCATCCGCGTGCACGGGCTGGGTGCATATCTCGTCCTACTCACCACAGGACCAGCTGGCGGCCGAGGCGGGCAGCGGTGTGCCTTGGGCGCCTCGCTCAACAAGCTGCCGCTGCAGCTTCGCAAGTGCTGCAACCACCCCGACCTCATCACAGGCCCCGCCATGCTGCCGCTGCTTACCCGCCCGCGCCCGACGTCATCCTGGAGCAGTGAGGCAAGATGCAGCTGCCAACGCTGCACGCCAAGGGTCACAAGGTGCTCATCTTGTCGCGGGTGCGCATCAAATGGTATAACAAGTGTGTATTTGGGTACGGCTACGAGTGCGTGGCACAATGTATCCATTATAACAAGGGCGACCTAGTGCATGTGGCTGTACTATTGTTGCGGGCCAGCTCTCCTTTACACCGTTGTTGCCACGTGCAACCATGCGCTGTGGCGGCTTCCAGCAACTGCGTGCCCGCCCCGCCTTCCGTGTTCGAGGTTGGACCGACCAACAGCTTCAGTTACCATCTCTCTTACTCCACTCGTGTTGTTCACAGATGAAGGAGATGCTCGCCCTGATCGAGGCCTACCTGGACATGGTGGGCCACTCGGCCTACCGCATAGACGGCTCCACGGGGCAGGTGGGTGGGGCAGTGGACAGAGTAGAGGCGACCAGTAGTGCCCAGCGGGGAGCGGGCTGCGGGCGAGCCGCCGTGGGCGCGGTTGGCGCTACTTGTGTTATAGAGTGTCTTGAACCAATGGTGCCTGGCAGCTTCGACCTGTATGTCCCCAAGACCTGCTCTCCTTAGTACATACCGTATTAACAGGCCATTCCTGTCCGGAGGGCTCAGGACTGAACATCACCCTGTCCGCTCGCTCCCGTCGTGCAGGCGGAGCGGCAGGAAGCCATCACCGCCTTCAGCAACCCGCCGCCGCCGCTGGACGCCGCGTCCGCCGCCGCCGCCGCCGCCTCGGGCGACTTCGTGCAGCGCGAGCCGTGGCTGTTCCTGCTGTCCACGCGCGCGGGCGGGCTGGGCATCAACCTGGTGGCGGCAGACACGGTCATCATCTACGACAGCGACTGGAACCCCACGCAGGACGCGCAGGTGGGCTAGCAGCTCAGCTTGGCGCCTGATCACCCGCCCGGGCCGTATGAACCACTGGCTGATGGCCGAGTGCTTACTTTATGGCTGCATGGATTTTGCATGGGCCCAGTTGCCTCTGGCTTAGCAGCAGATCAGAGATACCGTACATTCCGTGGCCAGATATATAGTTGGAGCGTCTTGCGCACTGGCTGCTGGGTTGTGTTGACTTCATTACTGATGCGTTCCACCGTGTAGCCAGCTTGCACACATGCAGTCTACCACTCGCAAGTCCTTGCACTACAAGGACGTCGTCATGACTAGGTCTTGACGGTTCATTGGTACGTGCTCGATTCGTTATGGAACTGTAGCATGAAGGCTAACCCTACATTTGTGGGCAATGACAGGGTACCGGTGAGATAGTGCGCGTATAGGTAACACCACGTAGCTGTGGCGTTTGATGGTGGTTGCCTGACCTTGGCTCACGTTTTCCTTTAGGGTAGAGCGGCACACAAAGGCCGATGCCGTCAGGGCTCAGGTGGCTGCAATGGGGAGCTTGGATGCGCAGGTGTGCCGTGATGCGCTTGGTGGCATCTGAGAGGTGTATCTGTTGCGGCTGCGGATTTGTGGCGACAGGGCTGCTGAGCGGCGCGATGAATGTCACCATGCGGAAGCGGCATCGGGTATTGTAGGTCAGCGGCTTGCCTGGTCCAGCTGCCGCTTCTACGGAACTACAACGAGTGTCATACACGGTGTTGCAAGGGGCCCTAGGCGTACACGCGCAGATTGGTCAACTGTACGGTGATTGATGACTGCCTTTACGTTCAACCTTGGACTTATTCCCACGGCCTGGTCAGACCAGTATCTTCCTTATGCACGGGGCTCAAAGGCATGACGATGCACTCGCTGACGGAGCTTGTATGCGCTGTGGCAGGTTTGGGCTCTGCGCCGAGTGGCTGCGTGCGCCTGGCAGGGCTCCTGCTTAAACCCTGTCTGTAGTATTTATCACACGGTAGTGACCTGACATGGAAATTTTTGCACGGCCAGACGAGGGCAGAGTAGTGGGTGATATGTACGACCTGCTGGTACGATGCCCGAAGGCAGGCCGTGCGACGCCCAAAGCCTCTGGCCCTCGGGCTGACTCCGTTGTCAGTCAGTTGTTGACTTATTACACTGGAGCCACAGTCCCCTGCCTGGGGTATTAGCCACTTGAACCATGGCCTTGAACCGAGGGGTGGTATGCGGCGATTACAACCCAAGGCCATGGTTTAAGTACTACTAGAATTGTAACAATTCATAGTTGAGTGGTATACCGTACTGGCACAAATTTAATTGCCATGCTCGACTGGAGGCAATTAATATGCGTTTTTGACAAGGGCCTCAGCAATTAATATTCCGTTTTGACAGGCACGTGTCGACCCACAAAACAGCGGCCGCATGGCCCCTATGAAGGGCCAAGGCACGCAGGACCAGTAGGAACAGAGCTTGTAGGGCCTTGCCAGGCACCCACAACACCGGCAGGGGTTTTAGGCAAGCTTTCTGGGCCTTTCCTAGTGACACCTCGGGAGCAGACAATCAATTGCACTTTTTGACAAACCCTCGGACAATTAATTTTTTCAATTTACAAGACCCCTGAGCAATTATTTTTGTCAATAAAATTTGTGCCACTACGGTACACAGGGGTACGGCAACTCGGCCTGATGCATCCCTTGCCACTCAGCATGGCTTCATGGCATGTGTCATCCTATGTCAACTTTATTTGGAATTATCCTTTCATGGCTGTCTACCGTAGCAGGCCGTGTCCAGCTACCAGCGGGGAGGACACCATAAGCCCACGACACCGGCGACCGGTGACGGGGCTCAACTGGACGACCACCCATGCCACATAGCCCCAACAGGATCTATTCGGAAAGAAGTCTCTGGTGCACTTGAGGGCTGCCGAAAACGACCAACTTGCCGTCGCGCTGAGGGCAATTGCTCTTGACAGCTGCGAGACACTGCGCCCTTTGTAAGCATGTGTTAACAATTGCTGTAATGGTACAACATGAGTGTTGTAAAGCTCTGGGCTGGGGCGCGGTGGCCCGGAGAGGTCGACCCGCCCTGCATTTGCATCTGTCGCTTCGTTACGCTTAAATGATACTGACAACCACACTACTTAGTCCAGAAACACCTGTCTGGTTCTGTCGGAAAGGGATGGCGTATGG
>VFQN01001446.1_pt1 | contig 39806 bp, 41 predicted proteins | sample 3512371 | NCBI WGS metagenome assembly VFQN01 (sample SAMN10412370, study PRJNA504923) | tailings metagenome | isolation source: Replicate 2 from Balatoc abandoned mine | place: Philippines: Itogon, Benguet | collected 2017-08-28
TTGCGGGTGCGGGCTTCGCCGACGCGTTCGAACTGTCCCTCCTGCAGCACGCGCAGAAGCTTGCCCTGCAATTCGAGCGGGATATCGCCGATCTCGTCGAGGAATAGCGTGCCGCCATCGGCCAGCTCGAACCGACCCGGCCGGTCGCGCAGGGCACCCGCCAGCGCGCCGCGCGCGTGACCGAAGAATTCGCTCTCGAACATGTCGCGTGCCACCGCCGCGCAATTGACCCGGATCAGCGGCCGGTGGCTGCGCTTGCTGCCATCGTGGATTGCCCGCGCGACCAGCTCCTTACCCGTACCGGATTCGCCGGCGATCAGAACGCTGGCGTCGGTCGGTGCAACCAGCTCGATCTGACGCAACGTTTTCTGCATTGCTGCGCTGACGCCGATGATGCCGCGGTGGTTGGTCTGCTGGCGGATTTCCTCCTGCAGATATTCGTTGTCCTGCTCGAGCCGTTTGCGGAGTTGTTCGACCTCGGCCAGCGCCGCGCGCAGCTTTTCGTCGGCTTCCCTGCGCTGACTGATGTCGCGAAACACGATCACCGCGCCGACCACGCTGCCGCGATCCCGGATCGGAGTGGAGGTATACTCGACGAACAGCTTCGATCCGTCCTTGCGCCAGAACACTTCGTTATCGACCTGATGCACGGCGCCATCGCGGAACGCCGCGTAAATGGGACAATGCATGGCCGGATAATGCGAGCCATCGGCGTGGGTGTGGTGCACGATCGAATGCATATCCTTGCCGACCAGCTCTTCGGCCTTCCACCCGAGCATGCGTTCGGCTGCGGGATTGACGAACGTGGTCTTGCCGTCCGCATTGACGCCGTAGATGCCTTCGCCGGCCGCGCGCAGGATGAGCTGGTTTTCGCGCTCCACTTCGCGAAAGAAACGCTCGACCCGCTGCCACTCCTCAAGGCCCCCGCGAATGTAAAGATTGGCATCTGTGTCCGCGTCACGTTTTCGGAACGCCGCGAGGTCGTTCAAGATCAACAGCAGGTCCGGCGTTTCACCCTCGCCGAACCGGCTCCCCGCATACTCCACCATCAGTTCGTGGCCTGACGCGTGGCGCGGTTTCAGACCGCGGGTCCGGTACGCGCCCTTCGCCAGCACGCCGTGGGTGAACACGATCAAGGCCGGTAGCTGACCTGGGTGAAGAGCGGTGACCCGCATCTTCGACAGGGCCGCCCGCTCATGGCCAAGAAGCGCACAGGCTGCGGGATTGGCATCAAGGATACGATCGGTCGCAGGATTGATGACGAGCATCGGCTCGGCCGCGGATTCGAAGATGCGACCAAAATCGGCAGACGTGTCGGCAAATGCCCGATTTTCAAGCAGGCTTGGGTGAAGGGTCATGACTGCATCCCAACGCCCGGCCGGTCTGATCTACCAGATTTCGTAAACTACGAAAAGTCGTAAACCTCGAGGTCTGGTTTATCGGATAAATCCGTATCTCCCGGAGATAGGTATAGCCGACCCGCCCGTCTGGCATCGACTTTGCTCTTGATCCCTTCAGCAATCCTCGGCGCGCTCAAACACGCCGATCGACAGGCTCCAGAGGGGAGAAGTTCGATGTCCACCTTCGACAACCCGTTCGACGCGGCACGCAGGCTCAATTCGTCCGGTTGCTCCTGTGGCCGCCACATCAGCCAAGCCGAGCACGAACGCGATTCGATCCGACATTTGCAATGCGAAGCAGTCGAGACTCCCCAGAGCGAGGACAAGCGCTATGAGGGCGTTGTCGCTTCGGCCGTCATGCGCGCGATGTTTCCGAAGGATGTTGCGCGTCGTGCCTTCCTGAAATCGGTAGGCGCCTCAACAGCACTCGCGGCGCTGTCCCAGTTCTTCCCGCTTTCCACCGCGACCGAGGTGTTCGGACAGGGCGCGCCGCTCGAAAAGAAAGACCTCAAGGTTGGGTTCATTCCGATCACCTGCGCCACACCGATCATCATGGCGCATCCGATGGGCTTCTATTCGAAACACGGGCTGAACGTCGAAGTCATCAAGACTGCCGGCTGGGCGGTCGTCCGCGACAAAACCATCAACAAGGAATACGACGCGGCGCACATGCTGTCGCCGATGCCGATCGCCATTACCATGGGCGCGGGCTCAAATGCGATTCCGTACACCATGCCGGCGGTCGAGAATATCAATGGCCAGGCGATTACGCTGGCGATGAAGCACAAGGACAAGCGCGATCCAAAGTCCTGGAAGGGCATGAAGTTCGCGGTGCCGTTCGACTACTCGATGCACAATTACCTGCTGCGTTATTATGTTGCGGAGCATGGGCTCGACCCAGATCAGGACATTCAGATCCGCGCGGTGCCGCCGCCGGAAATGGTGGCCAATCTGCGCGCTGACAATATCGACGGATTCCTCGCTCCGGATCCCGTCAACCAGCGTGCGGTCTATGACGGCGTCGGCTTCATCCACCTTCTGTCGAAGAATATCTGGGACCGCCACCCCTGCTGCGCTTTCGCCGCGTCGAAGGAATTCGTCACCGGTATGCCGAATACATATGCGGCTCTGTTGAAGTCGATCATCGACGCCACCGCATTTGCGACCAAGTCGGAGAATCGGAAGCAGATCGCCGAAGCCATCGCGCCGGCGAACTATCTCAACCAACCGGTCACCGTGGTCGAGCAGGTGTTGACTGGAACCTTCGCCGATGGGCTCGGCAATGTGCAGAAGGTGCCGGACCGGATCGACTTCGATCCGTTCCCTTGGGAATCCTTTGCTGTGTGGATTCTGACCCAGATGAAGCGCTGGGGTCAGATCAAGGGTGACGTCGATTATGCCGGCATTGCGAAGCAGGTCTTCCTCGCGACCGACACCACGAAGTTGATGAAGGAGGTCGGGCTCACTCCTCCCACGACGACCACCAAATCATTCGTCGTCATGGGTAAGACGTTCGATCCGGCAAAGCCCGAGGAGTATCTCGCGAGCTTCAAGATCAAGAAGTCGGCGTGATGGCGGACCAGCCGGGACAGCTATGACACGCTCACTCTCGCTTCGCGCAGCGATCGTATCGATCGCGCTTTTCGCGGTGTTCATCGCGGCGTGGCATCTCGCCACCCGCGGCACTGGGGCGGTCGCTGATATGGACCCCGAATACGCAAAGCTGATGGGTGTGACAGCGACCCAGGGCAAGTCGGCGATGCCGGGGCCGCTCGATGTTGGAAAGGTGCTATGGCAGCACCTCAACCAGCCATTCTACGACAAGGGCCCCAATGACAAGGGCGTCGGCATCCAACTCGCTTACTCGCTGGGCCGCGTGCTGACCGGATATTTCCTTGCGGTGATCGTCGCGATCCCCGTCGGATTCCTGATCGGCATGTCGCCTTTGATGAGCCGCGCACTCGATCCGTTCATCCAGGTTCTGAAGCCGATATCGCCACTCGCCTGGATGCCGCTTGCGCTTTACACCATCAAGGATTCGTCGCTCTCGGCGATCTTCGTCATCTTCATTTGCTCCGTATGGCCGATGCTGCTCAACACCGCATTCGGCGTATCGGCTGTGCGGAAGGAATGGCTCAACGTCGCGCGCACGCTGGAGGTCGGACCGATCCGCAGAGCATTCACAGTTATCCTCCCTGCCGCGGCACCGACTATATTAACCGGCATGCGAATCTCGATCGGGATCGCATGGCTCGTGATCGTTGCGGCCGAGATGTTGGTCGGCGGCACGGGAATTGGATACTTCGTCTGGAATGAATGGAATAATTTGTCGATTGTGAATGTGATCAACGCGATCCTGCTGATCGGCATCGTCGGCATGGTGCTCGACCAGATCCTGGCCTACTGCCAGCGTCTCGTGACGTTCCCGGAATAGCGCCATGCCCGACAATTTCATCTCCATCGAAGCCATCGCGAAGCGCTATCCCGCACCCGGCGGCAACGTCACCACCATCTTCGAGAATGTCTGGCTGCCGATGCAGCGCGGCGAATTCGTCTGCGTGATCGGCCATTCCGGATGCGGCAAGACCACGATCCTCAACATCCTGGCCGGCCTCGACTCCCCCTCCGACGGCGCGGTGATCGTCGACGGCCAGGCGATCGAGGGCCCGAGCCTCGACCGCGCGGTGATCTTCCAGGGCCATTCGCTGCTGCCGTGGCGCACGGTGCTCGGCAATGTCGCCTATGCCGTCACCTCGAAATGGCGCAAATGGTCGTCCGCGCAGGTCAACGCGCAGGCGCAGAAATTCATCGACCTCGTCGGCCTCACCGGCTCCGAGCACAAGCGCCCGTCGGAGCTTTCCGGCGGCATGAAGCAGCGCGTCGGCATCGCGCGCGCGCTGTCGATCGATCCGAAGATCCTCCTCATGGACGAGCCGTTCTCCGCGCTCGACGCGCTCACGCGCGGCACGCTGCAGGACGAGGTGCGCCGCATCTGCCAGGAGACCGGGCAGACCGTGTTCATGATCACGCATGACGTCGACGAGGCGATCTATCTCGCCGACAAGATCGTGCTGATGACCAACGGCCCCGGAGCGGTGCTCGCCGAGATCGTGGAGAACCCGCTGCCCCGGGCGCGCAACCGCACCGACTTCCACAAGCACCCGCTCTATTACGCCGTGCGCAACCACATCATCGATTTCCTGGTCGAGCGCAGCAAGACCTTCGTCAGCGAGACTCCGGGCTTCGATCCGCGGCATGTTCCGGTGATCCGGCCGGGCGCGGTGGAGCCGGTGGTGGTGGCGAACGGCGACACTGCGAAGCCGCGGGTGGCCAATGGCTGATCTGTCGTAGCCCGCATGAAGCGCAGCGGAATGCGGGACCGATCCGCGCCGTTCCTCCCGGATTTCGCTTCGCTTCATCCGGGCTACCACTGAAAGAACGAGCCGCGCAGGCGGCGCATAACTGAAGTATCCAAGGAGACCCTCCATGAAACGCACCGACCTCACCGAGAAGCTGCTCGACATCAAGCGCGAGAAGGGCTGGACCTGGAAATATATCTGCGAGGAGATCGGCGGCATGTCGCCGGTGCTGGTGACGGGCGCCATTCTCGGCCAGCACAAGATGACCAAGCCGATGGCGGCCAACGCCGCGAAGCTGTTCGGGCTGTCGAAGACCGAAGAGACGATGCTGAACGAGGTGCCGATGCGCGGCACCGCGACGCCGATGCCGCCCACGGACCCGCTGATCTACCGGCTGTACGAGCTGGTGCTGGTGAACGGGCCGGCGATGAAGGTGCTGATCGAGGAGGAATTCGGCGACGGCATCATGTCGGCGATCGACTTCGACATGACCATCGACCGCCAGGCCGACCCCAAGGGCGACCGCGTCAAGCTGGCGATGACCGGGAAGTTCCTGCCGTTCAAGTATTACGGCGCGACCGGCAACGCGCAGGCGTATGGGTATAAGGAGGAGTAGGGGGGCGCACGCACCTCTCTCCGCTCGTCCCCGCCAACGGGTCCGCGCAAATGCGCGGCCCGATGACAGGCTCCGACGGGGACCCAGCGCGATTGTCTCCACACGGTCATGCCCGGGCTTGACCCGGGCATCCACGTCTCAACTCTGCGCCCACACCTTCAGCGCTGAATGCTTCGCGACATGCCTGAAATCGTCGTCCGTCGTCAGCATCGTGAGGTCGTGACGGATGCAAAGCTGCGCCAGCAGCGCGTCGATGGTGCCAGCCTGCACGCCCTTGCGGCGGCAGTGATTGCGTAATTCGGCGGCCTGAATGTGATCGGTGCGGTCCGGCACGATCAGCGGCAACGCCGAGAAATGATCGACGATCTGCTCGCGTGCCTTCGGGCCTGAAAAGCCCTGCAGCAATTCCTGCAGGATAAGACCTGTGGTCCACAGCGTCTCGCCGCTGTCGATGGCGCGGGTCAGTACGGCGACTTCCGCGCCGTTGGATGGCCGGTCGCGCCGCAACGCCAGCGACCACACGCTGGTGTCGACGAATAGTCCCGCTCGCGGGCTCACGTCAGCGCTCGCGCTCGGCCTTGTAGTCGTAGGCGTCGTCCCATTCGAGCGTGCCGAACAGCTCCCGCAGCCGCTTTTGCCGCCGCCGCGCGATGAATTCCTGCAGCGCCTTGGTCACGGCCGCCTTCTTGGTCTTCTCGCCGCTCACTTCCAGCGCGCGTTCGATCAAATCGGGATCGATGGACAGGTTGGTTGCCATGTGTGAATCTCCACACATAAGATGACACATCAATGCAAATTGTCAACGGGCCGGCGCTGAAGCTCCTGATCGAGGAGGAATCCGGCGACGGCATCATGGGCGAAGCGACTTCGACATGACCATCGACCGCCAGGCCGACCCCCAGGGCGAACCCAAGGGCGACCGCGTCAAGCTCGCGATGACCGGGAAGTTCCTGCCGTTCAAGTATTACGGCGCGACCGGCAACGCGCAGGCTTATGGGTACAAGGAGGAGTGAGGTTCTTCCCTCGCCCCGCGAAGCGGGGAGAGGGTGCCGAGCGAATGCGAGGCGGGTGAGGGGCTTGAGCCACACTAAGACGGGAAAATGCGAGCGCCGGTCTTGTGGTCGATGTCAAACTCCCAGATTTCGACGTTGTCTGGAATCAAGTGACCTTGCGTCCGAATGTAATGACTGGCCAGGCTTTGCTGCGTCCGCTGATGAAGATGTTTCAGAACGAAGAGAATTTTTCGGTAGTGCGGTGGGGACACGCTGAAAAGCAGCATCACCTCGTTCATGCCTCTTATCTTTGCGCTTGGCGAGTTTCCTGTCTCTGTCCAAGTATATGATTTGCACTCAACCAAGATCGGCGGATCGTCGCTTCCGAGATCGAAGTTATGACGCTTCTTGACGCGGCCGCCGACGGGTACAGGAAAGGCCGGGCGGAGCGCGATGCCGGTTTGATCGAAATATAGGCGAGCAGTTTCTTCGAATTCGCGCCCGGCGTGAGCGTTGCTAATAGCACCACGGCGCTGGAAGTTATTTGTATCAGTCATCTGAGTCCCTCCTGACGAGGGCATCCATTTGCTACAGGCAATCTGGGACGGCTAGTTCAGAAATGTAGTTCAGTGACAACATGTCGCGCAGTCTTTGCCTAATCTCATTGTTCAAATTCGTAGGCAGATGTCGACGGAGCCACCCAAGGCTCTGCTAGTTTGGAATTTTCCGCCACTGATATCAAAGCGTCTTTGGCCTGGCTGAATGAGCATTGAAGTAGTTCGATGCCGATTTGTTCGAGCCCATCCTTCCAGTACGGCTTGGCAATCACGTATTGCGATATTCTCGAACGGGCGCGATGCTCAATCTCTCCGGCCCGTTTTACTTTTATGGAAAAGATTACGTTCCAATCGCTTGCGCCGCCGTACCCTTCCGCGCGCAACTGGCTCTCTCTTTGCCAAATGTGCTTACATGTCCCTATCTTGAGTAGCCGCGTTGACAGAGAGCCCGCAATGTATACGTATTGCTCAGCGCTATGCCGGGCTTCAAACGCCAACTTCTTGGGGTCGCATTGAATGCAATGCCCGGCACGAGTCCGAAGACGGTGGCCACCTCGCTTGCAGGTGGCGCCGATGACAACCGATTTTCCCTCCTGACGAACGCGCTGCTTCCAAAGCCACGTGGGCATATAGCGTGCGTCAAACACGTCTTCCGGGCTTAGATCATGCCACTGAAGAAATCGCAGTTCGTCATCAGTCAGTATGTCAATTGTCATTGTTACCGCGCGTCCCGGAAGTCTCGGTCGGTTATCAAATTGGTGCGGTAGCTCCTATTTGTCAGCGCCACCTTGGTCGTCGGCCTTGTCTTTTATGATGGCCTCGATGGCGAAGATAAGTTGGGTTAAATCCACAAGTATAAGAATCACTATCAGGACAATTAATAAGGCGAGGCCATTCGTAACTGCTTGATATGTCGGCTGCACGGGCAGTGCTGACTTCACCGTCAGCAAGGCTACCGCACAAGCAAACAATACAATTAGCCACGTGGCAGCTTGTTTGATGTTGCGTCGAGTCTTAACAAAGCGCCGCTTTTGATAAGTTTCTTCAATTCTATTGAGTGTTAGGTGGATTTGCGAAGCAGAGGCCAGGGTAATTGCTAAGATTACACCAAGAACGCCCAGGAGCTCGTGGGTTACAAACCCTTTGAGAAATGTGTTGCTGTCGTCAAGATGGCCCGGTGCCACGAGTGCTGTCACGAGCAGCGCGCCTGACACGACAATGATCAAGCACCACGCGATTGTCGGTGTCATGTCAAGAACACCTTAGAAATGGCGCTCCGAAGCCGCTCCATCACTGTCTGTCCGCTTCCGAACTCTCCAACCTCGACTCTTTTCGTCTTGTTTTTCGAATTATAAGCGCGCTTGCCTTTGGCTTTTGCCTTGGCAACGCCTCCGCCTGAAAGAGTATAGTCAACCGCATCGCGCATGCGCTTGGTTTTCGGATTTAGCCCGCGCTTGTTTTCAAGTTTCAATTTTACTTCGTTGGCCTTCTCGTTTTGTTGGAACTCTTTCATTTCGTCAGAAAAATCCGATCTAGATCGAAACATGTTCGGTGTGGTGACTTCCAAAGTCACGGAAATGATTGATCCTTCGTTTTCATCTATGTAATCCCAGAACCCTGCGGGGTCAGAGATCGGGCTTATAAAGAATTCAAATCGCTCGGCGGGTAAGCGGTTATTGACGCTGCGAATGAGTGATTGAAGCAGTGCATGAGGTTGCCCAACGGCCACGTCGCGCTCTGCAGCAATCTTCTGGCCGTCTGGATGATCGGTAGGGTCAATGATGACCAAGCAGCCTTGCCACGTCTCGCCGAGTCGTTCGTGGAGTCCTTCTTCCGGCGGTTCGTGGTCGCTAAACGCTTTCAAACGACCAATGCGGCCTACGACATATCGTCCGTCGACTATGTCGGGGTCCGGGACATAAACGACTTCTCGACCAAAATGTCGAAACTCCACCCGCTCTCCGAATACGGCTCGGATTGTTTCCTCTCGATTTGGTAGCCGCCCCTCTATCCGACGCTCAAAGGCGTCCTGCTGCTCCCGCTGAAGCAGCGAGAGACGAAAGAACTCAAGCAGCATTCACCACCTCCCGATAGGTGTATTATTGCGATTATACCACCTTTGGGTGTTGATGTCAGAAACGATATGCAGAGCGCAGGGCGGAAACCCCGCATTGCTCCCTATGGCGCTTCATCCGCGCTTCAAAACCGTGGCTAATCCCGTCCCCAATCGAACAGCCGCCGATGCGCCTGCACGCGCCGTGACTTGGTCCCGCGCGGGCGGAGTGCGCGGTCGTCCTCCGGCGGGCGGTGGCTGTCGATGAAGTCCTTCACCGCCGCCTCCGGTGCGCGGTCGAGCCGCACGTCCTCGGCGCGGAGGCGGGCGAGAATGCTTGCGGTGTCTGACGGTTCTCCCCGTTCGTTCCCGCGCAAACTCTCGTAGCCCGGATGGAGCGCAGCGCAATCCGGGGTTTGCCTGGAGGACTGGTCCCGGATTTCGCTTCGCTTCATCCGGGCTACTGCCTCGCGCTGTTCGCGGGCCAGCGTGCGCCGCCGCTTGCGTCCCATCGCCGCGAGCTTCGCCATCTTCGCAAGCTCCAGCGCTGCGGCGAGCTTGTCGAGATCGACGGCGGGGTCTGCTTCCAGTTCGCGCACATAACGCTCGGCCAGCGCGTCGAGCCGCGAGGCCAATGTGCGGCGCTTCAGCTTTGCGCTGGCCCGCGCGCGCGGGATGGTGTCGGTCGCGCGCGGCGCGAACACCGGCCGCACCCATTTCTGGTCGCGCGTCCAGCGGCAGATGCTGGCCCGGCCGACGCCGGTCTTCTTCGCGATCTCGCTATAGGTGAGTTCGGTGTGCTCGATCAGGTGGCGCACGGCGGCGACCTGCGCCTCGCCATGCGGGCGGCGGGTGCGCGGCGCGCGCTGCGGAAAGTCCTCCGGGCGATCCGGCGTGACGCGGATGCGGCGGAGAATGGGTTCGTCGAGGACGGAGCGGTAGGGCAGGGGCATGGAGAGGAATATAGTCCTTAACGCGCGGAGGGGCAAGGGGGTGCCGCGCGCTCGGAAAACCTCCCCCCTTGCGGGGGAGGTCGACCGCCGCAGCGACGCGAAGGCGGGCGGGAGGGGGGTGAACCGCACATTCAGAGAATGCAGCTTACCCCCCTCCCTAACCCTCCCCCGCAAGGGGGGAGGGGACGCACCGCGCTCGCCCCGCTACACCACCAGCGCCTTCAGCGCGCGCTGCAGCGGTTCGGGCAGCGGCACCGGGCGGCCGCCGACGCGGCCGACATAGACATGCACGAAATGGCCCTGCGCCGCGGCCTGCTCGGCATCGCCCCGGAAGATGCCGATCTCGTAGCGCACGCTGGTGCGGCCGAGATGCGCGACGCGCAAGCCCGCGGTGACGAGATCGGGGAAGGCGAGGGGCGCGAAGTAATGACATTGCGTCTCGACCACGAGGCCGATGGTGTCGCTCTTCGCGATGTCGAGCGCGCCCTGCTCGATCAGGTAGCCGTTCACCACGGTGTCGAAATACGAGTAATAGGTCACGTTGTTGACGTGGCCGTAGACGTCGTTGTCCATCCAGCGCGTCGGGATGGCGCGCAGATAGGGATAGGCCGAGCGCGGGTGCGGTGAGGGGCGGGTCATGCGCGCGAGCATAGCCGGATTTGCCGGCGCGGGCATGCGCGGCGTTATTGCGGGCCCACCGGCAGCGTCACGCGGATGCAGCTGTCGATGCCGGGCAGCGCGATCGGCACGACGTCGCCGCCATGCAGCCGCGCGATCTGGCGCGCCAGCGTCATGCCGAGGCCGGAGCCCTTGATGTCGCCGTTGAGCCGCACGAACGGCACGAACACGCGCTCGCGTTCGGCATCGGGAATGCCGGGGCCGCAGTCGCAGACATCGATCCGCGCTCCGGTCTCACCGCGCGATACGGTGACGGTGACCGGCGGCTTGCCGTGGCGCGTGGCGTTGTCGAGCAGGTTGCGGATCATGTGGCGCAGATAGCGCCGGTCGGCGGTGACGGTGACCGGCTCGCCCTCGACATTGCTGTCGTCGTAATGCGCGGCCTCTTCAGCCACCAGCGCGAGCAGATCGACATGCTCGGGCTGCGGCAGCGCCTTGATCATGTCGAGCCGGCTCGCGAGCAGGATGTCGTCCACCAGCGCGTCGAGTTCGGCGATGTCCTCGTTCAGCGCGGCCTTGTATTTCGGGTCGTTCTTCTCGGCGAGCATCTCGACGCCGAGCCGGATGCGCGACAGCGGCGTGCGGATCTCGTGCGAGGCATGCGCCAGCATCAGGCGATGCGCGTTGACCAGTTCCTCGATACGGGCGGCGGCGCGGTTGAAGCTTTCGGCAAGCGACGCGACCTCGTCGCAGCCCTCGACCTTGACGCGCGCGGTGAGATTGCCGGCGCCCAGCGTTTCGACGCCGCTTTGCAATCGCTCGAGCCGCCGCGTCAGGCCGCGCACCACCGGGAATGCGCATAGCGCAATGATGAGCGCGATGCCGCCGAGCGCGATCACCAGCCCGATCGCGGGATGCGGACGCTCGGGTCCGCGCGCGACGATCCAGCGGCCGTCGGGCAGCGGAATGCTCCACGCGCCGTGACCCGGCATAAATCCGGGGCGGGCGGGATACGGCTTCGGGATCGGTCCGTCGCCATACGAGGCGATGAGATCGAGCTCGCGGTCGAACAGGCCGATATTGGCGTTGAGCCGCTGCGCGAACTGGCGGACCGCGGCCTGCTGCGCGCTCTTCGGCGCGTCGGCAGGCGGCATCACCGCGGACAGCAATTCGCCGGCGACCTCGTAGCCTTCCGCGAGCGGGCCGGGCGGCTTGCCGAAGCGCCAGATCGCGCCGGATACCAGCACCACCGCGAGCAGCGCGACCACGATGGTGAGATAGATCTTGAGATAGAGCCGTTTCATGGCGCGTTGGCTCAATCCTGGTTCTTCGCGAACACATAGCCGGTACCGCGCACAGTGATGACGCGTTTCGGCTTTTTCGCATCGTCTTCGATCGCGGCGCGGATGCGCGACACGTGTACGTCGATCGAGCGATCGAAGGCTTCGAGCGCCTCGTTCTTCACCAGAGTCATCAACGCGTCGCGCGACAGCACGCGTCCCGCATTCTGCGCCAGCGCGAGCAGCAGCTCGAACTGATAGCCCGTCAGCGGGCGCTCGTCGCCGTCGAGCCTGATCTGGCGCGCGCCTGTGTCGATCTCGAGACGGCCGAACCGCAGCACGTCTGGCTTGCGCTCGGATTTCGCGCGTCGAAGCAGCGCGCGCAGCCGGGCCAGCAATTCGCGCGGCTCGAACGGTTTCGGCAGATAATCGTCGGCGCCCATTTCGAGCCCGACAACGCGGTCCATCGCGTCGCCGCGCGCCGTCAGCATCAGGATAGGCGTCTGCGAGGTCTCGCGGATGCGGCGGCACACATCGAGCCCGTCCATGTCGGGCAGCATCAGGTCGAGAACGAGAATATCGAACGGCTCGCGATCATGCAGCGCGATTCCGTTCGCGCCGTTGCGCGCAATCGCGGTCGCAAAGCCGGCTTCGCCCAGATAATTCGCCACCATCTCGGCCAGGCGCTTGTCGTCTTCGATGAGCAGGATACGGTCGGTCACCGGTCAGCGGTCCGCTTCAGATATTCGCAAGATATTCGCATGTCTCTCCGGCGTGCTCATCGCGAATGCGCGTATCAAATGGCCGCCGCCGGTTACGGTGCCGCGGATCGGCATTCGCCTGACAAGCCCGTGGCCGGACGGATCGCGAATGTCAAATCCGCTCCCGTCGCGGACAGCAGAGTGTGGGGTGGGGGTCTACGCTTTGGGGACTTCGCGGGCCCCCACCCCAACCTTTCCCCGGGCGAGGGAAAGGATCTGCAAGGCCCCCACTGTGCCTGCCGCAGGTGTCTGTTTTTGTTCCGGAATGTAAAGTTATGTAAAGTTGGACGCGTCCCTCGCCAGGGGCATTTGCCGGGGGCTTCGACCTTGGTCGACCTGACCAGAACCTCAGCGCCGCGCTCCGCGCTTTTTTAACGAAAGGGGGGCCGTCTCGGGATTAGGCATTGTGCCCGTGAGCGCTAGCTACCTTTCCGAGGCCACTCGCGGTCTCAGTGCCTTCGCAACGAGCGAATGCACGCGACAGGTGAACGTTTCGAACCATTATAACATCTGCAACGAGGCAGCATTAAAGGTGTTGCGAACGCGCTCAAACGACAGCGGACATCTTGTCCGCCTAAAGGGACTATGAGGATTGGCACCCTGGTCAGCTGCCGTTTAGTCCTATCGAAACCAAAAGGCGGCACTATTCGTTGTCCATCAGCAGGAGGCGCCCGGTGAGTGAAATCGATCTGTCGAAGCTACAAGCGCAATACGAGTTAGTTGGGAAATTACTCGGCCGACTGGACGGCGATCTGGACGAGGCAAAAAGCAGACTGACCGAGATCGCCAAGATCCGTCGCGATTATGCCGACCCTGACCCGTCGATTGACGACTTTCATCAGCAGACGGTCGCGCTGCTTCAACGCACGATCGACCGCTATGGGGAAATGTACGACCTGATGCTGCAGTCAGGGACCGACACTCTGAAAGAGATGGGAAAGTCCTAGCTACCGGGGCGGGCCGAAGCCTCCAGTTGCTGCCATTACTCTCTCGTGCATGCCGCGAGAGATTGATCTTGGTGTCAGGTCAGCCGCGGCGCGGCCCCATGCCGTTCCGGCGCGCTCCGATCCGTGCGGCGGCGGCCGGAGCCGCGACGGGATGTATCTCAAATTCCGCCGTCGCCGATGATCGAGTAGGGCGCCCAGAACAGCGGATGCGCATAGGCGAAAACGGTTTTGCCTGACGTGTCAGTGTAACCTGGACCGTCCATCAACGTCGTCATCGCCCTGCGAAGCGCCTCGCTTCGCGTCAAGGCTGCGTCGGCGTTCTGGCGCCGGAACAGGTCGGTGGTGAGGTCGCGTGCGGATTGCGAATGAACCGACCAGTTGGTGACGAGAAGGGCGCGGGTGCCGGCATAGAAGAACGCCCTTCCGAGGCCCGATGCCGCTTCCGCTCCCGCTCCGGCTCCCGAGCCGGTGTTGCAGGCGGACAAGACCACCCAGTCGGCATTGAGCCGAAGCGCGAGAATCTCCTCCATTGTGAGCAGTCCGTCGCCGTCCGATTCAGACGCGTCGGGCGCCGAAAGCGCGAGCGCGGGCTGCGTCAGCCCATTGAGCTCGCCGGGCACCAGGCCATGCGTCGCAAACACGATGACCTTGAAACGCGAGAGGTCCATCTTCTTGACGGCAGTCTCGTTGGCCTTCAGGCCAAGCTGCAACACCTTCGAAGGATCGGCCTCGAGCGCCGCGGCAATCGAACGTAATTCATCCGCGGTATCCGGCAGGCGCGGAAGCTGGGCGAGTTCCGCAGAATCGACGTTGGAAAGCTGCGGAGCAGCTCGCCGCTTCAGCGGCACGCCGCGCATGTTGGCCATGGAGACCTGAATTTCTTCGTCGAGTGTCTTGGTGTCCGCTGCCTCCTGGGCCTGCTCCTTGCTGAAGAAGGGATCGCCGAAACCGATCATGGGTTCGCGCCCGACCGCGCTGGCCGGAATTTGCCGCAGGGTTCGCAGGGCTGCCGCCGACGGGACCGTTGTGGTCGCGTGCGTGCGCGCAAGCCAGGGCACATTCCGGTATCCGGCGAAAGGCGTTTCGGTTTCCTGCATCTGCGCCGGAGCGGTCGGCAGCAACGACAGTGGGAGCAGGCCGAGTGCGCCGTTCGTGACCACGATCAATTGCCTGGAGGATTTCCAGCCGGCTTCGACTGGCTTCAGAAGCAGGAGATAAAGTTCGTGGGCCAGCTTGAGATCGAATTCCGGGATGTCTGCGATCGTCGTGACCTGAGGTTCAAGCGCTTCGCGGAGTGTCCTGATCTTTGATTCCAGGTCGCCCGACGTCGCTGGAATGGCGGCGAAGGAGACCTGACCTTGCTTCGGTACGGCCCAGACGAAGCTGCCCTCACGCCCGAAGTAGAACGAGATCAGCGCCTCGCCCGACCGAAGCGTCTCCTGAATCTGTCCAACGGAAGGCGCCTTGGGATCGATCAGGTCGGCGTAGCTCGGAAAACGTTTGGCGATGTCCAACCGAAGGCCGTCGCGATTAGCGCGCAGCGCACCGATCGACGCGCGCAGGGACTGCACGGCCTTTTCATCGCGCTCGCCGGACGACAGCGACAGCATGTTGTTGAGCATGCCAAGCTGCGCGTTGATCTGCTTTGCGAGATCCTGTTCCTTTCGCACGGCGTCCGCGAGCGCCTGGTCTTGTGCGAGCATGCGCGCGCTCGATGCCGCAAGGGCCTGTTGCACGCTTCTGCCACGAATGGCATCCGCGAGCGCGAATGTCTCGACTGCAACGTCGTTTTCGCCGCTGCGGCGCGCGAGCAGGGCGATATACGCCTCGACGATGCTCTGAAGCCGATTGCTCTTTGCAGCGATGATGGTGGTGTCGTCGTCGTCGGCATTCTCGCGCGCTGCCACCATCAAAATCGGAATTGCCGCCCGAAATTCACGGATGGCATCTGCGTCCTTGCCCGCCTTGGCAAGCCCGATGGCAAGGGTTCCGCGGGCCGCCGCGGTGTCGAAATGCTTTTCTCCGACCCTTGCAATCTCGCGTTTGAGCAATTCCTGAGCGGCTTTGATGCCGGCGTCGATCTGGCCGCCGGCGAACAGCGAGCTGATCCTTGCTCCGTTTATTTCGAAGACCTGTCTGCGCTTCGGCTCCCACTTCGAAATGACTTCGTCCATTTTTGCGAAGACTTCCAACGCTTCCGGCGTCTTTTGCTGAAGATTCAGAATTCCGCCCAGGCTGGAGAGCAATTGGGCATTGATCTGAGCGTCCGGCGCAAAGCCAATATTCTCGACGACCTCAATCGCGGCCCGTGTCAGACTTTCAGCTTCGGCATAACGGCCCTGCTCGACCAGAATATCCGACAATCCCATGATAAAGCGCGCCGACGCGGGGGTGTATTTTCCGGTCGCTTTCAGTCTTGAGAGCAGCGCGCGCCGCGCGTCCGCTTCGGCTTCCGCCAGACGGCCCTGGCGCGCCTTCATGCGTGCCTGCGACAGAGCCAGCATATCCGCGTTCAGGAGGATCTGACCCCGAGGCGGCGGATTCTTCATGGTCATCATCTTGTCGAGATCGATTGCGCGCACGCGTTGCTCGGCAAGCCGGTAAGAAGCCTCCGCGTCGCGAAATTGTCCGCGCGCTTCAAGAACCATCGCACGATGTGATTCAACGAGGCCTTCCCAGCTTTGACCCAGCTGCGCATAGGTCGAGCGCCATCCCGGCAGCCCGCTGGTGCGCGCCTCTACAAGCAGCGTCGTGTTCCTGCGCAGATAGGCTTCGGCCTGCGCCACATCCCCCATCTGCAGATGAATAGCGGCGATCTGCCGGAAGGAATCGAACTGGAAGCCTCTGCCGCCGGGTGCATCCATCTCCTTGCCTTGACGCATAAAGATGTCCAGCGCGCGTTTCGGATCTCCGGCTGACGAATGCTGCTGGCCGGCGAACTGCATGAGCCGGCCCATTTGATTGACCTCGACGGCTCCTCGTCCGACCTGGAGACTCTTGTCGGCATCGGCGATTGCATCGCTCAGACGCCCTAGCGCGGAGCGCGCGTTGCCACGATCGTAATAAAACCGTGCGAGAGTCGCGGCCGGTACGCCCGAGGGGGGCGCCGCATCCGCCAACGCCTTGAGCTTCGACACGCGCCCGGGATCGGGCTTCTCGCTGTCGAGAATGGCGGTGATATCGGCAATGGTGCGAGGCGGCGCCACAAACACCGTTGGCACCGCGATGTTGATCTGTGCCGCCGGCTCGGCGGCCTTCGGAATTTCAACAGGAACATTTGCGCGGCGGTTCGCAGCATTGAGCGCGGCCATGACGCAGGCTCGAACCTTGGGGGCTGCCTGCGAGCGGCATGCTTCGAGGTTGCCTCCACCCCCGCGCATGCAGTTTTGCACGATGGGGCGGCCGACGCTGTTCCTGCAATCTTCGACGGCCTTTTCCTTCGTCAGGGCGAGACCCTGGTCCGGCCCCAGTAAGAACAAAGCAAGGATGGCCAGTCCGAACTCACGAATGATTCCATGGCTTCGCGTTGACATCTTGGTTGTTCCGACGATTGCAAAAGCCGCAAAACATCATCATGCTTCAACTCTGGGACGGGCTCAAGGGCTGCTGCAACCTTGTCAGAACCGCGTGTGCTGTCCGATAATGGCCGCTAATAAGGGGACGGTGATGAAAGCTGTGTTGGTTGGGTTCGCAATCGCCTTCGCTGCCGGCGCGAGCGTTCAATCAGCCCAAGCCCAATCCAATCCGGTCATTCTGATCACCGAAGAAGAAGGTGTGCTTCCCGCGCCTCCGGGAACCGATCTCAAATTCCGGGCTGGCGTGTCGCGCGGACCTGCGATCATGGTGGTTTCTCCGAAGCCCGACAAAAGCGGCGTGCGTTCGCCATTTCGTTTGCAGATGAAATTCGAAGGCCGCAGCGGTGCGCAAGTCGATCCCGATTCGGTCAAGCTCACCTACAACAAGAAGACCGCCGTCGATCTCACGCCGCGGGTCAAACCCTATGTCCTGGCCGCCGGCATCGACCTGCCGGAAACCCAGGCTCCTCCCGGCGAGCACTCCATCCGCGTCGACGTCAAGGACAAGGATGGCCGATCGAGTTCGATGATCTTCGTCATCAACGTCGTCAAGTAACGGATGTTGCCATGCGCTGTCCGTTATGCTCGCAGGAATGCTCAGAGAGCGCCATCGTGTGCAGCAGCTGCGGGAATGATATTCGGGTCCCGGCGGCATTGATCGAAGAAAATCAGGAACTGAAGCAGCAGGTGAAGTCGCTGCAGGACGAATTCGAGAGACTGCAGGCGCAGCGAGCGTTGCGGCGGTCTCGCGGCCTTTTCCAAAGGCACGGCAATCCAAAAGGCGAATAAGCTGTCATGGAGTGTCCGTTTTGTGCAGAGGACTTCAATGACACCGCCATTGTCTGCAACAATTGCGGGCGCGATCTGAGGCTGGTCCTGCCGGTCATCGAAGAAAACAACAACCTGGTCGCCGAGATCGGCCAGCTGCAGTTGCTGGTCAACCGCTTGCGTGCCGCCGAACAACGCAGGACGTCGCCGTTCCGCTTCTGGGCTGTCCATCTCGGTTCTTACCTGCTGCTCCCGATCCTGTTGCTGCTGGCCGCGCATTACGTCGTTACAATTCTGTTCGACCTGCAATTGCTGATCCTGAGGCTTGCTTCCCTCGCCATTCCGCTGCCGTTCGGCTTCGCTTTGCGGATGTTCTCTCACCACGGTGCGCGCTGGGCCGCGGCATACGGCGCGGTGGTCGGCGTCGTCAGCGTTGGCGGAATGCTGGCGATCGTGGCGCATCTCGATGGGGTGCGCATCCTGCCGGAGAATGTCCGCGAGTGGCGCGAAGTGTTCGAATACGGGCTCAGCATCATGCTGGCTTATGTGACGGGGAATGTGCTTGGCGCCTTGTCGCAGAGAATGTTGCCGCGTACGCTGGACGCGACAGGCGCGCCGAGCCCCGCCGTCATCTATGCATTGCGGATGATCGGGGGGCCTGCAAGCAGCCAGACCTTGCGCCGCCGCGCGCAAAAGATTTCCGACAATCTGAGTACGATAGGAACAGCCGCCGGCGCTGCCGGTGCCGCCGGTGCGTCGATTTATTCCGGATTGCGCGCATTGCTGGGCAGCGGCTGATCCGGCTGATTGCGGAGGCGCTGACGGTTTGAAACACGCGACAAGCGCGCAGTGCGAACGGGGTGAGGGCCGGGCCTTCGCGGGGACTCAGAACCGACCCCCACCCCAACTCTCTCCTGCAAACAGGGGAGAGAGTGTCGTCGAATGTCAGGTCAGCCGCGGTGCCAGCGCGGACCCATACCCATTCCCATCGGGCCGCGCGGAGGAATGCGATCGGCAAGCTTGCGCCGCTGTTCGGGCGAGAGGATCTCGGCGGCGTCGCCGAGCGCCTGGGTGATGCGCTTCGACACGCTGTCGGCAAGCGCAATCTGATCGGCGCGCAGCTTCTCGAGCGCGGCGCGGTCGATCGTCGTTGCGGTGAGAAGTTCGCGGGCCTGCTGCCGGGCGGCGTCCGCCTTGTCGCGCACCGGGACGACATCCTTCAGCATGCCGCGCATGATGCCGCGCAGCTTTTCCTGCTGCTCGTTGGTGGCATCGAGCTCGATCGAGAGGTGCCGGACCATGCGGTCGGCGCGATCCTCGATCTGCGCGGGGTCGAGACGGACGCTGCCCCAATGGCCGCGCGCGCCGTGCCAGCCGGGGCCGAATGCGAACGGATCGCTGAACGCCTTGGTCACAGCGGCGCCGGTGATGATGGCGGTCGCGGCGATGAGCGTTGCGAACAGCATGGTGCGGCCGCGCCGCGTGCGCGGGACAGGTGCAACGGCGGTTGAGGCGTGCGGTTCGTGAAGCGGGTGTTCGGTGCGAGGATCGGTCGTCATCGGGGGATCTCCAGAAAGCGATGTGGCGTCGGCCACGTCGCCAATCTGGAACGCTCCCGTTTCGCGGCGATGTGCGGGATGTAAAGTTATGTAAAGGCAGCAAGGTAAATTGCACGCAGGAGTGCGACGCGGTTCCAGGCGGCCATGAGAAGAAACAGACTGAGCCTTCGCATTTTTCGAGGAAGGGTCTGAATGCGCTTGGGATGATCCAAGGCACTCTTTAGCTCAATCCAGACGGCCAAATGTTCAGTCGGCGTCCCTCGCCTAAGCGGGGACGGCATGTCGTTTTGGCTTTTTCGCTTTCTTAGTCGATCCGGCGTCCGCGTTGCGGATGCGGTCCACGCACCGCGCTTGCATCGCGATCGGCCGGAGCGCTCGAGAACCAGCTTGCTGTTGCGTCGGTGCGATAGCGCGGAAGCTCTCTCTCCAGCGAGAACACCACGCACAAGGCGAGGCTGGCCCACACCGCCGCGCTGAAATACAGCGACATCCAGGGCATCTCCTCCTTCCATTCGAAGATGTCGTGCGTCACCACCCAGCGCTTGCTGACGTCGCGCAGCCCCTCGATGGGACGGAGCGGCTTGCTGCCGTTCGCCAGCTCGGCGCGCCATCGCTTCAGATACATCGGCACGTCGATGATGATCAGGAACGCGAGATAGCCTGCGATGCCGAAAATCGCGATCAGAAGCACGACGCGAACCGCACCGTCGAATTCCGGCAGCAGCCGGAACAGGCCGAGCCCAACGAAGAAGAACGCGACCGCCCAGATCGAGTTTTCCAGTGCGTTGGCCCAGTATTTCTTCGTAAGCACCGCGTACCACGAGAAGGCTTCGGCGATCAGGATCAGCGGCACGATGATCAGCGCCGCGTTGAGCGTGGTGTCGGCGCCGGTCATGGTGCCGAGCCGATGCAGGATGATCGCCCATTGAATTGCGAAGCAGATTTCGGCGACGGTCGCGACCGTTCGTCCGACAATGACGCTCGAGAGCCAAGTGTCGAACAGGCAGATGCGCTGCACGTCGGCGCGCGGCAGCAGCGACCGGAACGCGCAGCCGAATACATATGCCGCGCAGAGCGCGAGCATCAGCTCTATGCCGAAGCGGCCGCCGAGACTGCCGGCCTGCGGCTCGTGCAGATTGCGGTAGAGCGCGACCCAGACCGCGATATTGACGAGGCTCACAAGCGACAGCAGGCCCCACCAGCGCGCCACCGGATTGGACCAGACCAGGACATTGGACTGCGTGGGACGCTTGATGCTCATGAAAATGACCCTACGCATAATCGAACTGACACTTATCCGTATTAATTCTGTCATAATCAAATGAGGCTGGATCACGGCAAGGGTCACGTCCGACGTGCGGTCGTGTTCCGGAGCGATAGAGGCGCGGTGTTTTGGTTACGCGGCCTGTGGCCCCACCGCGTCGAGGACCAGATCGCGCAGCCAGCGATGTCCGGGGTCACCTTCGTAGCGCTTGTGCCAGATCTGAATGAACTCCAGTTCGGGCACCTGCATCGGCACCGGAAACACGACGAGTCCTGTCGACAGACGAAACACCGAGAGTAGACGGCGGCGTGTATGGGCGACGAGATCGGTGCCGCGGATCAACGACGGAATGCTGAGATAATGCGGTACCGCGACCACGATGCGGCGCGGGATTCCCATCGAATCCAGAATCTCGTCGACCTGAATGCCGGTATCGCGATGGCGCGCAACGGTCACATGCGGCGAGTCGAGATAATCCTGAAGCGTCATGCGTCCGCTTTTCAGCCGAGAATTCCGCTTGTCGGCGACGCAGATCAGCGTGTCGCGATAGAGCTGGCGGCTGAACAATTCTTTCGGGACATGCGGAAACACGCCGATCGCGAGATCGATGTCGTCGTCGGCGATGCGGCTGCAGGATTCCTGCGGGCCCGAGGTGCTGATGACGAGATCGATTTTCGGCGCATCGCGCCGGATGCGGCGAACGATCGAGGGGAGCGCCTCGACGCTCATGGCGTCGCTCATGGACAGCCGGAATGTGCGCTGTGTCGTTGCCGGATCGAATTCGGTGCCGGTGGAGACGATGGAGCGGATATCGGCCAGCACGGACTGAACCTGCGGGTGGAGCGACAGCGCGCGTCCGGTCGGCTGCAGGCCATGTGGCCCGCGGATCAGCAGATCGTCCTTGAACAGATGGCGCAATCGCTTGAGCGCGTGACTGACGGCGGGCTGCGTCACGCCGAGCTTCCCCGCGGCGCGCGAAGCGCTGCGTTCCGCGATCAGGGCGTCGAATGCGACCAGCAGGTTGAGGTCGATGTTGCGCAGGTTCATGACTATAAATAGTGTTTATACAGGTATGACAATAATGAAATTGCATTGATAGGCAAGGCGCGCAAGAACCATCGCAACGAGCGCGTCCAAGCGCTTCCATGCCCATTCGGGAGGTTCCGATGCTGACTGTCGGCCATCGCCGCTACGTCGCCGTGCTGTTGCCCTACGACCGTAACTTCAAGATCGACGAGCAGGCGTTTCGCAATTACGTCCGCTATTTCGCCGACGACAAGCGCTTCGCGCGCGAGGGCGGCCTCTGCATCAATCCGGAAGCCGGCGAAATTTTCTACATGACGCGCGAGGAAAAGCGCCGCGTCCTGGAAATCGCGATGGAAGAAGCGCATGGCAAGCTGCCTATCATCGCCGGCACATGGGCGCTGACGACCGAAGAGACCGTCGAGACCGCGAAGGACTGCAAGGCGCTCGGCGTCGACGGCATTTTCGTGACGCCTCCCGGCGGCGCGCAGGACGTGACCTCGTGCTGGGACGCGGACGGCTATCCTGAAATCTGGCTCGATCAGATCATCGCGCAGGATCGCGCCGTCGATCTTCCGATCATCACGCATCCTGTCGGCGGCGCGAAGCCGCCGTTCTTCCCGGGGCTGCCGCTGAACGCAACGCTTCGGATCTGCCGCGAGGTGAAGAACGTGGTCGGCTGGAAGATGACCTACACCTATGAGGGCTTCCGCCTGATCGCGAAGGGCCTGCGCGGCCTCGATCGCCCGGTCGCGGTCATGGGCGCGCTGGCCTCGCGTTTCCACGAATACCGCGCCACCGGCATGTTCGACGGTACGCTGAGCGGTTTCTGGACCTTCGCCAAGGAGCCGATGCTCGACCATCTCGATGCCTGGGATGCGCGCGATCTCGAAAAGGCCTGCCAGATCTGGGACAGCGGCCTGTGCGAACTCCAGGAATACATCGCCGACATGGGCCGGCTGCATATCCGCTACAAGACCGCCACCTGGCTGCGCGGCCTCATCCCGAATCCGTTCATGCGTGCGCCGATGCCGAAGCCGAAACAGGAAGAGATCGACACGATCTACCGGCTGCTCAAGAACCTCAATCTCGATGTCATCGAAATGAAGGAGACCCGCATCGCGGCGTGAGCCCGCGCGCGTCTGCAACGAAACCCGGTCGCGAAAAGACCGGGATAGCCAACGAAACCACAGGGAGATTTCGACATGAAACGCGCATCCATGCTGCTGGCCGCGGCACTCGCGGCCTTCACATCCACCGGCGCCGCGGCGCAGGGCTATCCGAACCAGCCGGTCCGGATCGTCGTGCCATTCGCGGCCGGAGGCGCCGTGGATACGGTGGCGCGGGTTGTCGGACAGAAAATGTCGGAATCGCTCGGTCAGCCGGTGGTGATCGAAAACAAGCCGGGCGCCGGCGGCAATCTCGCCGCCGACACTGTGGCGCGCGCTGCGCCCGACGGCTACACCATGCTGCTGACCACCAATGGTCACGCCATCAGCCCGGCTTTGTACCGCACGCTGCCATTCGATCCGGTGAAGGATTTCGTCCCGGTCACGCAGCTGATCGAGTCGCCGTTGCTGCTCGTTGCGTCGAACAAGCTTGCTGCCAACTCGCTGAAGGAACTGGTCGCACTGGCCAAGCAGAAGCCGGGCACGCTGAACTACGGCTCGACCGGCGTCGGCAATCCGCTGCATCTGTCGATGGAATTGCTGAAGAAGGAAACCGGCGCCGAAATCACCAATGTGCCGTACAAGGGCGATGCCCCGCTCAACACCGCGCTGATCTCGGGCGAAGTCGATCTCGCCATCGTGCCGGTGGCGACGGGCCGGGCGAATGTCGACAACAAGCTGGTGAAGGGCCTCGCGGTCACGAGCGCCTCACGATCGAAGGCGCTGCCGGAGCTCCCGACAGTTGCGGAGCAAGGCGTCAACGGCTTCGACATGGGAAGCTGGCAAGGCTTCTTCGTGCCGGCCAAGACGCCGAACGAGATCGTGCAGCGGCTTTATCAGGAAGCCAAGAAAGCGCTTGCTGCGCCGGACGTGCGGGCCCGGCTCGCGGTATTCGTTGCTGAACCGGTCGGCAGCTCGCCCGAGGAATTCGCGAAGAAGTTCAACGAAGACGTCGCGAAATATTCCAGGATCGTGAAGGACTCGAACATTCCGATGCAGAACTGATGATGGGTCGGATGCGGTCGCTGTGATGCGGGCATGGCGATCGCTTGCCGCGGGTAACCGCATGCCGTCATCCGGCTGAGATTGTGCGAACGCATCGTTCCTGTCTACGATACCGATGAAAATGCGGACGCGGCACCTGCTGCCAAGCGGGTCAACCGCAACAGACAGGAGCAACCCGGCCATGCTGATGTCACGTTGGCTGACCGCGATGGTGGTCGCATCCGTGGTTGCGGTGGTCATGGCTCTACCGCACGCCGCACAGGCCCGTGCGATCGTGGGCTTCTCCGACAATTATTCGGCCGGCACCGTGGTGGTGCGTACCAAGGAGCGATCACTGTACTACGTACTCGGCGGCGGGAAGGCCGTGCGCTATCCGGTTGGCGTCGGTCGCACCGGTCTGCAATGGAGCGGCACGACTTTCATCAACAACAAGATGCTGCGTCCCGCATGGGTGCCGCCGGCGATCGTGCGGCGCGACAAGCCGAACCTGCCGGCCCTGGTCCCGGCCGGCGCGCCCAACAATCCCGTCGGTGCGGCTGTTCTCTTTCTCGCGGGCGGCGAACGCGCGATCCACGGCACCAACAATCCAGGCTCGATCGGCGGCGCGGTGTCCTATGGCTGCATCCGGATGCATAACGCGGATGTGCTTGATCTCTACGACCGCGTCCGGTTCGGCACCAAAGTGGTGGTGATGCGTTAGCTCCGCCGCTTGCATCGACACACCTTGAGGCATCCGGATTTCGCCTCTTTGAGGACAGCGCCCGGCGCGAACGCTGTCGCACGGCATTCGACGCAGGCCGTCTCGGTGATTGTCTGACCGGCTGCGACAAAGACGTGAGTGGGCAGCCGCTTGGGGCGGCGCCATGTCAGACCGCTATATCGGGTTCTGGCTAATCGAGATGGAAGCTGCGCCCGCTTCCTTGAAAAACCCGGTCCAGAATTCCCGTAATTTGTTGAGTTCATCGATTTTCAACGGGCGTCGGTCTGCCGTTCCGGCGCGGCCAAAGCCCGCAACCTGAACCTTCGCGCCTTTAAGGTTCGGGATCAGCTTGTAATGCTGCAGGCCGAAAATCAGTCGCTGCAAAGTGTACGAGAACAGATACTTGCTCGGGAAGTAATCGGAGTTCTCGATGAGGTCCGAATACATGTATAAACTCACTTCGCCGACGTCCCGGCGCTCCTCCTGCAGCACTGTCGATATCGTGCGAACGATGTCCGAATACGACAAGTCATGAAAAGTGGCGAGCCTGTTGCGCATCGCTGCGATGATTTCGGCACGTACGGCATCGAAATCGGTTCGTATTAGGCCGTCACTGCAATTGAGCATCCGTTTCCACAAACCGGATTCCGGGCAGTGAGGGATACAGCGTTCCGCAAGGCGCTCGCTGCGCGTATGGGAATCTGAAATCGTGCGGACGATGAGCCGGTCGCCGCCTTCGATGGAGGTCAGAACGCGGTCGGTCATTTGAACGATGGCGTTCTTGTCCGTCTGGTCATACGGCGTCGTTATATCGATCAGCAGCAGCACGAGCCGCCCGCCTCCGCGGCAATAGTCCTTGTTTTCGCGCTGCTGAGCCAGTGCTTCACCGGGAAGCATGGTTGCGAGGAGCATTAGAATAAGGAGCGCGAGCGTATTCAGCGTCGGCCGCATCGCTATCACCGGATTTGCTAGCCGCGCCGGTCTCTCACATTCAGTTGGGATATCGTTGGCAAGTCGGCTGCATGTCCTGTCGCAGGCTTTTCATCGTCCGACCGGATCTGCCGGTATTTCCGGGTCAGTTCGGCGCGCGTTGCCGCGAGCGTGTGGTCGAGCCCGGTGATGTCGAATTGATCGTCCGCATCCAGTTCGGCATTGCGGAGGCGTTTCAGTCCGACGACCTTCGAGTTCTGCGCGCTGTGGCCGGCAGAAATGACCGCCAGCCGCGGCGCATATTTCCGTTCGATGACATCCACCTTTTTGATGTAGCGGCGAAACAACTTCATCAGGCCGGATTTGGCTTTCGCTTTATCGTCGAGGGCGGATTGATAGACTTTGTCGCTGTCGTAATTCACGAAGGCCGCCACAAATGCCAACGCGATGCCGACCGTGTTCAGGCAGGCCAGAAAGAACGCATCCTTGACCTGCAGCGCCTGAAGAAAGGCAGTCCACGGACCGCCGGCCGAAGCGATCTGCTTGCCGATTTCAGCGAAGATGTCGCGTCCGGCGGTCACCGGTCCGGCAACCGAAAAAAACGCTCTCCCGATCGTCAGCGCGCCAACGAACAACGCAAGGATAGCCATGAGAAAGCCGGCCAGAATCACGTAACTCCAATAGACCTTTTCCTGATATGCGCTTTTGACTTGCCTGATCTTGTGACCGGAGAAATGGGCAAGCGCCAGCATGGCAAATGTCGCAAAGAACGACACCAGGTAGGACCCGATGTTGCTGGTCCGCATGACGTTGTCGATCATGAACTTGTTGATCGGCATTTCGAGAACGGCAAGGGCAACGAAGGCGAGCACGAACCATCGTGCGCGAATCTGAAATCCGTCGGACAGCCGTTGCAGTCGGGCGAAGATGACGTCGCACTTGTCGTCTGCGTTGCGCAGATCGGTTTCCAGGTTGATCCATTGGTAGCTCTCTGGACCGTAATTGCGTCGCACGAGGCCGAGTTCGCTGTCGCGCTCTCCCAACAGGCCCTTGTACTGATCGATTGATGCCTGACGCGCGCCCACGGCGCGCGCCTCGTCTTCTGAAGGCGGGTACATCGACACACTCTCCCTGAGCGTCCATGCAATCTGAAGGTGTAATTATGTTAAACACAATCAAAAGTGTCAAATCGTGCTTATCCCGGATACGCTCCGTTCGACCTGTTTTCTGCTGATGTTGAGCCTTTTGGCTCCCAACGCAGGGGCGGTTTCTGCCTGCAACTGCCAAGGCTGTGGCTGCAAGGGCGGGCCCGGCTGGCGCGAGCGCGAAACCATGCGCTGCGTCTCACACATCGAACTGCATGAGCGATGCGGAATGCGGCCCGACGAACGCTGCTCGTTTGAGGGCGCGAGCCAAATATGTCCGCCCAGACGCCTCTGCGGATGTCAGGGCGGTACCGGCTGGCGTGACCCGCGCGGGCGTTGCGTCAGCGCGAAGCGTTTAGAGCGACAATGCGGTAATCCGCCAGGGCACCCGTGCGTTTACGAGAAGCATCGGTGCCGGTGACACCGCCATGCGCACGAATTAGCCGGACAGGCGAACGCGCGAGTGTTGGGCAGTGGCCCGTGCTGCAGTTGGAGCATGCACGATTGCGATGCGTAAGAAGTGAGATATCGAGCGTCGCTTGACGGTGGGGATGCAACCGCAAAAGATGGCACCGCGCTGCCGATCTTCTCTGCAAGCGCCAACGCCAAATAATCGTCAGGAAGGAAACCCCATGAAGTTCTCGCGCCTCGTTGCGGCGATGCTGTTGTTCTGTGCATCGTCGGCGCACGCACAGGACTTTCCGTCGCGGCCGATCACCATCATTGTCGGCGTTGCGCCCGGCGGCATCACCGATCTGGCGACGCGCGCTTATGCCAATGCGGTCTCGAAGAACACCGGCTGGAAAGTCGTGGTGGAAAACAGAACCGGCGCCGGCGGTGCCGTGGCGGCCAAGGCCGTCGAGTCGGCGGCTCCCGACGGATATACGCTGCTGACGGTGGTGGGCGCGCAGTTCGCGTCGATCCCGGCCATGCAAAATCCGCCGCCCTTTGATCCGATCCGTGGTTTCCAGCCGATCACGCTGACATTCCGGCTCGCGCAATTGCTGGCGGTACCGGCGAACTCGCCTGCCAACACCGTCGCGGAATTGCTTGCGCTCGCAAAGACGAAGGATGGCGGGCTGTCGTTCGGCACGCCCGGGGCGGGCAGTCCCGCGCATCTTCTCGGCGCCAAGATCGCGCTCGCGACCGGGGCGCCAATGCAATACGTGCATTATCGCGGCGGTCCGCCGATGATCGCCGACCTGGTGACAGGCCGGATCGATTTCGGGCTGTTGTCCTACATCGCGGCCAAGCCGCACATCGACGACAAGAAGCTGAGGGGTCTTGTCATCGATTTCGAGACCAGGATCGATCAGATCGCGAATGTCCCGACCCTGATTGAAGCCGGGCTCGGCAAGGAACGCGTGGCGAACTGGTTCGGTCTTGCGGCGCCGGCGGGAACGCCGGACGCGGTCGTGAAGAAACTGAACGCCGAGTTCGTGCGTGCCTCCAGCGACCCGGACCTGATCTCGCAGCTGGAGAAATCCGGCGCGCAGGTTGCGACCTCTTCGCCGGCGGAGATGGAGCGACTGGTGAGGGACGAAGTCGCGTCGATGACGCATCTGATCCAGGCGCTTGGATTGCGCAAGGAATAGACGGGTCTCGATCCGACGCCGCGTGAAGCATCGGAGTCTTCTCGCTTTCGCTCGATCGCGAAGAGACGTCCGGGCTCGCTCTAGGCGGCCGGTGGGCGGATGACGAACAGCGCGTTCAGGTCATCCGCCTCCGGCGGAATGACGTCGCACGGCGCGTTTTCGGTCATGCAGCATCCCTCGCCGGGATCGAGCCGAAGCTGCAGGCCAGGCCAGGCCAGGGCTACTGATTCTTCGCCGAAATTGACAAGCGCCCACGCGTCAGCGGTGGTCACCGTGCCGGCCGCGTCCTGCACGATCAGCTCGCACACCGCGTCGCTTGGCGGCGGCAATTCCTTGAAGGCCAGGAATTCGGCGAGATCGTCGGAAAAGCGGACGAAATCGCCGCTCGCCGTTTCGGCCTCCTCGCCCAGCATCGCCCAGAACCGCACGCGCATATGCATGGGCACTGAGAACAGGCGAAAACTCGGCGTGGTGTCCTCAGGCTCCTGGATCAGGCCGGCCAGTTCGGCGTCCTGCGGTATCCGCCATTCGTCGCCATCGGCGACACGCAACCGGTCCGGCCATGCACCCTCGACGTGAAAATGCGGCGCGATCGAAAAACGCGCGGTCACATCACGGCCTTGATCTGTTCAAGCTTGTCGAGTGCTACGTCGAAGGTCGCCTTCTTGTGCAGGCGGCAGGACAACGTCTCGGTAGTGGCGAAGTCGCCATTCTCGAAATACTTGTTGCCGGGAGGGCCGCCGCCGCAGAACGGGAAGTATTGGCAGGACTCCTGACACAGATCCACGCCGCGCCGGATCTCGTCGTCCATGGTGACGAAGCGCGGCATGGACAGGATGGATTCCAGCGTATCGGTCGCAACGTTGCCGAGCGCGAAGCTGCCGAGCCGCGGACTGCTGAGGCCGAGCAGTTCCGGCGAGTAGGTCGAGAAGTTGCCCATGCAGTCGACGTTGAGAATACCGAACGGCCGGCATTCCTGCGTGCGCATGGACGATTGTTCGCGGTGACCGATGGAATTGCGCGAGATATCAAACTCGCGCACCCGCAGCGGCGGGTCGGACGCGAGCGCAAGATCCATGAAACGCGAATAAAAGCGGCGGAAGCGGGCCTCCATGCCTTGGCCCGCGAGCGATGACTTGACGTGCGGGCCTTCAATCTCCTCGACGTTGAAGGCGACATTGGTGATGCCGTGCTCGATGTAGAAATCGAACAATTCGTCCGGGTAATCCAGCGAACGCGATGTCAGCACCGAGATGACGTCGAAGAAGATGTCGTGTTCGCGCAGCTTCTGCATGCCGCGCAGGATGCGATCGAGCGTGCCGCCGCCCTGGCGGGTCAGGCGATTGCGATCGTTGAGAAAAGCAGGACCGTCGACGCTGACGCCGACCTGGATGTTGCGGCGGCGGATGAGGTCGCACCACGCATCGTTCACCAGCGTGGCGTTGGTCTGAAACGACTGGGTGACTTCGAAGCCGCTGGTGTTGCATCGCTCCAGCAGAAGCGCGGCCTGTTCATAGAATGTCGGCGGCAGAACCATTGGCTCGCCGGCATGCCACAGCAATGTAAAGGGCTGCTGGATCAACCCTGAGGAAAAGGTCCAGTTCAGGACCTTTTCCAGGGTTTCGAGGGTCATCTTCCGTTTGTCGAGACGGTCAGGAAGATAACAATAGGTGCAGTCGAGATTGCAGAACGGGGTCGGCTGAATAACGAGCAGTTCGAGAGGCCCGACCTGATCGGTAGACAGCATGCTCTGGCGTTACGTTTTAGCGATTGCGGAACGCGTTGCGGAAGCCGCCGCCGCCACCGTTGCGGAATCCGCCATTGCGGAAGCCGCCACCGTTGCCGAAGCCGCCGTTACGGAAGCCGCCGTTGCGGAAACCACCGCCGTTGAAGAATCCGCCGTTGCGGAAACCGCCATTGCGGAAACCGCCGCCATTGCCGAAGCCAACGCCGGCGCCGGGGAAGTTGAGGAATTGAGCGTGCGCCTCGCCGGCCTGACCGACCAGCTCGCTGCCCTCAAGGCCTGCGGCGCGTGCCTGCACGTCCAGGTCGGTCGGAGCGACAGCCGGAGTCTCGGGGACGCTGGCGAGCGATGAGCGGGCGAGCGTCACGATGCCTGCCGATGTGATCGCACCGCCGACAAGGGTTCGCAAAAGATTACGGCGTGTAAACTTGTCGTCCATGACTGTGTCGCCTTTGTTCGCTGCTTCGTCCCAGAAGGGCATGGCATACTAGCCGTAAATCTTTCGGATACAAGGTCTGCCGACCGGCCATACCGCTGCGAACCGCCTGAATTTCAACATGTAACCGGGTTGTGACGGCTGTCTGACTGTCCGTTCATGACATGCATGTCCGCCTGAAACGCGTCCGGCTCGCTTCGGGGCGCGCCGTGTGCAATGCGAAGCGCTCTGTGATACCGCAGGCGCGGCAACTGAGCTTTCGGAGAACACAACGTGGCAGACGTGCAATTCAAGCCGGGCGACACCGTCAGCCTTAAATCCGGAGGCCCGCGCATGACCATCGCCATGGTCGACGGGCAATGCGCCTTCTGCGAGTGGTTCGCCGAAGAGCCGCAGCCGCAGAGCCGCTGCTTCTCACTCACCAGCCTGAAACTCGACAGCGGCGAATAAGCGAGCGACGGCGCATCCGCGCCGCCTTTCGCAAAACCTAATCGCAACGCTCTATCGTCCGCTCGCCGCCTTGCGTGTCTCCGCCATCTCGAGGACGTGCGTCTGTTCGGGAATTGTTTCCGTCGCGAGCGTCCGGCGGTCGATGTCGGCGATTTTGGTTACGCCGGTCAGCGCCATAGTGATGTCGAGCTCCTTGCGGATGGTCTCGATCGCAGTTTTCACGCCGGTTTTGCCGAGCGCGCCGAGCCCGTAGATATAAGCCCGACCGATCAGGCAGCTCCTCGCGCCAAGTGCCAGCGCGCGGAACAAGTCCTGTCCGGACCGGATGCCGCCGTCGAACATCACCTCGATGTCGTCTCCGACCGCGTCCGCAATCTTCGGCAGCATCGCGATGGAGGAGGGCGCGCCGTCGAGCTGGCGGCCGCCATGATTCGATACCACGATGGCGTCGGCGCCGGTCTTGGTCGCGAGCTTCGCGTCCTCGACGTCGAGAATTCCCTTGATGATCAGCTTGCCCGGCCACAGCGAGCGGATCCAGGCAACGTCCTCCCAGCTCAACGTTGGATCGAACTGGCTGTTGGTCCATTGCGCGAGCGAGTTGACGCCGTCCATTCCCTTCACGTGTCCGGCGAGATTGCCGAAGGTCCGGCTCTTGGCGTTCATGATGCTTTTGACCCAACGCGGCTTCGACATGATGTCGAGCACGTTGGACAGTTTGATCTTTGGCGGCACGGTCATGCCGTTCTTGATGTCGCGATGGCGCTGACCGAGCACCTGAAGATCGACGGTGAGCACCAATGCAGAGCAATTCGCGGCCTTGGCGCGCGCAATCAGGTCGGCGATGAAGCCGCGGTCGCGGATCACATAGACCTGGAACCAGAACGGCTTTTTCGTTGCTTCGGCCACCTGCTCCATCGAGCAGATCGACATCGTCGACATGCAGAAAGGTACGCCGGCCTCGTTCGCGGCTTCCGCCGCCAGGATCTCGCCATTGCCGTGCTGCATCCCGCACAGCCCGATCGGGGCGAGTGCGATCGGCAGCGACGCCTTCTGCCCGACGATGGTGGTGGAAAGATCGCGCTTGTCGACATTGACCAGCACGCGCTGGCGCAGTTTCACGCGCTCCATATCGGCGCGGTTGGCGCGGAAGGTCTCCTCGGCATAGGAGCCGGAATCGACATACTGGAAGAACGCGCGCGGCACGCGTTTCTCGGCAAGCTGGCGCAGGTCTTCGATGCAGGTAATTGGCGTCATCGGCGTTTCCATCCCATTTAACACTGCGTAGCATAATTCTCCCGCGCAAGACACGCGGCGGAACCCGATCCGTCAGAGCGAACAGGGAATGATCAACATGAGCACGGGCAAGAAGCACGGCGGACACGACTCGAAAAAGGACAAGGCCGAGCAGGCTGAAAAGGAGCGCCTGGATCGGGCGCTCGAGGAGGGGCTCGAAGAGAGCTTCCCGGGCTCCGATCCGGTCAACGTGGTTCAGCCGCCGCATTCACCGAAGGACAAGGGCGAGGTCTGAGCGGCCCGGCCGGCCACCCGCCTGGCGACGAAATTTGCGCACAGCGTTATCGGCTTCGGCCGGATGTGCGAATTACAGGCCGCGCGGAACGGGCCCGGTCGCTGTTTTCTCTGCGGTTTTACCGGAACCGGGACAGTGGGACGCCACGGCAATCGAGCCAACTTGTTAACGCTGAGCCGGCCCGCTAAGGGCCCTGCAACTTTTGGCCACAACATTTGAACCCAGGTTGGCTAGAATAGCCTTTAAGCCGACCTTGATCGGGCAACGGGGACGGGGGTTCCAGCGTGACACGTCGATTCTTCGGCACGGATGGCATTCGCGGGCGCGCCAACGGCGTGATCACGCCCGAACTCGCGCTCAAGGTCGGTCAGGCAGCCGGTCTGGTCTTCCAGCGCGGCGAGCACCGCCATCGGGTGGTGATCGGCAAGGATACGCGCCTGTCCGGCTACATGATCGAAACCGCGCTGGTCGCAGGCTTCACTTCGGTCGGCATGGACGTGCTGCTGTTCGGCCCGATGCCGACGCCCGCCGTCGCCATGCTGACGCGCTCGATGCGCGCCGATCTCGGACTGATGATCTCCGCTTCGCATAATCCCTACGACGATAACGGTATCAAGCTGTTCGGTCCGGACGGCTACAAGCTGTCCGACGCCGTCGAGACTGCAATCGAGGCGGTGATGGACGAGGACGTCACACGCAAGCTTGCCAAGTCCGCCGATCTCGGACGCGCCAAGCGCATCGATGGGGTTCAGGACCGCTATATCGAATTCGCCAAGCGTACGTTACCGCGCGACCTCTCGCTCGAGGGTCTGCGTGTCGTGGTCGACTGCGCCAATGGCGCCGGCTATCGCGTTGCGCCGGAAGCGCTGTGGGAACTCGGCGCCGAGGTGATCGCAATGGGAGTCGAGCCGGACGGCTTCAATATCAACAAGGATTGCGGTTCGACGGAGCCGGCTGCGCTGTCCGCCAAGGTGCGCGAAGTGCGCGCCGATGTTGGCGTTGCGCTCGACGGCGATGCCGACCGCGTGGTGATCGTGGACGAAAAGGGCCACGTGATCGATGGCGATCAGCTGATGGGGGTGATCGCCGGTAGCTGGAAGGAAGACGGTCGGCTGACCAAGAACGGCGTGGTTGCGACCATCATGTCCAATCTTGGACTGGAGCGGCATCTGAAGACGCTCGGCCTGACGCTGTCACGCACGCCGGTGGGCGATCGATATGTCCTCGAACACATGCGCGAACACGGCTTCAATCTGGGCGGCGAGCAGTCCGGCCATATCATCCTGTCGGACTACGCCACGACCGGCGACGGGCTCGTGGCCGCGCTTCAGGTGCTCGCTGTGGTGAAGCGGCAGAATCGTCCGGTGTCTGAAGTCTGCCATGTGTTCGATCCGCTGCCGCAGGTCCTGAAGAACGTGCGCTACAAATCGGGCAAGCCGCTCGAGAATGATGCGGTGAAACGCACCATCGATGGCGCCGCCCAGCGGCTGAACGGCACCGGACGGCTGGTGATACGCCCGTCCGGAACCGAGCCGGTGATCCGCGTGATGGGCGAGGGCGACGACCAGTATCTCGTCGAAGAGGTGGTCGACGAGATCGTCGAGGCGCTGACGCAAGCCGCCGCCTAGAAGAAGCAGCGGCGGATATCAACCCATGATGAGGCCGGTCAGCCCCTGACCGGCCGCAAACGCCAGCAGCGCCAGGATTGTGAAGTAAAGCACCGTTGCGGCGAGGAGAATATATCCCGCCAGCACGAACGCGCCGTCGCTCTGCGAAATCCCCACCGCGAGACACAGGATCGCCAGCGCGGGAAGCGTATTGGAGAACGGGACCAGCCCCAGCGGCGCTGCGAGGAGAACGCCGCCGAACAGGATGCCAAGGCCGTTCAGCCGGTTCATGACAGCGCCGTTCGTCAACACCCGCAGGCGCGGATGGACGAAGCGATCCATGCGGCGAACGATCTCCGCACCCTTGCGCAAGACCGGAACGAGCTTGCCGACATCGAGCGTGCGCTCGAGCAGGAACGACGGCAGCCACGGAATGCGGTTCACGGTGATACCGATGCTGATCATGATGATAGCAGCGCCGAAGACCGTGCTGACGCCGGGAATCGATACCGGAATCAGGAATGGGATGGTCAGCAGAATGCAGAGCAGGAGCAGCCCCTGTTCGCCGATCTCCTCCAGGAACCACCGCAACGTGACGGTCTCGCCGTTTATCGCGTTGATGATGCCGAGCAAGGTTTCGCTCAAGGTCTGCCGGGTGTCGTCGAACACCAATGAGTGCTCGGCCGCTTCGCCAGTGTGCGCGGTCGGGTCTTGGAGGCGGTGGTCCATGAGGTCTCACAAGCTGGGGAATTGCGAAAGGCACTGAGCAAGGCGTTGCGCCGGGGAAGCGCGCGGGAGCCGTCCCGGCCCTGGCTGTTCCGTGGCCGATCTGGACCACGGACAGCGCCCCCGCGACGCGGCATTTTAGCCGGCAGGCGGCCGGGTTTGACCGGGATCAATGGCCGCACCTGCAGTTTAGATTACATGCAAAATTGGTATTTTCGCTTTGCCGCACGGTCAGACGCCCTGCTAACGATAGTTGCAGGTTGAACTAACTGGCCCGCCTGGACTGTCTGAGTTCCATGATCGTCTGTTCCTGCAACGTCCTGACTGATACGGCCATACGGACCGCCTGCCATACGGAGCGGCCGCGGACGACCGGCGAAGTCTATGGCTGTCTCGGCTGCAGCCCGCAATGCGGCCGTTGTGCCCGCACCATCAAGTCGATCATGGATCAGGCCCTTGGCGGCAAATGCTCCAGCGGCTGCTCGGTGTGTCCGATGAGCGGCCAGCCGCTTCCGGCCGAAGCCGCCTGATCGACGGGCGCCTATCTCCGCATGTGAGTTCCGGCGCGCTTTTCTTCCCGCACGCCTTGCCGCGCTCCCGGCAACTGTTTAGAAGTGCTCCAAACTATGGAAGGAGCATGCGGCAATGAAGGGCGACCCGAAAGTCGTTGAATATCTGAACAAGGGTCTTCGCAGCGAGCTGACGGCGATCAACCAATACTGGCTGCATTACCGCATTCTCGACAATTGGGGCTTCCGCGAACTCGCCAAGAAGTGGAAGGCGGAATCGATCGAGGAAATGCACCACGCCGACAAGTTCGCCGAGCGCATCCTGTTCCTCGACGGCTTTCCGAACATGCAGGTTCTCGACCCGCTGCGCATCGGTCAGACCGTGAAGGAAGTCATGGAATGCGATCTGGCCGCAGAGCATGACGCGCGCAATCTCTACCAGGAGGCCGCGACCTACAGCCATTCGGTCAAGGATTACGTCTCCCGCGATCTGTTCGAAGAGCTGATGAAGGACGAGGAGCATCACATCGACTTCCTCGAAACCCAGCTCGAACTGATCAAGAAGGTCGGGCTCGAGCTGTACTCGCAGAAGCACATGGGAAAGCTCGACGACGACTGACTCGGCGCGACGCGCGCGAATCAAAATCATCGCAAATTTTGCGCGGCGCATTGCGCCGCGTTTTCGTTTGGTAACGACTTGTTCGGAAAGGTTTACGATTCGTAAATAAATCCGGAACGGGAATGGTACAGACCCGCGTCGCTGCCCGCCGAACGTTAACAATCGCGGTTAAAAATCAAGGTTAAGCGTCGCTTAAGCAATTTCTGCGACGGTCCGCTCACTCCATTTCGCCGAGTGAGGACGGATTATGAAAAAGTTCAAGACAAGCCTGATGGCTGGCTTCGCCGCCGCGACCATCTCAGTACCCGCCATCGCCGCCGACATGGCGGTTCCGGTCTACAAGGCTGCGCCCATGGTGGTGCAAACCGGCGGCTGGTATCTGCGCGGCGATATCGGCATGACCAACCAGCATGTCGGTGAGCTCACCAGCCCGGCCTACACGCCGGACGTGACCGTGCTGCAGAAGGATGTCAGCTCCGGCATGCTCGCAGGTCTCGGCATCGGCTATCAGTTCAACAACTGGTTCCGCGCCGACATCACCGGTGAATATCGCGGCGGCACGACTTTCCGCGGTCTCGATACCTACACCTTCGCGTCCAACGACTATTACGGCACCAAGAGCGAGTGGCTGTTCCTCGCCAACGCCTATGTCGATCTCGGAACCTGGTGGTGCTTCACGCCGTTCGTCGGCGCCGGTGTCGGCTACTCGCGCAACACCATCGACAATTGGCGCGACGTCAACAATCAGACCGGTGCGACAGCCTATTCGCCGTCGACGTCGCAATGGGAGTTTGCATGGGCCCTGCACGCGGGTATCGCGTACAAGGTCACGCCGAACTTCACCGCGGAATTCGCGTATCGCTACACCAATCTCGGCGACTTCGCGACGGGCGACATGATCGGCTTTAACGGCGTCAACGCCGTCTACAATCCGATCAACCTGAACAACGTGACGTCGCACGACTTCAAACTGGCGCTGCGCTGGAATCTGTCGCCGGTGGAATCAGTCGCGCCGATCGCGATGCCGGCCTATGCACCGGCGCCCGCCTACAATCCGCCGGCTCCGGTCTATTCGCCGGCGCCGCCGCTGATGCGCAAAGGCTGATACCAAACCTTCGGCGAACTGGATGCGAGGAGGCGGGGCCATGCTCCGCCTCTTTTATGTTGTAATGGAAGCTATTCCGCAGGCTGCATTGTGGTGCGCTTTGGTGCAGCGAGATGAAAACGGGCAGGGCGCTCGAACAGGAATTTCAGCGCCGTTCCGCGCACCATCCAGTACAATACCAGCGGCGTGATCACCGCGGCAGACGTCACCAGAAACGCGACGGTCCCCGGATCGCCGATCACGCCGGTCTTTACGAGTGCGGTTCTCGTCACCGCCATCGGCAGGAAGAAGGCGAGATAGATCACGATCGAATTCTGTCCGCAGTAGCGCAAGAAGCTGAGTACGTCGAAGCGCGCCAGCAGGATTGAAACCGCGATCACGGCGGCAGCGCCGGCAAATCCGAGCGCGAGCGAGATGCCGGGCCATGTCGCAACGCCCGCAACGACACAGGCCGCGGTGACGATCGACCAGACCGCCAGGCCCAATGCGGTCGCCGTGCCATGCTCGCGGAACCATTCCGCATGTGCGACGATGGCAGGACCTGCGAGGCAGCCCGCATAGAAAAACACAAAGCGCGCGGCGAACTCGTCGATCAGCGTCCAGCCGGTCTCGATATGGGCGCTCTGCAGCAGCGCTGCGACGACAAGAACGAGCAGTGGCGGGAGGCAGCGTGTGAGCCGCGCTGCCAGGAAGAACACCGGCAGAAGATAGATGAACCACAACGTCCCGAACGGGTCGATGAACGCGAGAAGATACAGGCGGATGGCTTCGAGAAAGCCGTCATGGGCGATATAGACCGGGCCGCGAAAGGCGAACTGGATCGTGAGCCAGAGAATATAGAAATAGGCAAAGTGCACGATCTTGCGGTCGAGGAAGGTGCGCCAGTCCTTTGCCAGCGCGCTCGATGCAAACAGCCCGGCGATCAGGAAGAACGCCGGAATGCGGAATGGCTTCGCGAACTCGACGACCGGATGCATCCATCCGGTGGCGTGCAGCGCTTCTTCGCTCGACAACGTCGAGTGCATCATCACAACGAGGATGATCGAGATGCCTTTCGCGTAATCGACCCAGTCGATGCGTGCGGAACGCGCCATCGGTTTCTCCGGTGCGGAGTTGTCGCCTGACGCAAGGTAGCGCGTCGTGTGTGCGACCGCAGCCGGTTCCATCAAATAGAGTCAATGTCGATCCGTTAACGATCGCCCGCCCGTTATGGTTAGCGATGCCTTAACCAACCGCGCTTATGGTTTCCCAAACGTTGACGCCCGTCGGGCGACTGCCAAGGGAAGAGTGCGATGTTTAAATCCTGGCGCCTGTCCAACACGTTGTCGCTGATCGGCGCTGGGTTTGCCGCGCTGATCGGATCGCAGTCCGCGATCGCGGCAGACATGGGGGGCGGCTATCCGCAATATCGGCCGGGAAGCGCCGTCACCGAGTTTGTCTCGGGCTGGTATCTGCGCGGCGACATCGGTTACCGCACCAACACCGATATCGGCAGCCTGGCATCATGGTATCCGTTGCCCACGAACGTGGATTTCGGCGATGTGGCGATGTTCGGCGGCGGCGCCGGCTACAAGGCGGGATGGTTCCGCGCCGACGTGACGATCGATTATGCCGGCAAGGCCGGCTTCTCCGGCGACGGCGCGTTTGCTGGAGCATATTCCGGCAAGGTCGAATCCTGGACTGCGCTCGGCAACGTCTATCTCGACATGGGGACCTGGAACGGCATTACGCCCTATGTCGGCGTCGGTGCGGGCGCGGTGACGTTCCGCGCTTACGATTACAATGCGCCGCTCGGATTTTTGACGCTCGATTATCAATCGAGAACGCAGTTCGCCTGGGCTTATATGGCGGGCGTTGCCTGGTGCTTCGCGCCACGCTGGCTGGTTGATTTCAGCTATCGCCGCATGAATCTTGGCGACGTGACGTTCAATCCGGACATCCTCAATTCGCTGACACTTAAAGATCTCAGCGCGAACGAATTCCGCATTGGCCTGCGTTACAATTTCGACTGAGTTGCGGGCAGGTCACGTTCGTTTGATCCTTTCACCGCTACCAAAGTTTTCGCACGCCGCCGCTTGACGGCGTGCGGGTCTGTCCTTATCCCCATCTGTGGGCCACCCCTCCCCAACGAGCGGGCGTGCTATCTGGAAGGATAGACCAATGACGACGACGACACCCGGCATGCGGCCGGCAAACCCGCATTTTTCCTCCGGCCCCTGCGCCAAGCGCCCCGGCTGGACCCTCCAAGCCCTCAAAGACGCACTCGTTGGCCGCTCGCACCGCTCGAAAGAGGGCAAGGTGAAGCTGAAGCGCGCCATCGACCTCACCCGCGAAATTCTCGAAGTGCCGGCCGATTACCGGATCGGCATCGTGCCGGCGTCCGATACCGGCGCCGTCGAAATGGCGATGTGGTCGCTCCTGGGCGCGCGGCCCGTCACTATGCTGGCCTGGGAATCCTTCGGCGAAGGCTGGGTCACCGATGTCGAGAAGCAGTTGAAGCTGAAAGACGTCACGACCTTCAAGGCGCCGTATGGCGAACTGCCCGACCTGTCCAAGGTCGACAGCGATACCGACATCGTCTTCACCTGGAACGGCACCACCTCCGGCGTGCGCGTGCCGAATGCCGACTGGATCAAGGCCGATCGCAAGGGCCTGACGATCTGCGACGCGACCTCCGCCGCCTTCGCGCAGCCGATGGATTTTTCAAAGCTCGATGTCGTGACCTTCTCCTGGCAGAAGGCGCTGGGCGGCGAAGCCGCGCATGGCATGCTGATCCTGTCGCCGCGCGCGGTGGAGCGGCTGGATACCTACAA
>VFQN01001447.1_pt1 | contig 39792 bp, 51 predicted proteins | sample 3512371 | NCBI WGS metagenome assembly VFQN01 (sample SAMN10412370, study PRJNA504923) | tailings metagenome | isolation source: Replicate 2 from Balatoc abandoned mine | place: Philippines: Itogon, Benguet | collected 2017-08-28
TAAAAGCCGAGGACCGCGGAGGTCTGCCCAGGTCAGGGGAGGTGGAACCCGGTTGACGGTGCCCACCATTGACACCAACCAGTGCCAACCGACACTGCCCACCATTAACTGCCTCCAGCATCGGCGTGGAAACACAACGGTCAACCGCTCACGGCAACAATGCAGCCCTGCATGCTGTTAGATACAAACAGCTGGACATGTTGCCAGGCAACATTGCATCAACAGCAGGGTGACCTAGTACTGGGCGGTCGCCCAGGGGCAGTGACCGACACAGCAGTTGCCGCGCTGCGTGCAGATGGCGCCTGACAGTCTGACACCACCTCGCACAGCTGCGCCGAAACGCACGTGGGACCATGTAACACTCTAAGTCGTACCAACACTGCAAACTTGCCTACAAGGCCACAAAAACTTCAATTGCGCACAGCTCAATCACCGCTGTTGTGCGTTGCCCACCGCACGCGCTCAGGAAACGCTGCTCCGCCCTACAACCAGGACCAACATGTAGTAACAAGGGCAACATGCACCCGCGGCACTAGGGTGCAACCTGCGCTCCTCATGGCACGCCGTGGCAGGAAGATTCCTGCCAGGACCAGTAAGGATTGTGTGGCCACACCACCTGGAATGTAACACAAATGCCAACAATTGCCAAGGAACCGACCCCTACTTGTGCATCACGCCATGGTCTCAGCGTCCGTACCATAAGCCCTGTCAGGAAAGTCTCCTCTACGCTCTGTGCTGCGGCCTTGTGTCCGGTACATGCGTGCTTTCAGGACCCAGGCACAACCCCCAGGCACAACCCTGCACGCTGCTGTATGCCAGCTGCAAAGCTTGCAAACCCCTGGCACCGTACTTGACTCGCCAGTCTGTGCGGTTTTGTCCTAAACCCACACGCTTGCCACACTCGTGCGTTGCCGTCCTCCCTTTCAGTCCACAAGATTAATACCTGGTAATTGCGTACACGACTGGCCTCCGTGGATGAGCCACATGATATGCTGTGGGGTGCAGGTGCGGGGTAGCACACAGAGTAGCTAAGCTCCCCCATCGCATCAGCCCCCGCCGGCCCCACACTCGCGCCTGTGCCCCGCCCGCCAGTCCGCCGTCTGGCACTCCCTGCAGCAGTACCTCGCGTCGCACCGCCCGCACCGCCGCAGCCCCAGTGCCGCGTCCCGCTCCCCCAAAAAGCTCTGGCACCTCTCGTTCGCACACACCCGAGGCCACAGCACCTCCACCACCTGCCCAGACTCCATCCCCGCCACCTCCCCTGTCCCTGACCCAACCCCGCCGTAGCCGGCTGCCCCCAGAGCCACACCACCCTCCTCCGCCTCCACCCCACTCTGTCGCCCCGCCCCTTCCTCCCAACCCACCGCCGGCGCCCCTGCAGCGGTCATAGCCCCCTGCCCCCGCTGCCTCCCGCTCCGCCCCACCAGCCCCGCGGGCAGCTCCCCGCCAGGCCACACCTCCCCATGCCACTCAACACACAGCGCCAACGCTGCCTCACGCAGCCCCGCCGCGCCGCCGCCTGCCGCCTCCGCCTCCCCTGCCTCCCTCCCTCCCTCAGCCCCGCCCGCCGCTGCCTCTCCTGCCGCCTCCACCAACCGCCCCGCCCACACCGCCCACCACTGCCTGCCGTACACCCGGTCCAGCTGGTCAGCCACTAGCACCACTGCATCCGCCCAGCTACCCAGAGCCGTGCCGCTGCTGCTGGTGCTCCGACCACTCCCTCCACCGGCACCTCCTGCCCTGCCTCCGCGACTGCCCACGGCGGTTGGCTCCTGCCGTACACCCAGCGGTTGTGCCATCAGCCACGCTGCCACGTGTGGGGCCAGCTGCTCGCTCGCAGCCATCCTCGCCATGGCCCCCAACACCCTGGCCCCCGCATGCGCCGCAACACGCAGGGCCGCTGTTCCCACACCACCCTGGCCAGGCGCCCCGCCGCCCCCGCCCCCTGCCTCCTCCATGCCGCCCACAAGCCGCCGCAGGGCCGCCTCAAATAGCCGCAGCGGGTTGGCCCGCACAAGCAGCTGCCTAGGCGGCACCCAGTCGCACAGGGGGTAGGTCAGCAGCTCGCACGCAGTCGACAGCGGCCGGGCCCAGGCAGGGGAGTCCTCCGCGGGGAGGACCTCCCCTGCCTCAAGCTGACACGTGGCCAGGCGGCATGAGGCCAGGGCGCAGTAGGCGGCGGCGCCGCGCAGCGTTGCGTGGTCGCTGCTGCTGAGGTGGGGGCGAACGGAGGCAGCGACGTGTGTGTTGACTGTGGCCACGGCCTGCACGTACTTTGCGGCAGAGCTGTAGTCAAGGAGGATCTCCCCTGCATCATACCAGCCGGTGGGCCCGTACAGCACAGTCAGCAGCTCCACCACCTGCTTGTTAAGCAGGCTCGCCCAGCTGCCGGCAGCTTCCGCTGCGCCCTGGAGCTGCTCCCGGCACTGCTCATCCAGGGTGTCCTCCAGCTGCTGCTGCTGCCGTTGCTGCTGCTGCCGCAGTGTCGCGTGTGCTCCACTGCCGCCGCGGTTGCTGCTACCGCAGGCTCTCCCGCGCCGCAGCCCCTCGCGCTGCACCGCACGCTGCTGGGCGCCCTCCAAGCTATCCTCCAGGCGGCTGCACGCACACAGGGCCACCTTGCCCGTGCTCTCCAGCAGCCACGCCAGGCTGTGCGCAGCAGCCGACGGGTCTGCCCCGGGCCCTGCACCTCCGGTTCCGGAGTGGACAGCAGCCACCCTGAGCTGCATTGCAGCAGTCGCTGAGTGCACCCCCGTTGACAAGGTGTGCTGCAGAATGTCGTGCATGGAGCCGTCGTCTCTCGCCAAGGCTGCCCCCGCCATCCGTGCGAGTTGGGCGAGCGAGTCCATCCAGCCCGTGTGCAGCAGCCCCAAGCACACTGCATCCGAGACCGCTTGCTTGGTGTATGGTGCGCAGGGGGTGCTAGCTGCAGCTGCAATGGACGCGGTGGAGGCGGGGGTGGAGGATTGGGAGTTTGCGGAAGCAGCGGCGGAGGTGGAGCCGGTGGAGGTGGCGGCGGTGGGGCAGGCGGAGGCGGCGGAAGGGGAGCCGGCGGAGGCGGTGGCGGGGGGCGCCGCTGCCTCAGACGCGGTGCCTTCATCTGGCAAACAGTAACGTGAATTGGGAGTGAATGCGTAAGGCTACGGCCTGCGTACAACCCTGGTCTCAAGCGCCCACCCAAATTCATGCACACCAGCACAGCGGCGATGCTATTCGGCGGCATGCATCAAAGTAGCCGACACAGCTGCATGCTGCGAACGCCTCCTCCTACTGGATGGTTCCAAGCACTTGGATGCCAATGCTTCGAAGCGCCGGAATGAGGCCAGGGCCGCACCTTCGTCGTCAGAGTCCTCAAGCGTCGGGTCCGGGAAGCCAGAGCAGTACCTGCACATCCGGGCTATGACGTACACGGCTTTGAAACCGTAATCCTCCACCGCCGAACGCACGCCCTGCACCCCCGCTTGCAGCAGCTGTTCATCTGTCCCTGTCAGCCGGCCCGCCTCACCGGAGCCCTGCCCCAGGCCCGGGACCACACCGGCCCTCTCCCTGCCCTCCTGCCCCTGCCCCTGCGCCGGCGGTGGGCCCAGCTCCCTGCCCAATTTGCTGCCCAACACCGTGAGTGCGTTCAGCGCACGGCCCGCGGCCTCGAGGCCCACAAGCGCCTCCGCCAGGTGCGCCTGCTGCTGTCGCTCCTTGGGCTCCGGCGGCGGCGGCGGGAAGCGCTGCGCCTGCCACGTGTGCACGTGGGTTAGGATGTCAACCGCCGTGCCCACGTCCAGGGCCAGCGCCCTCGCACGGGCGATGCGGTGCATGGCACTGCTTGCACCACTGGGTGCACTACCGCCACCACCGCCACCGCCGCCGCCGGCGCCATCACCGCCACCACCGCCGCCGCCACCGCCTTCGCCCAGAAGCCCCACCGCGCGCTGAGCGGCCTGTAGGAAACGCAGCAGCTCCACCCGCATGTCCTGGGGTGTGAGCAGAAAGACGGGCATGAGGCAGCTGCTCCCGCCCCCGCCCCCGACCCCATGCGCAGCCTCGGCCGGCTCTCCCGCTAGGCCCTGCTCCGCCATGGTACCCTCGCCCAGTGCCTCCCACACCTCCCACACCGCCTGCCACGCCCGGAGCGCCGGCTCCGGCAGCGCTCGGTCATCCTGCAGATCCGCACTACCGTCTCCGAACGCCGCGGCATCCATTACGGCCCACCCACAGGACGGCGCGGAGCGCTCGTCCGCTGCCGGGCTCGCCCCTCCGTCCCCATGCGCCTCCCCATGCGCCCCCTGCTCAATCCGCGGCGCGTGCTGCGCCACCCACCGGCGCAGCGTGCACAGCTGCAGATCCTGCACATCATCTGAGAGCAGCAGCCGTGCAGCTTGCACAACACCCTCCCCAGGGGTCGGGCTGGAGGCCCCGGGCCCAGCGAGCGGCTGCCGTCCGCCCTTGCGTTCGGCGGACTCGCTCGACGTGCCTCCGGGACCCAAGGGCCCGCCAGCCGAGAGCCCCCGGACCCTGCACCGGACTAGCGTGGCCAGTGTCCTAAGCGTCTCCCCGAGTTCCTCCGCGATACTGCACAGCGCCTGGGTCTGGAACGCATCCTTCGTGCAGCTTCCCGGCAGCATCAACATCTCCCTGCACACCAGCTCAAGCAGGCAGCTGTCCTCCAGCGCCCCCAGCAGCCGCTGAGCTTTGGGGGTCGGGCCGGCGAGGGCAGCCGAGGCCCGCCGGCCACCGCCGCTGCCGCCGACCACCGCTGCTGCTGCTGCTGCCGCTACCGCCATTTCGCTGAACGTCGCCGCTTTCACGCACGCGCGCAGCATGCGCGCCGCGTCCGGCAGCCACACCAGCCGTGCTTGCTGAATGGAGTGCAGCGCATCGGTCATGTTTGACCGGGCCCGGCTGCGGATGGCCCTGCCCTCATCGTGGCCCGCATTCAGCGCGCTTTCTAGCGCCTCCGTCTGGCTACCGAACGCAACAAACACCTCCGCGACGGCGCGGTGCAGCCTAACGTCCGAGAGCTGCTCCAGCAGTCGGTCCCTCACCCCGCCGGCCGTCATCCCGCGGCCGCCACCTAGCAGCTGCTCCTCAGCAGGGACAGCTGGTTGGCCCTGGGCTGGCTCCATGGCATCGGTAATGATCCCCAGTGCCGTAGATGCGGAGAATAGAAGGTGTAAGGCGCTTGTCGCCGGCCTGCCGGCAGTTGGGGCACACAGAACAGAGGGCAGCATGACCGCTTGACCAGGGCTAAAGTTCCGGAGGCAAACACTACCGCGGGACGGAAATGTGATGCTATAAGCAGCGATGGCAGTCACAAAATGCAAGCTATCGTAGCTGCAAGGCAAGGGCTGAGGCCAGGCTCCGGCAGACACGCCGCATCGCCAACCTCCTTTCGTGCGGTACGTACCCGGTGATGATGACCGTCGATAGCGCGGCAGTTGCGTTGCAACCGTCTGATGTAACTCGTTGTGATGTAGCTTCCAGCACGTCGGATGCCAGATTGAAGACGTCCGCGTCGAGAAGGAGCTGTCCGAGAAGCAGGTGGTAGCGAGCGGAGCCGCTGTCGCTTGCCTTGTTACCCAGCAAGGAGTCGGGGCGCAATTTTAACACCTCTACGTCAACATCTCTGAGGTCATCCATGTTTGCGCGCCCGTGTGGCAGTGCAATGTAGCGCCTCCAGGCAGTGCAGAGTGCCTGGAGGAACTGTCGCGGGGACTTCGCCGAATCCATCGCATACTTCAACAGCTATGACATGATCTGGGTTTATTTCAGGGTGCTAGGCCATAGACTAGCATGACCCAGTTCGCACGACACGGTCTTCCGAGACAAAGTGCAGCACGTGCAGCCCTTCGTTTCTCCAGAGTCAGCAGCTCAGTAGCTAGCAAATTTATTTTTTAAATACAGGAAAACATTTGAGGCAGAGCGCTTAGCTGTAGTTGCTGGTATCGGGCGGCCGCTGCAGCATTGTACCGTATTGTGCCTTACGCCCTTCCTCCGTCTGCACTGCCAAGCCACCGATTACAGTAGCCAGTGTAGGGTCAATGTAGGCAGTGTAGGGTCAATTGTCACAAGGAGATCCCGAGTGTTGATCCGGATGGATGAAGCGTCGCACACATGCCAAGGTTAGCCAGTGGGGTTTATGTGCCAGCCACTCACAGCAGTGGGCTAACGAGGCGGCCAAAGCCTCCAGCCTCAAGATGACACCCCTAGACACCCTTCCTTGATTTTTCCTGCCGCGCGGCATGTTTCAGCGGCCCAACACAACCAAGACCACGCCAGAAAGGCAGCGACACGAAGCCCCGTCCCGACCACGGCATGTGTCACGACACTGGTCGGCAATAACCCAACGCGCCAAGTCCTGGTTCGACCCTCCACGCGCCCTCCACGGCCAGCGGCATGGCCACAGCAACGAAGACACCTAACCCACCAGCCCGTTCGAGTGCCACCCTGCCAACCCGCAACCTATGTACACCGCCTCCCCGGCAACAGCACGCAGCACCGATGCCCTACACCACACCACGCCGGGCGCGCAACCCGCGCCTCAGGAAGCTACCCAGACCGCAGCCGCGCCCGCCTCTCGCCACCACCGCCTCTCGTGGCCACCCCGGCGCCATGTCGCTGCAGCTGCCCGGCGGCTTCACCCCAACCGCCCAGCTCCGCCCCACAGCGCTCGACGCTTGCAACGCTCACCAACCTCCCGCCCTGTGTCCCCAGAGGCGCGATGATGGACCCCCCGCCCCCGCCTGCGTCGCCCTCGCCCCCCAGCGACCTCAGCGCCCCCGGACCCCTGCCGCTGCGGGTGGGCGCCGGCACGGCCCCTGCGTGTCGGAGCAGGAGGCGGGCCCGCCGCTGCCCATGAGGTAGGGCCAAGAACTCGTCTCGCTGACCTTGCCGGAATGGAACGAACAGTCCCACAAAGTGAGCTACACAACAGCAGTGCTCGGACGGAACGACTTGCAGGTCTGCACATCCTATCCTCCGTCACGTCTGCCTCTTGCAAGATTGCTGCCCCCGCCCCCCCCCCCACCCCCAACCGCGTCCGTCGAAACGCCCGTCATTGCCCTGTTGCTATTTGTGTAACGTGCTGGCCAGCAAGGAGACCGCTCAGCTCAGCGGGATGAAGGGCGCCGCGCTTTGACTCCTACGGCCCAGAACGACGTCCTACTGTCGTTCTAGTCAAATTTCGCTGCACCTGCTACTCCTCCTCGACGCCGAGCTGGTACCCCTTGGCCAGCCTGCGCATGAGGCTGAGCAGGCCCTCCAGGCGCTGATGGGTGACCAGCCCCGTCGCCTCCGAGCCGTCCCACAGCGCTTGAAGCACCTGGGGGCGTGGGTTGAGGGGCAGCGGAGTCGGCGGCGCGAGGCATGTAGCTGACAGCGCTTTACCGAATGCTGACGGGGACATGCAGGCAGCAGGCAAGGAGTGACAGACACCGCATGTTGGTTACAGCGCTACAGCATTTTATGCGCTGCCCGTACAACACTTGCATGCCTGGGTCCGTCAGCTGCTCCAAGGCCGCCACAGCCACGGCCACGTGCCACAGTACGGCAAGCCACAGCAGCCCCGACCAGGCTCGCAGTAAAGTGCCGTAAATTTGCTCTACAGTACCGTAGCCTCGAGGCGCCATCCGCCCCGGCCCCCGCCTTGAGCCTCACGCCCCACAGCCACCCACCGGTGACACGCACGCTCCAAACACCGCCTCCTGCAGCGACGCCCCCGCCAGCCGCGCCACGCGCAGGCAGCCGCCGGAGTCCGCGGCAGCGGCGTCAGCCGCCGCCGTACACAGCTCCGCAGCATCCCTGGCGGACTCGCACTCCACCACGACACTGACGGTACCTCCGGCTCCGCTGCTGCTCGACCTGCGTCCAGGCACCCGCACGTACCGCCAGGTCTCGTCCCCATCCCCATCCCCATCTCCGTCGGACTCATAGCCATCCTGGTGCTTGTACCACCCGCCGGCGGCGCGCTTGCTGTCCTGGGCCCTCTTCCTGCCCGTCGACTGCTGCCGCTGAATCCACGACGTCAGCAGGTCTCCCTGTCCCAGCACCGCCAGGAAGGGCCCGTGCAGCAGCACCAGCCGGTGCCAGCTGCAGCGCGAGCCCGCAGCCACCAGCGCCAAACCGGGAAAGTTCATGACGGGGACATCAGCCTCCGGTGCTGGTGCTGGTGCTGCTGGTAATGAGGCTGCTGCTGCTGCGGCGGCGGCTGCTCCGCCAGAGCTCCGACCGCCGCCGCCACCGCTGCCGCTCCCCTCCGTTCCGCCTCCCTTGCCGTCACAGCCACGGCTGCGCTTGCCCAGCACCCTAGCCGTCCCGCTGCTCCCACCGCCGCCGCCAGCTCCTTCCGCCTCCGCGAGCCCATCGCCGCCCCCACCACGACCGCACCCACCGTGCTCCCCAGCGGGGACCTCCCCGCTGCCCCCAGGCTGACCCGTTGCCGCCGCTGCCGCCGCCGCCAGCGCCTTCCTGAGCGGCCCGAAGACCCCCTTCCTCACTCTGTCCACATCAACGTGGACAAAATCAAGCCCCTTTTCCGCTGCTTCCCCTTGCCCAACGCCACCAAGGCCCTGCTTCAAGAAAGAAGACACGTCCACGCTGCGCCCTGCCCCTGCGGACTGCTGCCGCTGCTGCTGCTGCTGCTGCAGATGCTTCCGCGACAGCTCCTCAAACTGCGGCCTGCTCTCCCCCGGCCGGATTGACAGGCCCCCGCTCGCGCGTACCCGCACCCGCATCCCAAGCACCTCCACCACCTGCGGTCGGTAACACACAACCAGGTCCGCCAACACCCTCTCCTTCGCGTCCGTCCACACATGCAACGTGCCCAAATCCACTCGGTCGAACCACAGTCGCAGGAACCCCACCGCCCTGCCGTCGTACCACGCCCCGTCCCCCTTCTTCGCCAGCCCGTCCACCTCCAGAAGGGATATCCTAGCGCCTTCTGCTCCCAGCCTGCCGCCCTGCACCCACGCCTTCACGTGCTCTAGGTCCCCCGGGCTCGCCGTCCACCCCACACGCAGCCGCTGCGCCTTGCCGCCCTGCAGGTCCACCTCCAGCCGCCGGCCACGCGGCAGGAGGGCAAAGTCCTCCCCATTGTAGACGTAAAAGTGCCGCATGCACAGCTGCTGCAAGGTGGCCGGCAGGCGCGTCAGGAACACCGCGAACCGGCCCGTCGGAGGCATGCTCCCGAGCTCCACATCCCTGAACACCTGCCACTCGTTCTCCCCCGCCTCCTGCGCCTCCCCTGCCCCCTGCTGCCCCGCCGCCTCGCCGGCCCCCACAACAGCCGCCCCTCCTTCCAACCCCGCCGCCCCTGCCCCCTGCTGCCCCTCCCCATCGCCGGCTCCCACAGCTTCATCCGCCCCCGCTGCCGCCCCTTGCACCAAAGCGCCCTCGCCTTCCCCTTCATCCCCGCCCGCCGCTGCTGCCCCGACCTCAACCCCTTCCCCTCCGCCAGCACCTGCCCCGCCGCCGCCCTCCACAACCTCCAGCGGCACCTGCTGCCCCTGCCCGTCCTCCTCTGCATCGCCGTTGTCATCCTCCTCCTCCTCCTCCTCCTCCTCCTCCTCCTCCTCTTCCTCCTCGTCCGAAGAGTCCCACTCGCGCCGGTCCCACTGCGCCCCAACCGTCACCAACCGTCGCAACCCCCACAACCGCGGAAGGTGTAAGAGCAGTTCGTGGTTAGGCTCCCACGGGTCCAGCGGCTGCAGGGGCCCCAGCTCCAGCACCCGCAGCCTGGCCCCCAGGTGCTGTGCCAGGTGCTGCATGTCCGTGTCTGGGCCGCGGATTGCGAGGGAGGTGAGGCTGGGAAAGGCGGAGGCCATAGTGGCGAAGAAGGTGCTGTAGTTTGGCTCGTCCCAGTCGCGCCACGCGCGCATGTTGCAGTCTGTGATGTCGAGGTGGGTCACGGCGGGGAGCAGGGGGCCGAGCTTGGCCAGGATGTGCTGGAGGTTGGGGTGGCGGCCGGAGGGGTACCGGTACATGAAGCGCAGTGTGTCGAGGCGCAGGCGGGTGATCTGCTGGCGGCGGGGCAGGGGCAGGCCCTCGAATGCCCAGGCGAGGACGTCTTCTGCATTAGGCTCAGTCGGCACTGTAGCGCCCGGCTGGTTTGCGGCCCCAGCTGTCGTGGCGGAGTCACGTTTCAAAACCAGGTGTACGCTGTTGCAGCAGGGCTTGAGTAACAGGGGTGACGGGGTTTTGGGACCCTGGATCGGTGTGGTCGGGTCCACGTGGACTATGAGGCGTAGCTTAACGTGGGCCTGTCCAGCGTCGAGAGCTTCGCGCATGGCCATGCAGGTCGATTGAGCCTGCGCGAGACAGCCTGCCGTTTCCAGGTGCCGTGAGAGGATGCCGAGCGCCTGTACGTCGAGTTCCCGAACGATATCGAGAAGACTGAGGCCGCACGATCGCTTGGATGGCCAAGGCCGAGGCGATGGCTGCAAATGCGCGGGTTCTGGCGCGGGCTGGTGCGACAGTGGTTTCGCCTTCCAAGTGGACAGCAACCGCTCGACAAAAGGTATTCGATTGAACATGTTGGCTTGGTGGAGACTTTCAGATTGAGGTGGTGTCTGGTGACATACTGACTGTAAATTGAAAGACCAATTATATTGTTGCACTGCTGGTAAGGGTAATGGAAACGCGAGGCAGACGGTGTCGCATCCCCAAAACGGAGCGGGGGCAGGGCCTTCATTCAGGAGTCACAGGAGACCTCCCCTGGGCTTCCCTTTCGTCAACCCGAATGCCGGTGCTACCAGTTCGCCAACTACGCTTCGTGGAATGGCTCGGCAGGCAACAACATGCAGTCCTCTCTGCTTTGCAGACCACAGTTTCGGGCAGGGGTTTCGGGGCGTTAGCGTGCGATGCCTCTGAGTGCGCGTTTGTGTGCCCCACTGAGGTGCCGTACGCACAACCACCCACTTAACCCACCCACAACCACCATAATCCACATCCACCACGGCAAACACCTATCACCACCCAACAACACCTGTCAGAAAGGCAAACGTACCGAGTGCAGCACCAACACGGCCGGGGCCCAGCCTGGCACTCCGCGCCCGCGCATTGCATGCACGTTGCTTCCCCAGCCCTGCACGCTGGAAAGGAGTCCAGCCAAAACGCCGCATGTAGCGCCTAAACCCCCTACGCTGCACGTCCCACGTCGTACTTTACATAATAGTAAACATGCAGCTCCTTGCAGTCACCGCGGTGGCGTACCCTTCATCTGTCCAAATGCCCTTCCGAACCTTGCCGACGCCTGCAGACGCGCCACATCCACACTGCCCCGTTTCCCGCTTCCCCAGGCCCATGGCCACCCCACCCCGCCCTGCTGCCAGCAACCTGTCATAAGACAGCTGAGAGCCCCCACTCCTAGCTGCATCGAAATGACATGCACCGCCTATAATCCTGCGACCCCAGGTCCAAGCGGTGCAGCTGTGCGCACAACACAACACAAGCAAGCCACCTGCAAACGTGAGCACGCACGGTCTGGTCCTGCGCGTGCCGGGGAGCAACCGACACAGCCGGCTTCCTATGTCAGCTCAATACCTCGGCGAACCAGAATCAGCGACAGCGACCACAGTCGCCGACTTGCCGCTCTCCTGCCTTGCCTCGCCACACTCCGTCTGCTACTCCTGTATGCCCTTGACTGCACCAGGCTCATTTTGCCTACATCCCGCACCGCATCCGCTACACAAGCAAACTGTGCCTCAGCACGCCAAGGCCCACGCCCTGAGTGTACCAGGAGCGCGCGTACCATGCTTTCGCCACCCCAGCCGATGCGCCCTGTCCAAGCTACACGTGTATGCTGCCGAGCTGGTAATCCCTTGCCAAACTGAGCATGATGTCGAACAGGCCCTCCAGCCGCTCCAAGGTCATCACACCGGTCGCCTCGGATGCGTCCCACAGCGGCTGCAGCACCTGGGTGTGTGGGGTACAGGTCTTGGGGTTGGTGGCCACGGAGGTACGGATGTCTCAACACCATACTGACCTCGTAATGCGGCCACCTGAAGCTGACGGCTGCTAGTACATTTTGGTCAGTAACATATTGCCACAAGCCTGGTGTGCAATCAGTACAATTTGGGGCATTTCGCGGCCATGTGCGCCAACTGCGCTATGGTATGGCCGCAAATTACCGATCCGTGCAGGTCGTGCTACGGTGCCATCGCTATGAGGTGCAGCTGGGCCCAACCGCGACGAGCTATTCACTCTGCATCGCCAGACCGTTGGTGCCTCGCCGCTGCTCTCGGCCCAAACAAGGACACGCCGCACCGGCCGCGAGCCCCGCATGCACCCCATGCACTCACCGACGCCATGCACGGTCGGAACACCGCCTCCTGCAGCGACGCCCCCGCCAGCCGCACCGCACGCAGGCAGCCGCCGGGATCCGCAGCGGCAGCCGCCGCCGCTGCAGCGCACAGCTGTGCAGCCTCCTTGGCCGAGCTGCACTCCACAACCACGTACACACTGCTGCTCTCGGCGCCGCCACCCTTGCGGCCGGGTAGCCTGAGATACCTCCAGCTCCCATCCCCATCCGCGTCGCTGCCGCCATCCTGCCCGCCGGGGCCTCCCTCCCAGGCGTCCTTGACCTTGTGGCCCTTGTCACGCATCTTGTGAAGCCACGAGTTCATCAGTGCCCCGTCGCCCAGGACTGCGAAGAAGGGCCCCCCAAGCAGCACCAGCCGGTGGGAGCGTTCGCACGACTTGGCATGCACCACGGCCAGGCCAGGCAGGCGGACGGCGCCTGCCCCAGCCGTCGCCCCTTCGCCGCCGGCCGTCCCTTCATCAACCCCACCGACGCCGCCACTCCCACAGTCCGCCTTGGCCTCCCGGCTAACCCCACCACCGCTGCATCCTGCACCCTCTAAGCTGCCCACCGTTGCAATCCCGCCTCCGCCTCCGCCTTCTGCCCCCGCGTTAGTAACCTTGCCTCCGACCCTGCTCTTCTTCTGGCCCTTCGCATCCCTGCTGCCGCCACCGCCGCCGCAACCACCGCCGCAACCGCCGCCGCTTTTCCCCTTCTCCTTGCCTCCCTTGCTGCTGGCCCCCGGCTGCACAGCCGTGGCTCTCGCCGCTGCCTCCACTGCAGCCCCCAGAGCTTCTCGCAGCGGCCCGAAAGCCTCCCTTGCCACCGCCTCCGCATCCACGTACGAAAAGTCCAGCCCTTCCTCCAGATACTGAGCGCAACCCTGCCGTACGAGCGCTGCCACGTCCACTCGGCGCCCAACACCGGCAAACTGCTGCTGCTGCTGCAACATCCGCTGCTGCTGCTGTAGGTGCTTCCGCTCCAACTCGTCGTACTGCTCCCTGCTCTCCCCCGGCCGCAGCGACAGGCCCCCGCACGCACGCACCCGCACCCGCATCCCCTGCATCTGCACCACCTGCGGCCGGTAATACACAGTCAGGTCCGCCAGTGCCGGCTCCACCACGTGCGTCCACAGGTGCAGCGTGCCGATGTCCACACGGTCGAAGCGCTGCCGCAGGAACTCCACCGGCCTGCCGTCGTTCAACGTCCACACGTCCCCCTCCTTGAGCCCCTCCACCTCCAGCAGGGGTATCCGGCCTGCCTCCCCTTCCGGCCCCAGCCCTGCGGCTCGCACCCACGCCTCCACGCGCCGTACCTCCACGATCTTCGCCGTCCACCCCACACGCAGCCGCTGCGCCTTGCCGCCCTGCAGGCTGACCTCCAGCCCCCGACCACGTGGCAACACCGCCACGCCCTCCCCGGTGTGCACGTACACGTCACGCATGCTCAGCTCCTCCAAGGCAGGCGGCAAGCTCCGCAAGAACCGCGTGAACCTGCCCGAGGGCCGCTCATTCCCCTCCTGCCCAGCGTCCATTGCGAACTGCCCGCCCTCCCCCACGCCACCCTGCCCCGCCCCCGGCGCTTCCCCTGCACCCTGCTGCCCCACCTCTGCGCCGCCTCCCACAGCTGCCGCCTGTTGCTCCACCCCAGCTGCATCCGCCCCTGCTGCCGCCTGCACCCCAACCGCTAACCCACCACCTTCTGCTAACCCACCAGCACCTCCTTGCTCCACGCCACCGCCACCACCCTCTCCCTCGCCCATTGGCTCATCGTCGGACTCCGCGAACCCCTGCCACGGATCGTCCGAGTCGGAGCCCTGCGCATCCTCCTCATCCGAGCTCCAGCCCTCGTGGTCCCACTGCGCCCCAACCGTAACCAACCGCCGCAACCGCCACAGCAACGGTAACTGCTGCTGCAGCTCGGGAAGCGGCTCCCAAGGCTCGCTGCGCACAGCGCTCCCCAACTGCAGCTCCTCCAGTCTGTCCCCGACGTGCTGCACCAGCTGGCCGTGGTCGGCGGTTAAACCGTCAACCGCCAGCGACGTGAGGCTGGGGAATGCAGCTGCCAGCGTGCTGTATATGTGGCTTTGGTCGGATCTGTCCCAGCCGAGCCAGTTGTACAGGTAGCAGTCGCTGATGTCGAGGTGCTGGATGGCGGGCAGCAGGGCCCCCAGGCGGGCGAGGACGCGAGGGAGGTTGGGGATGCACTCCGGGCGGGCTCCCAGTTCCGTTGTTGACAGCGCAAGGCGGGTGATCTGCTGGCGGCGGGGCGCAGGTAGGCCCTCGAAAGGCCAGGCGAGTAGGTCCTCTGCTGCGCCGGGTTCAGGCTGGGCCCCGGCCTCGGGTTGCTTGTCTGTCTGCTGAGCCGCACGTCTCAACACTAGGTGGACGCTGGTGCAGCAGGGCTTCTGAGCCAGGGGTGAAAGGGGCTTAGGGCCGGGCTGGCTAGAGTGCACGGTGAGAGACAGCTGCAGCTTGACGTGGGTTTGTCCGGCATCGACAGCGTCCCGCAACGCCCGGCATGTCGACCGCGCCTGCCCGCGACAGCCAGCCGCTTCCAGGTGCCCAGAGAGGAGCCTAAGGGCGCTAATATCAAGCTCTCTGAGAACATCTGCAAGGGTGATGCTGGAGGGCCGCTTGGGAGGGCGAGACGCTTGCGATGGGGGAGTTTGCGCGCCATCCTGCCTCGGTTGGGTCGGTGGGGTTTGCTCTGGAGGTGCATCTGCTTTCTGTCTTGGTAAGAGCCATTGGATGAAAGGGAGTTGCCTAAACATATTGCCTGGGTGAGGGCCTAGGAAGGCAAACCGTTGCTGAGGTGTAGCGTTTTCCTATACCCAAACTACGGACAAATTGACATAGAAGTAGAGTCGCGGTGCAAGCGAGGATCGGCGGACGCTGCAGGTGCTGCGGGCTTCGTACGGGTAACACGGGACTCCCCTGCCTAAGCTGCAGCAAGGCGACGTTGCCCCCACGGCATGCCTTGCCACCTCGACATTCACCTGCTCTCCGCGGCCCAGTCGCAACGTCGGACACCTCGAAACCTTGCACTACGGCATGTAGCATTGACCTAACTGAGCAGCCACGACGAGCAACAGGCAAACAGCACCTGCCACCTCAAGGCTGTCCCCTACCCTGACCGTAGCGACGCAGGAAGCTCCGAAACCGTGCACTGTGCAGTAGTTGACAGCCAAAACAAGCTACAGGCCAACAGCAGTCAAGACAGCAGTACCCAATACCAACAATTAGTTGATGAGTGCAGGTGAGTGCTGGTGAGTGTTGTACACTTAGGTACATACAGGGAACGGACGCACTGCATGGTGCCATGGACTCCTGCTCGCAAGCTGTAACGTGGAAACGGGCAAGGCGGTGTCCACTTGTTGCAGCGCTACCAGTCCAGCACCTGTGCCCGAGCAGCTGGAACTTCGCCATTCGCCACGCCTGGTCTAGAGCTTTATGCCACACACTAATCCCCTACCGCCGGTTAACTCCGCTGCAGCTCCATGGGCTATGCAGCCAACCACCTGCACCCGGACACAGAACCGCCTTCTGTTGCAGCATGCGTAGCAACGCACATGCCCAACTCTGTCGCTCGCCTGCCTTGCTCAAGCCTAGTCCAACTGAAAGGCCCTGGCCACACCACGCCCGACCTCAAACAGCTTCTTCAGCCGCTCCCGCGGGCCCAGTCCGCTGCCCTCCGGGCCGTCCCACAGCGCCTGGAGCACCTGGGGGTAGGCGCCGGCATGGGGCAGAGATGAGGGCACGCGCGGAGCAAGGGTGACTTCAGCAACTCCCAACCATGGCGGGGCGAGGGTCCTCGTTGTTAGCCTGGCAGTCGTTGATTCGGGCTGCGCTGCAGCTGGTTGCCACACCCAAGTAGGTATCCGTGCAACAATGAGACGCCAAGTACTACTGTGGGGCTTGTTCAATGCCTCGAGGGCATATAGGCACTTGCCGGCACGCTCTAACCCAGCAGCCCCACCGCCCCGCCCCACCCCCGAAACCCCACACCCTTCGGCGACGCGCCATCTGATGGTTCATTGCCGTAGTTGTAATGTGCCGTACAACCCGCACAGCTCTGAACCCCGAACCCCTAACCCACCGGCGACATGCAGGCGTCAAACACCGCCTCCTCCAGCGACGCCCCCGCCAGCCGCGCCGCCCGCAGCCAGCCTCCCGGCCACTCCGCCGCCGCCATCTCCACTGCCGTGTACTTGCCAGCAGCCACCGCCGCCGACCGGACCTCCACCAACACGTACGCCTCATGCCATCCAGCAGCGCCCACCGGAGCATCCGCCGCCCCGTCCGCCGGGACGCGAAGGTACGGCTTGCTGTGCAATCGCCGCTGGTCCTCCTCCTCCTCCTCCTCCTCCTCCTCCTCCTCCTCCTCCTCCTCCTCCCCCTCCTCCAGCCCTTCACCTCGGCCCCACTCGTGCAACACCGCCTTGCCCTTCACCTCCAGCTCAGCGAGCCAAGCGGTCAGCGCCGTGCCGTCCCCAAGCAATGCTATGAAGGGACCCCACAGCAGCAGCAGCCGGTGGCTGCTGCACCGGGAGCAGCCACGCACCACCGCCAGGCCCAGCAAGCCCAGCCCTTTGCCCGAAGGTGCCGCCATGCCACTGCCACTGCCGGCGCCCCCGCCGCAGCTGCCTGCCCGTACCTGCTTCGCGTCGTTCCAGCCGCCTCTGCAGCTTCCCTGACCCCCGCCACCCGCCTGGCTCTGCTCCGCCTCTTGGCCGGCGGCCGCCGCCAACCCCTCCCCCGCCGCCGCCGCCGCCGCCGCCGCTAGCGCCCTCCGTACCGGCCCCAGCGCCGCCTCCTCGACCTGTTCCGGCGTCACGCTCCGCAGGTCCAGTCCCCCTCGTGCCGCCGCCGCGCCCACCACGCCACGCATGCCCACGCCCTGCTGCTGCTGCAGGTACTTCCGCCGCAGTGACTCGTACTGCTGCCCGTCCTCCCCCTCCCGCAGCGACACCGCGCCCTTGGCCCGCAGCCGCACTGCCAGCCCCTGCAGCTCAACCACCTGCGGCCGCCACTGCAGCACAGAGAGCGCCAGGGAAGCCGCCGGCACGTTAGGACACACCTGCAGCCACCACCTCGTACTGAACAGCCGCAGCCGCCCGATGTCCACCCGACCAAACCGGTTTCGCAGGAGTTCCAGACACAGGGTCTCGTGCGTCCTCGTCCACGAGCACCTCCACCTCCAGCAGCGGTATCCTGCCGTCTCTAGAGGCAGCGCCCAGCCCGGCCCGCACGCACGCCTCAAAGTACCTCAGGCCCCAAAGCTCAGTGACCCAACCCAACCGTACAGCCTGGGCCCTGCCGCCCCGTACGTCGATGTCCGCCCTGCGCATGCCATGCCTGCCTTGGCATCGTCCGCGCCGGTTTGTACAACACTGACCGAAACCGCAGCTGCTCCAGGGAGGGCGGCAGGCTGCCCAGGAAGGCAACGAACCTTGCCGACGGGGCTGGACGCTGCGGCCCCGCCCCTTCCTCCCCTCCGTGTTCCCACCCCAGCTCCTCCATCTGTGCTTCGGCCGCAGCGTGGACACCCGCTCCTTCCAGCTGCCCCCAGACGTCCTCTCCGTCGCCGCCCCAAGCTGCCCCTCCCAGCCATGCCCCTTCCTCTCCGCCCTGCCCTCCCCTTCCCCCTCCGCCAAGCTGCCCCACCTGCCCCTGCCCCTGTCCCGGCCCATGCAACGGCACGTCTGGACCGTCGTCTGCATCGCTTTCGGACAGCGAATCGCCGTCCTCACTACTGCTTCCGGACAGTGATGAAGAGGACCCATCTTCGTCACTGTCGCCAACCCACCCGCCCTCCTCCTCGTCGTGCTCGTCCCGCAAGCCGGCGTCCGCTAGTACCAGCGTCCTGACTCGCCGGAAGCGCGGCAGGTGGCAGCACAGCTCACCGCTCGGATCAAACGAGTCACAGACCATGCTGGTACCCAGGTCCAGCACCTCCAGCCTGTCCCTCACGTGGTGGGCTAGGCGGCACACGGCCACATGGCCGCGTCCTCGCCGCTGATGGCCAGGGAGGTCAGCTTGGGGAAGCACGAGGCCAAGGGGACGTATGTGTTGCTGCCGTCAGGCCGGTCCCAGCCGTCCCAATGGTGCATGAAGCAGCTCGTCATGTCGAGATGGGTCAGGTGAGGGAGCAGGGGCCCGAGCTGGGCGAGGAGGCGGGGCAGGTTGGGATAGAAGTGGCTGATATCAAACTGGTGGGTCCCACAAGGACAGCGTCAAACGGGTCTGCTTCCGTCCGGACTCTCGTTTTACAAAGCCACTTAAGGAATAGATATTGCCTGGGAATGACGGCTTAGGCCTACGCGTTCGCCGAACAGCCGAACGGCGTGAGGGCTTCGGAACCGGACCCCCGGAGGAGTGTGCGTGGGTTTGGGCTTAGGTAGTGAAATACATTGCAGCAGCGCTTATTGCGTAAAGTATGTTTACATGACGCCTCTCCTCACTCCGTCGAAAAGCCCATTGCGGAGTCGCGAAAGCCCGCCGTGGCCACAGCTCCCGTCCAGGGACTCCCCTGCTCCCGCCGTGGCGGCTGGGCCCACTTGCAGCCAGCCTTCATCCATTGCGGTTGAACACTCGGCCAGGCAAAGCGATGCGTATTTCGAAACTATGTAGGCTGTCCTCCTCTGGCTCCCCTGGCGCGCAACGGGAAGGCGGGTGCGTAGCAGCGGATAAGGGGTGAAAGTGCGTGGCCATGGCTAGGGTACAGGGGCTGCTTGACGTGTGGGTTGAGACCTACGGTATTCCGGCACCGCTCATGCATCGCGTTTCATGTCGTGTATGTACTGGGCGCCGTGCTGGTCCGGCAAGAAGGAAGTATGGACCAGGGCCCTGTGCTGTTCGCTGTTCCGTACGGCTGCTGTTGCGGCCCTTCAGTGCACCCTTTGCATACGGTGATCACGAGTAGGTCTTGGGTGGGTGACAACACTTATGCAACACACCTTATCATCGGGGCCGGCATAAGCGACAGCAGAGGCGGGTGGAGCTCGGACCAAGGCGTGTCTCCCGTGGTTGGTACAGGGGATAGCCCCGTCCCGGCACTCACTTGCATGAACACAGAAACCGGCATCACAAATGCCGCAGACTTGAAAAATTGCGCAAGTGATCTGGACGGGGCCTCAAGGCTGTTTGGCCATGCGTGGTTGAGATGAGTCGTCGTCGGGTTGTACGTGAAAAGCCTCTCCCTACAACGATAGAAAGTGGCACGCCTCATTCCGCACGCTGGTACACTTTAGCAACTCAGCAACACTTCATTATAATTGTACATTGTAGCGGAACCATTCTGATTGCGGCGATGGGAGGTGGACAAGGAATTGCTGCTATGGTGAGACCTGTGGACGCTGCGATGCCATAGCTGTCGCATTTATTTGGCACTTTAGGTCGGTAAGAGTGACTTCGTGCGAAAGCAGCAGCCGTCTGCCCGGCCACGAGGTGACACGGTCGCCCGTGGATGGTCATCGGGGTCAGGACAGCTGCATAACCACACGTGTTCTCATGTGTTCAGACTCCTGTGCAATTGTCCATTTAGCACGAGTAAGCTACATATGCAGTGCTGCAGGCAGCCCCCGTTCCCGAGCGCATCGTCTCTGCCCGACCCTCCTGCCCCTCCTGTGCACACCCCCAAGCAGGAGTCGTTTCCACAAGCTCCCTACGACTCACAAAGCAGCGTTGGAGATGCCAGCCGTGCCGTCCTTCATGCCACGGAAAGCATTGACTTCAACAACAACGACAACCGGACTCCCAGCCCACCCAGCTCTAGCCTGGGCGTTAGCCCGGTGCCCACCCCTGCTCTGAGCCCTAGCCCCGTCAAGACACACAGCTTGCAGCAACAGCGGTCGCGGCAACTCAGCATGCGGATTTCCTACCCCGCCGTTCAGTGGTGCAGCGCAACGGTAGGTCCGTGTTCCTCGTTTACGTGTGATGGTCGCAGGGCAACCTGTCCACATACATTTAGGACAAGTATTTGCAGCCCCAGTAGCCCGGTGGACACTGCCTTGCTACCAGGCTCTCCTGCTTGCTACTGTGCAGTAGCAGCAGTAGCATGCGGCGCACAGCTTCGCACTCTTGTGTCATCGAAGGGCCTTTTGCCTGCCTTGGCTGCACAGCCTGTACTGTTGGCCTTGCAGCCCCTCATGTGCTTTGCTTCCCTCTAAAGACAAAATGCTGCCTCAGTTGCCTACCAGTACTACACGCCTACCAGTGTGCACCTTGGCAACGTCATGCCTGTGCAGGACAAGCGCACCCCGCTATTCGCGGCGTGTGAAAAGGGCGACGTGCGAGACTTGCAGCGGCAGCTGACGGCGGGGGCGGACGTCAATGCAGCCCTGGAGGTGAGCAGCACTGGCAGAGAGGGGCGCAAGTAGTGCTTCCACGTGCCCACTGCTGGCCAGGTCTTTCGGACGAGGGCTGGCAGGGCCTGTCACGCTGCGGCACACGCACGAGTTGGGTCTTTTCTTGCAGCTCTGCGTTCGTCGCCAGGCGGCGCCTTAACGCCGGTCAACCGCTTCTAATACACCCACTGGCTGCGTGCCTTCACTGCGCGCTGTCGCGCTGTCGGCGGCACGTGCCAACACCCGCACGTGCTATCTGCAACCTGTCAAGCCGGCCCTGGACTGACGTTGAGGACGCAATCCCAGAGCACCTGATCGTACGTACGTACGACAACGCCCCCAACCCAGGACTGACAATTTATCTCTTTCCCGCCAGGACGGCTCCACGGCCCTGCACGCCGCGTGCGAGGCAGGGCACGAGGAGGCGGTGCGGCTGCTGCTGGTGGTGGGGGCGGACATTACGGCGCGGAACGCGGTGCGTTGCTGTCATGTCACCGCGTAGCCCTTCGCCTCGGCTGTACACACACCACGGCATTAGCTTTACCACCTGCCGTCGCCAACGAGAGGGCAGTTACCGTCTTGGGGCAGGGCCGCGCCCCTGTGTATCAAGCTATCAACGCACGTTGAACCACAGCACCAAAGAGGGGGGCGGCTGCGCTGCGCACTTCAGTGCCTGTGCGTGCGCCGGCTCGCAGCCTCCTACTACGGTGCCACCAAGGGGCTTTGACACACATACCGCCGAGTACCTTTTTCCTTTTACCCCCTTGAGAATAAGTAGACGCGCTCATGTTTCAACGCCGTGTCCGTGTGTCCTGGCTCGCAGGGCGGCTGGACGCCGCTGTGCCTCGCGGCGTGGAGGGGCCATGCGGACATCGTGACTATGCTGCTGGCGGCGGGGGCAGACCCGGCGGCGGCGGCGCGGGTGGGTGGCGGCCCAGGAGCGCGCGTGGTTTCTGCTGGCCCTACCCGAGATGCACGTTAATGCCGCTGCCCTACACGTGCGTAACAGTGCAGACGATCGCAGGGAGGTTGCAGCGCGCTGTGTGATTGGCTTATCCTATTGCCTTCCGCTCGCGGCCCAACGCACGCCCTCCGCAGGGCGGCCGCAGCGCCCTGTTCTTTGCCGCACACGGTGGGCACGTGCCTATGGTGCGGCAGCTGCTCGGCGCGGGCGCGAAGCCGGCCGCCGTGACAGACGTAAGCGCCCTTTGCCCGGTGTCGGGGCAGCACAAATGTCATGTAGCTAGCTGCTGCTTTGGCTGTCTGGGGTCAAACACAATATTGTGCGCCCATTGAGGGATTGCTTTGCTGCTCCCAAGCCTGCTTACTGCGTGTGCCGAGCCTCGTCTTACAGCATGCTGCATGTCTCTTTCTTGACTGCAAGGACGGCGACACTCCCCTGCACGCTGCGTGCCGCGAGGGGCACGTGGAGGCGGCGCAGGCGCTGCTGACGGCAGCGCCGGCAGCGCTCCTGGCCAGCAACAAGGTAGGTGTTTGGCGTTGTGCTGGAACTGCATGCAAGTGGACTGCACACCGGTGCTACGGCACAAGACCGTCTCTCTGTCTTCCTGAACTGCATGCTGCAGACAGGCAGTCGAGCCTGGAGTGGGCCGAAAGGGCGGGCCACAAGCCCCAATGCGCCTTCCTCCCTCGGCTGGCCAGGCGTATTCACATGCCTTCGTGGTTATCGTGCGCTGCAGGACGGCTGGACGCCGCTGCGGCTGGCGGCGTGGAGGGGCCACACCGCCATCGCGCAGCTGCTGCTGGCTGCAGGGGCGGACTGCAACGCGGTGACCTCGGTGAGGGTGCGCCGTACCGTAGTCGGGCCTGCATGTGACGGCGTGCAGGCGGCTCTTGCCAGCGCTGTGTGAGCGTCGTGTGTGCACCGTGCGTTATTTATAAGCATCGTCGGTCTTTTGGGTGGTTGGCACATGGCGGCATGGCAGTGCCCATGGCATTGCAGCAACGGGGTGCACCACGCTGCATCCGGGATCTCCCCTGACGCTGCTCGTTCCGCTGCGCCCTGCTGCTCGTCCGGCAGGGCGGCCGTACGGCGCTGTACTTCGCCGCGCGGGAGGGGCACGTGGAGGTGGTGCAGCTGCTGCTGGCGGCAGGGGCGCGGGCCGACCTGGCAGACAAGGTGGGTGTGTCGGGGTGAGATCGTTGTGGAGGCACTACTACACACTAGGCACCGGGTGAAAGTGCTTGCAGCATGTGATGGGATCGGCATGTTTGCTACTCCATTGTCAGCTTCAACCGTCAAGGGTGGGCCCATGTTACCCTTTGAATTGGGTCCTTGGATGGTCCTGTCCTTTAGTCAAAAGTCGCACTGCCCTGTGACTGTGTACACGTGCGCAGGACGGAGACGCGCCGCTCCACGTGTCCACCCTGGGGGGCCACGAGGCCGTGGTAGCGCTGCTGCTGGGGCAGGAGGCGCAGCGGCAGGCAGCGCAGGAGCAGGAGCAGCAGCAGCAGCAGCAGCAGCAGCAGCAGGAGCAGGAGCAAGGGCGGCAAGGCGCGGCGAACACGGAAGCGGTGAACAAGGTAGGCAGAGGGTGAAACAAGTGGCACCTGACACACCCAATCTACCGTGTACAAAGCGTGACGGGGCCGGGCTGATATGGGCAGCGCTGTCGTATGCGGAATGCCAAGGCGTGTGCGCAAGGCAGTGAACGTCTTTGCGCTTAGTGCTGGAACTGCTCCTGGCTACGGAGGAGACTTAATCGACCGCCGTGTTGGGGCCGAATGCAACCAGCTGCTTGCTTGATAATTACGGCACGGGCGAAAGGTGGCACAAAGTGACGCGTCTTTGCCCCACCGCATGCGGTCAATCCTCACAGAACGGCTGGACTCCGCTTCGCCTGGCGGCGTGGCGGGGGAACGCCAACATCGCTCGGCTGCTGCTGGCCGCTGGGGCACAGCCCAACGCGGCGACCACGGTACGTGGCATGGCTTGAAGATCTGAGGGACTCCGCGCCTGACACTGACATCCGCTGTAGCCCACATCACTTGTTGCGACAGTTGTGTGCGACGCTGCAAGTCTCTCCTCAGTGTCAGCATCCAGGAGGTGCACTGCGGCACGTTGCTGATGCACCGCTCTCAACGGATGGAGTGGTGAGGCCTTGTGCTCCGTAGCCCACATCACTTCTTCCGACCTGTCCTCCCTTCCCGCCCGGCACCTGTGCGCAGGGCGGCCGCACGGCGCTGCACTTTGCTGCCCGCGAGGGCCACACCGCCGTGGTGCGGCTGCTGCTGGCGGCGGGGGCCGACAGGGCGGCGCGGGACAAGGTGGGAACTGGGGCTGCAGTACCGTACGGTGTGTGGAGGGCCGGCAGGCGTAAAGCTGGCAGCTGGGTGCCGCACCGCTGGCACGCCTACCTCGCGGGTTGTGGGGCAGGACCCTCAAGATCAGCATGGCCAAAGGCTGTGTGCTGTGGGATATGGGGCTACGGCATGGTATGGTACGGCATCCGCTTCACTAGGTGACTGCATGCACGTTTCCCCTGCTGCAGGAGGGCCGCACGCCGCTGGACGCGGCTAGGATTGCCGACCGGCGCGCCACGGTGGCGTCGCTGCTGGCGGCGGCGGGCCTGTCCAGGGAGGCGCCGGCTGGGTTCCTGGCCCGTACGGCGGCGCCGGTGGCGGCGGCGGCGCTGGCGCTGGCGGCGGCTGCGATGGCGGCGCGGTGGGCGCGTGGCGACCGCAGGAGGTGGAGGGGGCTCGGGAGGCGGGATGTCGAGGCGGCTGTGTAGAGGGTGCCAGGGGCAGCACCCTGTGAGGTCCCTTGGTGTGGTGTAGCCTGTGCGTGGGTGCGTTCGTGACCCTGAGATGGCTGCGTGCACGGAAGAGTCGCTGGCGTTTTGCTTAGGAGCCGGTTGTGTGTGTGTACTAGATCAGAGGCTTGAGGATGCATGCCCATGGTAGGGTTACCGCCCTTCGTGTGCGGTCGTGGTGTCCCATTATTTGCCAGCTAAGACCATTTTTTGAGTCAAGCACTGAATGCGGGGAGTATACGGACAAGGTAGCCGCCTGTCTGCTCCCAAGGAACTAATTTTTGCCACCGAGTGGCCGTAATACTTCGCTGGCTCACGTACTGAATAGCTGGCTGCGCGCACGCGCTGGTTCACGTAGGAGTGCCTTGTTTGTAGTAGCTCACGTGCACGTGGGAGCTGCTAGTGTGCATGAGCTTCCGGTCTTGTGTGCGAGCTAATAGGGAGCTGCATTAGGCGGTCATGGACGTTCCCAAGTGCGTTGTGTGCACCCAGAATCCTAGGTGCACAAATTTCGCCTGGATACCTGTCCAATCTGTAAGAGTGACCTGAGCAACCGTTGCGTTGGCCCGAGCCACGGGCGACCCGCCCTGCTCCGCACTGTCGGCATATCTTACACAAATGGGTGTTAGCCTGACCTGTGCAGGGGAGAAAAATAAGCTATACGTCCTTTTACTGCATGGACTGCAGCACGGATTAGGTCTGGTGGACGTGCACAATAATGGCAATGTCCACGGCAAGCGTCCATTGCCAGATGGCCGCCTGCGCTACGGCCATCAACTTTATGCCACCCATATAACCTCTCGATACGTCGAGGCCTGCTGCCCGGCTTCTGGGCAGCATCAGGACTGTTGATCACAACTCAGGAGTCCACTAGAAGGTCATGCACAAACATGACTGGCCGCACGCTCAAAAAGGAGGCACCGTAGTCTAGCAGGTGCATGCCGTTTGCCGACCCTCCAGCCCAGCTGCAGCGGCCACACGCCACAGCCATGTCCGGCATGCCGCCGTACAGTGCACACCGCCAGTACCGGCCGCATACGCTAAGAGCTACGGCCAAAGAGTTCCAGCACATTGTGAAGCCTGTAACACAGGAGCAACGCGCTACCGCCGCTTGCCGCATTCCCCTCCTGTACCTGTCGCTCCCTCCTCCCACCAAACGGTCGCCGTCGCCTTCCGCCGGCGCTACCACCAGCACGAACCACAGCCATAGGGCGCCAGGGAGTTTGCATGCCCCACCAACCCGCTGGCCCCTCTCTGCCCCGCATTCCTGGGCCCATGCATACGTGGCATTGCATAGGTACTCGCACGGCCTCGGCCCGGTCCCTCCTACACGGGCCTGCCGCCCTGCCCCTGCCACCGCCCGGTCGCCACTGGTGCTGCTGTCCACAACGCCGCTGCCCGGCAACCGGCACCCACCCCTCCTCACAACCACGCTCACGCCCGGTGCCACCACACAGCCGCCAGCCCCTCCATCCCGTCCCTTGCGCGCGGCGCAACCCTCCCCATCCCAACACGCCCACCGCTGCCACCACCACCACCGCCCGCAGCTCGCACCACGTCCACTTCCAGAGCTAGCCCCCACCCGCCTGCCGTCGTTCCTCCCTCCTCCCTCCTCAGTGCTTGAAGAAGGCGTGCGGCTTCTCCGCCCTGTCCGCCATGCACAGGCGCACCTCGGACACGTCGAAGGGCGCGTGCAGGTACTCGAAGCCGGCGTGGCTTAGCGGCTCCACGGGGTGGCGCGCGCCCAGGATGCGGTTGGTGGCGGGGTCCAGCACGTGGCAGTAGCGCTGCACCAAGCGCAGCCGGTGGCCCTGTGAAGGGATGAAAGGAAAAGAACATTAGTGCCGCATGTTAGTGTTGGGGTTTGAGAGTCCAGCACGTGGCAATAGCGCTGCACCAACAAGCAGCCGGTGGCCGTTTGCGGTACGGGAGGAACAGGATGTTGACAACGCTGCACATGATCAACACAGCAGGGGGTAAAGTGGGGAATGGCGAACTGAGGAGCAACGCCGGCTTTGGCCCAGTCGGCCAACCATCCGACCGCCCAGTGCCCAGCTACACGCAGTTCTCCTTCCCCGGCTCCCCCGCCCCCACCTGGAACTCCACGAAGTTGTTGATGTGGCGCTGCGGCAGGCTGGGGCTGTGCGTGATCGGGATGAGCTCGATGGCGCAGCGCCGGAAGCCCTCCACCAGGGCGGCCAGCGGAGGCAGCACGTCGGGCGAGCAGCAGCCCACCTGCGCCAGGGGAAGATAACAACGAAAATGACCGACTAAAGGCCAGAGGCTGCATCCCCAATGTTCATCGCGCCCTCCGATGCCGTAAACTGAGCGACACACGACCTCTAGCAGTCCCACCCGCGTACCCCTTCACCCACGCAACCCTGTCCCTCTCCCCCCGTCCCGCCCTCTGTCAGCGCTAAATACGCCCGCTCTGACGTCCATCGGTACGCCAAGTGCACCGCCCCCTGCCCCCTCTGTCCCGGCCCCTCTGTCACCAACACCCACGTCCAGTATGGCGGTCATCTTGGTGGTAATGTCCCGCCACTTTGTGAGGAACTCCGCCAGCACGTGGTGGTCGGCCAGCAGGTGTGGGAAGCCCGCCAGCACGGGGTCGGGCAGGGGGGCGAAGGGGCCCGACCCACGCGCCAGCGACAGGCTGAGGCACATGCGGTAGGCGGCCAGCGCCGTGCCCAGGTCGTGCGTGCCCAGCATGGTGGCGGGCATGAAGCTGGGGGGGAAGGGGGTAGCGGTATGTGAGGGTGAGAGGGAGGGAGAGGGGCTTCGTTGCGTATGGCCACGTCAGGTGGTGGGTGCATGCGTGCGGAAGTAGAGCATATGCGCAGCATGGTGGCGGACGTGAAGCTGCGGGTTAGGGGGTGCCAAGGGGTGCCATGTGTATGGCTGTATGGGTTGTTGGGCGCATCAGGGCGGTGCAGCGGACAGCAGTGGGGGGCGGGGGCCCAGCACAGTTGCGGACGTGAGGCTTTACCGCAGCGTATTGGTCTACTGCCATGCGGACGCGCACCTCGTACAGCCCCACAGGCCGGCAACGTAACCCCAGGTGTACCCTACAACCACATCCTAGCCCCCCCAGCAGCGCTACCACGGACTCACGCGTACGGCACCAGCGGCGGCTTGCCCGCGCCCAGCGGCCCCGCGCGGAACTGCAGCACGGGGTTGGGCCGTGACTTGAAGGCGGAGCGGATGGGCGTCTTCCTGCATTGACGTGAGAACGGCACAGGAAAGGTTGCGCGGTGCGTCAACCGTAGCTAGATAACCGGCTGCGAGAGCATCAAGCTCCCAGAGCAGGCACGACAAACGAGTATTCAAGAGCCGCTCTGTTCCGTTCCACACAGTACACGTCCAGAGGGGCCAGGGACTGGCGTCAAGCGAGTCAAAACCTCCAAAGGACTCACGCGCGCTGCGCCGCGTAGTAGGCGTCCATGGGCTTGGGGTCGTAAATGGACCCGTAGTACAGCGGCACGCTGATGGACACCTCCCGCTGCAGCGAAGCGCACTTCTTGAACGAGATCATGGCCCAGCAGGTGGTCACCTCGTCAAGCAGCTGGGAGGACTGCGGAAAGGGATGTGTGCGGAGGGATGCGTGGGGTAGCGATGGGTTGGGGCCGGGAGTAGACCGTAGGGCAGCTGGGATGGGGTGGAGGCGGACACGGCGGAGGATGGATACCGGAAAGGGAGGAGAAAGGCATTGGCCGGTTCCCAAGCCGCGCTGCAGCAGGCACAGGACCGTGGACCCCAGCACACCGCACGGTTGTAACCCACACCCGCCAGCCGGCATCAAGCCCGGTGTGCCCCCGCACCTTCTTCTCGCTGAGCGGCATGTTGACGGTGTCCTCCACCTGCAGGCGGTACGACGTGTTGAACTCCACGTACACCGACAGCGCGTCGTCCGTCACCAGCCGCGTGCCGGACTGCGGGTCGGCCTGGGGAGGAAGGGTGGCAGGGAGAAGGGGCAACGGAGGAGCACAGCGATACGTTAGCCGTTACGAAATCAAGCAGCCACCCGCTGAATTGGCGGTCGCCCGGGATGAGCACAGGGACAGGAGGAGGAGGACAAGCAAGCGTTGTGGCACTGTACTGTAGGGTTTTCTTGGCAGCAGCCCATGCTCGCGCACCACGACAACGCCACGTGTTGGCGGGCACTGAACGGCGCCAACGACGTGTTTGGGCCCCGCACCTGCACGCAGCCGCATCGCACGATGACCTGCTCCTCGGGGTTGAACTCCCACAGCTTGTCCGCGTGTCCGATGCCGCGCGGCCGCACGCCCAGCACGTTGCCCAGGAAGCGGTTGGCGCGGCGGTCGAACAGCGCCATGCGCGCGATGAACAGGCACGGCGCGCGCACGCGCTGCAGGCCTGGGGGTTTGTTGAAAAGCATGCGTACCCCGGGTGTATTTACGGAAAAGGTCTCGCACGCGATCAGGTGGGGAGGCGATTGGGGGCCGGGGGCGTTGGTGCAACGTGTAGTGCTTGGCTTCCAGTCAAACGTGAAGCAGAGGCGAACATGTCCGGGATGCACGAACAGCCCGCGAACCCGCCCAGCATGCCCCTCCCCCTCCATCCCAGCCAACCCCTTCGCCTCCTCCGCCGCTCACCCGTCTTGCCCACTGCATCCGCCTGCACCAGCGACAGCCCGAACTGCCACACGCGGCCTGTCTCCTGCTGCAGCCCGCCGTCCGCGCCGTACGACAGGTCCACGAAGCCCTGGCTGCCCGGCTCCAGGATGGGCGTCAGCAGCGTTCGCAGCCTGGGGGTGGTGGTGGTGAGGGGGCGATGTGAGTGGGGACAGGACAGGGGCCGAGAGGATGGGCGCCACCAGCGTGCGCAGCCCGAGCGGATAGGACGGGAGGCGGGAGAGACGGCTGGTGAGCACACGCTGCACAGCCTCGTAGGAAAGCATGCTACTAAAGCCGGCTACGGAATGTGCCACCGCGCATGCGGCTGGCGACAGAGGCCCGGCAGGGGCGGAAGGCTTGGGAGGCGGCACTCGCAGGCCGCACCGCTCCTGAGCCACCCTCAGCGCCCGCACTGAGACACCCTTGACGCCTATCCCCAGTACAACCCCAATCCTTCAGGACATGGCTGTCACGGCCACTCCGCACCCCGCCTCACCCCACCTAGCCCCCCCTCGCATGCGACAGCCCACGTATTTGCACCTACATACCCCCGCCCTACCCCGCTGCACCTCCCCCTCCCCGTTTTGCAGCTGCCCACCTGTTCTGCCCCGCCTTGAGCTTTGTCTGCAGCAGCGAGGGCCTGCATGTGGGCGGCAGGCGGTGGTCGGGCAGCGCGTGCTGCTCCACGGCCGCAAGGTAGGCCAGGCGGGGGGGAGCAGTGGAGTCCAGCAGCTTTTCACGGACGTCGCCTGGGTGGGAAAGGGGGAGGGGGAACAGGAGGGTAGGGGAGTGTAATGGAATGGGTGCGGAGGGCACGACGTAGGCCAGGCGGGAGCCGTGGGGCCCAGCGGCCTCTCACAGACGTCGCCGGGGTGCAGGGGGTCGGGAACAGGGAGGGCCGGGACGAGGGCCGTGGTATGGCCGTAGACTAGTGTAAAGCGTCATAGTTGGCACGACGAGGGAGTGGGGATACGGTGGGCGAGCTATGGGGTTAGGGAAGTGGAGCGGGTGTATGGTCCGAGTGAGAGGCAGGGAGTGGGCCGGCCGCATGTTTGCCCACGAACACCTAGCGCACCGACACCGCCGGCTTTTTGTTTCAGGTAAGTACCCCAGCGATACAACATCGGCACCAGCGACCACAGGTGCCGACTGGCCACCTGCCTGCTTCGGCCTGCCACACCCTGTCTCCTGGTTTTGCTTGCCTGTACCTGTCTCGGGCGCATTATCGCACGGCATCCGCTAACTGGGGAACCCTTCCAATCTGTGCCCGTTGAGCCCCACCGAGCAAGCTGCAGTCCCCAGCCTGCCGTCTCAATTGCACTCAGGTCAGGCCTTCGATAGCTGCCCCTAAATCTGACCCCGTGCCCTGAACCAGTGCGGTGCCCCACCCTTCCTTGCTGCCCCGACACACACACGTCCACCACCTTAGGCAACTACTACCCACCTCCCCACCAGCTCCCCCAAACCCCATCCGCCCCACCCCGCCCCACTAAGCCCTGACTCACACACGTCCACCACCTTGGGCACCTGCCCCCTTCCTACCAACCCCTTACCCTTCATCGCGATACTAGTACATTGTCCCCGGCCCCCTCCGCCCCACTCACGCACGTCCACCACCTTGGGCAGCTGCCCCCTCGCCGCCAGGTCCAGCATGACGCGCTCCGCCTGCCGCGCGCTGAGGTGCAGCCACTGCTGGTCGGGCGGCAGCTGCTCCAGGCTGAACGTGTCGGCGAACGGCTGCTGCCACACCTAGGGGGAGGGGACAGAGGGGGACGGGGGACAGGGTGGAGGCGGGGGGTAGGGCAGGGGAGGCACAGCTGGGCAACCATGAGGTGAGTGGCCAACACGCATACGATGGTGGACAGGGCGAGTTTGCGACGGGGCACCTTCACTGCGGAGGATGGCTTAAGCAGCTCACCTGCTGGTCGTACTCGGGGTCATCGTCATCCTGCTCCTGGCCGTACTGGCCGTACGGGTACGGCGGACCGTACGACGGCCCCTGGCCCTGCGCCCGCGCGATGTCGTTGTCCAGCCCGTACTGCTGAGGCAGGGGCGGGCCGTACTGCAGCTGCGGCTGCTGCTGGAACTGCGGCTGCTGCATCTGCTGCACAGCCGCCTGCTGCATCCCAGGTGCTGCAGGCGGGAGCGGCCCGGCCGCCGCCACCTCCCCCTCTAGCCCGAACCCGCTCGGCGGCGGCGGCTGCACCGGCAGCTGCCCGCCCACCACCGCCTCGTGCACGTCACGATCAATACCAAACTGAGGCCCCCGCTGCATGGGCTGGCCTGCGCCAGCCCTCAGCTCGCTCGCCAGGCCGAACGCCGGCGGCGCTGCCGGACGCGTCATGGGCGCGGAGGGCGGCATTGCGGGGGCCAGCATTGCGGGGGCCGGTAGCAGGCCCCCGCCCAGTGTTGGAGCAGCGGTTGCTGTCTCGGCCTCTAGGCCGAATCCTCCGCCCTGCTGGCCTGGGCCTCGCAGGGGCGTGTCGCGTGGCTGGGGTGGGCGCTGCAGGGGGGAGGGCCCGGCGGCGGTGCGGGGGCCGCGCAGGGAGGAGCTCGGGCTGCCGGTGCGAGAGCCGAGGCCGCGGGGCGGGGGCAGCTGCGGGCCGGGGCCGGGGTTGACCTCCGCCTGCAGCCCGAAGCCCTCGCCTGCCTGCATGCACAACGGCCCAAACGATGCGTATGATGTAATTCAGGGCAAGGCGCATGTGATTATCGTAGGGAGGCGACGGAGGACAATGTGCAGCTCATAATTGCTCCCGATGCGGTGCTCAGTGGTGAGTGCCCCACCTGTGGCCGAGGGTCATCCAGACCCATCTGCTGCAGTTCGGCCTCCAGGCCCATGCCCCTACCACCCGCCCCTGCGCCGGCTCCGACACGCGGGGGCGTGGGCGGCAGCTTGGCCCCAGGGCGGGGCCCGGCCAGTTTGAGGCTGTCCCCGCCCATGCTGCCGCCGTCGCCGCCGTCGATCTCAGTGGCCAGGCCGAAGTTCTGACGGCCGGCGGTGTTGCCTGCATGCATGGGTGCCATGAGTGAATTTTCCTTTCATTCCTGTATCAGGCAGCAACACTAAAGTGCTGAGTTCTGGGGTGAGTTAACGTGGCAGCCCCGGCATCAGTGGCGGTCTGGAAGCTGCATGCTTGGTGGTGCAGCGTGCGTAGTTGGACTAGGACCAAGGCTTGGACAATACCTAGAGCTGCAGCTACTCACCCGCAGCTGGTATGCGGAAGTCGTCACCCCTTAGGGAGGGACCGGGTGCGGGAAAGGAGACAGGAGGCTCTCCAACGCGCGAACCCGCACGGGAGCCGGTGCGGGAGACAGCCCGAACAGCTGAGTTGAGGCCAGCGTCAGCGCCCAAGGCTGCTCGCTCCCTTGCGATCAACTGTGCAGGAGTCAGAGTCGCCTCATCGTCAAAATCCTCCACCTCCATGCCTGGCGAAGCGCTCTGGAGTCCTTTCAATTGCTGCTACGCCCTAAAGACGCTCGCCGCTCTTTGCGCGTCAACCCAAATGTGGACAAGTCATGTTTTAGGCAGCAAATATATTCAAGCGACAACGTATCATCTAGTGAAGCTGTCAGGCAGCGTCTGTCAGCTCCAGAGAAAGTCAAAAAAGGCAGAGGTCGGGAACAGTCGAATGGTAGCAAAGCGGTGGAGTATCAATCTCAATCGGTTGGTTGTTCTTCGGGCATTGCAAGGGAGACGCTAGAGCAAGGGCAGCCCATGAGCGAGTGCAGCCCGTACCGGCGTACCCTCTCTCCCGTAACATGTCGGTGGGCCGTTGACACTACTGCTGTTTGGCTTCCCTTCTTTTAGCCACTTCCGTCTTGTTCCTTAGTGTGGGCAGCCCCCAGTTGTAGAACAGAAAGCTAGCAAAAATGGCGACGAAAGTCCAGAAGATTATGACCCAACCCATCAACCTCATGTTCCGTTTCCTGCAAAGTAAACAAAAAGTTCAAATCTGGCTCTTCGACCAGGCGGACTTGCGCGTGGAGGGCCGCATTATCGGCTTTGACGAGTACATGAACCTTGTGCTGGATGAAGCCGAGGAGGTCTCTATGAAGCGGAAGACTCGCAAGTCCCTGGGCCGGATATTGCTCAAGGGCGACAACATCACGCTGGTGCAGACAACCGGGCGATGAGGGGTCGATCTCGACGCTTACCTTCGCCTACATTCGGAGCAGCAGCATAGGATAATGGAACTGAGCTTAGATTGATGCTCGGGACAATGCGTGTGTACATGCGGGCCCCAGCCGAACTGGACCTTTAGCCGGGAGGGAAGGTCGAGGGCGCCGCCGGCAGGGCGCTCCACCAGCAGCACCCGTCGGTCCACGGCTTACGAGCGGTGCAGGGGGGTGTTATGGGCAGTGGCGGGGCGCCGCTAAGGGTGCGGTGGGTGAGCATGGCTGGAGGGCACGAGGGGGCGCTGCGTGCGGTTTTGCACCCGCATGCGCCTCTGGAATGACGCTGATGACGTGACAAGGTTGCATGCATGCACAACACAAGGCAGGCTGGCACCCGGCCTACTGCCGTAGTAACGTATTATTGACCTGGTTGGACTGGTACGACACTCAAATGGCGCGGGCAGCGACGTGCTGCCCGCCTTCGTTGTAACGGACACGATGAGCGTTGGGTTCTGCCATCACCAGACGCGGCAACAGCACTGCAGCAGGAGCAGCATCGCAGCTGACTTCAGCACCTTCCCTGCATGGGGCGTCAACGCACAGCAGGCGTAACAGAGGCGTCATGGAGAGCGGCTCGGGAGACCGGCTCAGCCGCCTTTTGGCGGTCACCAGTTTGGCTAGTCAAGACCTCCACACGTCGGGGAACTCAGTCCGCCAAGGAGGGCAAGGTGGGACCAGGGGTGGTGGCTACAGCTGGTATTGCTGGTAACTTGTGCACGTGGCATTCTTTGCTTCTGGTTCGCAACAGCGCATTGTATGCAAGGGTGCACTGCGCAAGGGCTGGGTGTGGGATGCCCCTATAACCCTGTCGTCGACACGCCACCTACTGCTGAGTGCTGCAGCCCAGGGACTCAGCTTGTTGCGCATCCTGTCGTACGGCGCCAGTATGCCAGCCTTCAGCAGTCTCACTCAGCAGCGTCTCACTCAGCAGTCTCACTCAGCAGCGTTTGGGGTCAGGAAGGTCAGCCAGCTGTGCCCGTATGTCGCCAGCCATGGCCTTACCTTCGACCAAGCGGCGACCGGTCGCGTCGTGAGGCCGTTTAGACCACTGCGGTGTCGCCTTTATCGTCAAGTGTTGGTGCTTGGCTGATAGCTTGCGCACGTGGGGGCTTTCAACTGGTTGCTGCCTGTTGGCGGTTGTGGTGTAGCCGGTGGTGCTGGTCCGCATGCTGAGATGATGCGTGCATGGGCAGACATGATAGGATGTCCATGACACGATGCGGTTGTAGCAAAGAGAGCGGTGCTTTACTGTGCAACTGGGGAGAGGTACTTGGTGGGGGCGGGCGCCTTCCGGGGATCCCGTGGTGATATGTGCCTTTCCATGGTCTGTGGCAGTATGTCTGCGAGTAAGCATGCGTAGAACACCGGCTCCTGGCACAAGGTCTCATGGCCTGGCGCTCTCTTGATAGAGCCTGAAGGGGGCGGGCATGTGGATGCATCATACTTATACAGAACAGCCCTGCCTGGGGTTGGGATACGGCACGTTTCTCGGTACGGTTGCCCGCTTGCCCCTGACCGCAGCACCAAGCTGGACAGCGTATGGCCGGGGTCAAGGGGTTACGGTAGTGGTAGGTTGCATATGACGATTCGACGTAATCGCGCTGGGGTCGGGGTCCCGCGTTTGCTGACGCTGTGATGCAGCTACACACCAGCGCAGACCCCTAGGGCGTCACCGTACCTAGGCATGGCAGCTACCATAGCCCTACCTGCAGCACACAATGTCTAACGGCCCTGCACCTGTCTGCTCGTGGGCCGCCCTAGCAAGTGCCTCTAGAGACAGTCGCCCCGTGGGGCCCCGCTGCATCAGCGCTTCCGTACAGCGCACACGTTTTCGGAAGCAGGAGTTGGCAGCAGCAGGAGGTCTCCCCTGGTCGGAAAGTGCGACTGGCATAGTGACATCCGCCAGCATACCCTCGTTTGCTTTCAACGAGGGTCTACGGTCCGAGTAAGCGCGCTGGAACGGAAGTTGTGACGTTATGCACGGGCTGGAAGGGGACACAAGCCAGCCTGGGACGTGCCTTCCCCGGCCGTAGGGGCCAGCATTGTATGCTCGGCCACAACCCCTGCGGTGCACGAAGCACTTCTTGCTTAGCCGTGCAAAAGTAGCAATGGTTTAGCCTACTTGTCGGACCCTCACATATGGACAGGAACATTGGCGCCCGGAACTGCCTCGGAACTGCCCGGGGGTGACGAAAGTGGGTACTGCACACAGGTTGACGGTTGGTGAGGATCCGCTGGATCCCCAGGCAGATTGACCCCACCCTGGTGTCTCGGCGATGCAATTCATGTACAGTCACCTTAACAAGGCAATCATATAGCACCGCTGAATGCGGAAAGCCTAAGATTTCCAGCCCTGCACTTCCCTTGCGTTTCCACGAACACCTGACCCGAGACATGTTCAACAATTTACCTGGGCTGAAGTGGTTATTTGGCCGGCACGCGGAGGCGGCTCCGCGGCAGCCAGCGTCGGAGTCAGCGCCCGCATCTGTCGAGCCAACTGCAGGACCGAAGCCCCCAGCCCAGCCAGCAAAGCGACACACATCCCGCATCACTATTGTCGACGTCGTGAAAAGACTGGACATTGATGCTGTGGGCATCCTCTGCAGACATCTGGAAGCGGCTGACTGTCGCCTCAATTCACAACTAATCTGCAAGGCCATGCGGAAGGCCTTGGACGCCGGAAGACCGCACGTGAAGCTGGGACTTTCCTACGATAAGCTAACCGGCATCGTCAAGCAGAATCCCAAGCCTCCTTCGCAGCTCCAGAAGGCGCCCTGCTGCAGCAGCGTGCACCTGGTGTTGAAGGGCGACTGGCCTGGCAAGACGGGCAAGGATGCCCAGGGCGAGTCTACAACCGCCGACACGCCACCGAGCGTTGCCGTGGAGGACCTTCTCGCATGGCCGTTTGAGGGCCTGCCACTGCACCGCCGTCAGCAGATAACCCGCCTGGGGCTGTCAACACAGGAGTACAGCTCCGAGCTAGGCGCACACCTGCCGCTCATCCTGTCCCGCCTGGGACCCCTGCTCCCCGCCATGACGCACCTCGACATCAGGAGCTGCCGCATCAGCAGGTGGGGCGGCTGGGACAAGGAGGACCTCAGCCAGCTCTACGCCGCGGTCGCCTCTGCCTTTCCCAACCTGACCTCCCTCACCACCAGCGGGTCATCTGTCAACATGGAGCAGTTTGCACACCACCTGGGAGACCAGCTGCAGGTGCTGGAGCTGGGGAAGCCAGGGGAGGATTTCACCTGGGAGCCCTCGACCGAGGCGCTGCAGCACCTGCCCAGGCTGGGGCGGCTGAGGCAGCTGGTGATGAACTCGGCTGGGTGGGATGAGGCCGAGGACTGGAACCCGCGGGAGGACGGCGAGGATCCCGACTTCTCGTCGGACTATGACGAGGAAGAGGATGAGGGGTCCGACGACGAGGGTGGAATGGGGGACGGCATGGGATGGGAGGACGGGGAGGAGGAGGGCGGTGTTGCGGGTGTGGCGCAGGGCGGTCCAGGGGCGGCCGCCGGGGAGGGAGGGGCGGCAGCGGCACAGGGCGCGTGGCAGCAGCAGGCGGCACCGGCTGGGCAGGGGCAGGCGGGACAGCAGGGCGTGGTCATGGGGTTGGATGGGCTTTGGGTTGAGAACTGGCTCGTTGGAGGTGGCGAAGGCGGGGGTGTGGCGGGGGCCGGCCCGGAGCAAGGGGGGATGGGTGGCGAGCAGCAGGGGGACGGGGTTCCCTTGTTCATGCAGACCGGGGCAAACAGGTTCAAGGCCTTCCTGGGCAGCCTGCCGCCGTCCCTGGAGCAGCTGCGGCTGCGGGACTTTGCCGTGCACACCCGTACGCGCGACCAGCGGCTGCTCAAAGGCCGGGAGCTGCAGATCGACCTGGCCGGCGGCAAGGCACACACGCTGCGCGCTGGGTGGGCAGCAACTGTGAGGCAGCTGCGGTTCTTGGTGAGGTGGGTGCGGCAGTCCCGGCTGGGCCCCAGCACCCAGCGCGGGACGATACCCGTGCTGGAGGCGACGGAGCTGGAGGACAAGCACGGCATGTGGCTAGGTTACACTGACCACCCGGACTTCCTGCTGCGGAGGGTGCAGCGGGTGGACATCGGCAAGCTGCGCCTGACCGGCAAGGTGGTGCCGGACGCGCTGGCCCGCTTCGTGCTGCTGTACCGGCCGCAGGTGGTGGAGCTGCAGGGGGTGGAGGTGCGGCTGCGGGCCAGCGGGGCGCTGTCGCTGCGTGATGGGGAGGACGAAGAGCTGGCTAAGACACTGCGTAGGCAGCACGTGCGACAGCAGCAGGAGGTGCAGAAGCAGAAGCAGGGGCAGGCTGGGAGTCGGGCTGCGGGTGAGGCGGCGGCGGGGGGTGCGTCGGGGCAGGCGGGAGTTGCGGGCGATGCGGTTGCGGAGCTGTACTTGCGGACTGCGGGGACGGAGGATGTGAAAGCGGCGGCGCTGGGACCGCTGAGGAGGGCCCTGACGGCGGCGGCGGCGGCGGCAGCGCTGGCGGCGGGGGCAGCTGCAGCAGGGGCAGGGCAGGCTGGAGGTAGCGGTGGCAGTGATGGGGCTGCGGCTGGGGGCAGCGGAATCGTCGGCCTGCCTGGCCTGGCCGTGGTTCCTGCCGACTCACGCAACAGCTCCCACCGGCTGGTGCTGCTGTGGGGCCCCTTCTTGACCGTGCTGGGGGTCGGCAAGGCGCTCGACCTGTGGCTTAACACACAGCGGTCGGCCATGAAGCTCAAGCACGACAGGGTGTGGTCGCCGGAGCACGGGAAGCGCATCTGCGTCAAGGTGCAACCCGCACGATACCTACGGCTGCCCGCTGACAAAGAGGCGGGCGCCGGGGGCTGTGCGGCGAGCGTGGTGGTGCAGTGCGAGTCAGCGGAGGTGGCGGAGAGCTTCTGCGCCGCGGCTGCTGCTGTGGCTGCAACCGCCAAGGGCGGCCTGCAGGTGGTGCGGCTGGCGGGGTCGTCGCTCGACAGCGCGGTCTTTCAGCCCTGCACGTCTCCGGTGGGTTGATCATATGTCGTACAGTACTTTTTGCTTAGGAAACACCAACATGCGCAGTGATGTTCCAATCGGAAGTGTACGGAGGGTACTGTTTGGAGGGACGGAGGGACCTGTCGGAGTGTCAGCTCATACCGTAGAGGGTAGAGGGTTTGGCCAGGCCAATCGGTCAAACGCGCATTCACCGCGGTATGCGTTGCGCGTGGCGGGCACGTGGCACGTGGCGGCTTGTTGTGTGCAGGGCCTGCATGGTGGCTGGCGGGGAAACAGGGACGGTTGGGGCTGGAGCACAAGAGTGCCATGCCTGCCGCCGCTGGCGACCAAGGGGCCTAATCATAGCATTGCAAGGGCCAAGACTGCCAAGCCATGCCAAACCATATGCACCTGTTGGTCTATGACATAGCGCAACGTCTTGGCGGTTGCAATATGGTCCAGTCTTCCAGTCTTCCAGCTGCCATGGCCCTGCCCTGCCTGGCGCTTTACAGTGCGCCGTACCCCACACCGGTGCCCGCAGGTGCTTCAGGCGCTATGGAACGGCTCCGAGGGCAGCGCGCTTGGTGCACAGGAGCGTGTGCGGAGGCTGGTTGAGCTGTGGTGCGGCCTTGCGGAGGCGTTCCAGTACAGCGGCAGCAACGCAACGAGTACTGTTGAAGACATGTACTAGTAATGCGCATCCGGAAACGCGGCGACAGCAGGTGTGCAATGTGCAGCTGCTAAGGCCATCCTGGCTGGCAGAGCTGTTGGTCTGTTGGTGCTTCGGTGTAGGGGAGTGGTGGTATCTCGTGAGGTAACTGAGTGGAGGCTTGGTGGTACAGGGTTTTGGGTCTCCATCCCGCATGAGGGCATGCTGTGGCTTGCATTTGCTGCGCATGCGCGCGCTGGCTGCGTGGCTTGCGTCACGCGACAGGGGGTCACGAGAGAGCCTCTTCAGGACTTCGGTTGTTGCATGTTGACATTGACGGTTATCGTGTACATGTGCTACTGGGCGCAGCGGCGCTGACTAGTTGTCTCACCGTGTATCCGTGTTAACAGGCCCACCGTAGTCTATGCTATGACAAGGATATGACACCCGCCTGTGGCGGCCCACAGGATAGGTGGATTGACGGCAATGCCGGCGCGTTGGCGGCTGGTGGCAGTTTGCGATGGTTCGGAGGCACATCGTTGCGCTGCCTGTGCGTCAGGTGCACGCACGTGCACGTCTGTAGAAGCTCTGATGCTGTACGTGTTCCTGCAATTGACTTCCGCGAGTCTTCTGCCACCGCTGTTTGTCATGGCCTGCCTTGCTTGTGGCAATACCTTTTTCCCAAGCAACCAGCGGCGTCAGATTGGGCTGACAACCTTGTTGTGTAGCAGTAAACCTGCATCCGAGCGGGCCCTGGCAGCCATGTTACCGTGCCGAGAAGTAAACAGCTCATGGTTGGCTTGTTGTATTGTATGGATTTATAGTTTTGGTCCCCTTCCAGCGCCCAGCCCCGTCCCACTCGGGAAACAGAGCTGGTCCCGGCAATCAAGGACACGGGGGTTCCCACCCCTCTCGCTGTACGGATAGGAGCAACCAGCTCCGTCAAA
>VFQN01001448.1_pt1 | contig 39784 bp, 39 predicted proteins | sample 3512371 | NCBI WGS metagenome assembly VFQN01 (sample SAMN10412370, study PRJNA504923) | tailings metagenome | isolation source: Replicate 2 from Balatoc abandoned mine | place: Philippines: Itogon, Benguet | collected 2017-08-28
CCCTGACGGTGTGGATCGGCGACGGCACGAACTTTCCGGGGCAGGCGAATTTCACGAGGAGTTTCGAGCGTTATCTCGACGCGATGAAGGCCATCTACAAAGAGCTGCCGGAGGATTGGCGGCTGTTTACCGAGCACAAGATGTACGAGCCGGCCTTCTATTCGACGGTCGTGCAGGACTGGGGCAGCAATTACCTGATCGCGCAGGAACTCGGCCCGAAAGCCCATTGCCTCGTCGACCTCGGCCACCATGCGCCGAACGTCAATATCGAGATGATCGTCGCCCGGCTCATCCAGTTCAGGAAGCTCGGCGGCTTCCATTTCAACGATTCGAAATATGGCGACGATGATCTCGATACCGGCTCGATCGATCCCTATCGCCTCTTCCTCGTCTTCAACGAGCTGGTGGATGCGGAAGTGCGGCAGGCCGAGGGGTTTTCGCCGGCGCATATGCTCGACCAGAGCCACAATGTCACCGACCCGATCGAGAGCCTGATGCGCAGCGCCATGGAGGTCTGCCGCGCCTATGCGCAGGGCCTCATCGTCGATCGCGCGGCACTCGCCGGTTACCAGGAGACGAACGACGCGCTGATGGCCTCAGAGACGCTGAAGGCCGGTTTTCGCACCGATGTCGAGCCGATCCTCGCCATGGCGCGGCTGGAGACGGGCGGCGCGATCGATCCGGTCGCGACGTTTCGCGCGGCCGGTTACCGGGCGAAGGTGGCGGGCGAACGGCCGGCGGTGGCGAGTGGCGGCGGCGGCATCGTCTGACACCGCGGAAGAGAAGTTTTCAGCCCCTCTTGCTTTCCGGAAAACGGCTGCCAGATTGAACAGGGACAGAATGAGACTGTCTAAGGGAGCATCGTATGGGCATTGAAAGCATTCTCGTTTTCCTCATCGTCGGCGCGATTGCGGGCTGGCTGGCCGGCCTCATCGTTTCGGGCTTCGGCTTCGGCCTGATCGGCAACATCGTCGTCGGCATCGTCGGCGCCTTCATCGCCGGCTATCTCTTTCCGGCCATCGGCGTCAGCCTCGGCAGCGGCATCATCGCCGCGATCATTCATTCCACGATCGGCGCGGTGATCCTGCTCGTGCTCATCAAGGTCATCAAGCGCGCCTGATCGCACGCCATGAAAGCAAAAAGGCCGTGGTGGTTCCCCGCTACGGCCTTTTCGTTTCAATTGACACTCACCGGCTTGGAGCGCATGCGCGAGACCGTCTCACGCTCGGCCCGCTTGCAGCGCATCGGCGGCAGGCCGCGATCCATCAGCGCCATATCCTCCAAGACCATGTCACCCATCTTCTTGAAAGCGCTGTCCAACGCACCCGCGCGGTGGGCCGAGCGGACGAAGCCCTTCAGCCGGCGCACGGGATGGTCCGCCGGCAGCGGCTCCTCCGGATAAACGTCGCTTGCCGCAACGATATGGCCGGTCTCGACCGCCGCCATCAGCGCCGGGAAATCGACGACGTCTGCCCGGCTGAGCAGGATGAAGGCCGCGCCCTTGCGCATCGAGGCAAAGGCCTCCGCCCCGAGGAAACCCTTGTTCTCGCTTGTCACGGAGGCGACAACGAAAACAAAGTCGCTCATGGCCAGCACCTCGGAAAGCGAGGCGGGCTCGACCCCGACATCCCGCAGCATCGAGGGCGGCAGCCAGGGATCGAAGACACGGATTTTCGCGCGGAAGCCCGAGAGCACGCGGTTCAGCGCCCGGCCGAGATCACCGAAGCCGACGATGCCGATCTCGGAGCCAGAGAGGAGGCGCGCGGACCGGTTGCCGTCCCCGCCCCACAATTCCGTCCCCTCGCGGAAGGCGACATCGGCGTCGATCACGCCGCGGGCAAGGTTCAGCGCCATGGCAAGGCCGAGTTCGGCCACCGGCTCGGCAAAGACCTGGCCAGTGGTGACGACATGGATGCCGCGCTCGAACAGAACCTCATAGGGCATGTTGTTGAGGAGATTGCTCTCGACATTGAGGATCGCGCGCAGGTTCGGCATGCGCGCCAGCGTTTCGGCGGAAAGCGGCGGCTGTCCGAGGATATAGCGCGCCTGGCCGAGCACCGCGTCGCCAAGCCCGGCTATGTCTTCGGGATCAGCCTCGACAATACGATAGGCCCGGCGCAAAGCGGCCTCTGCCGCGGGGGTGAAGATGAGGTCCAGCGTGCGCGGTTCGGGCGCGCTGATCACCAGCGGCAGGCTTTCGTCGGTCATGGCTCCTCCGGATGAACGACCCCGGCCGGAACGGTCGGGGCATGAAAGGGCGCGCTACCAGTCGTAGCCGCGCAGGCTCCGCTCGCGCGACAGCGGCAGATAGCTGCCGCTCGAGGTCACACCGCCACGCGTACAGTTGTAGACCGTATGGCCCCATTGGCGTTTCGTGCTGTTTTCCGGCGGCGGCACATAGTGCGGGGAGCAGGAGACCGCTTCCTCGGCCTCGTCCTGCTCGGTCGTCACGACGCCAGGCAGATCATGGAAAACCTGTGCGCTGGCTACGGGCGCAAGCAGCATCGCGGCAAGAGCGGCAAGGACCAATCGTTTCGTCATATCATCTTTCGGCAGCGGGGCCGATCCTTCGCAATCCATAAAGAAGTACCGCAGGCCGGAAACATGCGCTATAGGCCTGCGGACACAGAGACAGCTTAGATGGGGTTTTTCATGGCAAGTGCAATCCGGTATCACGAAGGTGATATCTCGGCGGCGGATGCGGCCCGTTATACCGGCGCGATCGCGATCGACACCGAAACGCTCGGCCTCATCCCGCGTCGCGATCGGCTGTGCGTCGTGCAGCTTTCGCCGGGCGATGGCAGCGCCGATGTCATCCGCATTGCCGCGGGCCAGAAGGAAGCACCGAACCTTGTCGCGATGCTGGAAGACCCGGCCCGCCAGAAGATCTTTCACTACGGCCGCTTCGATATCGCCGTTCTGTTCCACACCTTCTGCGTGACGACGACTCCGGTCTTCTGCACCAAGATCGCCTCGCGCCTGACGCGGACCTATACGGACCGGCATGGTCTGAAGGACAATCTGAAGGAAATGCTGGAAGTCGACATTTCCAAGCAGCAGCAGTCTTCCGACTGGGCGGCCGAGACTTTGTCGCCGGCGCAGCTCGAATATGCCGCATCCGACGTGCTGCATCTCCATGCCCTGCGCGACAAGCTGATGGCGCGCCTCGTGCGGGACGGCAGGCTGGCGCACGCGGAGGCCTGCTTCACGTTCCTGCCGACCCGCGCCAAGCTCGACCTGCTCGGCTGGGAGGAAACCGACATCTTCGCCCATAGCTGAGCCGCCCGTGCAGAACGGATGGCAACACCAGACTGGGCCGACGCTGGAACCGCTGCGCCGCCTGATCCGCGGCCGGCTTGAGACGCTCCCGCCTAGTCTTGCGGAATTCATCCTCTTCGGGCTGAAGCAGGCCTGGGCCTGCCTTTTCGGCGGGCTCATGCTGGGGCTGATCATCCTGACGAAACTCGTCTGGCAGCCCGACTGGCCGATCCATCGGTACGACGCGCTCTTCGTGATGGCGCTCGCCATCCAGGTGACGTTCCTCACGCTGAAGATGGAGACCTTCGAGGAAGCGAAGGTCATCCTTATCTATCACCTCGTCGGCACGGCCATGGAGATCTTCAAGGTCCAAATGGGCTCCTGGGTCTACCCGGAGGAGGCGATCATCCGTGTCGGTGGCGTGCCGCTGTTTTCCGGTTTCATGTATGCCTCGGTCGGCAGCTACATGGCGCGTGCCATCCGCATCTTCGACATGCGCTTCACCCATTATCCGCCCTTCTGGATGACGGCGCTGCTGGCGATCGCCATCTACGTCAATTTCTACCTGCATCACTTCATCATCGACATCCGTCTGGGGCTCTTCGCCGCGACGGTGCTGCTCTTCTGGCGCGTGCGCATCTACTACACGGTGGAGGAGAAGCCGCGCTGGATGCCGCTCGTCGTCGCGGCCTTCCTCACCTCCATCTTTCTCTGGATCGCCGAAAACATCGGCACGGCGACGGGGGTGTGGCTCTATCCGGGCCAGACGACCTGGCACATGGTGCCCTTCACCAAGCTCGGCTCGTGGTATCTCCTGCTCTATGTCAGCTTCGTGCTGGTGACGATCGTCTGCCGGCCGCAGCCGCCCGATACCCCCGAAAAGCCGCAGGCGCAGGCTTAACGCGCGGTTAATCCCCTGCAGCCTATTCTTCCGGCGAGACCGGAGGTTGCCATGTTGACACCCCTGCAAAGCGCGCAATCGACCGCCGCCGTCTCGGCGATGCAGTCGATCGTCGAAACGCTTGAGGAGCGCCGCCGCGAAGAGGCCGAGAAGGCCAGCGGACAGCCGAAAGACGACGCCCAGAAACAGGCGCATCTTCGCTCCGACGATACGACGCGGCAAGCCAATGCGCGCATCAACGAACATTTCTTCGGCAGCAATGCCCGCGGCGAGGAAACGCTCGCCAAGCTGATTTCCCGCTTCAGCGACACACTCGGCGTCACGCAGCAGGACGGCGAAGGCGCCCGCGCCTTTGCCCAGCGCCTGGCCGACCGGCTGGCGCTCGTCGATCAGATATCGCTTCCCGCCAGGGGCAGCACAATCGATGTCACGCTTCGCGGCCTCGGGACAACCCTCACGGCCGTCAAGCAGGCCATGGCGGGCCCGTCCGACGATGCGGCCGCCAACCTCGTCGCCCGCCTCGCGCTTACCGCCGGCGTCACGCAGGGCGAAGGCGAAGCGGATACCGACTTCGAGCAGCGCCTCTCCGGCATGCTGACGCGTCTTCGCGGCGAGCTGCCGGAAGACGTGGCGACGCTCGAGAAGAAATCAGGCCTTGCCGATCTCGGCCTCAAGGCGGCCGATCTCATCGCGGCGATCCGCAACCCCTACGGCACGGAAGCCGAACGGGTGAAGGAGGCGCTTACCGAAAAGGCCGAGAACGAAAAGGCGCTGACGCCGGAGATGCGCAAGGTGCTCGCCCGTCTGGAGGACGCGGCGAACCCGAAAACCATCGAGGAACTGAAGCTCGACCGGACCCGGCGTGATCCGACCCGCATCGAGGATGCGGAAACACGCAAGGAGCGCGAGGAGACGATCCGTTCGCTGGAAGCCGGCGAGAAGCTGGAGGACGTCCAGGAACTTCAGGACGCCGTCGGCCGCGCCCATACCGACGCCAGCCGCATACGGGAAGACAAGCAGCGGGGTGACCCGGCCGCAGCCGCGCTCGACACCATTCAGCTTCTCGCTGCCGGTGCGGAGACGACCCAGCTTGCCGGCAAGGCTCCCGTAAAGCAGACGGAAGCCGGCGGCACCGACGAAATCCCCGCACAAACCACAGGCGAAGCGGTCCGCAATCTCGATGCCGCCGGCGTGCGCGAGCAGGAAGAACGCGACGCAGCGCGCAAGGAAATCTTCGCACTGCGCGTCGACGACAACGGCATCTACGATCTCATCACCCGCCAGATCATCGCCCTGTAGCCGTCAGGTCTTGCGCCGCACGATGCCGAGCCGGGCAATCACTTCCGGCGGAATGCCGTAGCGGCGGATCGCGTCCTTCTGGCTTCGCAGGCCACACATTTCCCGCTGAATGAAGAAGGCCCAGACCTTGTCGGCCGCATCGTTGATGAGGTCTTCCCGTTCCGCCTCGCCACAGCCCGCAGCAAGGCGCGCGGCCAGCAGTTCCAGCGCCTTCTCCACCTTGAGCCCGTGCCGGCCGAGCGCGTCAGCCCGCTCCGACATCAGTTCGTATTCGAGAATATTGAGCCCCGTCTCCTTGTTGAAGGAGGGAGCGAGCGCTTGCGGCGGGCGAACGGTCATCTTTCGTCTCCAGTCACAGGACTCAAGATGGCGCGGCGAAAGCCTTGCCGCAAGACCTCAGGCGGCGCGGGCGCGCACGGCCTCGAAGGTCCAGTCGACGAGGAGCTTGCCGTCGCGCCAGACGGGCTGCAGCAGGTTCTCGCGGCCAGCAAGCTGGTCGATGCGAGCGGCCTCAAGACCGCCGATACCCGCCACCACGGCCTGGCGCCCTGCCTTCGAAGCCTTGAGGTTCATCGTCGCCGGACGCTTGTAGACATCGTGCCAGGCGCCGTCGGTACCCTGCCTTGCATTGGACTTCATGGCGAAGGAATAGGTGTCGCGGTTGACCTTCTGCAGCAACCCTGCCCCCATCCCGAAGGCGATGTTTTCCGCCGAGAAACCAAAGGCTTCCAGCCGGCCGAGGATGAGGCCGATATCGGCGGGCGAGATGCCGTCCCCCTGGATGACGCGCACGCTGTTGTCCAGCACCTTGTAGCCCTTGGCGTTGAGATGCGTGCCGAAGGCATAGGCAAGCTGGCGCACGACCTGAACCGGTGTTTCCACCGGATCGCCGCTGTCCGGCCTGACGACGAGCGTGCCGCCGGCGGCCTGCACCCGATCCTTCAGCTGCTTGCCCCAGATCTCCGTGACGGCATGGTTGATGTCATAGCTGTCGGACACGACCGCATAGAGGCCCTTGTCGCCGAAGCGGTCGATCATGTTGCCATAGGCCTCGGCTTCGCGCTCCTGGCCCCAGGAGGTCATGGTCGAATGCTCGGAGGCGGGAATGGAGAAACCGGCCATTTCGGCGCCGTAGTAGCGGCGCGCGAAGAGCACGGCGCTCACCGTATCGGTCCCCATGAAATTGACGAGATGCGCTGCCCCGCCAATGCCCGCCTGCTCGAAGCTGGTCGTGCCGCGCGCGCCAAAATCGTGCAGGCGGAAGGGAAGCACGGCGGCGGGATCGTCGCAGGTCTTTTCCAGGATCGGCTGGATGATCTGTTTCACCTTGCGGGAATTGGAGGCGACCGTGCTCGGATACCAGATGGCGCGCAGCAGCGCCGTCTCGATATAGGAGGTTAGCCAGTAGCAGTCGGGGTCGGTGTTCACCACCTGCGCGACCGGCACGCCGCGACGCACCAGCGTGCCCTCGGGCAGCGCCTCGATGAGCAGCGGCAGGAAGCCTCCATGTTTCGTGACGATATGCGTCCAGCCCGCGCGATTGAACGGCAGGCCATGCGCCGTGACGATGCCCTCGGCCTCGTCCACATCCGCCATCGTCACCGGTTTCGACAGATACTCCTTGAGAAACATCTGGAGGCCGAAGAACAACACTTCCGCGTGCTCGGAATGGCCACGCGCCTCGACATAGGAGGAAATGGCGCGCGTTTCCGGCGGATATTGCAGATAGTGACTGAACTTGTAGCTGTCGGTGTTGAGGATGAGGTTGGTGAGGTTCATCAAGGGTCTCCGCCGCATCCGCGGCCGACGAACGGGCGGCGGCGCAACAGTGCCGCGAAGATTTACGCGAGCTGAGCATAAGGGGCAAGGGCCGCCGCGCGGGACAATTCGAGGTGGGCAATGCTGCATCGCGAAGCGCGACTCCACGCATTAGCAATTCGTTAACCATAAAATGCCAATTGTAATTTATGGAAAGTTGTTCGGAGTTTCGGGCTCGCCCGTCTGGCACAGCCGTGTGGTTCCGTGCCTGCCGGGTTGCATCCCGCCTCCCTCGTACCTGCCCGGCTCGTCCGGGCCGAAAGCTCACCAGCTCGCAGCGTCGCGCATGATGCGCCATCCGAAGGAAGATGGATCATTGGCAGACCTTGCGATGCGGATGACATCGGCAGAGAGAACAGGAGGCAGGCATGCTGCCGCGTATGGCAACGACGACCGATACCGTGCAGCCCTCCCTTGCCGTTCCGGCAGGCGCATCGGTCGAGGCCGCCGCCAGGCCGCAGCTTTCTGCCGCTGCCCTTGCCAACCTCAGGGCGGAAGTGCTGTTGCGCCTCATCGAAACCATGCTGAAGCATATGCCGCGCACCGGGGAGGCAAACCCGGGCCGCGATCTTCTCGAAACCCTGCTTGCCGTGCTGAAGGCGCTGCCCGTCCGGGAGGCAGAAGGGGGCCGAAAGCTCGCCGATCTTCTCGCCAAGCTGCCGCCGGAGCTTCGTCCGAGCGTCGAAAAGCTCATCAGCACCGTGCTCTCGTCCATGCCAACGCGCAGCCTCGTCGAGGTGTTGCGCAACCCGAACGGTCCGGAGGCGCAGAAACTTGCCACCCTGCTTTCCGCAAGCCTCAAGGCCGACACGCCGGCTCCCCGGCCCATGGAAAGCCAGCAGAAGCCACTTGGGCTGAACGCCCAGCAGCTTGCCGCAGTCGGGCGTCATAGCCCGCAGCAAGCCGGCCAGCCGGCACAGATTCTCGGCGATGCCCGTGCCCTGCAGACGATGTTGAAGCGCATCTTCGACTTCGACGGCGGCAAATCGCGCCCGGCAACGGCCCGGGCGCTCGAGACCGCCGCCGGCCGTCTCGCGCTTGACGGCCCTACCCCGCTGCCCGCTGGGGAAAACGCCACGGCGCGCAGCGCTCAGCCCGCGTCGACACCGACGGGCAAGGCTGGCCATCCGCTGCCCGTCGAGGCCACGGAAGCGGCGCTGCGCCACGAGGACGTCGAGGGAAGCGAGAAGGCAACACCAGCCGCAAAGCGGGAAGACGTCCCGGTCAAGGCGCAGGTCGCCAATGCAGCCGGACAGGCCCTGGCCCGCAGCATTTTGCAGGCCGTCGCCCGCGATATGACGCCGGCCTTGCTGATGCCGGCCGTCGCGCAGATGCTGGAGAACCTGACGCCGGAAGAGGCGAATTTCATCCGCTCCCTCCTGGAACGCCCGCTCGGCCCCGCGGACGACCCGGCTCCTGCCCTCTTCGGGACCGACGGCAGCGAAGAAGCCCAAGCGGTCGCCGAGGCCGGCAAGGCCCGTACCACACCGTCCCAAGCGACACCCACCCAGCCGGTGCAGACCGCAGAGCCGGGCGACACCCTTGCGATGCCGCAGGCCCGCGAGGCGCTGCATGCCCTTCAGGCGGCGCTGGCCGATGTGACGCCGGAAAGGCTGCTTTCGGCCGCCATCCTGCGCGAAGGCATACCGCTCGCCTTCGTGCCCTATCTGCCGGCCGAGGAGGACCTCGACTGGCCCGAGGGCCGCGAACGGGGCGAGGAGGACGAAAGCGCGAACGAAGAGCATGGCGACGAGGAGCAAGCCGGCGGCGAGGCGGGCGAGGACACCACCTTCGACGCCGACGGCGAAGAACCCGAGGCGGCCGACATGGCGAAGCGCCGCGAAAAGACCGCTGAAATGGTCGGCGTCATCGAGCCGGGCCTCGTCTTCTACCAGAAGCTCGGCGACTACTGGACCTGAGCAAAGCTCAAAAGAAAAACCCGCGGAGATCGCTCTCCGCGGGTTCTTGATGTCGAGATAAACGAAAGGCTTATTCGGCGTTGTTGCGGTTCTTCAGAGCCGCGCCGAGGATGTCGCCGAGCGAAGCGCCCGAGTCGGACGAACCGAACTGTGCGACGGCTTCCTTCTCTTCGGCGATTTCGAGCGCCTTGATCGAAAGCTGGATCTTGCGATCCTTCTTCGAGAAGTTCAGGACGCGCGCATCGACGGTCTGGCCGACCGAGAAACGCTCCGGACGCTGTTCGTCACGGTCACGCGACAGGTCGCCACGGCGGATGAACGACGTGATGTCCTCGTGGTTGACGAGCTTCACTTCGATGCCGCCATCGTTGATCGCGATGACTTCAGCCGAAACGACGGCGTTCTTGCGCAGATCGCCGGACGCAGCGGCGTCGCCGACCGAGTCCTTGCCGAGCTGCTTGATGCCGAGCGAGATGCGCTCCTTGTCGACGTCCACATCCAGAACGACAGCCTTGACGACGTCGCCCTTGTTGAACTCCTCGATGACCTGCTCGCCCGGACGGTTCCAGTCGAGGTCGGAGAGGTGCACCATGCCGTCCACGTCGCCGTCGAGGCCGATGAACAGGCCGAATTCGGTCTTGTTCTTGACTTCGCCTTCGACTTCCGTGCCAGCCGGGGGGCTGTGCGCGAAGGCCTGCCACGGGTTCTCGAGGGTCTGCTTGAGACCGAGCGAGATGCGGCGCTTCGTCGGGTCGACTTCGAGAACGACCACGTCGACTTCCTGGCTCGTGGACAGGATCTTGCCGGGGTGAACGTTCTTCTTGGTCCAGGACATTTCGGACACGTGGATCAGGCCTTCGATGCCCGGCTCCAGCTCGACGAACGCACCGTAGTCGGTGATGTTCGTGACCGTACCGGAGATCTTCTTGCCGGTCGGGTACTTGGTGCCGATGCCATCCCACGGATCCGACTCGAGCTGCTTCATGCCGAGCGAGATGCGGTGGGTTTCCTGGTTGATGCGGATGATCTGCACCTTGACCGTCTGACCGATGTTGAGGATCTCGGTCGGATGGTTGACGCGGCGCCAGGCCATGTCGGTGACGTGCAGCAGGCCGTCGATGCCGCCGAGGTCAACGAACGCACCGTAATCGGTGATGTTCTTGACGACGCCGTCAACAACCTGGCCTTCTTCGAGGTTCTGAACGATTTCAGAACGCTGCTCGGCGCGCGACTCTTCGAGAACCGTACGGCGCGAGACGACGATGTTGCCGCGGCGCTTGTCCATCTTGAGGATTTCGAAGGGCTGCGGGTTGTGCATGAGCGGGGTGACGTCGCGGATCGGACGGATGTCGACCTGCGAACGCGGCAGGAAGGCAACGGCGCCGTCGAGATCGACGGTGAAGCCACCCTTGACCTGGTTGAAGATGACGCCTTCGACGCGCTCGCCGGCTTCGAACTTGACTTCGAGCTTGGCCCAGCTTTCTTCGCGGCGAGCCTTTTCGCGCGAAAGAACAGCTTCGCCGAGAGCGTTTTCGATGCGCTCGACGTAAACTTCGACTTCGTCGCCGACCTTCAGCGTGCCGTCCTTCGACTTCGCGCCGAATTCCTTCAGCGGGACGCGGCCTTCGACCTTGAGGCCGACGTCGACGATGGCAACGTCCTTTTCGATCGCGGTAACGATGCCCTTGGCGACATAGCCTTCGGCGAGATCGTTAGCGGCGAAGGATTCCTGCAGAAGGGCTGCGAAATCTTCGCGCGTGGGGTTTGCTTGAGACATTGAAACTCCTGGTGTGCCTGTGGGCACGGGCGCCGGGGGTTAGCGTTGATGAGGAACGAGGCTATGCCCGCTGCCCTTGAGGCAGCAAATCCGGCGCGGGGACAGGCCTTGTTCTATGCTGGTGCAATTCCGGAAGGAAAAGCTAGTGCTTCAATGCGGCGTCAATGATCGACTTGGCCGCCGAAAACGCCGCCTCTATACCCATTTCCGAGGTATCAAGCAAGTGCGCATCATCGGCCGGTTTCAACGGGCTGTCCGCCCGGCCCATGTCGCGCGCGTCCCGCCGGCGGATGTCGTCGAGGATCGTCTCGAAATCGGCCACCCCGCCATTGCCGAGGATTTCGTCATGGCGGCGCCTGGCGCGCACCTCCGGCGAAGCCGTGACATAGAGCTTCACCGCCGCATCCGGGCAGACGACCGTGCCGATATCGCGCCCATCGAGCACCGTGCCCGGCTCGCGCGCCGCAAAGCCGCGCTGCGCCTCGACCAACGCGCGGCGCACGGACGGCATGACCGCGATCTTGGAGGCCGCCTCACCGATATCGTGAGCGGACAGCACCGCCCGGTCGAGCCCGCCGAGATCAAGCGTGCGCGCCACCTCGGCCGCGACAGCCTCGTCATCGAGCGGCAGACCACGATCGATGAGCGCCTTGGCCGTCGCGCGATAGGTCAGGCCCGTATCGAGGTGATGAAAGCCATAATCCTCCGCAATCCGGCGCGACAGCGTACCCTTGCCCGCGGCAGCCGGTCCGTCGATGGCGATTGTGAAAGTCATTCCGTCACCTGAAAATGGATGTGATCGTCACGGCGCGCAGCCCGGCAACCCTGGAACCGCACGTACGGATGGGCGACACCGAGGCGTGCGGCCAGATGCGGCTCAATGAAAATCCGTTCCACACCGAATTCCGGTCCCTCCAAGGCAAGCCAGCGCAAGGCTGCACCCGTTCTAGCTTCGTCCAGCGTCATGCAGGAAAAAACCCTTGCAGAAACCCCATGTTCCACCGAAGTGTCAAGAGATCGTCACGTTCGGTACATGGCAATGATGCGCCGGGCACAGGTTCTTCGAAGGCGAAGTAGCCGATCGGTGAGCGCGCAGCCCTGTTCAGCGGCGTGCCCTTCTCATCGCGATAGTAAAACGCAATGTCGAGCTTGCGTCCGTCATCGTGCGACAGATGGGGCAGAAGCGGGAAACCGTCCAGAAACGGAAAATTGGCGTCGAGAACAAGCGTAACAGTCCCGGGGAACTCCAGGGCCATAGCCGCCGAGAGCGCTTCTGCAGCGCGCTTGGCCTCAACGGTGACAAAGTTGCGACTCAGCGCGCAATAAAGCGGGGACTGGACTTGCAGGCTGCCACTCCCGAAACAGGACAACGGCACACGACCGAAAAGAGGTGCCGTAAGTGCCGCAACGGTCGTTGCCGAAACATACACCGACAGGAAAATCGCAAGACGAGCCGAGAGCCGGGTAACCTCGCCCCGCCGGGCCAGCCAACGCCCGGCGAGGTACACGGCGCCGCCAATCTGCGTGAGCGCGGTCAAAAGAGAAAAGACAAGCGCGACGCGCAACGCCCTCGCGCCGATTCCCTTCAAGCCGACACTCCTTTATTCGATCTTCGCGCCCAACCCCGCCATCAGGTCCATGAACTCCGGAAAGCTCGTGGCGATCATCGTCGCGTCGTCCACCGTAACGGGGTTTTCCGAGACGAGGCCCATGACGAGGAAGCTCATGGCGATGCGGTGGTCGAGATGGGTGGCAACGGCGGCGCCCGAGGCGTTGCCGAGGCCCTTTCCATCCGGGCGGCCGCGCACAATCAGCGAGGTTTCGCCCTCGTCGCAATCGACGCCGTTGAGCTTCAGGCCGACCGCGACGGCCGAGAGACGGTCGCTTTCCTTGACGCGAAGCTCTTCCAGGCCGTTCATGACCGTCGTGCCTTCGGCGAAGGCGGCGGCGACGGCAAGGACGGGATATTCGTCGATCATCGACGGCGCGCGGTCTTCCGGCACCGTCACGCCCTTGAGGTCGGAGGAGCGCACACGCAGGTCCGCGACATCCTCGCCGCCGGCAAGGCGCGGGTTCAAGACTTCGATGTTTGCGCCCATTTCCTGCAGCGTCAGGATGAGGCCGGTGCGGGTCGGGTTCATCAGCACGTTGAGAATGGTGACATCAGAGCCCGGCACAAGCAGCGCCGCGACCAGCGGGAAGGCTGTCGAGGACGGGTCGCCCGGCACATCGATGACCTGACCGGTGAGTTTTCCCTGGCCTTCGAGGCGGATCGTGCGCACGCCGTCCGTATCCGTCTCGACGGTGAGGTTGGCGCCAAATCCCTGCAGCATCTTTTCGGTATGGTCACGTGTCATGATAGGCTCGATGACCGTGGTGATGCCGGGCGTGTTGAGGCCGGCGAGCAGCACGGCGGATTTGACCTGCGCGGAGGCCATCGGCACGCGATAGGTAATCGGCGTCGGCGTCTTCGGCCCGCGCAGCGTGACCGGCAGGCGGTCGCCGTCGGCGGACGTCACCTGCACCCCCATTTCGCGCAGCGGATTGAGGACGCGGCCCATCGGGCGCTTGGTCAGCGAGGCGTCGCCGATGAAGGTGGAATCGAAATCATAGACGCCGACGAGGCCCATGGTGAGGCGGCAGCCGGTGCCGGCATTGCCGAAATCAAGCGGCGCCTCGGGCGCAAGCAACGCGCCATTGCCGACGCCGTTGATGATCCAGGTGTCGCCCTCCTTGCGGATCTTGGCGCCCATGGCCTGCATGGCCTTGCCCGTATTGATCACGTCCTCGCCTTCGAGCAGGCCCGTGATGCGCGTCTCGCCGCTGGCAAGGCCGCCGAACATGAAGGAGCGGTGGGAAATCGACTTGTCGCCGGGGATGCGGACGGTCCCGGACAGGCCGGAGGATTTGCGGGCGGTTGCGGGCCGTGCACTGGCGCCATGCGACATGGTCGTCTTCCTTATATACATCCACGGCTCCCCGGAGAGGATCGCCCGGGGAGAACGCGGGCTTGCTATCACAAACGATTTAAAGCGTCATCATCCCGGCGAAAAACATTCGTCGCACCGCCCCCTCAGCGCCTGCTCCATGTCCGGCCCAAAGTTAGGCTTTGACAGGATTGCCCAAGACGATTAAGGGGACCGGCTAATCATTTTACCGTTCAACGCGCCGGAACCCCGGCCCCGCCGGAAACATACGGCACAGAGAAGGCTTTGACTGTGGCAAAAGCGGAACTCGGAACCAAACGCATCGACCCGGAAACCGGCAGGAAATTCTACGACCTGAACCGCGACCCGATCGTTTCCCCCTACACGGGCAAGTCCTATCCGCTCTCCTTCTTCGAGGAAACGTCGGCAGCCGCCGTCCTTGAGAAGGACGAGGACGAGGACGTGAACGAAGTCGATACCGAGAACACGGAAGTCGAGCTCGTTTCGCTTGAGGATGCCGACGAGGATGCAGCAGGCGGCGACGACCTGCCGGACCTCGGCGACGACGACGTCGAGATCGACGGCGACGAGGACGACACGTTCCTCGAACAGGACGAAGACGACGACGATGACGACATGTCCGGCCTCATCGGCGTGACCGGCGACGAAGACGAAGCATAAGAGTTTGATTTTCCGGCCGGTTTCAAAAAAATCGGCCGGATTTCATTTTTCGGCTTGCCATCTCCGAAACCCGGAAGTAATAAGCCGCCACACCGAACGGCAACGCCGCTTCGGTTCCCGGAAACCGGCTCTGCCGGACCCGTTATGGGGCTATAGCTCAGCTGGGAGAGCGCTTGCATGGCATGCAAGAGGTCAGCGGTTCGATCCCGCTTAGCTCCACCAAACCTTCCTCAGGATTGACAGGCTGAACCTAAGGCTGCTCGCGTGTGCCTGGCACTTCGCGCTGGTCGGCATCCTCCAGGTCCGTCTTTACCAGGAAGGCATCCGTGTGTTCGCGGACGGCTTCGCGCAGGGCGGCGAGGTTCGGAACGTCGTCACCCTCGATCTCTCCGTCCCCCTGGTCGATTTCCCGTTCCGCCTGGTACCAGTGGTCATCAGGCTTGCCCTCAGGCCGACCCTGCTGCAGCCAGAGCTCGTGGGCGCGCTTGCGGATTTTCTCTTCGCGATCGTCGGTCATGGACTGGCTCCCTTCCGTTTTTGCGACAACGGCGGAGGGGAGAAGATGTTCCGGGGCTCCGCCCTCGCCTCCGGCTCATTATGTCCCCGCTTGCGCAGTTCAGGAAGCGCGAATAAGCATGTCCTGCCGCGCGTCTCTGGCATGACGCACGCCTTGTCGGGGGACAATCATGAGCTTTACGGAAACGACGACCACGTCCTGGTTCTCCAGGCTGAAGGGGGCGCTGATCAAGATCGTGGTCGGCTTCATCCTTCTCATCGCCTGCATCTGGCTCCTGTTCTGGAACGAAGGCCGGTCGGTGAAGACCTATCGGGCGCTCGTCGAGGGCGCGGGTCTCGTCGTCTCCGTCGATAATGGCAGCGTGGATCCGGCGAATGACGGCAAGCTCGTGCACATTTCCGGACCGGTGAAGCCGGTCGGCGTGCCGGAGGACGACGTGCTCGGCATTTCAGCCGAAGGGGCGGCCGGGCTCGAACGCATCGTCGAGATGTACCAGTGGGTGGAGACCTCGAAATCGGAGACGCGCAAGCAGCTCGGCGGCAGCGAGGAGACGGTCACCACCTATTCCTACCACAAGGAATGGAAGCGCAACGAGGTCAGCTCCGGCAGCTTCCGCCAGTCGGGCCACGACAACCCGCAAAAGCCGATCGACGATGCAAGCTTCCCAGTGGAATCGGCAACCATCGGCGCCTTCAGCGTGGACGGTCGCGCCGTTGCGCGTCTTGGCGATGAACGGCCCGTGCCGCTCACCGCGCTGGACGTGAACCGGATGGGCGAGGCCGTGGCACTCGGCAAGCCCGTCTCGACGATCGCCGGCCAGGCCGTCTTCTCGTTCAATCCCGAGGATCCGCAGGTCGGCGACATCCGCATCCGCTTCGAGCGTTCCGACATTGCCGAGGCGAGTTTCGTCGGCGCCCAGCGCGGCAGCGGCCTGACACCCTACAAGACGACCAACGGACGCGACCTCTTCCTCAGCGATGCCGGTCTCGTCGATGCGGCCGCCATGTTCGATGCGGCGCAGAGCGAGAACACGATCATCACCTGGCTGGTGCGGGTCGGCGGGCTTGTCGGCATCTTCATCGGCTTCGCCTTCATCCTGTCGATCCTCGGCGTCATCGCGGACGTCGTGCCCTTCGTCGGCTCCATCGTACGCTTCGGCACGACGGCGATCGCGCTTATTCTCACGCTGCTGATCGGGCCGGCGGTCATCGCCATTGCCTGGATCGCCTACCGCCCGCTGATCGCCATCGCGGTTCTCGCGGCCGGCGTTGCGTTGGCGGCAGGCATCCTCTATCTGCGGCGCGGCAAGGCGGCGGCGACGGCACCTGCCCTCGGGCGGGCCTGAGACCGGCGCGGACACGGCAACGAACAGTGGGTAGCGCGTGACCTATTACGCCTCGAAGATCTTCTGGCTGGCAGCCCAGCCCCTGTCGCTTGCGCTTCTGTTGCTTGCTTTCGGCCTTCTGGCCGGGTTTTTGAAATGGAACCGTCTGCGGGCGGCGGCGAGCGGGCTCGCCGCTCTCGTGCTTTTCGTGACGCTGTTCACCACGACGGGCTCTGTCCTCCTGCAAGTGCTGGAAGATCGTATTCCAAGGGCGGAATTGCCCGCCGGCGGCCCTACCTGCATCATCATGCTCGGCGGCGGCATCGAGGCGGAGGTGATTGCGGCACGCGGCGGCTTCGAGATGAACCAGGCGGCTGACCGCTTCATCGAAACGCTGCGGCTGGCGCGGGAATTTCCGGCTTCGCGGATCCTCATTTCCGGCGGTGACGGCTCGCTGAGCGGCAGCTACGAGGGCGATGCGGCAGTGGCAACGCGCTTCTTCGAAGCCTTCGGTGTGCCCGCAGACCGGCTCATCCGCGAGACCGAATCCCGCACGACCTTCGAGAATGTCGCGAACACCAAAGACCTGCTCGCCGTAAACGGGCTGGATCGCTGCCTGCTGGTGACCTCAGCCTTCCATATGCCGCGCTCGGTCGGCCTGTTCAGCAAGCTCGGTCTCGAGGTTCTGCCCTGGCCGACGGATTTCCGCACGACGGGCCATGCCGGCCTGGCACTCGATTTCACCCAGCCCTCAACCAACAGCCAGCTGACAACGACGGCGCTCCGGGAATGGACGGGGCTGCTGCTCTACTATTTCGCCGGCCGCACCCATGCGCTCTTCCCGCAATAGGCCCTATTTCTTCGAGATCGTATCGAACTGGGCGCCGCGCACGCGGATGGTCATGATGCAATACTCTGAATCGTCCCGCCCGCAGCTTGCGGCATTGGCCTTCAGCTCCAGCACCATGTTGCCGTAGCGCTTCTTCATCTCGTAGCCGTAGAGATCGGCATTGGCGGCGAGGAAATAGCCGCCTTCCGCGACCTGGATGTAGAACTCATGGGGGCAGCCGACATTGCCGCAGAGGCCACCCGGCGTGCCGTCGCAATTGACGGCGCCGAGATTGAAGATCGCGTCGACGATGCCGTCATTGTTGAAATCGACGTTGTCGGCAAAATCCTCGCCGAAGATCGGCGCCTTGCAGCGCTTGGCGACCTCTGCCTCGACGGCCGCATGCGCATCCGGCACGATCTCCGCCGCACGGACCGGCAGGATGGTCGAAACCAGCGCGGCGGCGAGAAGTGCAAGGGTTCTGATGCGGATGGCCATCTGTCAAACCTTTCCATGGCGGGCGATTCGGTCAATATGCGGACGGGCCGGCGCCGCGCCTGATTCTGCCCGGGCGTACGGGCGCGCACTCTAGCGCAGGAAAGCTGTCGCGAGGCTTGGCGGCGAAGGAGGAATGCGTGTCGATCCTGGAACTGCTCGACTACACGGGCGTCGCCGTCTTTGCCGCCACCGGCGCGCTCTCGGCCTCGCGCAAGCAGCTCGACATCATCGGTTTCCTCTTCCTTGCCGCTGCGACGGGCATCGGCGGCGGCACGTTCCGCGACGTCATCCTCGGCGCGACACCGGTCTTCTGGGTGGTGAACCCGACCTATCTCATCGTCTGCATCGCAGTTGCGCTTGTCGTCTTCGTGCTGGCGCACCGTATCGAGTCGCGCTACCGCCTGCTGCTCTGGCTCGATGCCATGGGTGTCTCGGCCTATTGCGTGATGGGCGCGGCAAAGGGCCTTGCGGCCACCGGCTCGCCGACGGTGGCTATCACGACGGGCGTGCTCACCGCCAGCTTCGGCGGCATCCTGCGCGATCTTCTGGCGGGCGAGCCCTCCGTGCTGCTGCGGCCGGAAATCTACATCACCGCGGCGCTGATCGGCGCGGCGGGCTTTACGGCGGCGAGCGTAGCGGGCGCACCTCTCTGGATCGCGTCCGCCATCGGCATCGGCGCCGCCTTCATCGTGCGCGGCGGGGCGCTGCGCTTCGGCTGGTGCTTTCCCGTCTACAAGCCGCGGCCGGGGCGGCATCCGGACGACGTGATGTGAGGCGCAATCCCGCGATCAGGCCTTCTTCGGGCGAAGGCGGATGATCACGTCAACGTGAGCGATCTCCATGCCCTCGGGCGGCTCCGGCAGGTTGCCGATGGCGATGTTGCTCACGGGAATGTCGAGCACGTGGTTCTCGCCCTCGACGAAGAAATGGTGATGGTCCGACACGTTGGTGTCGAAGTAGGTCTTCGAGCTTTCGACCGCCAGAACCCGGATGAGACCGGCCTCGGTGAACTGGTGCAGCGTGTTGTAGACGGTCGCCAACGATACCGGAACGCCGGCCGTGACGGCCTCTTCGTGCAGCTCTTCCACCGTCAGGTGACGGTCGCCCTTGGCGAAGAGCAGGTCCCCGAGTGCCACACGCTGGCGCGTCGGGCGCAGGCCACAATGGCGCAGGCGCTCTTCGATGGGCATCTCGTGTGCATGCGTCATGGGCGACGGATCCGCTTGTCTGGCCTTGAACAACAATCTTGAACTTTCGATATAACTTTACGAGCGTTGGGATTCAATAGGATTACGGCGGCCTGAAGGCCCTCAACATGCGGAAAAACCGGGGCCTTTGCTATTGTCACGGCAATTTGCGCTGGCTGTCACCGCTGGCATCATGTATGCGGACAGCTGAATGAACGTCCCGCCCGAAGAAGGCGGGGCGACAAAAAGGAGAAGGGCCGGGTGCTTCAATTCGTGCCACACCTTCTCTAAATCTAACGCAGATCAAGCGTTGTTCAGACCGGGGATGAGACATTCGATGACGACCAGGCAATCCAGCTACAACTACGAGGAAATTCTGCGCTGCGGCCGCGGTGAGCTGTTCGGCCCCGGCAATGCCCAGCTTCCTCTGCCACCCATGCTGATGGTCCACCGCATCACCGATATTTCCGAGACCGGCGGCGCCTTCGACAAGGGCTATATCCGCGCCGCATACGATGTGAAGCCCGATGACTGGTATTTCCCCTGTCACTTCCAGGGCAACCCGATCATGCCCGGCTGCCTCGGCCTCGACGGCATGTGGCAGCTGACCGGCTTCTTCCTCGGCTGGTTGGGCGAACCCGGCCGTGGCATGGCGCTGTCGACCGGCGAAGTGAAGTTCAAGGGCATGGTCCGCCCCCACACGAAGCTGCTCGAATACGGCATCGACTTCAAGCGTGTCATGCGCGGCCGCCTCGTGCTCGGCACGGCGGACGGCTGGCTGAAGGCCGACGGCGAGACCATCTATCAGGCGACCGACCTGCGCGTCGGCCTGTCGAAAGACAAGGAAGCTTAAGGCGGCGCGAAAGCCACCGAAAGCCTGAGGGCGGCGCAAAGCCGCCTTCACAACGAGACGTTCTAGAAAAGGTCGGAAACATGAGACGGGTAGTTGTCACGGGTCTGGGGATCGTATCCTCCATCGGGAACAATGCGGACGAAGTGACGGCGTCGCTGCGCGATGCGCGCTCGGGCATCAGCTTCTCGCAGGATTTCGCCGACCATGGCTTCAAGTGCCAGGTCTGGGGCGCGCCCAACATCGACACGAGCGAGCTTGTCGATCGCCGCGCCGCCCGCTTCCTCTCGCAGGGCGGTTCATGGAACCACGTTGCCATGAAGCAGGCGATCGCCGATTCCGGCCTGGAAGAGGCGGACTACGCCGCCAACGAGCGCGCCGGTATCATCATGGGTTCGGGCGGTCCTTCCACCCGTACGCTGATCGAGGCTGCCGAGATCACGCTGAAGAACAATTCGCCCAAGCGCATCGGCCCGTTCGCCGTGCCGAAGGCAATGTCCTCGACGGCATCGGCGACACTCGCCACCTGGTTCAAGATCCACGGCGTCAACTACTCGATCTCGTCGGCCTGCTCGACCTCTGCGCATTGCATCGGCAATGCCGCGGAAATGATCCAGTGGGGCAAGCAGGACATCATGTTCGCCGGCGGCCACGAAGACCTCGACTGGACCATGTCGAACCTCTTCGACGCCATGGGCGCCATGTCCTCCAAGTACAACGACACGCCCGCGACGGCCTCGCGCGCCTATGACGTCAGCCGCGACGGCTTCGTCATCGCCGGTGGCGCCGGCGTGCTGGTGCTGGAAGAATACGAGCGTGCGAAGGCCCGCGGCGCAAAGATCTATGCGGAAATCGTCGGCTACGGCGCAACCTCCGACGGCTACGACATGGTTGCCCCGTCAGGCGAAGGTGCGATCCGCTGCATGCGTCAGGCGCTTTCCACCGTGAAGGGCGATGTCGACTACATCAATACGCACGGCACGTCGACGCCTGTCGGCGATTCCAAGGAGATTGGTGCGATCCGCGAAGTCTTCGGCGACAGGATCCCGCATATCCAGTCGACAAAGTCGCTGACCGGCCACTCGCTGGGCGCGGCCGGCGTGCAGGAATCGATCTACGGTCTGCTGATGATGCAGGCCGGCTTCATCGGCGAAAGCGCGCATATCACCGAGCTCGACCCGGAATTCGACGGCGTGCCGATCGTGCGCAAGCGCATCGACAACGCCAAGATCGACACGGTTCTCTCCAACTCCTTCGGCTTCGGCGGCACGAACGCCACGCTGGTCTTCCAGCGCCACAACGGATGACGTCAATGACGGGGATCATGAACGGCAAGCGCGGCCTCATCATGGGGGTCGCGAACAACCATTCCATCGCGTGGGGGATCGCGCAGAAACTGGCCGATCAGGGCGCGGAACTCGCCTTCACCTATCAGGGCGAAGCGCTCGGCAAGCGCGTCAAGCCGCTCGCCGCCGAACTCGGCTCGGATTTCGTCATTCCCTGCGACGTCGAGGACATCGCTTCGGTGGATGCGACGATCGAGGCGATCAAGGAGAAGTGGGGCAAGCTCGATTTCGTCGTGCACGCCATCGGCTTTTCCGACAAGAACGAACTGAAGGGCCTCTACGCCGATACCTCGCGCGACAACTTCTCGCGCACGATGGTCATCTCCTGCTTCTCCTTCACGGAGATCGCCAAGCGCGCGGCTGAGCTGATGACGGACGGCGGCGCGATGCTGACGCTGACCTATGGCGGCTCCACGCGCATCATGCCGAACTACAACGTCATGGGCGTCGCGAAGGCAGCGCTCGAAGCCTCCGTACGCTATCTGGCCGGCGACTATGGTCCGCAGGGCATTCGCGTCAACGCCATCTCGGCCGGCCCGATCCGCACGCTCGCCGGTGCCGGCATTTCGGACGCCCGCGCCATGCTGTCCTGGCAGCAGAAGAACGCGCCGCTGCGCCGCACCGTCACCATCGAGGATGTCGGCAATTCTGCGCTGTATCTGCTTTCGGACCTGTCGAGCGGTGTTACCGGTGAAATCCACTACGTGGACTCCGGCTACAACATCACCTCCATGCCGACGCTGGAGCGTCTGGCAAAGGCCGACAGCGAGTAACCAAAGACGGCGCGATGTTCTCGGACTTCGCGCCGTTTTCCTTCGTCAGAGCACCATCAGCACGACGACGAGCAGGAGCACGGCGGCCAGAACGCCGAGGAACAGCGCCTGCACGCGGTTGTTCATTTCCAGTGGCTTTCCCTCGGCTCCACGCTTCAGGAACGCCAGCGGCACCTCGGAGGTCGGCGTATGCCCCTCCCCTTCCTTCACATCCTTGGCGATGACTTCCGCCACATCTTCGGTAATTGGTGGCCTTGCAGGTCCAAAAGCCATTGCGGGTCTCCTGAACTGAAACGGTTCGGGAATGGTGAACCTGTTTCGGCCAATTGGCAATGCGACCTATTCTCCCAAAACGGGCAGCAGCGACAGCACCAGAAGCAGCGCCATCACCCGGTTGAACACCCTCAGGCTGCGCGCGTTGGCAAGGAACCGGCCCGCACCAACGCCGATGCCGGCCCAGGCCAATGTGCTCGCCAGCGTCGCACCGCCGAAAATAACGGCAAAGGCGGCGGGTACGGCGAGGCCTTGAGCAGCGCTACCGCCATAGGTGACGACAGCGCCGGCCACCATCACCCAGAGCTTCGGATTGACGAGTTGCAGCAGCGCGCCCTCGACGAAGGTGAACGGCCGACGCCGATCACCCTCCCCCGTCACCCCGACCGGCGCGGTGGCGATGCGCCAGGCGAGCCACAGCAGATAGGCGACGCCGACCCATTTCAGCACCAGGTGCACACGCGGCTCGGAGACGATGGCTCCCCCTGCCGCGGCGACAGCGAAGATGATGGCCGCCACGCCGGCACCCATTCCGACGGCCACCGGCAACGTCCGACGGAAACCATGGTTGGCCCCCGAGGCTGTCACCATCGTATTGTTCGGCCCCGGCGTGCCCGCCATGGCGAATGCGAAACCCGTGGCCGCCAGTATCCAGGCCCAATCCATGCTGCTCTCCCGTCAAACCTGACAAAGCCTAGCAGCCGTTCCGCGCAAGCGGGTTGCCAAGATGCCAAGACTGGGGGAGATTTTGGTATTTGATGCCGGGATCCGGCTTGAACGTTTGTGAGAATTTCAATGCAACTGGACGAGATAGACCGCCGTATCCTGCGCGAACTGCAGCAGAATGGCCGGCTGCAGAATATCGAGCTGGCCAAACGCGTCGGCCTGTCGCCGTCGCCCTGCCTGCGGCGCGTGAAGCTTCTGGAGGAGGCCGGCATCATCAACCGCTACGTGGCGGTGGTCGACCAGGCGAGGGTCGGCCTCACCCTCTCCCTGTTCGCCCGCGTCTCGCTGACAGCACAGGACGCAGAAACGATCGACCATTTCATCGCGGCGATGAAGCGACTGCCCGAAGTGGTGGAGTGTTACATCATGCTCGGTGAGAGCGACGCGCTGCTGCGCGTCGTCGTCTCGGATCTGGAAGACTATCGCCGCTTCCAGTCGACCCATCTCACCCGCAGGAACGGCATCCAGACCGTCAAGACGGACGTGCCGAGCGAGACGATCAAACAGACTTTCGCGCTTCCCTTGTAGGGTTCAGCGCTTGCCCCAGAGAACCTTGAAGCGGGCGTTGCGGCAGACTTCACCGCTCTCCTTGAAGGCTTCCTTCAGCACGGGCTCGTAGGGCAGGCCGCGGTTGGCGACCATCAGCAGGCGTCCGCCGGCCTTCAGCGATTTTGCCGCCATGCGGATCATGCCGGCGCCGAGCGAGTGATCGGCGGCATGGCCTTCGTGGAAGGGCGGGTTCATGACGATGAGGTCGTAGTGGTCGCGCGGCGTCTCGGCCGTCAGGTCGAACCAATAGTAGCGGGCGGGAATGTTCGGGCAGTTCTCCGCCATGTTCTCCTTGGCGGCTTCCAGCGCCTCGTAGTGCGCCTCGAAGAGGTCGATGCCCTTCACCTGCGGCGCGCGACCGCCGAACATGACGGAGAGATAGCCCCAGCCCGCACCGAAATCGGCGGCGTGGCCGTGGAAATCTTCCGGGATACGGGTCGCGAGCAGTTCCGAGCCTTCGTCGATCCGGTCATGCGAGAACATGCCCGGCGCCGCGGTGAAACGACCGACGATGCGCACCGGCTTGGCGGCGAGCTTGGAAATGGCCTCGGACGGGTCTTCCGGACGGGCGAACCAGATGGCAAGGCCATGGTACTTCGGCATGTAGTCGCCGGAAAGGCCGAGCTGGTCGAGACGCTTGCGCATCGACTGCACGCCGTCTTCCTTGCTGCCGGCCACGACGATGAGGCCGCCTGTGCGCACCCGGCGCAGCGCCTCGGCGATACGGTTCTCGTTCTCGCCCTTGTGCTTGTTGATCAGGATGAGCGCGCCGTCGAAATCCTCGCCCTCGATGACCGGCTTGACCGGCACGCGCACGGCCTCCAGCCCGCGGTGGAGCGCCCGTTGCGGCTGCACGGCTTCCAGTGTCGCGGCAAAACCTTCCGGCGGGCGCTGACCGGCTTCAGCGCCGAGAAAGAGATAGCGTTCGCCCTCTTCCGGCATGGCAAGCGTGCCGGCGGCAAAGGGATGAAACAGGGTCTTGAGGGCTTCGCGGGTCATGGCGGGCTTTCGGCGGTCGAGCAATTCCAGCAAGGCTCAAGGCGGTTTGCGTTCAGAATTGCGAAACTAATGGGTCTGTCAAAGGAAAGGGGCGCGGAACATTCCGCTCCGCGCCCCTTCTAAAGGTAGAGGGTCCGATTACTCGGCGGCTTCGCCGTCGCCCTTCTTGTCGGCAGCGACTTCCTTGCCGGTCGCCTGGTCGACAACCTTCATGGAGAGGCGAACCTTGCCGCGCTCGTCGAAGCCCATCAGCTTGACCCAGACTTTGTCGCCTTCCTTGACGACGTCGGAGGTCTTGGCAACGCGCTCCTGGGCGAGCTGCGAGATGTGCACGAGGCCGTCGCGCGGGCCGAAGAAGTTGACGAAGGCGCCGAAATCGGCGGTCTTCACGACCGTGCCTTCGTAGATCATGCCGACTTCCGGTTCCGCGACGATCGAGTGGATCCACTTGCGGGCCGCTTCGATCTCCTTGCCGGAGGACGATGCGATCTTGATCGTGCCGTCGTCTTCGATGTTGATCTTGGCGCCGGTCTTCTCGACGATTTCGCGGATGACCTTACCGCCCGTGCCGATGACTTCACGGATCTTGTCGACCGGGATGTTCATGACTTCGATGCGCGGTGCGAATTCGCCGAGCTGCGAGCGGCCTTCGGAGATGGCATTGGCCATTTCGCCGAGGATGTGCTTGCGGCCGCCCTGCGCCTGGCTGAGCGCGACCTTCATGATCTCTTCGGTGATGCCGGCGATCTTGATGTCCATCTGCAGCGAGGTGATGCCGTCGGCGGTGCCGGCGACCTTGAAGTCCATGTCGCCGAGGTGGTCTTCGTCACCGAGGATGTCGGAGAGAACGGCGAAACGATCGCCTTCGAGGATCAGGCCCATGGCGATGCCGGCAACCGGCTTGGCCAGCGGAACGCCGGCGTCCATCAGTGCGAGCGAGGTGCCGCAAACCGTTGCCATCGAGGACGAGCCGTTCGACTCGGTGATCTCGGAAACGACGCGCAGCGTGTAGGGGAACTGTTCCGCCGTCGGCAGCATCGGGCGGATGGCGCGCCAGGCGAGCTTGCCGTGGCCGATTTCGCGGCGGCCCGGGGAGCCCATGCGGCCCGTTTCACCGACCGAGTAGGGCGGGAAGTTGTAGTGCAGCAGGAAGCGTTCCTTGTACATGCCGGTCAGGCTGTCGACATACTGCTCGTCTTCGCCGGTGCCCAGCGTCGCAACGACGACGGCCTGGGTTTCACCGCGGGTGAAGAGCGCCGAACCGTGCGTGCGCGGCAGGATGCCGACTTCCGAGACGATGGCGCGAACGGTGTCGAGGTCGCGGCCGTCGATGCGGCTCTTGGTGTCGAGGATGTTCCAACGGACGATCTTGGCCTGGAGGTGCTTGAAGACGGCACCGATGACTTCGGCCGTATACTTCGGCTCGACGCCTTCCGGGAAGAAGTGGGCCTTCACCTTCGCCTTGACGGCGTCGACGGCGGCGTAGCGGTCGGCCTTCTGGGTGATCTTGTAGGCGGCGCGCAGTTCGGTTTCGGCGAGGCCCAGCATTTCGGCTTCGAGCGCGGAATGATCTTCCGGGGTGAAGTCGCGGGGTTCCTTGGCAGCCACTTCAGCGAGCTTGATGATCGCGTCGATGACCGGCTGGAAGCCCTTGTGGCCGAACATGACGGCGCCGAGCATGACGTCTTCGTTCAGTTCCTTGGCTTCGGATTCGACCATCAGGACGGCGTCCTGCGTGCCGGCGACGACGAGGTCGAGAACGGACTCGTCCATCTCGTCGAGATGCGGGTTCAGGACGTATTCGCCGTTGATGTAGCCGACGCGCGCACCGCCGACCGGGCCCATGAAGGGAACGCCTGATATCGTGAGCGCTGCGGAAGCGGCAACCATCGACAGGACGTCGGGATCGTTTTCGAGGTCATGCTGGACGACCGTCACGACGACCTGCGTGTCGTTCTTGTAGCCTTCCGGGAAGAGCGGGCGGATCGGACGGTCGATCAGGCGGGAAACCAGCGTTTCCTTTTCCGACGGACGGCCTTCGCGCTTGAAGTAGCCACCCGGGATCTTGCCGGCGGCGTAGGTCTTTTCCTGGTAGTTGACGGTCAGCGGGAAGAAATCCTGGCCCGGCTTCGGCGCCTTGGCGGAAACGACGGTGGCGAGAACGACGGTTTCGCCGTAGGTCGCGAGAACCGCGCCATCAGCCTGACGGGCGATCTTGCCGGTTTCCAGCTTGAGCGGACGGCCCGCCCATTCGATTTCAACCGTATGGGTATCGAACATGTCTTGTCCTTCTTGGCAGATACGCGCACCGCCGCCCGAAAAGGCGCAGGTGGTCTATCCGCTTTCATGACGCATCATGGGCAAGACAACGGGAGGCTTCCGGGTGGTGGCTCGCGAACTCTGCGGGCGAAGGCTCTTTGAGCCCGGCCGACGACAGGCGCGCGCCTGAAGCATCCTGCAATCCTGCCCCATGACAGGTCATCGGTTGGTTCCGCAGGACCGGCCCATCCGGCCTGCTGGAGAATTCCGTTTCACGAGGCGGTCGCAACCGGCACAGGGGGAACGGTCTGGCGAAGCGTCTGCTCCGCAAAAGAAAGCGGCGGGCGCTCACGAAGAACGCCCGCCGAAATTGCTTAGCGGCGAATACCGAGGGCAGCAATCAGCTTGCTGTAACGGGCATCGTCCTTCTTCTTGAGGTAGTCAAGAAGCGAGCGGCGGCTGGAAACCATGGTCAGAAGGCCACGACGGGAGTGGTTGTCCTTCTTATGGCCCTTGAAGTGTTCCGTCAGGTTGTTGATACGCTCGGTCAGGATCGCAACCTGGACTTCCGGAGAACCGGTATCGCCTTCAACGGTAGCGTATTCCTTGATCAGCGCAGCCTTGCGCTCAGCAGTGATCGACATCGTATGTCCTTTCATGAATGGGAACAAAGGTCGCCAAAAGCCGGGATGTCGTCCAGCGATGGCCGTGAAGGCAAGCGGGGAAGGCCCCGCATTGCTGGCGGTGCCTATAAACCATTCCCTCATGAAAGGAAAGAGCCGTCATCAACGCCTCTCAGCGCTGCTCGGCCGGTTGACTGGGTGCAGCCTCGCGTGCGTCGCCGGGCTGCTTGCACACGATATAGGCGCCGAACACCCAGCCAAGCCGTTCGCCTTGCCGCGCGACGAAAAGCCAGTGCTTTGCACCGATCTTCATCTCGTCGACGATCTCGACCTGCGTACCGTTGACAAGCGTCGTCAGGATCGCACCGTTCGGCGCCGAGCGCACATTGAGCGGCGTGCCGGTCGGGTCGTCGACCGAGCACTGACCATAGGCGGCGAAGGCCGGGGAAGCCGAAAGGGCAAGGAACGCCGCGACGGCGCCCCCGTGCAGGAATGACGTCATGAAAAACACCTGTGGTCGATGTGTCTGAAAAGGACAGGGTTCCTCATTGCGCTGCACCCTGCTGCTGGTGAACGTCCTCGTCCCGCAGCCGCGCAAGCGGGATCCTCACCCGCCATTCGATACCGTCGTCATGCACGGCGAAATCGAGCTTCGCATCGAGCGCCATGCCAAGCATGCGCTCCAGCACGACGCTGCCGAAACCCTTGCGGCTTGCGGCAATGGCGTTCTTGTCGATCGCCGCCTGGCTCTCGCGCCAAACAAGGTTCAGGTCCTCGCCGCTCGCTACCCAGCTCAACGACACGATCCCCGTTTCGTTGGCGAGCGCACCGTATTTCGTGGCATTGGTCGACAGTTCGTGCAGGGCCATGCCCAGCGTCTGCGAGGCCTGAGGATCGAGGAGCACGGCGGGGCCGGTGATGCGCACACGCTCCGCATCCGCAGGCGTGAAAGGCTTCAGCTGATTTTTCGCCAGTTCCATCAGGTTCACACCCTGTGTGGCATTGGCGATCATCAGGTCTGTCGAGCGGGCAAGACCGGCCACGCGCTTGCGGAACGTTTCGGCGAAATCGCTGGCATTTTCCGCGCTCGCCGCCGACTGGTTGAGCATCGCCTGGATGACGGTGAGCTGGTTCTTGGAGCGGTGCGCCACCTCCCGCATCAGGAAGCGCACCTCGTTTTCCGACTTCACCCGTGCATCCGCAGCCTCGGCAAGCGCGCGGGAGACGGTCTCCAGCTCGGAAATGGCATAGGGGCGCGGAGCGACCCGCTCTCCCTGGCCGAGCCGGCGCGCGTCATGTGCGAGCAGCCGCACGTCGCGCGACAGCACGCGGGCGATGCCGACGGCGCTGATGGCGGCGAGTGCGGCAAAGACAGCCCCGCCGATCGTCAGCCAGAGGAAGGAAGAGACGGCGGGCGCCTGCACATCCGACGATTTCGCCCAGGCGATCATCCGCCAGCCGGCAAGCGAGGAGAATTCAGTGACGACCTGATAGTCCACACCGTCCCCCTTCATGGTGCTGACGCCGAGGCGCAGCGACGGCACGACACGCAGGAAGAAGGGTTGGCCGGTTTTCTGTTTCTCATCGGTCGATGCGATGACTGTGCCGGCGGAATCCAGCACCGCCGCATTCCAGCCGGGCGAAAGCACATCCGGATTGACAGCGCGCCGCAGCGCATCGGCATTCTTTGTCAGCGTCAGCAGGACCGGCTCACCATTGGCAAGCCGCACCGGCATATAGACGTTGAACACCCATTGCTGCGCGGTGCGGCCGAAGAACAGGTCGGAAACCATACGCTCGCCCCGCGACAGAGCCAGGCGCGCCGAAACCGGCTCCGAGGCGACATTGAGCGGCATGCCGTAGGGAACGCGCGTGTTGAGGCGCTGCTTCATCGCCTGATCGATGACCAGGAAATAGATGTCCGTACCCTGCAGCGTCTTGCTTGCCTGGGCATGCAGGGTGGCATAATCGCCCTTCGGCAGGCTTTCCGACGTGGACAGGAAATTGAGCGTCGAGAACATGCCCGTGATTTCACGCTCGACGGCGCGATTGACGGCGCTTGTCGAAGTGCGCAGCAGCGATTCGAAGATGCGCTCCTGCGCCTCGGTGGTGCGCTTCAGCACGACGATGGAGAACAGGAAGGCGGGAATGACGACGACGAGGATGAGGCAGACGAGATAGAATGCGACGGGATGGTGCATACGCCGGCGGCTTTCGACAGGGCCAGCGCCCTCCACCGTATCCTCGGCGGATACCGTTCTGTCAGTCGGCGCAATCGTCAACGGCCAGCCCTTTCACCCCTCGCCCGGAGGCAGCCAGGACGGCAACGCACCGCCCGGCCCGCCCTCGAACGAACCTCGCCGGCCCATAAAGCCCATAGCTTGTGGTGAAATCAAGTCGGCGGCGATTGGTTCCGCCGACCTTGTTCAGCCGCCGAAGACGCGCTTCGGCCGGAACTCGCCGCCACCGATCTCGCCGATCGCGACCAGCTTGCCACGGGCCGTGGCATAGGCTTCATCAGCAGAAACCGGGGCATCCCGCCCACGCAGGATGATCGGATTGCCCATACGCAGGCGGTGCGCCTGGTCGTCGTTGATGACGATCTGCGGCAGGCTGGAAAGCGCTTCGCCCGTGTCGATCAGGAAAGCATCGAGGGCCGCCAGCCGTTCGGCCTCGTCAGCGATCTCCTCGAGTGCCGTCAGGTCGGCGAGCGGCACCATGCTGTCCTCGCCGAAAGGCGCGACGAAGGTGCGGCGCAAGGCCGAGATATGGCCGAAGCAGTCGAGCTGGCGGCCAAAATCACGGGCGAGCGCACGCACATAGGTGCCCTTGCCGCATTCCACCTCGAATTCGGCCGTGTTCTCATCCGGGCAGCCGATCAGCGTCAGGCGGTGGATCTCCACCTCGCGCGAGGGGATTTCGACAATCTCGCCTTCGCGGGCAAGATCGTAGGCGCGTTCGCCCGCGATCTTGATCGCGGAGAACTGCGGCGGGATCTGCTGGATGACGCCGGTATACTCGCCGAGGATCGCCCGGATCGCCTCGGCGGCAGGCCGCTTTTCGGAACTCTGCGTTACCTCACCCTCAAGGTCATCCGTCGTGCGTTCTTCGCCCCAGGTCACCGTGAATTCGTAGATCTTGCGGCCGTCCATCACATAGGGCACGGTCTTGGTCGCATCGCCGAGCGCGATCGGCAGCATGCCGGAGGCCAGCGGATCGAGCGTACCGGCATGGCCAGCCTTCTGCGCCTTGAGCAGCCATTTGATCTTGGCGACGGCTTCGGTGGAGCCGAAATCAAACGGCTTATCGAGGATGAGCCAGCCGGAAACCGGCCGGCCCTTGGGTTTGCGGGGTCTGGACATGTTCTACCTGGATTACTTGTCGTCGTCGCCGTCTTCGGCCGAAAGATCGCGAGCGACTTCCGGCGAACGCAGGAGATCGTCGATCTTCTTGTAGTTGTCGAAGCTCGTATCGTCACGGAAACGAACGTCCGGCATGTACTTCATCTGGCGAAGCTGCGGGCCGAGGCGGCCGCGAATGAACTTCGAATTGCGGTTCAGCGCGTCGATCACCGCCTCATGGTCCTTCACGCCGAGCGGCGTGACATAGGCCGTCGCGTGCTTGAGATCGGGCGACATGCGCACTTCCGAAATCGAGATCACGGTCTTTTCGAGAAGCGGGTCGCGCACTTCGCCGCGCTGGAGGACCTGGGTGATCGCCGCGCGCACCTGCTCGCCTACGCGCAGCATGCGTTGCGACGGCGCCGAGGATGTTGCTCTGGTCATGGTCGTCACCTTCAAAAAAATGCGAGCGCCGAAACGGTCCGGCGCTCGCACGATGGTCTATTCGCCGGACGCTTACAGCGTGCGGGTGATGTGCTCCACGCGGAAGCACTCGATCGTGTCGCCGGCGCGGATGTCTTCGTAGTTCTCGAAGGCCATGCCGCACTCCTGGCCCATCGGCACTTCGGCGACTTCGTCCTTGAAGCGCTTGAGCGTCTTGAGCTTGCCTTCGTGGATGACGACGTTGTCGCGCACCAGACGGACACCGGCGCCACGCTCGACCTTGCCTTCGATGACGCGGCAACCCGCGACCTTGCCGACCTTCGTGATGTTGAACACCTCGAGGATTTCGGCATTGCCGAGGAAGGTTTCGCGACGTTCCGGCGAAAGCAGGCCCGACATCGCTGCCTTCACGTCATCCACCAGATCGTAGATGATGTTGTAGTAGCGGATTTCGAGACCGGCCCGCTCGGCAGCCGTACGAGCCTGTGCATTGGCACGGACGTTGAAGCCGATGATGGCGGCGTTCGAAGCTTCGGCAAGCGAGATATCGGATTCCGTGATACCACCGGCACCGGAATGAACGATACGGGCGCGGACTTCGTCCGTGCCGAGCTTTTCCAGCGCGCCGGCAATGGCTTCGATCGAGCCCTGCACGTCACCCTTGATGAGCAGCGGGAACTCCTTGAGGCCGGTATTCTGCAGCTGGCTCATCATCTGCTCGAGCGAGCCACGCGAACCGGCCTGGCGTGCCACCTGCTTTTCGCGGGCGAGGCGCTGGCGGTATTCCGAGATCTCGCGGGCGCGGGCTTCGTTCTCGACCACGGCGAACTTGTCGCCGGCAGCCGGGGTACCCGAAAGGCCGAGCACTTCGACCGGCATGGACGGGCCGGCTTCCTTGACGTGTTCGCCCTTGTCGTTGACGAGGGCGCGTACGCGGCCCCACTGGTCGCCGGCAACGACGATCTGGCCCGGGCGCAGCGTGCCGGTCTGCACGAGAACGGTGGCAACGGCGCCGCGACCACGATCGAGCTGGGCTTCGACGACGACGCCCTCTGCCGTGCGGTTCGGGTTCGCCTTGAGGTCGAGGATTTCGGCCTGCAGCAGGACGGCCTCGAGCAGCTTGTCCAGGTTCAGCCGGTTCTTGGCCGAAACTTCCACATCGAGCGTTTCACCGCCCATGGATTCGACAAAGACCTCGTGCTGGAGGAGCTGGTTGCGCACCTTCTGCGGATCGGCTTCGTGCTTGTCGATCTTGTTGATCGCCACGATGATCGGAACACCCGCCGCCTTGGCGTGATTGATGGACTCGATCGTCTGCGGCATCACGCTGTCGTCGGCCGCGACCACGAGGATCGCAATGTCCGTCGCCTGCGCACCACGGGCACGCATGGCGGTGAACGCCGCGTGACCGGGGGTGTCGATGAAGGTGATCTTATGGCCGTTGTGCTCGACCTGGTAGGCGCCGATATGCTGCGTGATGCCGCCGGCTTCGCCAGCAACCACGTTTGCATGCCGGATGGCGTCGAGCAGCGAGGTCTTGCCGTGGTCGACGTGGCCCATGATGGTCACGATCGGCGGGCGCGATTCCAGATCGCCAGCATCGTCGGAAACGTTGAAGATGCCTTCTTCGACGTCGGATTCCGAAACGCGCTTGACGGTGTGGCCGAATTCGCCGGCGATGATTTCAGCAAGGTCGGCGTCGATCAGATCGCCGGGCTTCATCATCTGCCCTTCCTTCATCAGGTACTTGATGACGTCGACGGCACGTTCGGACATGCGCTGCGACAGTTCCTGAATGGTGATCGTCTCCGGCAGGATGACTTCGCGCATGACCTTTTCGCGCGTCTCCTGCATCATGGAGCGCTTGAACTTCTCCTGGCGGCGGCGCATGGCCGAGAGCGAGCGACCGCGCTGTGCGCCATCCTCGTCGCTCGATGCCGTCGTCAGCGTCAACTTGCCCTGGCGACGGCCGTCATCGGCCTTCGGGCGGGCCGGAGCCTTGGCCGGTTCCGGGCGCTTGACGGCGCCGCGGTTGACAGGCGCGCCACCGCGCGGGCGCTTGTCGCCTTCATCTTCGGCTTCATGGCGGCCACGACCGGCAACCGGCGTGGAAGCCGGAGCGGGCGTGCGGCCGGGCTGTGGGCGGGCTTCGGCAGCCGCCGGAGCGGGCCTTGCGACCGGCTGCGCGACGACCTCTTCCACGACGGGTGCGGGTGCGGCGGCCTCAGCGGCACGGCGCTCGGCTTCTTCCTTCTCGCGGACGAGGCGTGCTTCTTCCTCCGCAACGCGGCGGGCTTCGTCCTCAACCTTGCGACGGGCTTCGTCCTCGGCGCGCTGGCGGGCTTCGGCGGCGTCGCGGATCTGCGCTTCTGCAAGCGCGCGGCGACGGGCCTCGACTTCGTCAGGCGAAAGCTGGTTCAGCACAACGCCGCGCGGACGGTTCTGTTCGACCGGGCGGGAGGGCTGCTGGTGTACGGGGCGCGAAGGCTGCGGCGCGGGACGCGTCTGCTGCGGCTCCGGCTGGCGCTGCACGGGCGCGACGGGCGTCGATGCCTGGCGCTCTTCACCCGGGCGGCTGAAGTGGCGCTTCGTGCGGGTCTCGACCACGACGGCCTTGGTGCGGCCACGACCCATGTCCTGGCGCACGGTTCCCTGCTGAACCCCCGAGGGCTTCAGGCTAAGGGTCTTCTTGCCAGCCACATTGATCGTCTTGTCGTCTTCGTTGTCGGTCATTCCGTTCCGTTCCTAAGATCAGAGCCGGATGCGTATCACCTGGCCCTGTCGTTCAAATGTGTTCATCCAATGCGATTTCGGCCGGCCGAATGCCGGTAACCGCGTCATTGGTTTGTCTGGCGAGCGCCACCCTGTGCCATCATTTGGCTGTCGCCCCGGTATTTCTCGAGCATGATTGCGCGCTTCACTACACCCTCACCCGCCTGCCCTGCAAGCGCTGCGGCATGGATAAAAGCATTACTTCCCAAAAGGCCCTCCAATTCGCTCTCCGAAAAGAGCTTGAAGGAGGGTATTTCCGTTTCGTCGTCCGTCAGAAAGCTTGCAGCCTTCCGCGCCTGGTCTATTTTCCGCACACCATCGGCCGCCGCGTCCGTCGCATGGAAGACGGCAAGAGCAGCCAATGCGCGCACCGCCTGGTCGACCTTCGAGGAGCCGGTGATGAACTGGCCCGCCTTGCGCGCCATGTTCATCATGCCGCCGAGCTGGGCGGCGATAAGCCGGTCCACCTCGGCGCCGAGTTCCGGGCCGGCCTTGGCTTCCGTCTTCAGCGCACGCCCGAAAAGCTTCCTGGCAACCGCCTTGTCGACAATCGCCCGTTCCGCCTTCACCCAGCATCCGCGTCCGGGAAGTTGACGCTTCAGGTCCGGCACGACGCTGCCGTCGGGACCTGCGACGAAGCGGATCAGATCGTCCGCCTCGCCCTTTTCGCGCGTCACGATACACATGCGGTCGTTCACGCCATCCTCGTCCTTCTTGCCCATATAGGTTTCCGTTTCCGTCAACGCAAACCGCTGTGCAAGTCAGCGGGCGACATGTCCAACTCTGGAGGACGCCGATCAGGCGTCCTGTTCGCCGCCCTCGACGACCGGCTCTTCCTTGGCGAGATCCTCTTCCGTGATCCAGCCGGCCGCGAGGCGCGCCTGGACGATCATGGCTTCGGCTTCGGCGCGCGAGAGTTCGAACTTCGAGAACAGACCCTCGAACTTCTTCGTCTCGCCATCCTTGCGTTCCGACCAGCCGACGAGGTCGTCGGCAGCGCAGCCGGCGAAATCTTCCATGGTCTTGATACCGTCCTCGCCGAGCGCGACGAGCATCTGGCCCGTCATGCCGTCGATCTGGCGCAGGTCGTCGGAAACGCCGAGTTCCTTGCGCTTGGCGTCCATCTCGGCCTCGATGCGATCGAGATATTCGCGAGCGCGGGTCTGGATTTCCTGGGCCGTGTCCTCATCGAAACCGTCGATCGAAGCGATTTCGTCGAGATCGACATAGGCCAGTTCCTCGACGGCGGCAAAGCCTTCGGAAGCCAGAACCTGGCCGACCATCTCGTCGACGTCGAGCGAATCCATGAACAGGTTGGTGCGTTCGTTGAATTCCTTCTGGCGGCGCTCGGATTCCTCGGCTTCCGTCAGGATGTCGATGTCCCAGCCGGTCAGCTGCGAGGCGAGGCGGACGTTCTGACCGCGACGGCCGATGGCGAGCGAGAGCTGCTCATCCGGCACGACCACTTCGATACGCTCGGCATCCTCGTCGAGAACCACCTTGGCGACTTCCGCCGGCTGCAGGGCGTTGACAATGAAGGAGGCCGGATCCTGCGACCACGGAATGATGTCGATCTTCTCGCCCTGCAGTTCGCCGACGACGGCCTGAACGCGCGAGCCGCGCATACCGACGCAGGCGCCGACCGGGTCGATCGACGAATCGTTCGAGATGACGGCGATCTTGGCGCGCGAGCCCGGGTCACGGGCGACGGACTTGATCTGGATGACACCGTCGTAGATCTCGGGCACTTCCATGGTGAAGAGCTTCACCATGAACTGCGGATGGGTGCGCGACAGGAAAATCTGCGGGCCGCGCTGCTCGCGGCGCACGTCGTAGACGAAGGCGCGGACGCGGTCGCCGTAGCGCATGTTCTCGCGCGGGATCATCTCATCGCGGCGGATGATGCCTTCGCCGCGGCCGAGGTCGACGATGACGTTGCCGTATTCGACACGCTTGACCGTGCCGTTGACGATCTCGCCGATGCGGTCCTTGTATTCGTCGTACTGGCGGTCACGCTCGGCTTCGCGCACCTTCTGCACGATGACCTGCTTGGCCGACTGGGCGGCGATGCGGCCGAAATCCATCGGCGGCAGCGGATCGGCGATGAAATCGCCGAGCTTGGCGTCCGGGTTGCGGTCGCGCGCCAGTTCCAGCGGGATCTGGGTCGAATAGTCCTCGGCGTGCTCGACGACTTCCAGCAGGCGCTGGAGGCGGATTTCGCCGGTCTTGGAATTGATGTCGGCGCGAATGTTCGATTCCGTGCCGTAACGCGAGCGGGCCGCCTTCTGGATGGCGTCGGCCATCGCGGCAAGCACGATCTCGCGGTCGATGACCTTTTCACGGGCCACGGCATCCGCGATCTGCAGAAGCTCAAGCCGGTTCGCACTGACTGCCATTGTCTCAGGTCTCCATGGTCAGGCCGGGGCCTTGGCCTCCGGCATCGTGGAGCGGCGCACCGCTCCGGTTCCGTCCTCTCCATCCCGCCCGCAAGGAGGGCAAACACCCCCGGGACGGAACGTACTCACAAACTCAATCGTCGCCGTCTTCGTCGTTCTGGTTCGCAGCCTGCGCGGCCTTGGCCTTCTTGTCGGCTGCCAGCGCATCACGAATCAGGTCGTCGGTCAGGATCAGCCGGCCCTCGGCAAGCGCCGTGAAGGGAATGACGACCGTCGGTTCGTCGCCGGCGGCGGGCTGGTCCCGCTCCAGGGTGAAGCCGTTCTCGTCAGCCGCGACGATCTTGCCGCGAAAGCGCTTGCGGCTGTCGACGAGGATCGACGTCTCGCATTTCAGCAGATGGCCGAGCCAACGCGAAAAATCCGACTTGCGGACCATCGGCCGGTCGATGCCGGGCGACGAGACCTCCAGATGATACGCCTTGTCGATCGGATCCTCAACGTCGAGCACGGGCGAGACGGCCATCGAGACCCTCTCGCAATCCTCTACCGTCATCGTGCCGTCCGGCCGCTCGCACATGATCTGCAGCGTCGCGCCGTTCTGCGCCGAGAGGCGTACGCGCACCAGCTGGTAACCGATCTGCTCGATGGTCGGCTCGATGATGTCGGCGACGCGCCGGTCGAGACCGGTCTCGACGATCAGCCGCGGCTCGATGACCGCATTTCCTGTTTCACTCGTGTCGGACATGACATGCCCTCCCGGGATAGTCGTTATCATGCACTCGATCGGGGCAATAAAAAAGAGCGGGTCCTCGCGGGCCCACTCTTCATCTGACGATCAAGAATTTGCGGCTGATATAGACCGTGTTTGTCACAATTGCAAGGTCGGCCGGCCTGCTTGCCTGTGGGCGGCCTGATCGCACAGCTTTTGCCGCCACCGGCTTGCCCCTTTTGTCCTATGGACTAGATTGTCGACAACGCTGCATCGAGAATGAGTGCCTGCCCGTGCCAGACCGGAGATCCTCCCTCGCCCCTTTCAGGAACGAAACCTTTCGGGTGATCTGGGCGGCGAGCCTGATCTCCAATTTCGGCGGGCTCATCCAATCCGTGGGCGCAGCCTGGATGATGGCCTCGATCACCTCCTCGGCCAACATGGTGGCGCTGGTACAGGCCTCGACCTCGCTGCCGATCATGCTGTTCTCCGTCGCCGCCGGGGCGCTTGCCGACAATTTCGACCGGCGCAAGCTGATGCTGACGGCCCAGTGTTTCATGCTCGCCGTCGCGATCGGCCTGACGCTCTGTACGTGGTACGGCGTTATCACACCCTGGCTGCTCTTGACTTTCACTTTCCTGCTCGGCTGTGGCACGGCGCTCAACAATCCGGCCTGGCAGGCCTCCGTCGGCGACATGGTGCCGCGCGAGGACCTTCCCGCCGCCGTCTCGCTCAACAGCATGGGCTTCAACCTCACCCGCAGCGTCGGCCCGGCCATCGGCGGCGCGATTGTCGCTGCAGCGGGAGCGGCGGCAGCCTTCGCCGCCAATGCGCTCAGCTATTTCGCCCTTCTCTATGCCCTCTTCCGCTGGAAGCCGAACATCTCGCCGAGCGGCCTGCCGCGTGAGGATTTCGGTCGCGCCATCTCGGCGGGCCTGCGCTACGTCTCCATGTCGCCGAACCTCGGCAAGGTGCTGCTGCGCGGCTTCGCTTTTGGCCTTGCGACGAGTTCCATCCTCTCGCTCCTGCCCTTGATCGCCCGCGACCTCGTTTCGGGCGGACCGCTGACCTACGGCATCCTGCTCGGCTGTTTCGGGCTGGGCGCGATCGGCGGCGCCCTGATGAACGCGCGAGTGCGCGAGCGCCTGACGACGGAGACCATCGCCCGCCTTGCCTTTACCGGCTTTGCCGTCAGCGCCAGCGTTTCGGCAGTCAGTTCCTCCGCGCTTTTGACCGGGGCCGTGCTGCTGATCGCCGGCGCCTCCTGGGTCATGGCGCTCTCGCTCTTCAACACGACGGTGCAACTTTCGACGCCGCGTTGGGTCGTCGCCCGGGCACTCTCGCTCTATCAGACGACCACCTTCGGCGGCATAGCCGCCGGGAGCTGGATCTGGGGCACAACGGCCGACACCCACGGCGCCGAAGCCGCACTCCTCGCCTCGGCTGTGGTAATGATCGCCGGCGCGGCGCTCGGCCTTCGCTTCAAGCTCCCCGAATTGCAGAGTCTCAATGTCGACCCGCTCAACCGCTTCAGCGAGCCGGACCTGCCACTCGACCTGAAACCGCGCAGCGGCCCGATTGTCGTCCTGATCGACTACGAGATCGCGGAAGATGACATACCGGAATTCCTGGAGGCGATGACCGAGCGGCGGCGCATCCGCATCCGCGACGGCGCCGGCCAGTGGGCGCTGATGCGCGATCTCGAGAACCCGACGATCTGGACGGAGACCTACCATGTGCCGACCTGGGTGGAATATGTGCGCCACAACCAGCGCCGCACCCATGCCGATGCCGCCAACGGCGAGAAGCTGCGCCTGCTGCACAGCGGCGCTGAACCGCCCCGGGTCCACCGCATGATCGAGCGGCAGACGATCGTGCCGCATGAGTATGAGCGCTTCAAACGGCAGGCGGATATCCATTGACGCCAAGCACCATCCCGTTCGAACGGAACGGGATCAGCCTCGGCCCTCCTCACGGATTTACCGCAGTTTCGCCTTGAGCGAGGCATCCGGATAGCAGGTGGCTGTCAGGCCGCTCTTGGCCTGCCAGTCGCCGAGCGAGCGGCGGGTCTTGTAGCCCGGCAGGCCGTCGACCTTGCCGACATCGTAGCCCTTGGCGACAAGCGCCTTCTGCATGGCGAGCACATCCGAGCGCAACATCTTGCCGACATCGCCCCACGCCCCCTTGAACGACCCGCTGCCATAGGCGATGCGGTCACCAAGATTGCCGATGAAAAGGGCGTAGAGGTCGGAGTTGTTGTATTCCTTGAGCACGTAGAAATTCGGCGTGACGATGAATTCCGGACCGTGCGTTCCGGCCGGAACCAGCATCATGCCGGACGCCTTGGCCTCACCGGAAGGAAAACCCTTGCCGGAAATGCGGGTAATGCCGCTCGATGCCCAGGCGGAGATGGGCTTTGCCAGATCCGGTCCCTCCTGCGCGCAGGAAACGCCCGCCGGGATCGAGACCTCGTAGCCCCAGCCGCGCCCCGCCTGCCAGCCCTTCTTGGCGAGGTAGTTGGCGATCGATGCAAGGCTGTCGGGCACCGAACCCCAGATGTCGCGCACGCCGTCACCGTCGAAATCGACGGCATATTGCAGGAAGCTGGTCGGCATGAACTGTGGCTGGCCGAGCGCGCCGGCCCAGGAGCCCTTGAGCTGATCGACGGTCCGGTCGCCGCCATCGACGATATGCAGCGCCGCGATCAGCTCCTTGCGGAACATGTCCTTGCGCGTCGACATGAAGGCCTTTGTGGCGAGCACCTCCACGGCAGAATAAGGGATCTTCGC
>VFQN01001450.1_pt1 | contig 39725 bp, 65 predicted proteins | sample 3512371 | NCBI WGS metagenome assembly VFQN01 (sample SAMN10412370, study PRJNA504923) | tailings metagenome | isolation source: Replicate 2 from Balatoc abandoned mine | place: Philippines: Itogon, Benguet | collected 2017-08-28
ACGCGGTGCGGGCGGCCGCGGATCACGCTGGACACCATGTACTCGCCGCCGCCCTGCGGGGACAGGCACGGAGGGCACGGAAACAGCGCAAAAAGCTCCCCTGAATGCCAATCAGAACGGGAAACAGCGCGACCTATGCAACTTGAGCATAGTAATTCTATTCGTTGTTCCGTGTGCGGGGCTTGAGTTTACGTGGAAGGGAACAGCGAGATACCTGCACGCGCCAGGCACGGCGTGCCAACAAGTTAGAGCTCTGGGATCGGGATCCGCGGCTCCGCCCCCACCTCATTGTCGCTGCTGGGGTGGTAGTAGATGGCCACGCCGTTGGTCTGCCTGCGGGTACGGCGGTACGGCAGCACGGTGGTAGGACGCGTAGGCCAGGCACGTGTACCGGTGGCAATACCGTAGAACTGCAATACTCTGGCATGCAATCAACGGTTACGTACTCAAGCATAGCATAGCTCGATGCACTCATGATGGCAGCAGCGCGTAGGCAAATATCAGCAGGTTTGAGACAAGACGTTACAAGGCGTTCAACTTGGATACTCGGCTTGCTATGCTACTAAGCTGCGGTGTACGCAACTGCTACCCGGCACCCACAAGGGCACGGCTGCTGACCTTGTGCAGCGCAGACGTGTGGTCTAGCAGACAGCACCAGCCGCACAGCTCCAACCGCCCACCTGTACGGCACCCAGCGCTCCTCGTCAGGTACAGGTTCGTCCTCCTCCTCCCCCTGCCCCTCCGCCTCCCCCTCCCACTCGCTGTCAGAGCCACTGCTCCCACCGTCACCCCCGCCGTCGCCGTCGCCTCCCGGCACAGACAGCAGTGCCCCCGTGCCGTCGCGAACCCCACTCCCCTCTGGAAACTCTCCGTTGCGTTGCTGCCCAACCCCATAGCTGCCTCCCTGGTTTGCTGCATGCTGGAGGTTGGCGTTACTTGCACGGTAGTCGGGGTTGCTGATGGTGCTGCGGCACGACCGCCAACCGCTCCCAACCGACCCTTGGCCTGATGGATAGTCTGCACCTGAGTCAGAGTGCCACCCCTCGTTCGCCTCATCGAAAACCACACTGTCATATTCGGTATCCTCGTCCCCGCTCACGCTGCTGCCGCTGCTGCTGCTGCTGCCACTCCCCCTGTAGCTGCTGCCGCCTTCCCTGCCGTCCCTTCCACCCGTCCTGCCATGGCCGCTGCCGCCAGCCGCGAGCACGGCGGCGTGTTGGGCAGGGCTGATCCCCTGCTGCTGCTGTGGGGCAACGATCACCCGTGCACCTGTGCCGCCGGGCGAGGCAGGCGCTGTGCCGCCGGGCGAGGCAGGCGCCGCAGCTCCACGAGCCAAGCCGAGCCCAGGTGCCGCTGCTGCTGCTGTTGGTGTACCTCCTGGCATTGCCGCCGGTAGTGCCGGTGTGGGCCCAGCCATGGTCGTGTGCTTGTGAACGGGCGTGGGCATGACTGCTGCCGGCGGGGGCATGGGCAGCGGTGCTGCGCCCCAGGCGAGGGGACCCTCTAGTGCCTGCCGTGGCCCCGTGGCGGCGGTGTCCACCTCCGACACGGCCCTGGAGGTCGGTAGGGAGGAGGGCGGCAGGGAGGAGGGCGGTAGGGAGGAGGGCGGCAGGGAGGGCGGCGCGAGGGAGGAGGCGGCGAAGGACACCCAGTCGCCCGCCAGGCCGCAGCCAGCCCCGGCCGTCGACGCCGCAGCTGCTGCGCGGCGCTGCGCCCTGCGAGGGAAAGGGAGTGCAGCACGGACGGGTGACAGTGTCATCAACAGCAAACGTGTCTAGCAGGCAGCTTGGGGGTCACTACGCCCCTACACGCAATCGGGCAAGGGGCACGGAGGCCTTGATGCCTGTGTGGCCTCTACTAAATGCATGGCCACAGCAGTGCACAGCGCCTGTGCTGCCAAGGCGAGCCTCTGTCGGCCGCTCGACTGACCGCCTACACCCCACCACGACCCTGCTGCATGCCCTGCCTGTTGCCAGGCTAACCCCCGCTCACTTTGCGTCCCGCATGCGCTGCAGCACGCCCGCCACCGCCGCGTGCCACGCCTCCGCGCGCTCACGGCTCTCGAAGCCCAGCTGCAGGGACGTGTAGCCGGCGGCGGCCCAGGCGGACGGCCAGTCGATGGTAACCTCGAACTGAGGGAGGGAGGGGGGAGGGGGAGGAAGACGGGAGGGGGAGGAAGCGGGGTAGGTGGGGTAGCGATGAACAGGGGCCATGCACGTGCGTGGAGGTGGCATGGGCCCAGGGGCTGACATGGGGAGCCTTGAACGTTGCGACCGGCAACGGACGTCTTCCTCGCAACGGTGTAAAGAGCGCGCCGGCATGCAAGGTGTGGTATGCACGTGCATCCCGCTGTGGTCCCAGCTTACCCGTACGGCAGGGGCACATGGTCACGCTCCCCCCACCAAGCAGCTCATGCCCGTGCAAGCAGAGGTAGCCGCCACCCCACCCAGTGTGCATGAGCACCCACCAGCTGCACGCTGGACGCCACGCCCTGCAGCGCCGCCCTGATGGCCCACGTGCCACGCGGCCGCACGCCGCGGCTGCGGGGCGGCGCCGTCAGCAGCTCCTCGGCGGTGCGCGGCCGCAGCACGCATTGGCGGTGCAGGTGCCACGACTTGTAGGACGACGAGGAAGACGATGCCGAGGGTGAACAGAACGTTGCAGACGTGGGCAAGCCAGGGGTTGAGGAGCGCAGGTTCGGGGCGTCGGTTGGCGGGCTGGAGGCGTCTGCTGAGGTGGTGTGCGGCGAGGCGCGAGGGTTGTCCGCGGATTTGGGCTGCGGGCCGTCGGGGTCGTGGAAGGTGAGGATTTTGTTGTCGTAAAGCGCAACTCGCCGCTTTACGACGAGGTCGCTGCCGAGCTTTGTGCCTTTGTAGCATACTTCCTCGAGGATGGGAACGCCTTGCGGTTGACCGTGCTTGTGGTGGTGGTGGTGGTGGCGGTGGTGTTGATGGTGGTTAATGTGTTGCGACGAGTTGACTTGGTCAAATGAAGTGCTGATAGTGTTCAGAGGGCCGGAGTTGGGCTCGGTAGCGGCCCAGGAGTCCAGTCGCCTCGCGGGAGGATGCTGTAAAGGTGCCGACGTGATCGCAGACGGCTGCATAACCGCATCGCCTTGCTGAGAAGGCGGCAATGCAGCCATACGGACTGCTTAGCTGAGTAGCCCACGGTAGAGTGCGTCACCAGCGCATGGCCAGACGGCCTCACAGCTCCGCCGGGGCCGTTAAGGCATGCGTTCCTGTTGAATCGTTTGCAAGGTGCTGGGTGAAGACAGCTAAATCTACTTCTGTGAGCGGCAAAATGCGCAGAACGGTCGGATACAGCCGAAGCCCTGACCCATGGGTCGCAAAAAAGAGCGAGAGGTTCGTGCTGCCTGCAGGCATACGCGCCCATATCGCCTTTGTGAGCATTCAGCTCAGGTAGTTTTTGGCATCGAACCTTGTTCAAAGCACTGCAACGCGGATGTCCATCCGTTGTCGAGGTCCCATGTGGGCCATGAGGCTCTGGGCCTGGCGGTACCAGCCCGTTTGCGTGCCATTGCAGTACCTCAGGAATACAGCAGCCTTGCTGTATAATCATGTGGCCATATGGTGATTTGTAGTCTGGTCACAAGGAATGGAGCCCAACAACGGCGCTATGCACGCACAACGGAGGCAGATTTCGTATTGGCAGGAGCAGGGAGCTTCCTGAACGACCTGCTTCCCATGCCTTTCCCCACGTGCTCCGCGCGTCTAGGAGGCATCTTCCTCACAGCGGCTCCCGCGCTCCCCTGCACCTGTGAGTGCTGCCGTGCTTTCCGCTATCGGGTGTCCATGGCATGGCATCCGCGCCACTCCGCCCCTGCGGCTGGCCAAGCCTAGCCCTGTGCAAACCAGTCATTTCAGCTATGAACGTCAGCACTGCGCCAATTGAGTACGCGATGAGTTTGTCAGCTTTTCGGGGCGCAAGAGAAACGCGACAGGCGGGTCGCAGGCGTTGTAATATAGCAGGTATACATTACCTTATAATTGCATCTACGGTATGCGTGTTTTGACAGCGAAGAGGCGACGTCGTCATGCATTGCGGTCCGGGTGCCCAAATTTGAACTACTGCACAACGCTTGGCAACACAATACACACTGCAGCTCGCACCATTGATATACACTTACACATGTAAACTAGTAAACGTGTAGCTGTCGCCCGAACGTGCTCGGTTCTGCGTACCCTTTCGCCTTGCCCCACGACTGGGCTCGCTATCAAGCTTCAAAACAACACCTGTTACTGTGTGATCAGATAGCTTACTGCTGGCTTTGAAGGCCATGGGCTCTGAGGAGGGACACATGGATGTCGACCCACCGCTCGCGGCTGGAGCGGCACCACCAAACCAGCGGCTTATGATTCGCGAAATGGTGCTGGAGAACTTCAAATCATACGCGGGGGAACAGCGCGTGGGGCCCTTTCACAAGGTGCGCGGGGTTTCACGCAGAGCCCACCCAGCTATGGTCCTCATCCTGCGGCCTTGCCTGCCCCGCTTGCTGTTCCCACCGAGGGTAACACCACTCCCTCTGCCCACAGTCCTTCTCAGCTGTTGTGGGCCCTAACGGCAGCGGGAAATCCAACGTCATCGACGCAATGCTCTTCGTCTTTGGGAGACGAGCAAAGCAGGTGTGGCGCTGTTGACTAGAGAAGCCTCTCGCAGCAGCACCAGCGCCTGGAGCACCTGGCATGCAGCACCCTTAGCAAATGGTGGTAGATACTACCACCTCAGGGAATACAGCGAGAGCCAGTGAACAGGGGCACTGCCAGGGCCAGCTCCACAGCCGCTCCAGGCCTGTGGCCTGAGGCACGGGATGGCCTGAATGGGGGACACCCGGACCTGTCTGGCGCTGTTGGGGTCGGTCACAACACGCGCGAACCTTGCCTCACTCCCGCAGCTGCGCTTCAACAAAGTATCGGAGCTGATCCACAACTCCCAAAACCACCGCAACCTGGAGTCAGCGCGCGTGACGGTGTACTTCCAGGAGATCATCGACCAGGTGGGCAGGTGTCTTGGGGAAGGGGGCCAGGTCGTGCGTCAACACCAAGCAGCTGCCAGCAGCTTCCGGGGGCCTAAGAGGCCCAGCAGGAGGACTGCAGCAGTTTTAGAGCAGGGTAACACCAGGCCGACAGGGTTGGGATAGTGCCACTGGGGTGCTGATCGAGGTGCGACATCCCGCGGCCGCGTGGTGGCCCCTATCTCAACCACCTGCCCCGTGCGCGCAGGCGGGCGACGGCTACGCGCTGGTGCCTGGCAGCGAGTTCAGCGTGGCGCGCACCGCGCTGCGCTCCAACGAGTCGCACTACTACATCAACAAGCGCAAGGTGGGCACCAAGGAGGTGACCGACCTGCTCAAGACCAAGGGCATCGACCTGGACAACAACCGCTTCCTCATCCTCCAGGTGCGCAGCCGCGTCCTGGCCGGGGGTGGTTCCGCATACCGCGGGTGCGGGCGCCTGCTGGGGCTGGTTAGACCGCATTGCACGGGTATAACTCCAGTACTGAAACCGCGGTCTCCTAGTAATACGGGATGTTGCCTCTGCACGGCGAGCCCAAGCCCAAGCCTGTCCTGGGGTTCATGCTTCACCCTGCGTTCACCGACCTGTCCTACACTCTATACATCCTACACTCTATACATGAACCATGCAGGGCGAGGTGGAGCAAATCTCCATGATGAAGCCCAAGGCGGAGGACAAGAACGACACGGGGCTGCTGGAGTATCTGGAGGTGCGGCAGCGGCAGCACGGGGGCCTGCGGACGACTTGGGGCTGGGGCCAGGCTGGCGTGGGGCCCGGTCGTGCAACCTAGCGGCCGAACGGCAGCATGGCCACTAAACGGCGGACGGCAGCATGGGCTCAGCGTGCACTGAGTGAAACGTGCACCTGTTCTGACTTGTCGATACGGGGCTGCTGGAGTACCTGGAGGTGCGGCAGCAGCACGGGGCCCTGTGGACGACTTTGGGCTGGGGCCAGGCTGCGGATGCCGTGGGAGCCGGGGCCTGGGACCCGGGCGTACAGTTTGGCGGCCGAGCGGCAGCATGGACACGAAAGTGGTGGACGGCAACCCTGCTGCGCGTCCTGACCTGCCGACAAGGGGCTGCTGGAGTGCCTGGAGGTGCAGCGGCAGCAGGGTGGGGTGTGGTACACATCGTGGCGGCCAGGTCCTGGGGCCCGGCCGGGCGGTCTAGCAGCAGCTTGGAGACTGGACGACATAGCGGGCGTAGCATGCGATGGGGAAGGATGAGGATTGCTGCAAACCCGTGTTGACCTGTCACAACGGGGCCTCCTCATGATGCTTTGCACGGTGCAGGACATCATCGGCACGGACAAGTACGTGGCCCCCATCGAGGAGGCATCAAAGAAGTGAGTGCGTTGAGGGCCAGGGTCCATGCAGCCCGATGCCCAGCAACCGCATCCAGCTGCACGTACATGTCATGCTGTGAGTTGTGGAACGTATTAGCGCGCGTTGAAATTATTGCAGCCTCAGGGAAAGGAATACCAGTAATGTGGTCAAGGGTGGTGCAACACGGTTGGAGAGCGGCTGCTGTGGGTGCTCCTGCCGTGACCGTGCGCAGGGTTGAGGAGGCCAACGAGAAGCGGCACGGCATGCTGGCGCGGCTAAAGGTGTCTGAGAAGGAGAAGGAGGGGCTGCAGGGCAAGGCGGAGGAGGCGCAGCAGTTCCTGGACAAGCAGGCGGAGATGCTGCGCTGCCGCATCAACTCCACGCACGCCTTCACCATGAAAGTGCAGGTGCGGCAGCGGGGGCGGGGCGACGGGTGCGTGTGACCTCAAAGACAGCGCTTGGCTGATTCCGCGGACTCGACAACAAAGCTAGCCCACGTGCCCTGTATGGGTCATGCGTTTAAGCTTGGTATGTCCGCTGGTTCGTGTACTGCAGGCCAACATCGCCACGGCGGAGAGCAGCATGGCGGAGCTCAAGGAGAAGCTGGCGCACGAGCAGGGCAAGTGCAAGCAGCACGAGAAGGAGCTGGAGGGCGCGGAGAAGAAGTACGCGACGGCGGAGAAGGCGCACAACAAAGTGGCCAAGGTGGGTGGGTGGGTTTAGGAGAGGGACCTCACGCGGGAGCGCTGCCCTTGGGTCTGCGAGATGGTGCGCGGGTAGGCTGCAGGTCCGTGGCAAGTAGGCCAGTGACTTTGCTGTGAAAGTCGTGCCCCTTAACGTCGTGCTCAAGGGGAAGGGGGCATTGAGGCCGTGTTCATTGCTGGACGGAGCCTCATGATCCGTGTACTGCGCCCCCTCGCAGGCCATCGACGCCGCTGTGGAGGAGTTCAAGGAGATTGAGCGCAAGGATGCGCAGAACAACGAGACCATCAAGGCGTTGCGTGCCAAGATTAAAAAGCAGACGGACAAGATCAAGGAGGACACGGACAAGCTGGGGGTGAGAGGGCGGACACTGGCGGCGGGGGTTGGCAAGCGGCAAGTGCATTGTGTGTGGCCCACAGCGTGCCTCACAACAAACCACGTCGTCTGTTGCAGCGCACCCCCGGATTAAGCTCAGCAAGGTACTGTGTTTACCCTAGTTGCTTGCACGGAACCTTCACCCCATTCCCACCCGCAGAAGCTGGAGACGGAGCGCAGTGAGGCGGAGGAGTCCATCCCCCGTCAGCGCCAGGCGGCTGAGGACCTGGCCCGCGAGCTGGGCGAGACGGAGGCGGGGCTGGAGGAGCTGATGGCGGCAGTGCGCGCAGAGGTGGAGGAGCACCACAAGAAGCTGTCCAAGGTAGGGGACGGGGTGTAGAGGAGTGGGGCGTGGGGGGAGGCATGACACGCATGGGCGGATGACCAGGCGCGAGCTGCTTGGCGCGGCGAGTTCGAATATATTACGAGGGTCCTGCGGAAAGTTTACCCGTAGCGGTGAGGATGCCGTACATCTTCGTTGATGGTCTTGGCAGGGGTGTGTTTGGAAGAAGCGGTACTGACACTGGGCCGGTGCCCCCGCACATGCCTTCCCTGGCCGCAGGTCAAGGCGGAGCTGGCGCCCTACGAGAAGAAGATGGGTGAGGTGAACGCGCGCATCAGCGTGGCGGAGCAGGAGATGAACCTGCTGCAGCGGCAGCAGAAGGACGCGGCCAAGAAGCTGGACGAGTCGGCAAAGTGCGTGGGGGCGGGGTGTGGAGGGTTGAATGGCGCTCTCGGGTTGTAACTTCAGGGCCCGCGGTAGCAGCTAGCAGTCCAAGCAGTGGAGGGCTGGGCACATGCCGATATCTTCCTGTTACAGAAAGGGACGTGTAGAACCTATGAACAGTGCGTTGCTTGGCAAGCCACAATCTGTACAACCCCGTAAAACAAGGAGACGTCCATGTGGCTACCCACCAGGGCGCTGGAGGAGGCCCGCCGCACGGCCGCGGCCAAGCAGCAGCAGATCCGGGAGCTGGAGGCGTCGCTGGCGGAGTGCAAGTGAGTACGGTGGCAACCACAGCGGGGTTGGGTGGAGACATCTGTCATCGTGCAAGAAGGCAACGTATGCGGGCCGGTGGTTTGCTTTGCGGTAACATGCGACGTCACGCTGACAGGCACTAGCATTTGCTTCGCACGCGGCAGCGCACAGAGGTGCAGATGACGCATCAAGTGCATGAAGTCCATTGGAGTAGCTTTGTACGTCATGGTAACGGCACTGCTTTCATACTGCATGTAATTATGCATGCCCTGTTAAACGCTCACCGCTTCACAGGCAGCGCATCGAGGCACAGCGGCAGCAGCTGGCGGCGGCGCAGGGTGAGGAGCGCGCCGCGGAGGAGGCCATCGGGGGCGCCAGGCAGAAGGTGGCGCAGCTCAGGTGGGCGCGGCTAACCCCCTGCACCCGCCTTGCCCGTACAGCCCTGGCGCTCCAGCCCACGTCCATATGTCATGCGAAACGCCATGCCCGTTGCTACGCATTGGCGTCCCAGCCAGTCTGCGTGACGCTGCGGTGTTGACTCCCTTTATGCTATCCCTCCCCGTGCGGGCCGAACTGCTGCAGGGCCGACCTGTCTGCCACCGTGAACTCGCATGCCCCTGCAGTCTTGACCACGTGAACCCTACCTCTCCCCGTGTTCGCTGCAATGCTGCAGGGCCGACCTGTCCGCCACCGAGGGCCAGAGCGGCGTGGTGAAGGAGTTGATGGCCGCCAAGGCCCGCGGGGAGCTCGCCGGCATCTACGGCAGGCTAGGTGCGGATCCGTATGCAGCGGCAGCACTGCCAAGCAACCCAACGCTGCTTATCATAGAGTGCAGCTTTATGGTTTCCTTTCCTCGTTTGCACCCTTTCCCATGTGTACCCCAGGCGCTACAATCTCATCTTGCAACGGTCTCCCTCCACACTGGTGCCCCATATCCGCGCCCGCAGCTGTCAAACAGCACCTTTTGCAGTACAAGTGCCCTCACTGATTGGAAGATGCAGAAGAAACAGCGGCAGGGCCTTGACCTCCCCCCCCCCTCCAGGCGACCTTGCCGCCATCGACGCTAAGTATGACGCCGCCGTGTCCACCGCCATCGGCGCGCTGGACAACATCCTGGTGGAGACCACCAGCGACGCGCAGCGCGCCGTGGAGCACCTGCGCCGCAGCGGGGCGGGCTGCGCCACCTTCCTCATCGCGGAGAAGCAGCAGCACCTGGAGCGGGCGGCGCAGGAGCGGGTGGAGACCCCAGAGGGTGAGGGAGGGGGGCGGCGGGCTGCTCGATGCGGAGGGGTGTTTGCATGGGATTTGCGCAGGGTGGCATGGCTTTGCCTGTCCAGGGCAGCGCTTAGAATACTCCTCAGTGCGGTGGGAACTGCTAGAGTACAGGTACACGATGTGCCGGTGCCAGGCTCGTCCCGCGGCCCTAAGCACCTAGCAGCTTGAGCTTTTCCCCTGACTCCTCACGCTCGCTGCCTATCCAGCCCAGGCTTCCCCCGGCTGTTCGACCTGACCGTGCACCCAGGTGTGCCCAACCTTGGGCTTGCTCCCACTGCCACGAGCAATGCCTATCCAAGCCATGCTCCCGGCCCCCTTCCTGCCCAGGCTGCCCCCGGCTTTTCGACCTGATCAAGATCAAGGACCCCAAGCTGCGCGCGCCCTTCTTCTACGCCTGCGGCAACACGCTGGTGGCGGGGGACCTGGAGCAGGCCAGCCGCATAGCCTACGGGCAGGACAGGCGATTCAGGAGGGTCGTCACGCTGCAGGTGGGCGCGTGCGTGCGCGTGCGTGGGGTGTGCAGCCACCGCCCGGCCGTAGCGCCCGAGCTGCTGGGTACGCAACAACGGCGCGTGTGGCCGCACATTGCAGCCACTGTTGCCACCTAACACCAAGCACGTCAAATGATCCAGAATAGATGCCTGCGCGCGCGTGACCGCTTACGTAGTGCGTCCACTGCCCTCCAAGGCCAACTTGTCGCGGCCAGCGGCACCATGTCGGACGGCTGGTGCCCACATGCCTCCTTGTGCACATTAAGGCCAATCCTTACGCCGCTGCCCCCAACCTCTGAACCACCTCCCAGGGCCAACTGATCGCGGACAGCGGCACCATGTCGGGCGGCGGGCGGCCGGCGACTGGCCGCATGGCGCTGGGCAGCCAGGCGCCACGCGGGTCAGCCACCGACGCGCGGGCGGCGCAGGCGGAGCTGCGGGAGGCGGAGCAGCGCCTGGAGCAGGCCACGCAGGTAGGGCGAAGTGTGGTGGTGTAAGGGGTCTACTGGGAGCGCATTCGGTGAAGGGGGAAGGGTTGTGTAGCCCTCCCAGGCGCGGTGTGAGGCCTGCTACGCCGCAGCAGTTGATCCTTCAAGGCAGCATCCTTGAAGGCCGTAGGCGTAAACGGGGCAACAAAGGGTTGCTGGGAGTACTTGGGGGCGCACAGGGCAGGGCGAAGGCGGGGCAGCGCGGCGCTTGGAGGCTCGGTGGGAGGCCTGCCAGCCTCGAAGGCATATGCAGGCGAGGGGCTACAAGGGGCCGTGCGCTTTCCCGTCCATTCCCCAACAACACCTATCCGTGGCTTGCCCCGGTGCCTCTCTCCTCTGCCATCCGCAGGCGCTGCAGTCCGCGCGCGACCGCGTGGCGGCCCTGGAGCGGGACGTGCGCAACTCGGAGCGGGAGGTGGAGGGCCTGGAGAGGGGCCTGCCAAAGGTGGGGGCCGACGCAGTGCCTGGCGGGAGGGCGGCCCATGGGCCTGGCAGCGGCCAAGCCGGGACCCTGGCACCTCTGCAGGGTTCCGCCTGCCTTGTATCCCACATGCTTACGTGCATGTCAGCGCACTGTTGGAACCTAAAAAGGGGTACAACGCGTGCTGTGCATGCTGACCACTCCGCTACACCTGCTGCCTCCCCCCCAACAGGCCCGCATGGAGGTTGAGGCCAACACGCAGCGCGCCGCCGACCTGGAGCAGCGCATGGAGGGGCTGCAGGAGGCAACGCAGGTGCGGGCACACAAGGTTCCGCCGTGCCGCTGCTTAACGCTGTCATCGTATCTGAGCAGGGACGGTCCATCTACCTTGCCCTTACCCAGTGTGCCCCTTGTCGTACCACCCACCTCCCTCCTCCCGCCTCCCCACACCTTCACCTCCACACATGTCCCTCCACCCTCCCCCCACCTCCCGCCTCCCCAGGTCAGCTCCGCGGACGAGGGCCGCATCAAGGAGCTGCAGCGGTCCGTGTCCAACGAGAAGGTGGCGCTGCTGGACCTCAAGGAGCAGTGCGCGGGGCTGGAGAAGCAGGCGACCAGCCTGCAGGTGGGGTAGCGGGTGCGAGAGCGCTGGTTGTGGTCGAGGGCAGGGGCTGGGGGGCTGGGAGTGGGGTGAAGCTTGCGCGGGGCTGGACAAGGCCGGCCTGCAGTTGTGGAGGGGGCAGGGTAGAGCGTGTGCGCTGGGACCGACCCAGCAAGCCTTCGACTTAGGCGGGGCTGGGGAAGGCGGCCACCCGCCGCGGTGCTTGGTACGGCTTGGCACTGCCATCTGTACATTTTGCTGCCCCCACTGCCTCGCTCTACCTTTGTCGATACTTGCCGGACAAGAGCCCACTTAGCGGTCTCCCTTCCGCCAGCCGCGTGGTTGCCCACCCTTAATCCACGTGCCTCATTCCTCCCTCGCGCAGAGCCGCATCGACAACGCTGGCGGCGACAAGCTGCGCTCGCAGCGCAAGCGGGTGGCCACGCTGCAGCAGAAGATCAAGGACACCGAGGTGCGGGGAAGACACGGGAGGGGCAACGGGTGCGTGCCTGGGGGGCCGTGGCAGCCACGCGTGCTGCCCATGGTACCGGTTGCAGCTGCCACGCTCGGCTGCCCTGCTCCAACGTGCGCCTGCTTGCAGCGTCGCACGGGACATTCGGTGCGCGCGCATGAACCACCAGGAACGGGCCAGCAACATGCCACGTGCAACATTTCATACCAGCTGTGGTCCCTCCTTAAATTGTCAATCCCCTACTTGCTCTCCCTTTCAACTACCTTGCCTCCCAGGCCGACGTGAGCAAGAAGGAGGTGCAGGTGAAGAACCACGCCAAGAACCTGCAGAAGCTCAAGAAGGACCTGGAGAAGAGCGGTAGGGGGGTGGGGGAGGCGCGTGGGGTGGGATGGGCGGGATGACGGCCTGGTGGAGCCAGGCTGAGTGAACTGGGCCACGCGGCTGGCTCCACCTCGGCATGGACAGGACTCCGGAAGTGACCTAGCTGGGAGATCATGCGCAGTTCCGCGTGGTTTCCAGTACGCAGTAGTGATAGCCGGTGCGCATACCGTGCATGTCGCAGCGGCACCAGTTAGTACACCGCTTCTCCCCTTATGCTCTATTTGCTTACTCCCCGTGCCCCCACCCCCCACCCGCCTGCGCAGCCAAGGACAAGGACAAGATGGAGGAGGAGCTGGCGGAGTGCAACAAGGTGGTCAAGCACAACGAGGAGGCGGCGCAGGAGGTAAGGGAAACAGGGACCCGGCTTGGCATGGGCTCGGGTGGGTTGATGGTGGTGGTGGTGGTGGTGGACGAAGCACTAGCGCTGTATGCATACCGCAAGCGACGAAAGTAGCAGGCGCCCATCTGGATGTCTCCCACTGGCTGCTTGCCGCACCTCTGCGGTACAGCTTCTACTCATCCTGGTGCCTGGCCCGTATCGCCACCTGGTGTCCCGCCCCGAACGCACCCCACCCGATCCCACATCCGCCGGTGCAATGGTCCCCCTGACTAAGCATCCTCCGCCCGACCCCGGCCCCCCCTCCCACCCCCCTTCCCCCCAGGTGCTGGCCCGCAAGCAGCAGGCGGAGCAGGCGGGCGAGGCCACTGGGCGGGACCTGGAGGAGGCGCGGCAGGCGGTGAGCGCGCCTTAAGGGGGTGGGGTAACGGCGGAGCCGCAAATTGGGGAATCGGACACAGTCGGCCTGCGAAGAGCGAGGTTAGTGGCTGCAACCGGAAGCCGAAAACGACTGAATACTTACCACTGAATACGTACCGGCTGGGGTGGGGGGTGGGGGGGTGAGGGACGGGAGCAGAAGGCGTACATGTGCATGGGCTTCTTACTGCAATCCATATTGCAACGGCGCGCCACCGTTGTCGTCGTGTCTAACAGCGCAACCTGCGTAGCAAACTATTATGCCACGTGTTTGCACACTCAGTCTACAACTACGTCCTCTTTGTACGTCCCCCGTCCCCAGCGCGACCTGCTGCGGCGCAACGTGGGCGTGATCCGCGACACGGAGGCCAAGATCGGGGAGGAGCTAGAGCGCCTGGGCCGCGTCGTGCGGGAGGAGAAGGGCGCAGGGGAGGAGCAGCTCAAGGAGCGAACCAAGTACCGCAAGAAGCTGGCAGAGGTGGTCGGTGAGTGGGATGGGGAGCGGAGGAGAGGGCCCGGCCCGCAGGGCGGGGAAGTGGGGCGGCCGGGAAGTGCACCACCTTGGCGTCCTGCTGTGTCCCTTTCCCTTCTCCCCTCCCAGACGCCCCAGCAGCATACCCACCGACCCACGCTCCCCGTCCGCTGTTGATATGCCATCATGCCAGTGCGTTACACTGATCTTGTTTGGGCGCAGTCGCACGAGCTCAATTTGCCTGCCGCTGGAGCCGAAGACGGACATGTCAACAACGCCGGCAAGACCAAGTTCCGTGCAAGGCGCCTCGGCTTGTGTCTTTCTCGTCTGGTGTAAACTGATCTTGTTGCGCCCGCACCCCGAGCGTCCGCCAGGCCACGACGACTGCACGGTGGGCGGTCTTGTGTATTATCCTGAAGACAGCTTTGCCCCGCGCCCCTCCTCCCACCCAGGCCACGACGACTACGCTGTGGACGAGGCCGAGCTGCGCGGGGGCATCCCCGACTCGGGGCTCATGAAGCTGGGAGACGACCTGCTGTACAGGGTGGGGCAGGGGGTGATGAGCTGTCAGTAAGAAGTGTAGGGGAAGGGACACACGTCGCCCAGGCCGGTCTCGGGTGGTGCCAGTACGGCGGAGAGGCACGGGTGGGGCGCACAACCTGCTCAACCCACAACCCCGCACTCAAGGCCCCCCCTCCCGCAGAGACCACTGTCGTGCTCACCTGCCCCTTCGCCTTAAACCTCACAGGCCGCCCTGCTGGAGGCTGAGCTGCAGAAGCTGAGCCCCGACCTGGCGGCAATCGAGGAGTACAAGCAGAAGGTGTGTGGGAGATGGGATGGAAGTGAGGTTGCTACGGTATGGGGGAGACGATCGGGGCCCAGGATGCATGCACCTCCTGATAGGCCGTGCGGCCCCGTAAACCCTTCCCGACGCTCCCTACTGATGCCCCCCACCCCCATCCCACCCGCCCCTCCCCCCCGTCAGGCTGCGGAGCACGCCGCCCGCGTCAAGGAGCTGGAGGAGGTCACGGCGGAGCGGGACACGGTGGGTGCCGTACGGGGGAAGGAAGGGGAGGAATCGAAGGGCCGGCCCTCCTGCAGGACCCCAGAAGGCGCACGTGGACGGTGGGCAGGCGGCGCCGGTCCTGACGCCTGCTTACGAACACGGTACTGGGCGAGTCCCATGGCGCAACAGTTCCCAGCAGTGCACACGGTGCCACGGTCTGCGCTCTGAGCCCGTTTGCACTACATTGACCCCCTACCCTACTGCCTCTATGCCGCGTCTCTGGCGATCTGGCCTCCGCCCCCGCCTCTTCCTCTCTTCCCTCCTTCCACCTCCCCGCTGGCCCCCTGGGCCCGCAAGGAGTACGTCCTTTCCTTAACTCCCTCATTCCTCGAGCTTTCTCATCCTTTCCTCCCCCTCCCCCCTCCCCCCCCCCCCTAGGCCCGCAAGGAGTACGAGACGCTCCGCAAGGCGCGGCTGGACGGCTTCATGGCGGGATTCAACGCCATCAGCACGCGGCTAAAGGCAAGGAGGGGCGCATGTGTGCTGTCTGCAGACTGGGGAGGGTGCAGGTGCTGCTTTGTACAGCATGCAGGCGAGGATGGGGTGCTGCCGTGCTCGATTTCAGGTGTGTGTGCGCACCACCACCAAGGCACCAAGCTCGCTTTCCCCCGGCCCCCGCCCCCTCCTGCCCCGATCCTGCCCCGCAGGAGGTGTACCAGATGATCACGTGCGGCGGTGACGCAGAGCTGGAGCTGGTGGACAGCCTGGACCCCTTCTCGGAGGTGCGTGTGTGTGTGTGTGTGTGTTGGGGGGGGGGGGGTCGTGCCGCAGTGTCATACGGTATGTTAACACGCAGTGTCTGCTAGTGTGTGTTGTGGAGCTGGTGGACAGCCTGGACCTGTTCTCGGAGGTGAGGGGGAGGCAAGGGGTTGGGCGGCAAGGGGAGAAGTTGGGGGCAGGCGCCGTGCCTGCAGTGTCCAATGTGGCAAACCGCAGTCAAGGGAAGGGCCGTCAGCGTGCATTGACGTGTTCATGCATTGCCAATGTGTAGTGGGAATGTGGTGCCGAGATATTATGTTCGGCAGCCCGCTCTCCTTTGGAGGCTCGTATGCATTCATTGTGGATGCCACGCAGCACGGCAATTGCCGTACTGTGCACTGCTCCGGTCCGGTGCGGGTCTGCCCGTTCCTAGCTGGGCACGCCTTACCTCCCTGCGTCTTTACTCTCCTACCCCAGGGCATCGTGTTCAGCGTGCGGCCCCCCAAGAAGAGCTGGAAGAACATCTCCAACCTGTCCGGGGGGGAGAAGACGCTGAGCAGCCTGAGCCTGGTGTTCGCGCTGCACACCTACAAGCCCAACCCGCTGTACGTCATGGACGAGATCGACGCCGCGCTGGGTGGGTGCCGTGGGAAGCGTGCGGGTCGGGCGCCTGCCGTGAGACCGAGTCAAGGCAAGGCAAGAGGCACCAGCGCGCCCGGTCAAGTCCCGGTCCTGTTCACGCTACGCGAGCCTGCTTGCGATATGGCGCCTGCTCCAACATTGTCTTCCTCCGCTACCAACCCCCACGCCGTCCACCCTCCTTGCCTGCCACCCCCCCGTGCCATCCCACGCACCCGCCCCGCGCTGCTGTCCCCTGCAGACTTCAAGAACGTGTCCATCGTGGGGCACTACATCAAGGAGCGCACCGCCGGGGCCCAGGTGCGCGGGCGGCAACGCAGGGGGGCCGGCCAGCACCTTGCTACACCACTTGCACCGGCCGTGGGACCACAGCGTTCATTGCACGCCCCGCCTTTCCAACGCCTGCTCCTGCATGCGCACATGGCAAGACGCACATGTACATGATGCGCCTTTCCCTGGTGTGATCAGCAACTGCATCGCCACGCACGGCCAGGAGCTTCGCCGGCCCCCGCGCACAGGTGCCAGCGTCTCCACAAGGTTTTCAGTGCTCCACGCAACACCCCGCACCCTGTGCCCTGGATCCCCTCCCCCTCCCTCCCTCCACACAGTTCGTCATCATCTCCCTGCGCAACAACATGTTTGAGCTGGCGGAGCGGCTGGTGGGCATCTACAAGACGGACAACGCGACAAAGACCGTGGCCATCAATCCGGGGCAGTTCGCGCTGCGGAACCAGCAGGCGCAGGGGCAGCAGGGGCAGGGGCAGCAGGAGGGGCAGGCGGAGCAGGCGGGCGCCAACCAGGGCCCGCCGGTTGTGCAGGCCATGGCGTAAGGCACCGTGCTGGTGGTGGTGGTTGGGATGCGGGGTTGGTTGAGAATGGATACCTCTCTTAGCAGTCAGAATGGCCTTGCTTTGGCTGGCGGTTTGGGCTGCAATGCTTCCGGGGCGTGGTGCATACCATACGTTTACGGTACGCAGGGGTTGTCGTGCACCGTTAGTGCATCCGTCCCAGTTGTGCAGCAGCGGGTGCGCACCAGTGAGCGGCGTTGCAGCAGCTGAGGAGCAACGCCGAAACCAGCAGTCAGAGAGGATGATCATGGGCTGGTGGGGTATATCAGCGAAACCGTCGGGTACCAGGCGCTGAGTACCAGGCGCTGAGTACAGAGGAAGGGGGTGCTCGCGCAGCGTCCTCAAAACACCGCCGAACCGCGCCCTTTGTGTAGAATGAAACACTGAGTGATGATGTTCTGATTGCTCCTTTTTGCAACCGGTGCGCGGTTACGAGACATGCACCCGCATGTTCTTGCGGTTATGAGCCTGGAGGGCTCACGCGAAGCACTCAGTGACGTCCTTGATGATATAAGTGCATTGGGGGCGGCAGCGTCCTGAGGACTCGACTTAATGGACGAAACAGCTTCAGCTGTAGCACTTCACTGGACCTTCATGCCTCGATAGTAACTGACCTGATCGTAGCTTGATGTGATCGAGGCATGGCCTACAGCCCGTGTATGTATTCTTAAACCCGCCATTGACGCAGTTTATAACAGACTGGTGATCACAGCGTCATAAAAGATGAGCCAAGGTCAACAGCTTCCCGCATACGTCAAACCAGCAGTCCTGGCGTTCAAGGATTTGGAGCTGCAGTACCTCAACGGCCTTCCTCTCAGCAAAAGGCAAAAGCTCGTAGGCCAAAATGCCAATTTTGAAATTGAGAAGTGGCACATCCGGCAGTACGGAGACGTTGCGTTCACGATAGCTGGCGTGAAGCCCTGCGCCGTGCTTGCCTACGGCGCCGAGAGATGGTACAACAAGGAGCTAGTCGAAGCTGCGCTATTTCCTCTCATGAAGCCTGGGGGAGCGCTTGTCAAGGCTGGGTTCGAGCTGCACCCGATCAACGACGGCTTCCGCACGTCCAACCGCAAGCACCCAGGGTGCGTCGGACATGCATAAGCGTTCCTTGGTGACGGCCTGCCCAGCAGTGGTAGCTGGTAGGGAACATGCGAGCAAATAGGGCTGGGCGCTGGCGCACTAGGCAGCACGTGCCGCGTGTACAGGTGGCCCGGGGCACAAGCTGCTGCTGGTATCCGAGTAATGCCCACGGCGTAGTCTGAAAAATGTACGCCAAAGAACACACCGACGCACCTTTACACCTCTGCATTGGCTGCATGGGGTATGGGGGCCTTGCAGCAACGAACAGCTACGCACACTTTGTCTGCATGCCTATTACATTATGGTCCTGCACGGGGACCCGTGCTGCGCACCGAGGCACACACCGTACGCCAGAAAACGCCCTGGTTGCATCCGTTGGCCGTTTGTCACAGCCGCCGACACCGTTGCGTCCTGCCTGCAGTCAAGTACAGTGCCCGAGCACCCACGCCGCGTGCCCCCGGCTAGTTCACCCCGTGCACCAATAATGTTGTATGTGTATCAAGTTCTTGGCCTAACTCTGCGTGCCCCACCCCATCCCACCCCACCCTTTTCCCACGTCACTAGTAGTTTGCCTCCCCACGCACATTTGTTTGCTGCCGTCATGACCACCAGGTTCCCGGGCGGCTGGGTGCTAGTGAACACAAGGCACGCAGAGTTCCCCCTGGTCCGGGACACCTTCCTTACGCCGCACCGTGGGCCTGTGCCAGAGGAGCAGATCGGGAAGGCGCTTGGATACCCTACGCTGGACAACGGCGGCACCATAACGTGAGCCCGACGTTTAGAGCTGCTGCGCTCAACTAGCGTCCCTGGGCTTTCCTGGAAACCTCTGTCGGCGGAGTTATTACCAAGCCCCCCCTGGTCCTTACTTCTTGCAACAAATTTTTACGACCCGCTCTGCACCCGGCACTCTGGCCATGTATTGCGGATAGTGCCACTACGGCAGGTGGCTTGCTACCTAGATCAACGCATCTCAGCTGTCCGCCATAGTCCTCAAAGACCAGTAACTGCTGGCATTCCACTGTCAGTCTCACCCCACCAATCTCCCTCCTGTCCCCTGAATGTGCACGATGTGAATGCTCCTGGATACGGCAGCTACACCAATTTACCTTGCTCCCATACTTTCTGAAAGCCCCTCCCGCTCCGCCACCTACCTCACAGCTACCTCGACGAGACGGAGAGCGAGGACGCTGGCGTATGCTGCGTGCCGGTGATCGAGTACTTCAGCAGCAGGCAGCAGGAGGACTTCAGGGAGGTGCTGGAGCACTACGACAAGTATCGTGAGGTGTGGGAGCAGCTGGGCCGCAGCCTCGCCTTAGACACAACAAAATACCCCGAGCTTGGGGCCTACATTGAGTACGTCAAGGCCAAGGCGGCGCTACGGCGCAGGGGTTTAGCCACTGGGCAGTGAGGACGCGGGGAGGAGAGCGGGAGGGGCAAGGGGAGTGGACCAAGGGCTGTATGGGGTGGCAGGCCGGCCAAGGGCGTGTCGGCTTGGGTGACAGGGCTCAGCCGCTGTTGTCGTGTAAGAGTTTTGTGCCGTTGGCTTGCGGTTGGTTGGCTGTCTGCAGTGCGGGAGGCTCTGAAGGGACACGTGCCAGAGGATTCTACAGGCGGTCGTGTAGGACTGCAACTGCTGGTCTATGCAGCTGGCCTTGGTGAGCCAATAATGCCACTTACACGGGAAAACTTGCGCTGCATGTGCGGGGTATAGACGGCCCCAAGGGCTCCATAAAGGCGCGTAGTAAGGCATTGTGTACGTCCTTGAGAATGCCGGCTGGATAGCGCAGAAGTGTCTCTCATGTGCACTTCTGTGGTGATGGCGGGATGCAGGTGGATGTCGTTGTTGCACGGTACCATACGTACCCAGTAGGCCTACAACACCTGAGGGTGGGGTTTCCGCTGATGTTTTGGCAGAATGGTGCGGAAAGCTTGCAAAAGGCCATAAACCCATAATGCCCCCATTGGGTTCAGAGGCACGTCCGTCCGTTAACGAGAAGCCAAGACGTTGCTGTGAGGGTCCGATGAAGGTCATTTGCCCTGTAGTAGCGAAGTAGCGTAGCTCCTGCATTGCTGTTGACCACACAGCCATGCGTCCTTTGCTGCTTTGCATTGTTGTGTCCTGGAGCCTTGCCGCGCTGGGATGAGACACTCGGTGCATGGCCGTACGAAGTTCCCTGGCCAGTCAAAATGCTTTGGGAATTCGCTGGGCCCCAGTGAATATTCAAAAGTCTGCTGGCTGCCTCTGTGCTGCCAATGGGAACTTTTACGATTTCCGATATATTCGCCCAGGCTCAGTGAAAATGCAAGGCTGTGCAAATATACCAAGAAGGGTCGCTTGCAGCAGGGCGGGCTTGCAGCTTATGGAATATGGCCTACACAGCCTTGGCATGCAGAACTGGTACGGGTGGTGTGTGCAGCATGCACTCGTTGCGGTACTGCTGGATGGATAGTGCCAGAGTCCCCTGCCCGGGCCTTCATGAAGATCACGCAGCGACAAGCGTTTGTTTACTGCTTATTGATTACAAGGGGTCAACCGGCGGCAGTCCGCCCTGACCCTTAAAAGGCCAAGGTCAGGAACCCACGTACAGAATGGTGGACGCTTACTCCTGTACGAGAGTACGACTGGGATCTTGGCGAGAGGCCCGGCATACCAGCACACCTGGTATGGGGCACAAGGCTACCCACACTGCCTGTTTCAAATAGTGCTCAACAAAAGGCGGTGCAAAGGAAACACCTGTGCGAACCATGCAGCATGTTCGAGCAGGGAAACGCCTGTACATGCACGCAAGCTCATAATCGCACCTGCACCACTCCGACCAAGCTACAACAGTTTATTATTAAAGGATTAATTTATTTTAGTGCTTCTGCATCGTGCGCCTTTCCACATCGGCACAGCAGCTGCGGGTGCTACACAAGCGTCCCGCATGCGCTGGCCTTGTACTGGATGCGAGCAAAACATATACAGCCACACGTCGTACCTCGGTAAGCCAAGCCGATTCCAACCACACACGTCGTTTGCCCAGATTTCTTGTCCTGTACCTCCTACCAAGTCCGGCGACGCACGGCGCAACACGCAGGCGTCAAGCACCTCCAATCTTCAACAGCAGCTTGCGTCAGGTGCACACCAGATGCCTGCAAACCCGCGTACGAGCACACGCCCATGGAATACGAGGTCAGCCCAGCAGGCTCCGACCTGGCATTTTACTTGAGAGCACAAAACTAGTGCATCAGCAACGAAAGTCGTGCCGGCTCCTATCCAAGGCATGGCATGTCACTTAGTAAGCAGCACACACCGCCCTAGGCGCAAAGCCCCTGGGGTGTGCGCAAAGCACGTCTTGATATGCGTCTTGTTTCTTCGATGCATCGGGGCTCGCGCAAGACTGCACCACCACAATAGTAGCCGCCCCAAGCAAGCAGCACAACCATGGGCACGAGTCGGCCCAAGCCGCCCGGCCCCGCCAATGCGTGGATGTGGACATACCCCGCCAAGCGCCAACTGTCCACGTCCACGCGACATGCATGCCCACACGCCGCACGGCCGCACGTACGACACAAGTACGAAGCCCAAGGCTGGCGGCGGCTTACCGCACACAGCTGCACAACAGGCCCTGTGACAGAGCCCGTTCGCCACTTGAATTCGCCATCGACGGCTGCAAGCCCAAGCAGCCTTGCACACAGGCACGCACGCTGGCCTCAATGACCGTAAGCAAACACGCCCCTCGGGCCCTGGGATGCCACTGCGCTGCCGCCAATTTCGGCACCTGGATCGGGCCTGGCACCATCGGGGGAGGTGCTCACGCTCCTCAAACACGCTCCTCGCCGCCGGGTCCGGTTACGGCAACTGAATCAAGCCTGGCCACACCGCAGACTACGCCACTCAGAGGCGCTTAGGTGGGCTGCGAACCCCTTCGCCACTTGGAGGCACACATAACCCGAACGCCCTCCTGCTGTGGCGCCAAGTTGCAACCAGCGGGCCAACGGGCAACTCAACCGGTACCGGACACCAACCATTCCTCATGGTTCCCATCAGCGACCTCAAGAAGACAAGAACGAGCAACAATAAGGACTACCCGAGTAGCTACGCAGCCATAGGGGCAGCGTATGCGCCGTTATTGCCCCCATGACATAGCCAGCGTCCTTGTCGAAGCCTGACCTTAACAGTTGCTTGCTCACGCCAAAATCGCATCAACCGTTGCAGCCCCCAACACGTGTCCCGGAGGGGACGTTGAGGGTGTGAAGCATCGCCGGTGGCAAAGTGCCGATGGTCCGCGAGCTTACCCCAACTGCAACAAACAGTATCTTCAGTGTGGGTTCGCAAACACGCAACTGAACAGATCCGGCTATTTTGCCATGCACCAGGGTAGATGGCAAGTGCCTCATGCGCGGCGGAAGGTGGGGCCAGCAGCGACGGAGTAGCAGCTCCAGCCCATTCCGCGGAAGGGGCCTCGACCCCGATCAGCCAGTCCTGCCGCAACGCCAAGTGGCATCGCAAGCCCGCCCAACAAGAACAACTGCAACACAAAAACGAGCAGAAAAACGACCACCGCCTTGCAGCACACACTGCAGCGTCTGAAGAACTAGCCACACACTGTGGCACACTCTGCCAAGCACAACCTACACCTGCGAAGCACTGACCGTTCCCTGCACATAGGGGCCTGGCCGGGCCCCTAGCGGGTTGTGTGTTTCTCTCTCGCTCTCTCTCGGCAGGAATGTTCATGGCCCACAGCCATACCTCCCCAAAAATGTCACGTGCATGCAAATGTGGTGTAGGCATGCACCGGAAGGGTCACAGCCGCTTACTACTTCGCCGGCACCACGCCAACAGGGGCACCGGTGGGCTCACTCTTCTCGACTCTCCTCTCCTCATCCCCCCTCCCTCAATCCTCGCAACGAGAAAGCCGTTACCAGGGATGAATTGGACAAAGCCTCCATCCCACAAACCCCCACGATAGGTGACAGCATTGATTGCCGCCACATTGTCAAGTGGATGCAAGCTCAGCCCTCGCGCAACGTCCTGCCTCTTGTGCCGGGCACCCCAAGGGCCGTCAGCGCTGCACTCCGGCCCGCAGCAAATACTCTACCAACTGCTATCAGCAGCACAAGCACCACTTCACTCTAAGCCGATCCCCAGCGCTCAGCCGCAAGCCCAATAACCCGAAGTGCACAATAATAACTCTTAGTGACATTTCAATGCCTCAGATGCCAGTTGCTTTTTCATTTGCCACATGCCTTGCAGCCGCGCAAGCAGGTCCCCCAAGCGCACTCGGTGTAACCTCTCAACGACCAGCCCTCCACACCAACGACCTCTCCTGCATCACCCGTTCAACTGCCGACCATGCCAGACGAGACACAACGTTTGCTCAGGTGCACCTTGCTGCTAAAAGACACTCGCCGCTCCTCCCCCTCCTCCACCCTGACCCATTCACCTACACCGCAGCCCACGGTGCGTTCATGATCTCGTCAAGCCAGTTGTCCTCAGCGCCCGGCGCCTCACCCCTCCGGTCCAGCTGCTCGTGCGCCCACGTCACAATGTCACCCTCTCCCTCCGCCTCGCCCCGCGGCTGCCACTCCGCCTGCCCAGCCCCCACCGGCCCCACGGCTGCCTTCCCCATAACCACCTCCCCCATCGGATCCGCCGCGACCGACATATGGCCCCATGCTGTGCTGCCGGTGCTGTCCCGCGCCGCCGCTAGCGCCGCCGCAGCTGTTGTGCTGCCAACGCTGTCCCGCGCCGCCGCTAGCGCAGCCGCCGCCGCCGGCCCGCTGAGGCCCCCAGCATTGACGCCACTACGAGCCCAGGCTGCAAGGGCGTCAGGGAAGGGCATCGCCAGGGTGGAGGGTGCGGCCTGCCCCAGCAGCGCCGGAGCCCCCCGCGGCCCAACCGTTTTCCCAGGGGGGCACAGCGCCATGGGACTGGCGGCGTGCGGGGGGCTGATAGCCGCCGCCGTCGGGGGCAGCCGGGGGGCTGCGGCCGTGCGCCTAGCAGCCGCCAGCGCCCTGCGTTGGAAGGCGGCGGAGGCAGCGGGGGCAAGCGCGCCTCCGCCGCTGCTCGCGGTGCCCAGCGAGCTGGACGCGGGTGTCGCGGGGCTGGAGGAAGCTGCCGGCAGCTGCACCTGCAGGGTCCGGTGCAGAGGACTCACGCCCAGGCTCTGCGCCGCGGGGGCGAGCACCGGAACGGCCGCCTGGTGCTGAGCCTGTGCGCGGGCCATAGCTTGCGCCTGGGCCTGGGCTTGAGCTTGGGCAGCACCCACGGGCATGGGCGTGGGCACAAAGCCCTGGAGCAGCAGCTGTTGCTGTTGCTGCTGGAGCTGGGGCTGGGGCTGCTGCTGCTGCACCAGCCACATGACCTGGCCGTTCTGCACGACCGTCGGCATCATGGGCATTACCGACATGTACTGCATGGGGAAGCCGGCCGGCACCTGCATGCCCATACCCATGCCTGTGTTCATGTTCATGCCCATGGGGACCTGGAAAAGCATTGCCTGGCCCTGGCCCAGCTGCACGCCGTTCTGGCCCTGGCCCCCGGCCGCGGGCTGCCCCACCAGGCTCATCATTGGACCTGCACTCGTCTGGATGAGGTACGTAGGCGCCCCCGCGTTGGTGGGTCGCATGGGTTGGGGTGCGGAAGGGGCCTGGGCGAGAAGAGGGGTGCTGCTGGCGGGTGCCGATGCAGGGAGGCCGGGGGTCGCCGTGCTGGGCACGAGCTGGGTGCCGAGCACGGCAGTCCGGTGCGTGGGGTAGGGCTCGAACAGGCCAGCCGCGGGGCGGTGGGGCGGCGCGGTGGAGTTGCTGCGAGTGGGCCCTGGTCCGGGTCCTGGTCCTGGGCCGGCTCCAGCGTTGGGGCCGCTGCAGGCCATGCCGTCCGATTCGCAGGGGCCGGAGTCAGCGGCGGGGTTGGTGGACAGCGACCCAGCGCGCGCCAAGTCGCTGCCGCTGCTGACGCCCACGGCCCTCTCCCGCGCCGCGAAGGGCGACAGGATGTCGAGCGAGCGGTTGTGGCGGGCGGACGGCAGGTAGATGGCGGCGGAGGCGGAGACGGCGGGTGCCGACCCATGGGTCTCAGGCTGTACGGCAGCTGTACGACAAGTGCCGGCGGCGCACATGAGAATGGCGGGCGCGCGCATGGCGGCATAGGGCATGGTGGCGGAGGGGGAGGGCGGAAGGGTGAGGCCGCGGGCGGGGGCCCAGTCGGCCAGGGGCAGCAGCAGGGGGTCCAACACGCCGGTCTCGGTGCGGGTGTGGGGCAGGGAGGCGTCGTGGAGCAGCGTGCTTGCGAGCTGGGGGGAGGAGGAGGGAGGAGGGAGGAGGGAGTGCGGGTTCAATAGGCGTGGAGTGATGAAGGAAGGTTGGAATGTGGAGCTGTGCAGTACGGTAGAGCAAAGCGTGGCACACATGTGCAGCAGGGGCGTTCCTGTGCGGCATGACAGGGCTACTGTAAGGCCACAGCCAGGTCGGCAGCTGAGAGGGTGGGAGCTTAGAAGGTGCCATGGGAGCCGAGTGCGAGCTCCCGCTATGGGAACGACGAAGCTGCGGGTGCGAGTGCACTCGCAGGCAGCTTGATGCTGCCAGATGTAGTACGCACCTGTTCGAAGCCGCTGGGCGTGCGCAGGTGGCTCCCGTAGCCAGGCGTCAAGATGCAGGGTAGCCCTTGCTGCAGGCGGTCGGGGTGTAGCACACCGAAAAGGCAGCAGGGCGCACTGGGCTGCTGCTGCTGCTGCTGTTGCTGCTGCTGACCAGGTGCAGCAGAGGCGACGGACCCGGGAGCGCAGGGCACCGTCAGCAGGGCCTGGGCAACCTGCTTGAGCTGTCGGTTGCTTTCCAGCAAGGAGTTGAACAGCGACGCGCTGCGCTCCAAAGGAAGCTGTTGCGGCACGGGTGGCATCGGATGGTTGGGAGCAGCGATGCCATGCACCACAGCCGCGCAGAGGACTGGCGCGAAGTCTGCGCGCGTGGCGGAGCCAAATGCGGCTGTTGCCCCCTCAAACGACGGCGTCAGCTCGGGGAACGATGGCGAGCCAGCCGATCCTGCTGAATTGATGGAGAAGTAGCCTGCATCTGATTCCCTGGAGAGTAGCACGCCGGAATGCAGAGAGACCCAATTCGCCGGAGGTGAGACGCAAGACGACGACGACATGGGCGCCTGTCACACGCACGTTTGTGGCCACTCGCCGCTCCTGATAGGGTGCCTTAGATGGTGGAAGGCAGCTCCTCGCGCTAGGAGTTGGTTCTCACTTCCAGACTTTCCACCTTCTTGGGTCCTCAGGCACGCTGCGGCAGAGAGTCCGGGCCAAATGTGGTAAATCGTTATCAGTATGCAAGCAGTTAATGGTTATGACTGCATGTTGGCGAACAGTGGCAGAGCGCGTGCCTTGGATAAGGCTGGCGCTGAGCTGGGCGTTCGTCTGGCCATACAACTGTTCGTCGTCACTGAGCGCCATGGCGCGAGAGCGACCGTGGGACCAACATTCATGCAAACTAGTACGCGTAGATAGTGCTTCGGGGCCCCCAGCACGGGAATGCGGGGATGTGCTAGCGACACGACGCGCAAGGAAAGTCCTTTCCGCACCTGAGCAGCTTGTCCACCAAGCAGGAGAGCAGCGAGTAGCACACTGTAATAGACGATCACCCAAATCAGTGTATGGCTCAGCGTGCTATATAAGCGGTTCCTACTGCAGTCTGCCAACATGCAGGATGCCCACTTTGGCGCGAAAGACCTAGGACAGGGTGCTTCACCGCGCAGAAAAGATGACCTTGCGCTATAGTCCTTACAATAAGTATGCGCGCTTGCGATTGTGAAGGCAGCGATGCACTCACTCATTTGGCAGGCAGTTAATCGTTTGCTCCGTGGGGGGGCACAACGCACGCCTTCCTGTTCTGCCAAGTGTAGCGCATCTTTTGCCGTAAGCCCAGGTGCAATATAATTAGACCGGAGCGGATGGTGAGTTGAAACAGGTGCAAACGGGCAGTGGTTGTGAACGACCCGTTGTTGCACCGGTTGCTGCTGGTTGCTGCGTGCGAACTCCTGCCACTGATGCGCAGTAGGGCCGAAGTTCTGCAACATGCTACAAGCATGAGTCTAGGCACTGGCGAACGGCACCATGTAGTACCGAAGGACTCGTCATACCTGCCGTTAGCTGCCTTGCTTCCAAGGGAGACCTGGGGATACCAGGGGAGACGCCCCGTGGGCGACGCCCCCCTGCTGTCTACCAGTCAGCGCGCCTGGCCGCACCCGACACCTGGCACTACGCCTCGCAAAAAGTATTGAGCCGAGTCTCACTTCTGCTTGAACGGCAGTTGTCTGCGCAGCATCTGGGAGATGGGATAGTTCTCCTGAGTCCTGACCCCATGTGCCCAGCGCTGCAAAGGAGTTCCTGCTGCACGCGGCCTCCTGACCTTGGGGGGCTGTTGCAGCTTGCAGGTGCGCAGCAAAGCACCCTGCGACTTCAACACATCCGTTAGAACAGCTGCGACGCCATACTGGCATGCCCTCGGCCTTTGGGTGCCTTTTGGTTGTTTACAGGGGAACCCTTTCCGGTCGGGTGTTTCGTACCACACCCCACCAGCCACCACCCCGTGGCGTGCCAGTTGCCACGTGCGCTGCGTGTCGGCCGCATGACGCTGATGCAGGCCGGAGGCAGCCGCAACTGTTCACAAGATAACATAGCATAACAGCAAAGCGTGAGCCAGTCCTTCACCGCCTTGACAGGGATGCCCCCAAACGCCCGCGGCCCCAAGTTGCCATGCAGACCCAATGAGCGGCAATGACCCACTCGGTTGAGCACCTCGGCCCTCTGTAACACTCGGTTGATTATCCCCCCAGCCATTCCAGGACAACACGGAGTCCAACCTGTGCCATGCGAGACACGCCGTGCACCGGCAAGGGCACCCGCAACACAGCACCAAGAAGCCAGCTCCACAACAGTTCCAGCAGCACGCAACATGCAACACGCAACACCCCCCACGGACGCAACCCGCACCTCAAGGGGTCCGATAAAGACTGCAACCGCCAAAACCCGCCCCCAAAGGTTCCCCGTCCTCCTGCCGCACCACGCTCTGGTGCATGACCAACACCACCCCCACCATGGCGGTCAGCACGCTTAGAGGCACGAGGGCGAAGGCCCCGCCACATATGGCAACCGGCCCGCTCAGACCAGCATGCCGTCGCCCAGCCCACCACGCCAGCGCGTATGGGGGCGAGGGAGCCCCCTTGGCGGCCGCCCCTCAGCCCATTAATCATTATCCAGCCCGCCACGCCGTCACGCATGGGGTCGAGGAGGCCCCTCCCCTGGCCCCGCCCCGCCCCTCAGCCCATCATGTCGTCATCCAGCCCATCATGCGGCGGCTCATCCAACCCCAGCAGGTCCTCGTCCCCCATATCGCCGCCCTCGTCCCCCTGCTCCTGACCATGATCCCCGTTCCCCTCCTCCCCCTCCTCCCCGTCCCCGGCCGCCTCCGGGCCCCACTGCCGCCGCCGCCCCTCCCGGTCCTGCCGGCCGCCGCCCCGCCCGCCGCCGCCGCCGCCCGCTGCCCCTTGCCCCTCCCCGCCGCCCTGCCCTTGCTGCGGCTCTTGCAGCAGCTCGGCGAACTTGTCGTGCTTCCAGCTGCCCAGGGGACTGCGGGACCGGGAGCGGGACCGGCCACGTGCGGCCCTGCAGGGATGTACAACATGGGGTGGTTGGGATTTCCAAGTCACAGGCAAGGAGAGGACTCGGGTGGTTTGGAGCAGGTGGTATGCAGTAGCACTGGAGAGCACGGTGCAGCAACGCAGCGCATGGTCGTACACCCTTAGGCCTACCCGATGCCCCAAGTCCCCCAGGGCCATAAGCGGACGCCGCTGCATGGCAGGCAGCGCTGCAGGGACCCACTCTCGTTCCTCACCCCGCTATCCCCGCATTGCACGGCATGCAAACGCGACCACGACACGGCACGGCCTTTCAATTTCTCACCCTGGGCCTCGCCCGCCCCACGCCCCGCCGTCGCCGCCGCCACCGTTGGCGTTACCGTTGCCATCGTAGTCGTACGCATCACGGTCGTCATGGCCGTCACGCCGACTGCCGCCGCCGCCGCCGCGCTGTCCGCGGCCCCACCCACGCCCGCCGCCGCCGCCCCCGCCACGGCCAAACCCTCCGCCACCGCCACCCCCGCCACCGCCACCCCCAAAGCCGAACCCGCCACCCCGCGGTCCCTCAGACGGCGGCCCCCAACGGTCCCCACGTGCCTCCCGATCGCGTCTCCCTCCCTCCTCCCACTCCCGGCCCCGATGCCCATCCGCCCGGTCCTCCCGCCCCTCCCTGCCCTCACGCCCGTAGCTGCGCTCGCCCCTGCCTCGCCCGCCCCGCAGTTCCCCGCCAAAGCCGCGGCCCGCGTCCCTGTCCCGGCGCCCATAGTGCTCCTGCTCGCCGTAGCCGTCCCCACGCCGTCCCGAGAAGCCACCCCGGGCCCTCCCCCGGTCCTCCGGCGCATCCTGGGGCCTGTCGGCCTCCCTGTGCCACCCGCGGTCCTGCCTCCCCCTGCCCTCGCCCCTCATCCCCTCCGAGCGCTGCTGCCCGTAGTCCTGTTCGTCGCGGTCGTCATGCTGCAAGCCGCGGTATCGCCGCGGTGGGTCGCGAGGCGGGCCTGCGTCATCCGAGGGCCGTGTTGCCCCGCGATGGTCGCCATGGACGGCTCCACGCCCACGGGGCTCGTCGTCCTCTACCGCGGCACCCTTGCGGCCACCGCGAGACGCTACATATTCCAAGCGGTCATCTGCATAGTCGTAAGGCGTAGTAGATTGCGTTTACGGGACTGTATGACGACGCTGGTCAAGCATCGTGTTTCGAAACCCTGTCCCGACGCCGTCGAGACCGGGCGTAGTTGCCCCGCATGCCCTTATACGCTGAGCATCTCGGTGCAAGTGTACAGATAACGGCTGGTATGCAATACTCACGTACGCTCCTCCGCTGCGGCTCCCGGGGATCGCTTTCGCCGTTGTCCTCTCTGGCCTTGGGCCGCTCATAATCTCTAGTCCTTCGTCCTCTGTCCTCTTCAGGTTCGCAGCGGTCGTCATGGTCTCCTCTGTACCCCATCGTTCCGGTGCGCGGGCGTGCAAAATGGCGACAGACTGTTGCGGGCTGCGGACAGACACTAACGCGATGCTATCGGCTGCATGTGTCTATCATCAGTCCTTCAGTGGCATCCAGCTTTCGGCGGCAAGCCCGTCAGGACCCGGGAAGCAGGGGCTGGAGCTGCCGTACGGATTCGGTCGCCTGACTGCTGCTGGCCCCATCCCCGCCCCCCTGGCCCCTTACCCAGCTACACAATAGCATGCCTTGGCCTAACTTCATGCAACCTAGCCCTTCGGTGCAGCGTATTGGTCTGCAGACCAACATAGCCGAAGCCTGATGAGGGTCACGTGCAGCCCTCACTCGTCCACAAAGTAAGTCTTCAACACTGCTCAAGCCACTTCACTCCTGTGTTGCCAAGATGCCCACCTGCAAGTGTGCCGTACACTCTTCCACATCCAGCGTCAGGATGCCGCACGTACGAACGGCCTGCGCGTATCTGCTCCGGTGCAGACACGCATGTGGCCCATGCCATGCGTCCCGGTACCTGGCATTGCCTGCACGGGGCTTGCTCGTTTGGGCCACAGATGTCTGTGTAGGCAGGCAGGCTACTGTGCACTGTGCACTGTGCCAAGGTTTCCCCTTTGCTGCATCGTTAACCGTCCTATCCTGGCAAGTGTGTCCTTCCTAGCACGTGACAGACCCCACAGCACCAGGTCCTCCGCACCGACGCCAGTTGACGGATGGGTTGGCTGCGGTGTCCTGGCCATTGATAGGTCCAAGCTGCCAGGCTGGCTTGCTTAGTGTGGGGCCATGGTACAAGGTCAGGGGTAAGGCGTGGGACAAGGTGTGTAATGGTAAGGCAGCTGAGGGCTGCCCGAAACGTCAAGGGTGCGGGGCGCTGCCAAGGCAGGTCGACAGCAGGCTGCATCGCAACATCATCCCCTAGATGCCACCTTTGCTCCCACGGAGGCATCAGCACTTTCTTTTAACAAGTTGTATTGCTCTCAGTCCTTTCAGCACGCATTGATACAACGGGTTGCCTCAAACCTTCGGCATTATGAAGCCCACGACAGTCCAACGGTTGCTGGGCTTCACCATCGGCGTAGGCACAGCAGGCTTTGTATACTTTTCAGATTATAGACTGGTTTGGCGACAGGCAGCGGAAGTCGCTCAGACGTATGGGACACTGCCGGCACCATCAGCCGAAGCCCCGACGAGCCCCAAGAAAGACCAGCCGCTCCTAGGGCCCAAGTTCTGGGGTACGCTGGCGCGCAGGTGGAACCAGGGCATCGACGCGACCTTTGGAGCGCTCGCGACGGAGCTGGCCAAGCGCGGGTACTGAGCTGCTCGGCTGACGGCAGTGGAGGACCTGGTGCCTTGGCTGAGCAATCCGTATGCTTCCTGGACGTTGGCCAATCCATGGAGTTCGGGAGCCGTCTACTGCCCCGTATAAAGGCGATCTGCGAGGGCTTGGGGGCTGGATCCATGGTTTGGCGGCAGGCGAACACGTGGGTTAGCGCAGGCAAGGGTGTTTGGCGCCTCAACAGCGACACCCAAGGGGCCCAGGGGGCCATTCCGTCTGCACTTGTGCCGGTCAATATGTCAGCGATAAGGGCTAATACCAGCAAGATTTGACCGTGCAATGGCACTGGTGGCACTTCTGCGCCCCGAACGGGCGGCGCCCCGGTGGGCCACCACCGTGGAGCGCTGAGGCTGTAGGTTGCACGTGCAGGGGTAGCAGGATGTGGTGCAGGAGATAACAAAGCGCCTGCCTAGACACGTGTAGGAGGACTGCGGCTTTAGGTCGCTTGTGCGGGTGTGGTGCCAGTGTCAGGAGGGCCCTCGTGTACTCTTGAGACGGCCGCAACGCGGCGTTCGCACATCGGGGTGCTAGCTTGTACTCGCAGCGAGCGCTGGTGACACGGGAGCAGCAGACGCCATGGGTGCAAAGTGTGCGTTGGCGTGGAGTGCAGTGCAGTGCGTGAGGGAAGTGAGGACGTTACTTGTGGCATAAAGTGAGGCTGCGGGCCCCGGCGGTCCACGGTGGTGGCGTGTGCGCGGTGAGCAGAAGCGGGCATGTGGACAGGCAGCGGCTGAGGCAGTGGGGGGCTGGGGGCGCATACGCACGGTACGTTCGTGGGTGTGCGACAACCTCCTTGCGCTGAGCCTGTTGTGCGCGGGTGTACACTGACCTGCTGCTCCTGCAACCGCAGTCCGTTGCACATGGAGTCGTTTGCATATGGATTGGCCTAGGCACTTTGTTGTTGCTGCAGCCTACGGTGCGGGTTGGTCCGTGCAGGGCTGCGGGCGGTTGTAGGGCGCCCATGCGGGGTCGGCCGCGCCCATGGGTGCCGCCGGCGGTTGGCATCTGGTGCCTTAGGTGGCGCTTTGCATGGGAGCTGCCCTGGTGGTTGCTGTGGAAGGGGGCTGCAGCGGTGCTGGGCGCTGGATGCACACATGGCACTGCGATAGATGCTCGTGTCGTGACTTGGCCCGGGGTTAGGACGCCCATCTGAAGTTGGTGCCGCAGTGCCTGCGTGCCTTTTGCGTCCTGTGGGTTGTGCTGCTTGCTTTGTTGTTGGTGCGTTGGTGATGCATGGAGGGCTTCACGCACAGGTAGCGACACAAGGCCCTGGCTGGTGGGGTCTCGCATGCGGACAGGAGGGGATACCATACGCACGGTTGGGCTGGCGGTGAAAGTGACCTCGCCACGCCTTGGTACGGGTAATCGTGTCGTAGTGAAAACGCCATGGCTACATGCAATGTGCCGTGCCGTACTGGACACAAAAATGGACGTACCCTTTCGGCAATGTTCTTGCCAGCTGCAAGCCAGCCTGCATCAGTATTTGTTCACTACACACTAAGAGCCCTTACATCCTACGCCTTACAACGCCAGCAGTTCGAGGGCGTAATTACGTGACTGCCAGCCTGTCAGGTTAGGCACGCACGACACAGCCCGCAGCCCACTGAGAAACCTACTCGGCAGCATGAGCCGCTGGCAGGCCACTGCACCGACCGCTTTGGTATCTATGCAGCTCCTGCAGCCATGGGCCCTACGTCAACAGCGCACGAGCGCAGCCAATCACCAGTGCACGCAGCCGTTCCCACGGACCTGACACGTGACAAGCTGACAGCGCCTCGTGCTGTCGTGCAGCCGTTCGGACGGCGTTTTGCTTTGCGTACCAAGCGTCAGGTGCTTCATGCTACCCGACACGTGCCACAGAGGCCCCCGCCCAGCCTACAAAGAGCTCACTGAACAACAACACCTCATCGGACGGTGGCTCCGAACACTCCTCTCCTTCGGCAACTGCCTAAAGCTGCCTCCCATCCTGCTCCCATGCAAAGCGCATCTCGGCAGCTCGCCTGCCTGAGCCACCCTGAGACCCTGTGCCACACGCACGCCTCCGCGAGGCCAGTGCCGGTATGCAGCATGCTGCATTGGCATTCCTGTGCAATCTGGTACAACGTCGGAAATCCTGTACGGTTTCTGGCCACGCCATTACCGCAGTCCCTTGGCAAACGTGCCATTTGCCAATGATGGCTTAATGGCACGCAAATGGCGCTCAACGAACTGATGCAACCCCAGGCCTCACGCAGCAGGCGCTGCTTGTGCTGACAGGCCAAGATACGCACCCTTTGCCCTCGCTTCCACACATGCAGAAGCCCCACTCCCACGCAATCGCCCCGGCCCCCTCCCTCAGCATCACCCGGCCTCATGCATGCCTCAGCCCCGTAACGTGCCCCGCAACCACTCCACAATCGCTTCTCGGACCTCCGAGGACTCGGGGCCCAGCATGCCCCCCGACGCCTCCATCCTCCTGGCCACCTCCTCCAGCGCCCGCCCGTCCAACGGCGCGCCCTGCTGCCTCAACCACTGTATCACAGCAACAGGCAGGTGCCGCAGCAGCGCGTCCGGGATGAGCCTGCCCGAGCACGGCACCCCCAGCCGCCGCAAGCACGCCAGCGCTGCTGCATTGCCCCGCGCCCCGGCCTCCAAGTAGCAGGCGTCCAGGTGCTGCGCGTCCCCCGCCGCACACCCGCGCTGCACCAGCCACTCCACCGCTGCCTCACCGCCGCCCCACGCGGCTTCGGGCAGTAAGGCTCCTCCCAGCTCGCACCCCAGCGTGTGCTGCAAGAGGCACATGAGCTGTGGATCTCCCCTCTGCGCTGCGTCTTTCGGTATGGTGACCTTGTCACCGGGCACATCACCACCGAGGGTGGCCAAGCAGCGCACCGCTTCCAGCAGCTCCTCGTCATGCACGATGGTGCTCCTTGGCCAGTTGTAAACGAGCTGGCAGCACAGGCCAGAGCCCCCGGTACCACGCTGAATGATGCCTGCCTGCAGGAACCACCGGACCATGGCCAGGCCTCCCTTGCACCCGCTGATGTACCAGCTCTGCCACAGGCCCCCCGGACCTTCGCCCAGCGGGCAGCCAGCCGCACAGAGGTAGGCAGCAGTGTCGACGCTGCCAGGAGTAACCGCCAGGTTCAGAATCCTAGGGCTCAGCAGGTCCCCGTCACCGCCCCTCTGCTGCTGGTCGTGGTGCAGCAGGGAACGCACCATGTCGAGCTGTCCGTGCGCTGCTGCGGCCCTCATGGCCCGCTCAGCAGCCGCTGGCGCCAGCGGGCTAGACACAACCCCCCGGGCCTGCAGCCACAGCAGGCTGGCCACCCTACCGCCTGCTGCCGCGGCCTCCAAAGCCGAAGCTTTCGCCGCTTCGTCATTTGGGTCCGACAGGGGGCACCCGCCCTGGTCCACCAGCCCATCTGCCACCGAGCAGTCAGCATGCCTCAGGGCGGCCTCCAGCACTAGGGGGCTGTTGCAGGGGCAGCCGCGCTGGTGCGGCCACTGCAGGCGAGCAAGGCCGCCCCCTGAGCTGGCAGCTGCCGCCGCCGTCGCCACCCGCATCGTGCAGTTGTCTCCCCCCCGCTGCCTGCCCCCCAGCACCCACTCCATCTTGGACACGGCATCGCCATCGGGTGTGGTTGACCTAGCCGCTGCGTCCAGTACCGCGTTGTCCACACCGCAAAGGTCGCTCGCCGCTTCCCCTGGCCCTCCATCCCCCAGCTGCACGAGCAGCAGCCTCCACACCTCCCGCAGCTGCGTCAGCGTGCAGTGCTGCGCGGCCGCCAACAGGGTGCTTTTCCGGTCCACCAGGGTGGGACAACGCTCCATCAGCCACGCCAGCGCCCTGACGTGACCACCCCGCACTGCAGCCGTCCCCGCGTCCACAGCACCCAGCACCTCCCACCACAGCTGGCACAGGTACCACCCTGGTTTTTGCAGCAGCTCCGGGAGCAGGCACGGCTGCAGCAGCGCCCACGCCACCTCCATTTGGCCTCGCAGCCGGAGGTGGCTGCAACGGACAGCACCCGCAGCTTGCGGTGGAAGGTGAGGCGGCGGAACGCCGCCTCCGCCTGCCCCTTCGCCGGCAGGGGCTCGGTGGCGGCATGGGGCGGCAGGGGCTGGCCGATGGAGGCGGTGCGGTGGCGGTGCGCATCGGCGAAGTGCTGTGCGGCGGCGTTGCAGGTGCGGCGCGCGGTGAGCGCCACCTCGTTGGCTGGCAGCCGCTGCAGCACCGCAGCGATCAGCTCCGGAGGCAAGTCTGTGGCCACCTCCGGAGGAAGCACCTCCGGTTCCGGAGCCGGGTCCTGGGATGCTGCTGAGCTGTTGCTGAGCTGTTGCTGAGCTGTTGCCTTCCCCAGCGCTGCCCCCGATTGTGCCTCCGCCCTGCTCCATAACGGCTGAGCAAGCTGGCACCGCTTGCCCTGTGGGAGAGATGTCAGGAATAGGGTAAAGTTGGTCAAGTCAAAAGCCTGACAAGCACGTGCAGCACGTGCAGAGGCAGGCTGGCGCAAGTGCTCGAGAGTCTGGCCCATGCAGCATGGCACCAACACACAAGAACATTAGCGATCAGCTGCACCATGGCACCTTGAATTATGAAAAGGCATTCCTTGGGTGCCAGCGGAGTTCAAGGGAGCGCGTCTGGGCGCAGGACGAGGAGCAGTGCCAATCGCCGGCAGGCAGCTGGGGCCGGACCGGGAGCCTGAAGCGCGAGACCGTGCTTCTGTCACTGACAGCCTGGATGAAACTGCGCTAGTAAGCAATCTCACTGGCAGCCTTGTTGGGGTGGAAGCTGTCCTTCCAGGATCGCGGCAAGGTTAGGGTTGTTGTCCACGCACGAAGCAACGTCAACGGCAACAGGGCAAATCTTGGAAAGGGCAGGAATCCAGCGCGCGACCTTACATCTACAGGATATAATTGAGGTCCTCAAGCTCAAGAGCAACGCAGATGCAGGTTAGGAAGTTAAGGCATCAGCGCACAGTGCCGTACGCCCTGTTCCGACGTCGCGACCCATGCACCGCCATCAACCCGCTCCTCTGCACCCGTCTGACGCAGCGCTCCCCTGCCCATCAGCGCTGCACCACACCACAATGTAGCAGTTCGCATCTCACGGCCGTCTACAGCTGTTGCCACCACGCCACAGCCCCTGCACTGCACCTGCACACGCCTCCACCCACAACCCAATTCCTCCTCCTCTCACACACCAACCCCTGCACACGGCTCCTGCACCTGCACCAGCTGTGAACTCCAGCCCCAACCCCATCCCCTGTCCACACCGATACTCTTACAAGTACCCGCCGCCCCCTACGCCGCCCCCTACGCCGCCCCCGCGCCCGCCCTCAACCTCCCCGCCAGCTTCCCCATCAGCAGCGGCGCCCCCCTGCTCAGAGCGAACATCAGTATGCTGCCCGCCACGCCCACATTGAGCGACTCCATGGCCCCAGGCTCCATGGGCACAGCCACCGCCGTGCACGCCGCGCGCACCTGGGGCGACAGCCCCCGCCCCTCGCTACCCAGGACCAAGCAAACACCCCCCAACGCACCCCCTGCTCCTCCCCCTGCCCCCTCCTTCCTCCCCGCCTCCCGCATCACCTCCACCAAGTCCACGCACCCCGCCCCCGCCCCGTCTGCTCCTCCTTTCTCCCGCCCCTCCTCCACCCCCTCTCCCTCATCGTCCTCCATGTCAGCGCACAGCAGCAGCAGCCCGTGTGTCTTAGCCGCCTCCGTCAGGGCCCCCACGCCCGGCAGTGCAGCAAGCGACGCCCGCAGCACGGCGCCCCTGCTTGCCCGCACCGCCTTGTCGTTGTGCGGGTCGCAGCAGCCGGGGAGCAGCACCAGGCCGTCCCAGCCGAAGGCAACGGCGGAGCGGACCAGCGTGCCCAGGTTGCCGGGGTCCTGCACGCCGTCCAGCACCAGAAGCCGCCGGGGGCCTGTGGGTTAGGGTGTGGGTGTATTAGGTGGGCGGAGGTGAGGCCGAGGGCTGGGGAGGTAGGCAAGTTGAGTTCTTGACGCATGGAACACCAGCAGCCCCCGGGGGCCTGTGGGTTGGGGGCAGAAGGGTTCACATAGGATGTGAAGGCGTGGGCAGGAGGAGTCCTGCACACCGTTCAGCACCAGCAGCGACCAGGGAGCCGCATGGGGGCCTGTGGGTTGTGGGTTGGGGTTTGGGCGGCTGTCAGGCAGAGACTTGGGAGGTAGGCATTGGGGGACCGGGGCGGTATCGCGTCGTCAAGTACCAGCAGCCGCCGGGGGGCGGGAAGGGGACCTGTGGGAGGGAGGCACGGACCATAGTGCTTCGGCAAGGAGCGAGGGCACGCATGCGGCTGCCGAGGGCCGGGGACCTGGAGCAGTACGGGGCTGCATAGCTACAGGAACAGGAGCCCAACATGGCGTAAACGTACATGCTCAGCCACTGTCACAGTCACAGGCCCCTGCCGGCGCCTGCGCGAGCGGCCGGGTAAGGCGTACCTTGCCCGTCCCGCCCCCGCAGGAGCTGTTCCAGGGAGGCCTCTGGCGGCAGCCGCAGCTCCGCCACAGCCCCCACGCCGTCGGCATTCTCCAGGCCGCTGACCTGCGGGTGGGGAGTGGTGTGCGGGGCTAGGTTGGCGATCACGGCTGTCGCTTATGAAGTGTCGCCGAGGTACTGACACGCTGTCCCAAGGTGCGCTGGCTCGGAACGTGCGGCACCTCGCTCTTGCAGACACCCTCCCTTATACACACACTCCTTAATCCACACACGCACTTCCTTCATGACCCCTTCGCTCACAAGCTCTGACTCCCAAGCTGCAGCCTTGCTAGAGCCATAACCCACACACATCACCAACACCTCCCACAGTCCCCCGGCACCTTCTTCATGACGCCCTCGCTCACGCGCACCACCCGGCAGTCGGCCGGCAGGGCCACGCCCCGGGGCAGCCCGGCCCCCTCCGCCAGCAGCACCACCCGGGCGTCAAGCGTAGGGGACCGGGCCCCGCCCTCGCCGCCGCCGCTGCTGCCGCTTGTGCCCGTAACTCGTCCTGCAGGCGGTGCAGAAGCAACGGACAACAGAAACGGTAAAATCAGTCGTGTCCAGCGTCGGGCCGGCGGCAGCAGCGCCGCCGCCACTCACGGCACCACTAGTGCTTGTGATGTGTTGTGCAGTAGGGGTACAGATTAGGGGTTTACATGGCGGCCAGCGAACAAATTGATGCCGGATGTGAAACACCCTGGGCAATCGTCCCCTACTCCGGGACCACCCACTCACCCCGCATCCACCTCCCCGACCCTGCCCCGCCGCACCCGCAGTACCCGCCGATGCCTTCCCCGGCACATCCCGACACCGACCCCATTTCCGCTGTCTTCTGCTCATTCCCGCTCCTCCTTCGTCGTACTCCATCCCCCTCCTCCCCGCCACCTCCACTCTGCTCACCCGCTGCCGCCTCCCTCAGCAACTCCTCGCCCACCAGCAGTACGGCGCCCTGCTCCCGGCGGTACGACGCGCTGGTACGGAGCCGTACACAGTGCTTGACGTACGAGTTGGCGGTGCTGGTGATGAGGTCCACCTAGGGGGGAGGTGGTCGGTGCTGAGCTGGATTGAGGGGATGTGGTGGCATATGTTCTTTGGGTTGTGCCGCACTGCGCCTTCTCCGCTACTGCCGCATCCATGTGAGGGGCCTGGGATAAAAGCTTCAGGCCTTGTTGTCTACGCATGAGCTCTGGAAACGCAGCCGCGAGCCGAGCATGCTCCAGGCACCCGCCCCCCTACCCCCCCCCCCCCCCGCCCCCTCCTCCCTACGTCCCCCCCTTAAAAGTCCTTTTCTGCACACCCCCGGCCCACCTCCGGCCCCCCCTCCCGCGCCGCAGGAACGCCACCCGCCGCCTCGCCGCCGCCGCCCGTCTCCCCACCGCTGTGAGGCGGTCTGCCACTCCCAGCCTCATGGCTCGCCCTGCTGCTGCCGCCGCCATGACTGCTGCTGCCGCCGTTACCGCTGCTGACGCTGCCACCCCTGTCACCCGTGGCACCTCGCCGGTGCTGCTGCTGCTCAGGGTACCTCCCGGGCCGTTCCCTTTCCTCCCCCCGCGCCTCCCCCTCCCCCCACGCACCCTCCCGCCGCCGCCCACCACCACCCCGCTCCTCCCTCTCCCAACTACCTTCTCCTCCTCTTACACCCCGCCGCTCATCCCACTCCCCCCCCCCCCCACCCGGCCCCGCCCCCCCCCCCCCCCCCCCCCCCCCCCCCCCCCCCCCCCCCCCCCC
>VFQN01001451.1_pt1 | contig 39724 bp, 38 predicted proteins | sample 3512371 | NCBI WGS metagenome assembly VFQN01 (sample SAMN10412370, study PRJNA504923) | tailings metagenome | isolation source: Replicate 2 from Balatoc abandoned mine | place: Philippines: Itogon, Benguet | collected 2017-08-28
CCTTGCGCAGCTTGCCGGTGAAGGCGAACGGCGCCTCGTAGTGCGAGACCGGGCTGGAGCGGTCGCGGCCGATATCGAGCCCCGACCAGGAGATGAAGCTCACGAAGCCGTTCTGGGTATCGAAGCTGCCCGCCGGCTCGCCGTCGATCAGCAGGGTCGCGAGGTTGCGGCCCTGATTGCGCCGCATGCGCACGCCGAGCCGCCGGTTGCCCGCCGGCACCGGCCGGTCGGAAACGATCAGGTGGTGCTCGCCGCCGATGTTCATGTCGTAGGTGAGCCGGCCATCCTTCATGTAGAGCGAATAGCCGGTCGTGGCGTCGCCGTGTGCGATCAGCACGCCCTCGGTGGTCGGGCCATCGACATGGGCGTCGGCCTCGATCGTGTAGGTGCGGTTGCGCACGTCGGGCGCCACATCCGTCGGCACATGCCCCATGCCGGCATGGAAGACGAAGCGGTTGCGTGGTCCGTGGAAACGCTTGGCATTGTCGGCGAAGCGCGGCGCAAAGCGGTCGTCGAGTGGCAGCACCTTGCTGCGCTCGGCCTGCCGCCACCATTCCTCAATCATCGCCTTGAGCCGCTCCGGCTCCTTCTCGGCGAGATCGTCGACCTCGTTGAAGTCGCGCGCGAGGTTGTAGAGTTCCCACTTGTCGTTGGCGAAGTCGCTGCCCGGCGGATGATAGGACACCGCCTTCCAGCCGCCCTGCACCAGGCCGCGATGGCCAAACATCTCGAAGTACTGCGCCTTGGACTTGGAGCGCGCCTTGGCATTGGCCAGGCTCGGCGCAAACGAAGTGCCTTCGAGCGGCATCTGCTTCACACCGTTGATCACCTTCGGCGGCTTGATGCCCACGACGTCGAGCAAGGTCGGCACGAGGTCGCTGGCGTGGCAGAACTGGTGCCGCAGTTCGCCCCGCGCGGCGACACCCTTGTCCCAGGCCATCACCAGCGGATCGCGGATACCACCGCCGTGGGTATTCTGTTTGTAGCGACGCAACGGCGTGTTGGCCGCCATCGCCCAGCCCCAGGGGAAGTTGGAATGCGTATCGGGACCGCCGATATCGTCGATGCGGGCGATCTTTTCGTCCAGCGACTCGCGCCGGAGATTGTAGGGACCCATGGCATTGATCATGCCGAACGGGCCGCCTTCCTGGCTGGCACCGTTGTCCGACATGACGATCACCAGCGTGTTTTCGAGCTGGCCTGCGGTCTCGAGGAACTGCATCAGCCGGCCGATATGCTGGTCGGCATGTTCCAGCATGGCAGCATAAGCGGACTGCAGGCGCGTGAACATGCGCCGTTCGGGTTCCGCAATCTCGGCCCACGGACGCACCGAATCGTTGCGCGGCGGCAGTTGCGTCGTCTTGGGGACGACACCCATCTCGATCTGTCGCGCGAGACGCTTCTCACGCTCGACATCCCAGCCTTCGGCAAAAACCGAGTCGTACTTCGAGATCATGTTGAACGGCGCCTGGTGCGGCGCATGACAGGCGCCGAAGGCGACCCAGGTAAGCCAAGGCGTTTCCGGATTGTCGCCGACATGGTCGGCGAGGTAGCGGATCGCCTGGTCCACGAGATCGGATGTCAGGTGGTAGCCCGTGGCGAAGGTGCCCGGCGGATCGACCGGCGTGTTGTCGCGCACCAGCTCCGGCGCGTACTGATCCGTTTCGGCGTCCATGAAGCCATAGAAGCGGTCGAAGCCGCGCCCCAGCGGCCAGCCGTCGAACGGGCCAGTCGCGCCCGATTCCGTGAGCGGCGTCACGTGCCACTTGCCCAGCATGTAGTTGCGATAGCCGTGCGGGCGCAGCATTTCGGCGATGGTGCCGGCCTCGCGGCTGATCTTGCCGCGATAGCCGGGATAGCCCGAATCGAAGTTGGCGAGGCAGCCGACGCCGACGGAGTGATGGTTGCGTCCGGTCAGCAGCGCCGCCCGCGTGGTCGAGCACATCGCCGTCGTGTGGAAGCCGGTGTAGCGCAGGCCGCGCTTGGCGATGGCGTCGATGGCCGGCGTGGCGATCGGCGAGCCATAGCAGCCGAAGTCGGAGAAGCCGACATCGTCGAACAGGATCACCAGGATATTGGGGGCACCATCGCCTCCAATGCCAAGTGGCCGCTTGGGTGCTTCCGGCCAATAGGGCTGGGAGTCCTGAACAGTCTTGCCGATCTTGCCTTGTCCTTCGCCCGTCATGCGCTTCCCTTTGTTTCATCGGTTGTCCGATACTTACATCCGGCGATCAACCTTGTCGCAATTCATGGCCCGGGTTAGGGAAAGTCATGGCTCACTTCACGTCCGACGGGCTTGCCCTCGCTTATGACGAATTCGGTCCAGCCGACGCGCGCAAGGCGATCGTGCTGGTGCACGGCTTCTCTGCGAATCGCTACGAGAACTGGAAGCGCATGGGCTGGTACGACGCCATCGCCGCCAAGGGTCTGCGCGGTTTCGCACTGGACAATCGTGGCCATGGCGAGAGCGCCAAGCCGCACGATCCTGCGCAGTACAGCCGCGAGGCGATGGCACGCGATGTATTTGCATTGATGGACCATGTCGGCGTCGAGCGCGCCCACCTGCTCGGTTTCTCCATGGGGTCGCACATCGCCTTGACCGCAGCGCTCACCGACTCCGGCCGCATCGACCATCTCGTGGTGGCAGGCGTGGGCGGCAAGATATTCGATCCGCCGCGCGAGGAAGGTGCGATGGCTGCTGCCATGGAAGCCGCAACACCGGATCAGATCGCCGATCCGATGCTGAGAAGCTTCCGCCAGTTCGCGGATGAGCAGAAGGAGGATCGTCTGGCCCTCGCCGCCTGTTCGCGGGGCGATCGCACGCCGATTACACGTGACACTCTGATGGCAATCCGGCGCCCCACTCTCGTCGTCGCCGGCGCGCGCGACCAACTCGCCGGCCCGCCGCAGGCTCTGGCCGATGCCATCCCCGGCGCCAGGGCGGTCACCCTGCCGGGATGCGATCATTTCTCTTGCATCGGCCATCCGCTGTTCAAGGCCAGCGTCTTCGACTTCTTCGACGGCTGGCTGGAGTAGCCGCCATGGCAAAGGTTCCGTTCAAGCGCATTCGCGAACGTGCCGCCAAACGCAAGGGCGGCGAGAAGGTGCTGACGACGCTTTTGCCGAAGACACGAGACAACAAGGCCCTGGCCAAGCTCGGCGACGATCGCGTGCTCTCGGAAATGGCGCGCCGCGTCTTCTCCGCGGGGTTCGTGTGGAGCGTCATCGACAAGAAATGGCCGGGCTTCGAAGAGGCCTTCCTCGGCTTCAACCCCAAGCGGCTGCTGTTTCAGCCGGCTGAGTTCTGGGAAAAGCTGGCGTCGGATAAGCGCATCGTGCGCAATCCGCAAAAGATCAGGTCGGTGCGCGAGAACGCGAAGTTCGTGAGCGACATCGCGGCCGAGCATGGCAGTTTCGGCAAATTCCTGGCGACTTGGCCTGCGGACGATCAGATCGGCCTGCTCGAAGTCCTCGACAAGCGCGGCTCGCGGCTGGGCGGCTTCTCCGGCCAGTACCTGCTGCGCTTTCTCGGTCGCGATTCCTTCATCCTGACCAACGACCTGATCCTCTGCCTGCGCGACAGCGGCGTGCCGCTCAGCGCCAAGGGCACCTCCAAGAAGGATCTCAGGCTCGCCCAAGCGCAGATCAACGAATGGGCCGAGGAAACCGGCCTGCCGCTCACCCACATCTCCCGCATCTGCGCCATGTCGATCGGTGAGAACCATGACGCCGCGCGTCTGAAGCAGGCGATGCAGGAGTAGCCCGTGGTCGAGATATTGCTGATCAATCCCAACACCACGGCCTCGATCACCGATCTGGTTCTGAAAACGGCGCAGCAATTTGCCTCGAAGGATACCCGCCTGCGCGCGGCTACGGGCGCGTTCGGGCCACGCTACATCGCATCCCGCGCCGCCTACGCCATCGCAGGGCACGCCGCGCTCGACGCATTCGCCAACGACAAGGGCCGCAAGGACGCCGTCGTGCTGGCCTGCTTCGGCGATCCCGGTCTGGCCGCCCTCAAGGAAGTGAGCAAGGTCCCGGTCGTGGGCATGGCAGACGCATCGGTCTTGCAGGCCTGCGCGCTCGGCGGCCGCTTCTCCATCGTGACCGGAGGCGAACGGTGGAAGTCGATGCTGGAAGAGTTCGTGGCGAGCCGCGGCCTCACTTCGCGGTTGGCATCGGTACGAACCGTCGCCCCGACCGGCGCCGACATCGCACGCAACCCGAAGGCCGCAATGGCATTATTAGCTAAAGGCTGTAAGGCGTGCGTACGCGAAGATGGCGCCGACGTCGTGATCCTGGGAGGCGCCGGGCTGGCGGGCCTTGCCGCGAAGCTGATGGGCATGGTCGATGCCCCTCTGCTCGATGGGGTTGCTTGTGCAATCTCCATGGCGGAAGGCCTCGCACAGCAGAAACCCACTAAGGCAGCGGCCGGCATTCTTGCCGCTCCCGCCCCCGTACCGAGCGTCAATCTTTCCAAAGGTCTTTCGAAGCTGCTCGGATCGCCTTAGGGTCGTCCGATGCGTCTGGTCAGCTTTCGCCATGCAGGCACATCCAAGTTTGGCGCGGCCGTCGATAGCGGCATTGTCGATCTCTCCGAGCGTACCGGCGCACGCTGGCCGAGCCTGCGCGCGGCCATTGCCGCCAAAGGACTCGATGAGCTTGCGGCGGCGGCCAAGGATGCCAAGGCCGATCTGCCTTTCGGCGAGGTGGACCTGCTGCCGGTCATTCCCGATCCCGACAAGATCCTCTGCATCGGCCTCAACTATGCAAGCCATGTGGGCGAAGTCGGCCGGCAAGTGCCGGCCCAACCCAGCGTCTTCTCGCGCCTGCACAGTACGCTCGTGGCGCATGGCGGCGCCATCGTGCGGCCGCGCGCCTCGATCGACTTCGATTTCGAAGGTGAGCTGGCGATCGTGATCGGCGAACGCTGCCGTCATGTCTCGCGAGCGAGCGCCCTGTCGGTAATCGCCGGCTACACCTGCTTTCTCGACGGCAGCGTGCGCGACTTCCAGAAGCATTCCGTGACGGCGGGCAAGAACTTCCCCGCGACCGGCCCTCTCGGCCCCTGGATGGTCACCACCGACGTGATCACCGATCCGCAGCGGCTGGAACTCACGACGCGCCTGAACGACACCGTGGTGCAGCACGACACGACCGATCACATGATCTTCGATGTCGCCACCATCATCGAGTATCTTTCGACCGTGACCTGGCTGGAGCCGGGCGACATCATCGCCACCGGCACCCCCGACGGTGTCGGGACCGGCCGCAAGCCGCCGCTCTGGATGAAGCCCGGCGACAAGGTCGACGTCGAAATTTCCGGCATCGGGACTTTGAGCGTCAATGTCGTCGACGAGTGACCCTTTCGATGTGCCGTTGAGCGTCGGCACCGACCGCGAGCGTGGCCGCGAGATCAAGGTCATCGCCCTGATCGCCATCGCGCATTTCGTGAGCCACGTGCACATCATGCTGCTGCCGCCGCTGTTCGGCGAAGTGCGCGAGGCCTTCGGCGTCAGCTACATCCAAATTGGCCTGGCGCTGACGGCCTTCAATGTCGTGTCGGCGCTCCTGCAGACGCCGGCCGGCTTCATGGTCGACCGCATCGGCCCGCGCGCCATGCTGACCGGCGGCCTGCTGCTGGGCACGGCAGCCATTACGGCGGCGGCCATGCTGCCGGGCTACTGGACCTTCGTCATCGCCTACGGCTTCTTGGGCCTGGCCAACACCGTCTATCACCCGGCCGACTACTCCATCCTCTCCGCCACCATCGATCACCGGCGGATCGGCAAAGCCTTCTCGATCCATACGTTCGCGGGCTACCTTGGTTCGGGCATCACCCCGGCGCTGGTGCTGGCTTGCGCCGCGATCTGGGGCTGGCGCGGTGGCTTCTTGGTCGCGGCGGGCCTCTCCTTTGCGACGGCGATGCTGCTGATCGTGGCTGGCAGCGTCCTGCCGCGGATCTCGCACAAGCCCGGCCAGCAGGCGGCAGGCGGCGGCGCCAAGGTCGGCCTCGATCTGCTGCTGAGCGGGCCGGTCCTGCGCAACCTCCTCTTCTTCTTCTGCCTCGCCATGGCCAATGGCGGCATCCAGACCTTCACTGTTGTCGGCATGGGCGAAATCCACGGCACGCCCTTCTCGGTCGCCAACGTGGCGCTCTCCGGCTTCCTGCTGTGCAGCGCCTTCGGCGTACTGGTGGGCGGCATCATCGCCGACCGGACACCTCACCACGAGCGCGTGGCCGCCGTGGGCTTTGCCTGCACCTCGACCATGGCGGTCCTGATGGCCTGGGTGAACATGCCGGCCGCTGCGCTGATCGTCCTGATGTCGGTGGGCGGCCTGCTGAACGGCATCATCCAGCCCTCGCGCGACATGATGGTACGCGCCGTGACGCCGCCTGGCTCCTTCGGCAAGGTCTTCGGTTTCGTCAGCACCGGCTTCAACCTCGGCGGCATGGTAGCGCCGCTGCTGTTCGGCTTCCTGATGGACCAGCATGAGCCGCGCGCCATCTTCATGATCGTGGCGGGCTTCATCCTGCTGGCCTTGGTGACCGCCATCACCCGCGCCAAACCACAGAGCACGCCCCATGGATTCGCTGACACCTCCTCCCGTTGATACGACCGAGGCCCTGACCCGCCGCTACGGCGCCGATGCCGTCCCGCCGGCAGGACCGTGGAACGAGACCATCGCGGTCATGCTCGACCACCGTTCGGTGCGCAGCTACAAGCCCGACCCGCTGCCCCCAGGCACGCTCGAGACGTTGATTGCCGCCGCCCAGTCGGCTGCGACCAGCTCCAACATGCAATGGTGGTCGGCCGTCGCGATCACCGATCCCGAGAAGAAGAAGGTGCTGGCGGAGATCGCTGGCGGCCAGAAGCATATTGAGCAGTGCCCGCTCTTCATCGCCTGGGTCGCCGACATGTCGCGCAACCAGCGCATCTCGGACGCCGAGAAGACGATCTTCGAAACGATGCCCTGGCTCGAAACCTTCATGGTGGCCTGCATCGACGCAGCGCTTGCCGCGCAGAACGCCGTGGTGGCCGCCCAGTCGATCGGGCTGCGGACCGTCTATATCGGCGCCATGCGCAACGACCCGATCCGGGTCGCCAAGCTGCTCGACCTGCCGCACCAATCGTTCGTGGTGTTCGGCCTCTGCGTCGGCTACGCGACGGAGAAGGGCGAAGGCGAGGTCAAGCCGCGCCTGCCGCAGAGCACCGTTTTGCACCATGAACGCTACAACGCCGCCAACGAGGCGGCCCAGCGCAAGGTCTACGACGCCGAAATGAGCCGCTTCTCGGCGCGCCATGAGCTTCAGGCGGCGACCTGGACTCAGCGGGTGCTGAATCGCCTGGCGCCTCTCAAGTCGATGAACGGCCGCGAGACGCTCCGCGCGTCCCTGGCCAAGCTCGGCTTCGAGATTCGCTAGAGCGCCTTCTCGTAGAACACCGACCACTTCGAGTCGGGATAGTCGAGCACCGGTCCGCAGCGCGTGAAGCCGGCCCGCTCGTAGACGGCCCAGGCGGCGGGATGCTGGTCGCCTGTTTCCAGCACCAGGCGCTTCAGGCCTTTCTCGCGTGCCAACGCCTCGATGCGTTGCACGATCGCCGCGCCGATCCGGCGACCGCGATGCGAGGGGCGCGTGTACATGCGCTTGACCTCGCCGATGCCATCCTCATGCCGCTTCAGCGCCCCGCAACCCACGGCCTTGCCGCCGTCTCGGGCGATGAACACCGTCGTCGCCGGCTCCGCCATCTGCTCCACGGTCATGTGGAACACGAACTCCGGCGGCGTCAGCTCCAGCAGGGTGGCATTCAACGCGGCGACGAGGTCGCGAACGTCATCCTGCAAGGGACTTTCGACGGCGACGGCAATGCTCATCCGTGCGGCACCAGCACCTGGCGCACCGTCGCCACGTCCTGCAGGCGGTCGAAGCCTTCGTTGAGCTGGTCGAAGCCGATCCGCTGGCTGACCATGCGGTCCACCGGCAGCTTGCCCTGCTGGTAGAGCGCGATGAAACGCGGGATGTCGCGCACCGGCACGCAGCTTCCCATGTAGGAGCCCTTGATGGTCTTCTCCTCGCTGACCAGCATGCTCTGCTTGAAGGAGAAGTCGGCGGCAATCGGCGAGAGGCCTGCCGTCACCGTCGTGCCGCCCCAGCGCGTCACGAGATAGGCTGTCTCCATTGCCTTGATCGTCCCGGCAAGGTCGAAAGCGTAATCGACGCCGCCATTGGTGAGGTCACGCACCTGCTGGACGTGATCGGCGTCTTTGGCATTCACCGTGTCGGTGGCCCCGAGCTGGCGCGCCAGGCCGAGCTTGTCGTCGGACAGGTCGATGGCGACGATGCGGCCGGCACCCGCCAACACCGCCCCCATCAGGCCGCTCAGGCCCACGCCGCCCAGGCCGACGATGGCGACCGTGCTGCCGGGCTGGATCTGGGCGGTGTTGATCACTGCACCGACACCGGTCACGACGGCGCACCCGAAGAGCGCCGCCACGTCGAGCGGCAGGCTCTTGTCGATCACCACGACCGAGCCACGATCGACCACGGCATATTCGGCGTAGCAGGAAACGCCAGAATGATGGTGCACCGGCTTGCCGTCATGGTGCAGGCGGTGATGGCCGGAGAGGAGCTGACCCGCCGCGCGCGGGCTGATCGAGCGCTCGCAGATATAAGGCCGGCCTTCGAGGCAGCGCCGGCAACGGCCGCAGCTCACATTGAAGGTGAAGCAGACATGGTCGCCCTTCTTGACGTCATGCACGCCCGAGCCGACCTCGACGATCTCGCCCGAACCCTCGTGGCCCAACACGATCGGCACCGGCCGCGGCCGGTCGCCGTTGATCAACGACAGGTCGGAATGGCAGAGCCCGCCGCCGCCGACCTTGACCAGAACCTCGCCCTCGCCGGGCGGATCGAGATCGACCTCCATGACCTGAATAGGCTTGCTCTTGGCGAACGGCCGCGGCGCGCCGCAGACCGTCAGGACACCGGCTTTCATCTTCATGGCGTTTCTCCCAAGACAGGTTTCGATCGTTGACGCCGTGCGTTCCGCATGAGGCTAGGCAATTCCTCCGTCGACCCGGACCAGCGATCCGGTGGTGAAGCTCGACTTGCTCGACGCGAGATAGAGCGCCGCGGTCACGATCTCCTCCGGCAGGCCGCTGCGCTTCAGCGCCGCCGTCGGATTGAGCTTATGCTCGTCGCTCCATGCCTTGGAAACATCGGTGAGGAAGCGGCCGGGCGAGATGGTGTTTACACGCACCTTCGGCCCGTACTCGAAGGCGAAAGCCTCGGTGAGCGCGTTGAGCGCCGCCTTGGCGCCGGCATAGGGCGCGATCTGCGGCCGCGGCCGAAGCGCACCGGCGCTCGAAATGTTGATGATCGAGCCTCCCTCGCCTGCCGCCATGCGGCTGCCAATCAGCGACATAAGGCGGAACGGGCCCTTGAAGTTCAGCGAGACGATACGGTCGAAGAGCTGCTCCGGCGTCTCCAGCGACGACGGCGCCAGCGGCGAGGAGCCGGCATTGTTCACCAGGATGTCGACCTTGCCGAAGGCCGCATAGGCCGCATCGGCCAGCCCGTCGAGTTCCTGCCAGTTGGCGACGTTGCAGGCATAGGTCGCCGCCTTGCGGCCCATGGCGCGCACTTCGGCCGCGACCTTCTCGCAAGTGTCGAGCTTGCGACTGGTGATGAAGACGTCGGCGCCATGCTGCGCAAAGGCCTTCACCATCTGATATCCGAGGCCACGGCTGCCGCCGGTGACGAGGGCAACCTTGCCCGTGAGATCGAAGTAATTGCTGCTCATGGGTCGGAGCTTATCGGACCTTGGCAGTAGAGGCCCATACGCCACCGCGCCTTTGATCCGCGGTCCGAAACGGCCGACGGGCTGGTTTCGACCAATGTCTTCTGCGCATCGCACTTTACTTCCGCCGTGCCATGGCGCCCCGTCCGGGCACACCTCTTCCCGACTGGCTGCACCGGCAGCACCATGTCTGCACCACGCCCGCTGGAGAATCCGGAACATTCATTGGCCCTCGATCTGGTCGCGCCCGATGCGGTAGACCTCGACCGCCGCCCGTGCGATTTTGATCCTTCTCGTCGATCTTCCTTTCGCGGACCCATGGAGTCGTTGCGCGGCCTCACCTCTTCGCCGGCAAGCGCGTATGACGAACTGGTCACCGGCCAGAAGTCGATCCGCTACCACTGGCAAGGCATTCTGAGCGTCATCCGCTCGCTTCCGGGCGGGCTGAGCGAACGCGTCGAGAGTGCGCGCCGGCAGCTCGAGGAATCGGGCGCCACCGTCAACCTGCTCGACGATCGCGGCGCACCGCGTTGGGCGTTCGACCCGCTGCCCTTCGTGATTGCCCCCCACGAATGGGCAACGCTGGAAGCCGGTCTCATCCAGCGCGCGCATTTGCTCGACGCGACGCTGGCCGATCTCTACGGCCCCCAAATCCTGTTGAAGGAGCATGTGCTCCCGCCGATGCTGGTGCATGCCAACCAGCATTTCCTGCGTCCCGTGCAGGTCACCGACGGCACGGCGCCCCACCGTCACCTTGCCAACTACGCCGTAGATCTCGTGCGACTGGGCGACGGACGCTGGTACGTTCTCGCGGACCACACGGAAGTCCCGTCGGGCATCGGCTATGCCCTGGAGATGCGTCGGGTGCTGGCACGCAGCCTGCCGGAAGCCTTTCGCTCCGTGCCGATCCGCCATCTGCGACCGTTCGTCGACCGCTGGCACGACGCCTTGCAGGCGATGGCGCCGGCCGATATCGCGCAGCCCAGCATGGCGGTCCTGACGCCCGGCTCGCTGTCAGCGACCTATTTCGAGCATGTCTATCTCTCGCGGCTGCTCGGCGTATCCCTGGTCGAGGGCGGCGATCTCGTGGCCCGCGACGGTCAGGTCTCGATCAAGACCCTTGCCGGCCTCAGGCCCGTCCATGTGCTGCTGCGCCGGCTGAACAGCACCTTCGCCGATCCCCTGGAGTTGCGGGCAGATTCGGCGCTCGGTGTCACCGGCATGGTCGAGGCGACACGAAGCGGCCGCATCGCGCTTGCCAATGCCCTGGGCTCGGGCCTGGCCGAGACGCCGGCTCTGATCCCCTTTCTGGAGCGTGTAAGCCAGCGCCTGCTCGGGCGCGGTCTCGACCTGCCGTCGCTCGACGTCTGGTGGCTGGGCGAGCCGGCGGCGCTGGCCTACGCGCTGGCCAATCTCGACCTCATGATCGTGCGGCCCTGCCTCGGCGCCGACCGCGAACCGATCGTCGTCGGCATGCTCGAACCCGCCGACCGCAAGGCATTGGAAGAGCGCATTCGCGCCCAGCCCGGCCAGTTCGTGGCGCAGTATCCGATGACGCCGTCGCTGACGCCCAAATGGAACGGCCGGACTCTGGCGCCATCGGCCGCCGTCCTGCGCGCCTTCGTGGTCGCCGACGGCGACAGCTACCGCGTGCTGCCGGGTGGGCTGGTCCGCGAACCCGTCGGCGATACGGCGCTGCGCTCGCTGGGGCGGCTGAACGGTACGCTGAAGGACGTCTGGGTGCTGACCGAGGACGCAGCCGACGTCCAGGTACCGCCGACGCGGCGCTTCCACCAGCTTGCCGTCGAGCGCGGCAGCGCCGATCTGCAAAGTCGCGTCGCCGACAATCTCTTCTGGCTTGGCCGATACATCGAGCGGCTCGACAACGACGCCCGCCTGCTGCGCACCACGGCGATACGCGTCGCGCAGGGTACAATGGGCCCACGCGACATCGTCGAGCTGCGCCTGCTCGGCCGTCTGCTCGCGCGGGCCAACCTGATGGACCGCACGACCGCCCTGGCATCGCCCGACAGCGCAGCCTTCCAGCAGGGTCTGGCGGCGGTCGCGGCCGACGATCGCGGCCTCGCCACGGTCCTCGACGCCATCCAGCGCCTCGCCGCCACCATGCGCGATCGCTTTTCGGCCGACATGACGACGGCCGCCGGCCCGCTGATGAGCGAAGTGCGCCACCGCCTGCTGGCGGCGCGGGGCAATCTCGATCCGCTGCTCGACGCGCTCGACGAGATCGTGCGCTTCGTCGCCACGCTGTCGGGCCTCGCGCAGGAGAACATGACCCGTGGCACCGGCTGGCGCTTTCTCGATCTGGGACGCCGGCTCGAGCGCGCGCAGCATGTGCTGAACAGCGCTCTCAGCCCTTTCGCCGAGTCGCCGATCGACTGGGACGCCGCGATGCGCCTGGCGCTCGAACTCTGCGACAGTACCATCACCTACCGGACGCGTTACCTCGGCCAGCTCCAGCCCGCGCCGGTGCTCGACCTCGTCGCCTTGGACGACAGCAATCCGCGCGCGTTGATGTTCCAGCTTCATGCCATCGACGGGCACCTCGCCTATCTGGCGCGCGCCTCCCATGTGCGCGTGCCCTTGCTGCCATCGTCCCTCGAGAAGGACTTCGAGGCCATTGTCCGACGGTTCACCGACGACGAGCAGGCCTGGCACCACGAGGGGCTGGCCCTCGCCATGTTGCGCGACGTGGTGGCCGATGCCGACCGGCGGCTCGACCAGCTCTCCAAAGCCATCACGCGCGCCTACTTCAGCCATGTGCCGGCCGCGCAGGCCGTCGGCTCGTTCGGCGGCTGAATCGGAGACGGCCATGCGCTACCTGCTTTCGCACCGCACGACCTACACCTACGCCAGCACGGTCGACTCTGCGCACCACATCGCCCATCTGCGGGCCCGCGACTTCCCCGGCCAGAAGGTGAGCTCGATCGGCATCTCGACCGATCCGGTGCCGGCCTTGGCTGCGCAGCATGTCGATCACTTCGGCAACCTGATCGACATCTATCGTATCGACACGCCGCATACCCGCTTCGACATCGAGGTGCGCGCCGAAGTCGATGTGTGCTTTCCGGAGCCGCCGCCCATGGCGTCGACGCCGCCCTGGGAGGAAATCCGCGCGGCGTTGAGCGGCGACGGCTTTCCGGTTCCGGTCGAGGCGAGCGAATTCATCTACGACTCGCCGCTCGTTCCTTCCGTCGCGGCCTTGCGTACTTACGGCGCTCCATCGTTCACGGCAGGCCGGCCGATCCTCGAAGCGGCGCGCGAACTCACATCGCGCATTAAGGCCGACTTCGAGTATCACCCCGGCGCCACCGACATCAGCACGCCCCTGGCCGAGGTCTTCGCCGGCAAAGCCGGTGTCTGCCAGGACTTCGCCCATGTCGAGATCGCCGCCCTGCGCGCGCACGGCCTCGCGGCCGGCTATGTCTCGGGCTACATCCGCACCGTTCATTCCAAGGACGAGATCGCCTTGCGCGGCGCCGATGCCAGTCACGCCTGGGTCGCCGTCTGGTGCGGCGAACAGGCGGGCTGGGTCCATCTCGATCCGACCAACGATCTCGTGGCGCAGGAGGATCACGTCGCCGTCGCCTGGGGGCGCGACTTCTCCGACGTGAGCCCGTTGCGCGGCGTCATCCTGGGCGGCGATTCGCACTCCTATGGTGTCGCCGTCACCCTGGTGCCGACGGGCTGACGCTCAGCCGCCCAGAAAGTCCTTCGTCCAGCGCGCATAGTCGTCGTCGCGCGTGACGCACTTCATCAGGTCTGCACTGGCGATACCCGCGAGCTTCGAGGGCTGCGTGCCGTCGCGCAAAGCTTTCAAGGTCTCATAGACGGCCTTCACAGCAGCCGCGAAGGGCTGGTGGCCCTGCAGGGCGATACGGACCCGTCGCGCGCCGAGGTAGGAGAGATCGGTCAGGTCGCCGGAAACGCCGCCCAGGATCAGCGGCAGCGTGGTCGCTTCCGAGATGGCATCGAGTTCAGCACGTGTGCGCACGCCGACGAAGAACAGCGCATCGACGCCCGCCACCTCATAGGCCTTGCCGCGGGCAATCGCATCCTCGAGGCCGGTGATCGCCACAGCGCTGGTGCGGCCCGCAATGCACAGATCGGGATCCTGGCGACCGCCCAGTGCGGCCTTCATCTTGCCCACGCCCTCCTCGATCGAGATCAGCCGTGGCTTGGCCGTTCCATAAGGCGTCGGCAGATCGGTGTCTTCGAGGCTCAGGCCCGCCACGCCAGCGGTTTCCAGCTCCTCCACCGTACGGCGCACGTTGAGTGCGTTGCCATAGCCGTGATCGGCATCGACCATCAGCGCCAGGTTGCCGGCGCGGTTGATGCGATAGGCCTGATCCGCGAACTCGCTCAGGGTCAACACGATCAGATCGGGTGCGCCCAGCACCGTCATCGAGGCGACGGAGCCCGCGAACATGCCGATCTCGAAGCCGAGATCCTCCGCGATGCGCGCGGAGATCGGATCGAACACCGACCCTGGATGAACACAGCGCTGTCCAGCGAGCAGCGCGCGAAAGCGCTTCCGGCGATCGGTCCAATGCATGACAAACTCCCCCTCTTCCTCTGTCTTCTAGCAAAGCCTCGTGCCGCGATGCAGCGGCATGTTTCGACGCGCAAACGCCAACGACTTACGGCGCTTGTCGCTCGCGACGACGAGAGCGTAGCGTTGTCGTCCAGGGTCGTGATGAATCGTGCGCTCGTCCGGCTCAAGACAATGCGCACTGGGGAAATGTCCATGTTCGACGTTCTCGACCGGCAGACGCGGCTGACGGGCAACCAGAAGAAAATCATCACCGCAGCGGTGATCGGCGATGCCCTTGAGTTCTTCGACTACTTCCTGATCGGGTTCGTGCTCGCCTTCCTGATCGGGCCCTGGAAGCTCACCTTCGGTCAGTCTGCGATCGTGCTGCTGTCGTCCGGCGTCGGTGCGATCCTGGGCGCCTATATCTGGGGTTGGCTGGCCGACCGCATCGGACGCCGCAAGGTGTTCATCGGCACTGTACTGAATTTCTCGATCGCCACCGGCCTGCTCTATTTCACGCCGGAGAACGGCTGGATCTACATCACCATCATGCGCTTCTTCGTTGGCTTCGGTGTCGGCGGCCTCTATTGCGTGGACCTGCCGCTGGTGCAGGAGTTCGTGCCGGCCCGCAAGCGCGGCTGGGTGGGCGGCCTCGTCACCTGCGTCATCCCGCTGGGCGTCGGTCTCGGGGCCGTGCTGGGCGCTTTCATGGGCGCCGATCAGTGGCGCCTGCTGTTCGCCATCGGCGTGCTGCCGTCGCTGCTCGTCCTGCTGGTCCGCCTTTGGGTGCCGGAGTCGCCGGTGTGGCTGGTCCGCCAGGGTCGCTACGAAGAGGCCCGCAAGTCGCTCGCCTGGGCGCTTCAGATGAAGCCCAGCGATCTGCCGCTGCCCACGGCGCCTCCGGTAGAGCCGCCCAAGGCGAGCTGGTTCGAGCTCTTCAAGTATCCGCGCAGCCTGCTGGTTTCGTGGCTCGGCAATGCCGGCGCCCAGACCGGCGTCTACGGCATCACGCTCTGGGCGCCGTCGCTGTTCGTGCTGCTGCTGAAGGTGACGCCGCAGGAAGCCGCCAAGATGATGATCCTGCTCACCGTCATGGGCTTCATCGGCCGGCTTTCCTTCTCCTACCTTTCCGACAAGATCGGACGGCGCTCGGGCGGCGGCCTGTTGGGTATCGGTGCAGGCATCCTCACCATCGTCGCCGGCTACAACTACGACACTGTGCTGCTGGGCGTATCCGCCTTCTGGCTGCTCCTGGCGCTGACCTTCTTCTTCGCCGACGGCGGCTTCGCCATCGTCGGGCCGTACGCCGCGGAAGTCTGGCCCTCGCATCTTCGCACCACCGGCATGGGCTCGGCCTACGGCTTTGGCGGCATCGGCAAGATCATCGGGCCGCTCGGCCTGGCGCTGATCGTCGGCTCGAACAACTACCTGAAGCCCGACGTGCCGCTGCCGCAGATTCCGACGGCCTTTCTCTATCTCGGCTGCTGGTTCCTGATGGCCGGCCTGGTCTATTATTTCCTTGGATTGGAAACGAAGGGCAAGTCGATCGAACAGATCGACAAGGAACTGGCGACCACCTGACACCAACCGTGTTCGACGAGGATTTGCCGTGGATACGTTGATCCCGACTTCCGCCGACCTTGCCGGCGATCAGACCGTAATCTCCCGCGCCGAGGCCGTCCGGCCGGCCGTCGAGGCCGCCTCGAACGAGATCGAGGACAAGCGGCGGCTACCGCCGGCGCTGCTGGACAAGCTGCATGAGGCGGAGCTCTTCCGCCTGCTGCTGCCGCGCTCGTCGAACGGGATCGAGACCGATCCCGTCACCTTCTTCCACGTCATCGAGACCATCGCCCGCGGCGATGCCTCGACGGCGTGGTGCCTCAGTCAGGCGGGCGGCTGCGCCATGTCGGCGGCCTATCTCGACCTGCCGGTCGCGCAATCGATCTTCGGCAAGGATCCGCGCGCCGTGCTGGCCTGGGGTCCCGGCCCCCGGGTCAAGGCCATCGAATGCGAGGGCGGCTACAAGGTCACGGGCGTCTGGGCCTTCGCCTCAGGCGGGCGGCATGCGACCTGGCTCGGCGCCCATTGCCCGATCTATCAGGCCGACGGCTCGCCGCGACTCGACCCGAATGGCGTACAGCAGGAGCGCACCATGCTGGTGCGGACCGAAGACGTGCAGTGGACCGACATCTGGAACACGGTCGGGTTGCGCGGTACCGCCAGCGACCAGTTCGCCCTGACCGATTTCTTCGTCCGCGCCGACCATTCGATCACCCGCGACTTCGAGAGGGAGTGTCGCGAACCCGGCCCGCTCTACCGCATGGGCGCCGGAACTTGTTACCAGGTGGGCTTCGCGGGCGTCGCCTGCGGCATTGCCCGCGGCGCACTCGACAGCTTCGTCGACGTGGCGCGCAACAAGGTGCCGCGCGGCATGAAGAGCCCGATCCGCGACAATGCCGTCGTGCAATCCGGCCTCGCGCAGGCCGAGGTCGGGCTGCGCTCGGCGCGCGCCTACGTGCTGCAGACGATGGCTGGGATCTGGAAGGACCTCTCCGCCGGCGCGACGATCAGCATCGAACAGCGCATCACCGTCCGCATGGCGGCGACCCACGCCATCCACAAGGCCAAGGACGCCGTCGACTTCGCCTACAACGCCGCCGGCGCCACGGCGATCTTCGAGAACCATCCGCTGGAGCGTCGCTTCCGGGACATCCATACCGTGACCCAGCAGTTGCAGGGCCGGCTTTCCCATTTCGAGACCGTCGGCGCCTGGATGATGGGCGTCGACGCCGACCTCACTTTCGTCTGACCAAAGCCACGGAGACGGACCATGCCGTTGGGCGTTCTTCAGCACTACACGATCGAACCTTCCGACCTCGAAGCCACCAAGGATTTCTACTGCGACGTGCTCGGCCTCGAGAACGGCGACCGGCCGCCACTGGGTTTCCCCGGCTACTGGCTCTATTCGGGCGGCGTGGCGACGGTGCACCTGCTGGGAGAGCGCAAGCCACGCGAAGGCATCGTGGTCCGCGGCACCGAGAAGAAATTCGACGACACCGGCCGCTTCGACCATATCGCCTTCGCCGCCAGCGACCTTCCGGGGGTGCGCAAGCGGCTGCAGTCGAAGAACGTCAAGTTCCGCGAGCAGATCGTGCCCCGCACCGGCGCCGCGCAGATCTTCCTCTACGACCCCGACGGTGTCGGCGTAGAACTCAACTTCCCACCGGACGAAGCCAAAGCGGAAGCCAAGGCGTAAGTGCTCCTCGCCCTCGACATCGAGAGAGTTGAGCCCCTCGCCGACGGCGCCCCGTTCGGCGAGGCCGGTGCCTATGAGCGCGTGATCGCGACGGCGCGTGGCGAAGTCGATCCCGTGCATCCCGACAATAGCGGCATCGCCTTGATCGACAAGGCGCCACGCAATGCCGCCGACAAGGTCGAATACAAGACCGACGTCTTCATCCTGCGGCCCAGGGATCCGGCGCGCGGCAACGGCCGGATCCTCTACGAGGTCAACAATCGTGGCCGCAAGATGCTGTTCGGCAACATCGCCGACGGACCGCAGGGTGTGAACGATCCCAAGACCCTGGCCGATCTCGGCAATGCCTTTCCACTCCGGCAGGGTTACACGATTGTCTGGTCGGGCTGGGATCCCGATGCACCGCGCGCCAACATGGGCCTCGCCCTTACAGCGCCCATCGCCACGGAAAACGGCCAGCCCATCGTCCAGACTGTGCGCGAGGAGTGGGTGTCGGGCACGCGGCTCGGCGTGCTGGAAACCTTCAAGCTCGCGCATGAAGCCGCCACCCTGGAGCAGAACCGTGCCCGCCTCACGGTGCGCGAACGCGCCAACGACGAGCCGCGGGAACTGCCGCTCAATCAATGGTCCTTCGTCGATGGCCGTTCGATCAAGCTGCGCGACGGCACCAAGGCGCAGCCCGGCTATCTCTACGAATTCCACTACGACGCCAAGAACCCCAAGGTGCAGGGGCTGGGCTTCGCCGCCACGCGCGACCTTGTCAGCTGGTTGCGCCACGACCCTGCGGCGACCAAGGCAACCGGCGCACCGATCTCGCATGCGCTTGCCATCGGCTTCTCACAGGCCGGCCGCTATCTGCGCAACCACATCTCCGAAGGCTTCAATCGCGACGAGCAGGGCCGGCGGGTCTTTGACGGCGTGCACAGCCATATCGCCGGCGTCGGCCGCATCTTCTTCAACACGCCGTTCGCCCAGCCGGCGCGGACCAACACCCAGCACGAGGATCACGGCTTTCCCGAGAACGAGTTTCCCTTCTCGACGGCACGCCTCGACGATCCCCTGACCAGCAAGACGGGCGCGCTGTTCCGCGGCGACGGCTGCGATCCGCTGCTGATCGAAACCAACACCTCGACCGAGTATTGGCAAAAGGGCGCCTCGTTGCTGCACACCGACCCGCTCGGTACTCGCGACATCGAACTGCCGGCCAACTCGCGCGTCTACATGATCGCCGGCACCCAGCATGGTGGCCGCGCCGGTGCCACGACCGATCCCGGTCCCAACATCAATCCGCGCAACCCACACAATCCGATGCCGGCCGTGCGCGCCCTGCTCGTCGCGCTGGACGAATGGGTCGTCTCCGGCAAGGCGCCGCCACCCAGCAAGGTGCCGACGCTCGCGGCCGGCACCCTCGTCGATGCGGGCAAGACCGGATTCCCCTCGGTGCCCGGCGCGGCCGTGGTGCGTGTCACCAACAGCGTGTCGCCGCCCGGCGACTGGACGGACCCGAAGCCTGCGGGCAGGACCTATCGCACGCTGGTCTCCAAGGTCGACGCCGATGGCAACGAGGTTGCGGGCATTCGCTTGCCCGACATCACGGTTCCGCTCGCCACCTACACCGGCTGGAACGAGTACAAGCCGCCCTACCCCCAAGGTGAGATCGCTGACCGCGATGGAAGCTGCCTGCCTTTCCCGGTCGACAAGGCTTCCCGCGAAAACTCGGGCGACCCCCGCCCCTCGATTGCCGAGCGCTATAAGAGCGGCGCCGACTACATCGCCAAGGTTCAGGCCGTCGTCGACCAGTTGCTGGCCGAGCGGTTGATCCTGCCCGAAGACGCCGCGCGCTACATCGAACGTGCCCGTCGCGAGCCACGCGTCGCACCCTGAAGGAGATCGCCATGGCCAAGCTCGATCGCGACGGTGTGAAGATCCACTACGAAGTGCACGGTAAAGGCCCGACGATCCTGCTGAGCCACGGCTACAGCTCGACGTCGCGCATGTGGGATGGCCAGGTCGCCGCCCTGAAGGACCATTACCAGGTCGTGGTCTGGGACATGCGCGGCCATGGCGACAGCGATTATCCCAAGGACCCGAGCCGCTATTCCGAAGCCCTTACCGTCGGCGACATGGCTGCGCTGCTGGATGCGGTCGGCGCGAAGAAAGCGATCGTCGCCGGCCTGTCGCTCGGCGGCTACATGTCGCTCGCCTTCCATGCCACGCATCCCGAGCGCGTAGACGCGCTGATGCTGTTCGACACCGGCCCCGGCTTCAAGAAGGACGAAGCCCGCGCCAAGTGGAACGAGACGGCGCATCAGCGCGCCGCCCGTCTCGACGCCGAGGGACTGGCCGCGCTCAACAGCAGCGACGAGGTCAAGATCGTGCGCCATCGCGATGCGTCGGGCCTCGCCGGCGCCGCACGCGGCATGCTGGCCCAGCAGAACGACCGCGTGATCCAGTCGCTCGACAAAGTTGCCGTACCCACCCTGGTTCTGGTCGGCGCCAACGATACCGGCTTTCTCGCCGCTACCGACTACATGGCGGCCAAGATCAAGGGATCGACCAAGGCGGTCATTCCCGATGCGGGCCACGCAGCCAATCTGCACCAGCCCGCCCTCTTCAATCAGGCCGTCGAGGCGTTCCTCGCCACGCTGCCTCGGGCTTAACAGGAGAAGACAATGAGCAAGCGGATTGCGGTCGTCGGCACCGGCGCCCTGGGTGGTTACGTCGGCGGCTATCTCGCCAACGCCGGCCTCGACGTCACCCTGATCGACTTCTGGCCGGAGAACATCGAGACCATCCGCAGCCGTGGGCTGGAGCTCGACGGCGTGACACCCGAAGAAAAGTTCACGGTCAAGAACGCCAAGACCATGCACCTCACCGAGATGCAGGATCTGTCGCGCCAGAAGCCAATCGACATCGCCTTCGTCGCGATGAAGTCCTACGACACCGAATGGGCGACGGCGTTGATCAAGCAGTATCTGTCGCCGGACGGCTACATCGTGTCGCTGCAGAACTGCCTGAACGAGGAGCGCATCGCGGGCGTCGTCGGCTGGGGCAAGACCGTGGGCATGGTGGCCTCGCTGATCTCCGTCGACATGTACGAGGCGGGCCGCATCCGCCGTACCGTCGCCAAGGGCGGCGACAAGCACACGGTGTTCCGTGTCGGCGAAGTCCATGGCCGCATCACCAAGCGGGTCGAGGAGCTGCGCGAGATGGTCGCCATGATCGACAGCGCCAAAACCACGACCAACCTGTGGGGCGAGCGCTGGGCCAAGCTCTGCCAGAACGGCATGAAGAACGGCGTTTCGGCGGCCACCGGCATGACCGGCACCGACTGCGACCGCAACGACGCGGTGCGCCGCTTCTCGATCCAGCTCGGCGGCGAGGCTGTGCGGGTCGGCCAGGCGCTGGGCTATCACATCGAGAAGATCGGCAAGCTCGAGCCCGAGACCCTGGCCAAGGCGTCGGAGAACGATAAGGCCGCCCTCGACCAAGTCGAGGCGATCCTGAGGCCCGGCTCCAACACCAATCCCAACCCGCGTGCGGACATCCAGCGCCCCTCGATGGCGCAGGACATCCTGAAAGGCCGCCGCACCGAGATCGAGTTCATGAACGGCTACGTCGCCGAGCGCGGCACCTATATCGGCGTGCCGGCGCCCGCCCACACCAAGCTCACCGAGATCGTGAAGAAGGTCGAGCGCAAGGAGCTGAAGCCCGCCGCCGCCCTGCTGGGCGGCTGACGCCGATCATCGGCCCGTGAAGACCGCGGCGCGGCGTTCGACGAAGGATTTGATGCCTTCGGCGGCGTCGGCCGAGCCCATCACCCGCTCGCGGATGGCCGGGATCGCGTCGATGGCGGCCTTCTCGCCGGCCTCGATGAACTTGCGGCCGGCTTCCTTGGTGACCTGGATGCCGAGCGGTGCATTGCGCGCGATGATCCGCGCCAGCTCCATCGCCCGTTCGACCTGACGGCCCGCCGGCACGACCTCCTGAACGAGCCCGATGCGATGCGCTTCGGCCGACGAGAACTCGTCGCACAGCAGCAGGTGGTACATGGCGTCGCCCCAGCCGGCGCGCGTGATGAAGCGGAAGTGGGCGCCACCCAGCGGAGCAATGCCGCGCTTGGCCTCCATCTGACAGAAGCGGCAATCGTCGGCGGCAACGACGATATCGCCCGCCAGCATGAGCTCAATACCGACCGTGAAGACGATGCCCTGCACGGCCGTGACGATCGGCTTGCGGCACTGGTTCGCCAATCCAAAGGGATCGGTGTTGCCCTCCGGCCGCGGCTTGCGCGTCGCCGTCGGCCCAAAGAACTTGGGCATATCGAGGCCGGCCGTGAAGTCCTTGCCCTCGGCACAGAGCACACCGACCCAGAGATCGTCGTCCTTGTCGAGCAGGGTGAGTGCGTCGGACAGCTCCGCCATCATCTCCGGACTGAAGGCATTCTTCTTCGCCGGATTGTCGATCACGATCTTGAGGATATGGTCGTGGCGTTCGTGGAAGACTCGACCCTGGCTGGGGGTGGCGCTGGTCGACATGCGTTGTTTCTCCCTTCCATCGAACTTGCCGGAACGACGCCCAGCCTCTTGGGACGGCTCGCCTCGGTGATCTTCATCGCTCTCGATAGTCAGTGTGAAAATAGCACTGTTCAAATTCCAAAAACTCATATCGCCACGAATTCTTCGTTCCTGAGTGAAATTGACAAGTGTTGAAACAGAACTGACATTCGCAGTCGTCAGGAGGGAACATGACAGCACGCAACGCATCGGCGGCAATTATCGGTGCCGGCGACTTCATCGGCGCCGCCATCGCGCGCAAGTTCGCGGCCGAAGGGTTTTCGGTTCTCGCGGGACGGCGTAACGGCGACAAGCTCAGCCCCCTGCTCACCGACATTGCCAAGGCTGGCGGCACGGCCAAGGGCCGGTCGCTGGACGCCCGCAACGAGGCCGATATCACCTCCTTCCTGCTGGAGGCGGAGGCCCTGGCGCCGCTCGAAGTCTGCATCTTCAACGTCGGCGCCAACGTGAACTTCCCCCTGCTCGACACGACGGAGCGCGTCTTCCGCAAGGTCTGGGAGATGGCCTGCTATTCAGGCTTCCTGGCAGGACGCGAAGCGGCCCGGCTGATGCTGCCGCGGGCCAAGGGCGCGATCTTCTTCACCGGCGCAACCGCCAGCCTGCGCGGCGGCGTGGGTTATGCTGCCTTCGCCGCCGCCAAGGCCGGCCTGCGCGCCGTCGCCCAATCCGCCGCCCGCGAACTCGGCCCGAAGAACATCCATGTCGCCCACCTGGTGATCGATTCCGGTGTCGACACGGCCTGGGTTCGTGAACGCATCAAGCAGCGTGAAGGCGAGGACGCTCTTGCAGCCCTGCCGCCTGACCGGCTGATGCGCCCCGAAGCCGTTGCGGAGGCCTACTGGTCGCTCTACCAGCAGCCGCGCGACGCCTGGAGCTCTGAACTCGAGATCCGTCCTTTCGGCGAGAAGTGGTGACCCATGCCAAAAGTAGAATTCCTCTTCGATTTCGGCAGCCCCAACGCCTATCTCAGCCATCTCGTCATTCCCGAGATCGAGAAGCGCACGGGCGCGACGTTCGTCTATCTGCCGGTGCTGCTGGGCGGCGTCTTCAAGCTGACCAACAATCGCTCACCGGCCGAGGCCTTCGCCGGCGTCAAGAACAAGCCGGAGTACCATCGCCTCGAAACCGAACGCTTTGTCCGCCAGCACGGCATCGCGCGCTACAAGCATAACCCGTTCTTCCCGGTGAACACGCTCATGATCATGCGGGGCGCCGTCGCGGCGCAGCAGCTCGGCATCTTCAGGCGCTATGTCGACGAGGTTTACCGGCACATGTGGGCCGAACCCAAGAAGCTCGACGACCCGGCCGTGCTGCGCGCGGCCCTGCTCGAATCGGACCTGCCGGCGGACCGCCTGTTCGAGCTTGTACAGACGGCGCCGGTAAAGGAAGCTCTGATGGCCGAGACGCAGCGCGCCGTCGATCGCGGCACCTTCGGTTCGCCGACCTTCTTCGTCGACGACGACATCTATTTCGGCAAGGACAGGCTGCGCGACGTCGAAGAGGCGATCGTCGCCAAACGATAGAGTGAGAATGCGCGAACGCCGAAACCGCCATGCAGTGGAATAACCTCGAAGACGAGGCCTGTTCGCTGGCACGGACTGTCTCGGTCATCGGCGACCGCTGGACCCTGCTGATCCTGCGCGACTGCTTCCTGCGCATCCGACGCTTCGAGGATTTCCAGACCCGGCTCGGCGTAACACGCCCCATCCTTGCCAGCCGGCTGCGCAAGCTGGTCGACGATTTCGTCCTGGCCAAGGTGCCTTACCAGGAACGGCCCCTGCGCTACGAATACCGGCTGACGCAGAAGGGCCTCGACCTCTACCCCATCGTCATGTCGATCGTTCACTGGGGCGACGTCCATATGTCCGGCAAGAAAGGCCGGCCGCTGCTGCATCGGCATCTCAGTTGTGGCAAGGACTTCGACCCTGTCATGATCTGCTCGCAATGCGGCGAGCCGCTCGATCCCAAGCGGGTGCATGCCCATCGCGGGCCAGGGGCACGCAATCCGCAACATTTGCCACCGGCGCCCGGCGCCAAAAAGCCAGCCATACGTTCAAGGGAGAGAAGCCGATGAAGACCAGGATCACCGAGCTGTTTGGGATCGAGCACCCGATCATCCAGGGCGGCATGCACTATGTCGGCTTCGCCGAGCTGGCGGGGGCCGTCTCCGAAGCCGGCGGTCTCGGCATCATCACCGGCCTGACACAACGCACACCGGAGGCACTGGCCAACGAGATCAAGCGCTGCCGAGAGATGACCAGCAAGCCGTTCGGCGTCAACCTGACCTTCCTGCCGTCGGTCACGCCGCCCGACTATCCGGGCTACATCCGCGCCATCGTCGAGGGCGGTGTGAAAATCGTCGAGACGGCCGGCAACAATCCGCAAAAATGGATGCCGGCCCTGAAGGAAGCCGGCATCAAGGTGATCCACAAGTGCACGTCGGTGCGCCATTCGCTGAAGGCCGAGCAGATCGGCTGCGACGCCGTCAGCGTCGACGGCTTCGAATGCGGTGGCCATCCCGGCGAGGACGATGTGCCGAACTTCATCCTCCTGCCGCGCGCCGCCGAAGAGCTCAAGATTCCCTTCGTCGCCTCGGGGGGCATGGCCGACGGCCGCTCGCTGGTCGCCGCCCTGTCGCTGGGTGCCGACGGCATGAACATGGGCACGCGTTTCATGGCGACCAAGGAAGCGCCGATCCACGAGCATGTGAAGCAGGCGCTGGTGGCCGCCAGCGAACTCGACACGCGGCTGGTCATGCGGCCTCTGCGCAATACCGAGCGCGTGTTGAGGAACGCCGCCGTCGACCGCCTCATCGAGAAGGAGAAGGAGCTGGGCTCGAAGATCAAGTTCGAGGACATCCTGCCCGAGGTCGCCGGCGTCTATCCGCGGATCATGCAAAAGGGCGAGATGGATGCCGGCGCCTGGTCCTGCGGCATGGTCGCCGGCCTCATCCGCGACGTTCCGACGGTGAAGCAGCTCATCGACCGGATCATGGCGGAAGCCAACGCCATCATCGGCGAACGGCTGGCGAAGTTCGCCCGCGCGGCGTAGCTCTAGCGGACCCTCGCCAGCATGATCTTGGACGAGGTTCTGTCGACCCCGGAGATGGCGGCGGTCTCCTCGGGACGGTCTTCGGCCGGCCCGACATCACCTGTACGTGCGAGCTGATCGACGCCATTGCCGGTCGCAGCATGCCTGCGATTGCGGCACTTGCCTCCCAGACCGATCCTCACGCAAGGTTGAGCCCATGACGACGTTTCCGATCAAGCGCCTCGGCTTCTTTACGCGCCTGCTCGACCAGACGACCGCGGCCGAGCGCTACCGGCTCGCCACCGAGCAGATCGTGCATGCCGAGAAGAACGGCTTCGATTCGGCCTGGATCGCCCAGCATCATTTCCACGAAGGCGAAGGCGGCCTGCCGGCGCCCTTCGTCTTCCTGGCACATGCAGCCGCCCACACGTCACGTATCCGGCTCGGGACGGGCATCGTCACCCTGCCGCTGGAACTGCCAATCCGCGTAGCCGAGGATGCCGTCGTCACCGACTTGATGAGCAATGGCCGCCTCGAAGTGGGCGTCGGCCCCGGCGGCAACCTGACCGCCTTCACGGCCTTCGGCCTCGACAGCAACGACCGCCACAGGCTCTTCGACAGCCATCTCGAAACGCTCAAGACGGCCTGGGCCGGCCGCGAACTGGAGGGCGGCGACAAGCTCTACCCGTCCAGCGCAGGCTTGGTCGACCGCATCTGGCAGGCGACCTTTACCGTGTCGGGCGCGCGCCGCGCCGGCGCCGCCGGCGACGGGTTGATGCTGTCGCGCACCCAGCCGCGGTCACCGGAAGCGCCCCAGGCGTCGCTGGCCGATATCCAGAACCCCATGCTCGACGCCTATCTCGAAGCGCTGCCCAAGGGGCGCGAGCCGCGCATCCTGGCCTCCCGCACCGTCTTCGTGGCCGACGACCACGACGACGCGATGCGGCTCGCCGAAGTCGGCCTGTCGCGCATGCGCCACCGGCTGGCGGCAACCGGCAATCTCACGTCGGGAAATCTGGTCGGCGACCTGATCGCCGCCATGGACGTGCATATCGGCACACCCGACGAGGTGATCGTCTCGCTGCGGACCGACTCTACCCTGCAGCGCGCCACCGACCTCACCATGCAGGTTCACTCGATCGATCCGCCGCATCCCTATATCCTGCGCTCGATCGAACTCTTCGCCGGCAAGGTTGCGCCGGCTCTGGGCTGGACGCCCCACAAGGAAGCGGGAGCACGACAAGTCGCATGACCGATGTGATCGATACGCTGGTCGGCATCACGCCCGGCTCGAAGCTGGATACGATCCGTGCCCAGCGCTCCGAGGCGCGCAAGCACGCCCAGGCAAGCTATGCGTCCCTGTTCGAGCCGAAGGACCTGGGCGGCGTCACCGCCGACGAACGCCACGCCGTCGCGGCGTTCGTGGCAGGCCTGCACGGCGAGCCGAAGACGGGAGCCTTCTATGCCGCCAAGCTGCCGGCGGGCCTCGGCGCCGCCATTGCCGCCGAAGTCGCGGCCGCCAAGAGCAAGGGCCCCTATGGCCACTTTCCCAAGGGGCCGCTCTCGGCAGAGGATGCGCCGGGTCCGACCTGGAAGGTGAGCGATGCCGGCGGCAAGATTCTGGGGCTACGCCTGACTGCTGCCTTCGAGCACACCCACATGCTGGTCTTCCATCCACGCGATGCCTCGGCGCCGTCTCTGCAATCGCTGCTGGATGCCGGCTGGTCGACCACCGACATCGTGACGATCTCCCAGTTCGTCTCCTTCCTCTCCTATCAGATCCGGGTCGTTGCCGGCCTGAGCACGCTTGCGAGCACGCTATGAGCACCAAGACGACAGAGAAGACGCTGACGCCGCCGCCGCACACCGAGCCGGCTGTCTTCACCCGCGACATGCTCGACTGGCTGCCCTGGCTGGAGCCGATGGCAGAGGCCGACATGACCGAGCGGCACCTGGCCAGCCTGGTCGACGCGGCGCGCGTGAAGTCGCCCTACTTCAGGCTGCTGGCGCGCGATCCCGACGTGCTGGAAGCGCGGACCCGCACCGACAAGGACATTTTCTACAATCCCGAAGCCGGCCTGCCGCGCGCCGAGCGCGAACTGGCTGCCGCCGCAACGTCGCGGCTGAACGGCTGCATCTACTGCGCCTCGGTCCATGCCCGTTTCGCGGCGACCTATTCCAAGCGCGTCGACGACGTACAGCGCCTGCTCGACGAAGGCGTCGACGCCAGGCTCGACGAGCGATGGGACGCGATCGTGGCCGCCTCGGTGGCCCTCACCACCATCCCGATGACCTTCGGCAAGGAGCATGTCGAGCGCCTGCGCCAGGTCGGCCTCGACGATGCCGCCATCGCCGACCTGATCGGCGCCGCCTCGTTCTTCAACTGGGCCAACCGGCTTATGCTGTCGCTGGGCGTTCCCGCGACTCAGGGGTAAGGACGAGGTTACGCCGGCAGCAGCTTCAGCCGCCGCAACAGCTCGCGCTCCTCTTCGAGTGTACGGGCCATCTCGTCGCGATAGGCGGACCCGTCGAGCAGGATCAGGGGTTGATCCATATTGTCGAGGAACTGCAGATGTTGCGGCTCCTCGGCGGCCGCGCGGAAGGCATCGGCCAAGGTCTTCACCACGGCGGGATCCATGCCGCGAGGGCCGATCAGGCCGCCGGGACTGTCGACAACCACGTCGAAGCCGAGCTCGCGTACCGTCGGGGCATCGGGAAAGCGCTTCGCCCGCTTGGCGGTGAAGACCGCCAGAAGCCGCAGCTTGCCCGCCATGACCATGGGCGCCCAGCCGGAGGATTCCGAGGCAAAGTCGATTTCGCCGCCCAGCAAGGCGCGCATCGTATCGGCCGTGCCGCGATAGGGTGCATGTGTCCAGGACAGACCCTGCGTCATGCCGAGCCGCTCCATCGCGAGATGCTGGGTCGAGCCGATGCCCAAGGTGCCCCAGTTCAGCTTGCCGGGGTTGGCTTTGGCATAGGCCAGCAGTTCCGGCAGCGTGTGCCAGGGCGCATCGGCCCGCACCACGACGCCCATGACGAAGCCGGTGATCTGCAGGATGTAAGTGAGATCCTTGATCGGATCGTAGCGAAGCTGCGCATTGAGCAGGGGTTGGCGCAGCACTCCCATATGCATCTGGGAGATCGTATAGCCGTCGGGCTTTGCGTCCTGCAGCGCCAACACGCCCAGCACGCCTGCAGCACCACCCTTGTTCTCGACGACGACCGGCTGGCCGAGCTTCTTCGCCGCCGACTCCGCGAGGATGCGAAAGCCGCCATCCGCCGGCCCGCCGGCGGCCCAAGGAATGATCAGCTTGATGGGCCTGTCGGGAAAACGTCCCTGGGCCCTCGGAGATAACGGCGAAGCACCTGCCGCGAGAACAGACATGCCGGCGGCAAGCGCGGTGCGCCGCGTCATCAATTGCTTGTTGCGAGCCATGGTCTTCGTACTACCCCCCGTTAGCTCGACTCTGGCGCACCCACCCTGGCTCTTGCAAGCCGGGCTGGAAGCTGCGTGAGCGCGCTCCGCGGAGGTCAGGGGAACTTCGGCTCAGGCTTCGTCGCGAGCCAGGCGCGGGCATCGGCCTCCCTCTTGAACATCTTGGCCGGCCGTTTGGACGGCGAGATATTGACGAACCGTTTGAAGGCCGTCCGTGCATCTTCGCTCTCGCCGACGACTGCCAGCGGCCCACTGTCGAAGTTGGACGTATAGGCACTCAAACGTGCACCCAGCATCATGACGTCGTGGTCGTCGTAGACAGGCTCCAGACGCGTGGCGTCGAACAACTTCGAGTAGGACAGAGCGTTTGCCGTGACGATGGCGTCGAAATGCTCCTCCATGTGCTTGAGGGTGACCGGCCCTTCCGCGATGACGTGCACGAGCTTTTCCGCATGAAGGATTTCCCAGCGCAACGGCATCGCCCGGTCCTCTCTCGTGGCCCTCTACCCCGCGGACCGCCGTCTATGAAACTCCAACTATCCCCGAGAGGACAAGCCGATACTGGCGAAAGCGCATTCCGGGCAACGTTCCACTGCGCGGGACGTTATGGGGGCGACAATGCCGGTGATCCGATTGTCGAACGGCTTCGTAGAATGCAAACTTGGCCCCTTGCCGATAGGATCCGAATTTGAGTCTCGTTGCCTTCTTGATTTTGGTTGTCGGTGGCGGCCTCCTGATTGGCGCCTTCACCGCGCCGGGACCCTGGTTCGATCAGCTTCTCAAGCCGTCGTTCAATCCACCCGCCTGGGTGTTCGCCCCGGTCTGGACTGTGCTCTACATCATGATCGCCGTCGCCGGATGGCGAACCTGGAAGCGATCGCCCGAAGCACCCTGGAGTGGCCTATTGATGTTGTGGGGAGCGCAGCTCGCCCTCAACTTCCTGTGGAGCCCGATCTTCTTTGCCGCCCATCGCATCGACCTGGCGCTGGCGGTCATCGTACTCCTGCTGGCCACCATAGTGGCCTTCATCGTCGCCGCTCTGCGCAGCAACGATCGGATATCGGCCGGCCTATTCGTACCTTACGTCTTGTGGGTAGGCTTTGCGACCGCCCTCAACTACGGCTTCTACAGGCTCAACGGGGCGGGCTAGACGCCTCCGTCGGCCTGCTCCGGGCATCCCTTAGTACGGCAGGCCGTAATAGCCCGGATTGCCCCACTCGCCCCAGTCCCAGTCGCTGTCGACCTGAGCGTCCATCGCCGTCGGGCTGTAGGGATCGTCCTGGTAGTTGGCCTTCATGGCCTGGGCGATCATCTGGCGGGACGCTTCCTTGATATAGGCGTTGTAGGCGTCCTGCGTGCCCATGTAGAGGCAGCCGCACATGGTCGGGTCGGCATACAGCCAGACCGTCTTGCCCTGGTAGGTCTTGCGGGTGAGCTTGTGCGGCGGCAGCTTCTTGAATGAAGCCGCCTGACCCGGCGTCTTGAGGGAAACGATCTTGAAGCCCGAATCCGCCAGCATGTCCTGCTTGGATTCCGGCTTGGACGAGCAGGCCGCGGCGGCGGCGCCCACCGCCAGGATGGCAAGGATTGTCCTGATCGGCTTCATCTCGTCCCCCTCTGTTGCCCCTGTCAGGCGGCGACCTTGAGCCCCGCCTTGGCGTCCTCTTTGATCATGTCCGCCCCCTTCTCGGCAATCATGATCGTGGGCGCGTTGGTGTTGCCGGAGGTCACGGTCGGCATGATCGAAGCGTCGATCACGCGCAGCCCCGCCAGCCCGTGCACCCGGAGCCGATCGTCCACTACGGCCATCGGATCGGAACCCATCTTGCAGGTGCCGACCACGTGATAAGTCGTCTGGCCGGTGCGGCGGGCGAAGTCGAGCCATTCGTCGTAGCTCTGGACCTTGTCGCCAGGGTTGTTCTCGTAGGCGATGTACTTGGCGACTGCCGGATGCTGCAGGATCTTGCGGGCGATCTGCATGCCGGCGACCGTGCAGTCGCGGTCGGTCTGGCTCGACAGGAAGTTCGGTCGGATGGCGGGCGGCGCACCGGGCGTGGCCGACTTGATGTGGATCGAACCACGCGATTCCGGCCGGCACTGGCCGATAACCACCGTCATGCCGGGTTCGGCTTCGAGCAGGCGGGTCGCCGCCGTGCCGTAACTGGCGTGGGCCATGTGGAACTGCATGTCCGGGCCTTCGAGGCCCGGCCGAGTGCGAACGAAACCGTACACGATGCCGGCCGTCCAGGTGAGGATGCCGCGACGGGTCGTGTAGTACTTCACGACCTCCTTCACCAGATTGAGGCCGCGCGACTGCTCGTTCAGGGTGAACTTGTTCTTCACCCGCCAGTTCATGCGTGGCGCGAAGTGATCACCATAATTTTCGCCGACGCCTTTCAGCTCGTGGCGCACCTCGATGCCGTGGGTCTTGAGCAGTTCCGGCTGGCCGATGCCGGACAGCTCCAGTAGCTGCGGCGACTGGACCGCGCCGCAGGAAACGATGACCTCGCGGTTGGCTCTGGCCTGCTTCTCGCGACCGTGCACGGTATAGGCGACGCCGACACAGCGCTTGCCCTCGAGCAGAAGGCGGCTCGCGAGCGCATCGGTCTCGATGTCAAGGTTGGGACGATGGCGAATCGGATCGATGAAGGCACGCGCCGTCGACCAGCGCTTCCCGCCCTTCATCGTCGTCTGATAGTAGCCGAAACCTTCCTGCTTGCCGTTGTTGTAGTCGGGGTTGCGCGGATACCCCAGGCCCGCGGCCGCATCGATAAAGGCGTCGCAGAGTTCGTGACGCTCGATCATGTCGGCGACGTTCAGCGGGCCGTTCTTGCCGCGGCTCTCGTCGCCCTTGCCTTCGTAATGTTCCGACTTCTTGAAGTAGGGCAGCACCTGATCGTAGGACCAGCCGCGATTGCCCTGCTGTGCCCAGGTATCGTAGTCGAGCGGCTGGCCGCGCACGTAGAGCATGCCGTTGATCGAGCTCGAACCGCCCAGCGTGCGGCCGCGCGGACAGGGAATGGCGCGACCGGCGACATTGTCCTCGGGCTCCATCTCGAAGGCCCAGTTGAACTTGGTGCCGCGCATGAGCTGCGAGAAGCCGACCGGCACGTCGATCCAGATAGACTTGTCGCGCGGACCGGCCTCGAGCAGCAGCACCTTGACGTTGGGGTCTTCGCTCAGCCGCGCCGCCAGCACACACCCAGCCGAGCCACCGCCTACGACGATGTAATCCCAATCAGCCATGATACGTCCGCTCCCGCCCTTATTTGTTTGGCGGGTGCAGTCTAGCGCAGATGACAGGAAACGTGATGCCCCGGCGCGATTTCGCGTAGCGGTGGTGATTCTACCTTGCAGCGCGCCTCGGCATAGGGGCAACGCGTGTGGAAGTGGCAGCCCGACGGCGGTTTTACGGGGCTCGGCACGTCGCCCTGCAGCACGCGCTTCTGGCGCTTGACGGCGGGATCCGGCACCGGCACCGCCGACAGCAATGCCTCGGTATAGGGATGCTGGGCACGCGTGAAGATCGAGCGCGTGTCGGCATATTCGACGATGCGGCCGAGATACATGACCGCGATCTGGTGGCTGATATGCTCCACCACCGCGAGGTTGTGCGAGATGAAGAGATAGGAGAGCTGGCGCTCCCGCTGCAGATCCATCAGCAGGTTGATGACCTGCGCCTGGATCGACACGTCGAGCGCCGAGACCGGCTCGTCGCCCACGATCAGCTTCGGCCCCAGCGCCAGCGCGCGGGCGATGCCGATACGCTGGCGCTGCCCCCCCGAGAACTGATGCGGATAGTTGCTCATCTGTGCCGGCCGCAGGCCCACGCGGGCAAACAGCGCCGAGACCTGTTCCTGCCGCTCCTTGGCGTTCGCCACGCCATGGACCAGCAGCGGCTCGCCTACGATGTCGCCCGCCGTCTGGCGCGGATTGAGCGAGGAGAACGGGTCCTGGAAGATGATCTGCATCTGCCGGCGGTAGGGCCTGAGCTCCGCCTTCGAGAGGCCGGTGATCTCCGTGCCATCGACCTGGATGGAGCCCGATGTGGGCTCCGTAAGCCGCAGCACGGCGCGGCCGGCCGTGGTCTTGCCACAGCCCGACTCGCCGACCAGCCCCAGCGTCTCGCCGGACTTGACGGAGAAGCTGACACCATCGACCGCATAGACGTGGCCGACGGTACGACGAAGCAGTCCCTTCTTTATCGGGAAGTGCTTCTTGAGGTCCTTGACCTCGATGACGGGGGCGTTTGCGCTAACCATTGGTGTGCCAGCAGGCGGCCCAATGACCGGACTGCTTCTCCTCATAAGCGGGCCGCTCGCGGCGGCAAAGATCGTCGGCGCGCTGACAGCGCGGTGCGAAGGCGCAGCCAGCCGGCAGGTCGAACAGCGGCGGAACGATTCCGGGAATCTCCTGTAGCCGCTCCTGGCTGCGATCGGTTTGGCCGCGCATCAAGTCGAGACGCGGGATCGAGGCCAGCAGGCCCACCGTGTAGGGATGCAGCGGATTGCTGAACAGTTCGCCCACCGTCCCCTCTTCGACCTTGCGGCCGGCATACATGACGATGACCCGTCGTGCCGTCTCGGCGACGACCCCGAGATCGTGGGTGATCAGGATCACGGCGGCGCTGAACTCGCGCTGCAGATCGACGATCAGCTCCAGGATCTGGGCCTGGATGGTGACGTCGAGGGCAGTTGTCGGTTCGTCGGCGATCAGCACCTTGGGATTGCAGGCGAGCGCCATGGCGATCATGGCGCGCTGGCGCATGCCGCCCGAGAGCTGATGCGGATATTCCTTGGCGCGCTGCGCCGGCTCGGGGATGCGTACCAGATCGAGCATCTCGACGGCGCGCTTCAGCGCCGCCTTGCGGTCCATGTCCCGGTGCAGGATCAGCGCCTCGGAAATCTGCTTGCCGATGGTCATCACCGGATTGAGCGACGTCATCGGCTCCTGGAAGATCATCGAGATCTCGTTGCCGCGCACGGCGCGCATCTCTTCTTCGCTGATCTTCAAGAGATCGCGGCCGCCGAGCTTGATCGCGCCCGAAACGATACGGCCCGGCGGGCTCGGGATCAGGCGCATCAATGACAGCGCCGTCATGCTCTTGCCGCACCCCGATTCGCCGACGATTGCCAGGGTCTCGCCGGCATCGACCTGGAAGTCGACGCCGTCGACTGCCTTGACGATGCCCTGTCGCGTATAGAACCAAGTACCGAGGCCTTCGACCTCCAGAAGAGAACTCATCTACGCTGCCCTCAGGTACGCTGGCGGGGGTCGAGGATGTCGCGCAAAGCATCGCCCAGCAGGTTCGTGCCGAACACGGTGAGGCTGATGGCGACGCCCGGGAAGATAACCAGCCACGGAGCCGTACGAACATACTCCGCAGCCGATTCCGACAGCATGCGGCCCCATGACGGATAGGGCTCGGGAATGCCGAGGCCCAGGAAGGATAGCGAGGCTTCGGTCAGGATGGCCGAGCCGAGCTGTGCCGTGGCCAGCACGATCAACGGCGCCAGGGTGTTCGGCAGCACATGACGCACCGCGATGCGCACCTCGCCCATGCCGACGGCGCGCGCCGCCTCGACGAAGGGCTGCTCGCGGAGCGACAAGGTGCTCGACCGCACGACACGGGCCACGCTCGGTACCAGCGGGATGGCGATCGCAAAGATGGTGTTCTCCAGCGACGGCCCCAGCGACGCGGCCATGACCAGCGCCATGACAAGCAGCGGCAGGGACTGCATGATGTCCATCACGCGCTGCGTGGCGAGATCGAACCAGCCGCCGAGATAGCCGGACATCAACCCGATCGAGACGCCCAATACACCACCCAGCAGAGTGGCACCGGCGCCGACCGCCAGCGAGATGCGCGCGCCGTAGACGATGCGGCTGAACATGTCGCGGCCCATGAAGTCCGCGCCCAGCCAATACTCGGCGCCGGGCTTGGCCAGCGAGAATTTGGCATTGGTCGCCGTGGGATCCATCGGCGCGATGACGTTGGCGAACGCCGCCGTGAAAATGAACAGCAGAACGATCAGCGCTCCGACGGCGCCCAGCGGATAGCGGCGCGCCAGGAATAGGATCTGACCGCCCGTCGACGAGACATTGGCGCCAGCGCGGGCCAGTTCGGCGTCGTGGTTGATAATAGCCATCGAAGCCCCCTCAGTCCGCGAACTTGATGCGCGGGTCGAGGGCCATGTAGGCCATATCGACCAGGAAATTCACCACCACCACGATGAAGGCGATCAGCATCACCAGGTTTTGCACGATGGGATAGTCGCGCCACAGGATCGCCTCGACGAGGAACCGCGCGACTCCGGGAATATTGAACACGGTTTCAGTGACGATCAGGCCGCCGACTAGGAAGGCCGCCTCGATGCCGATGATAGTGACGACCGGCAGAAGAGCGTTGCGCAGCGCATGCTCGTAGTTGACCGAGGTCTGCGATGCGCCCTTGGACCGCGCGGTGCGGATATAGTCCTGGCGCAGGACCTCGAGCATCGAGGAGCGGGTCAATCGCATGATCAGGGCCGAGCTGCGGAAGCCGACCGCCGCAGCGGGGATGCTGAGCAGCAGCACCTCGTCTATGAAACTTCGTGGCTCGTTGGTGTAGATCGGAATCATGCCGAACCACTGCACCGAGGCCATCAGGATCAGCAGCCCCAGCCAGAACGACGGCAGCGACAGGCCGCTCAGGCTGACGACGCGCAGCATATAGTCGAGGCCCGTATTCTGGCGCACCGCGCTGATGACGCCGAGCGGCACGCCGAGGATCACCGAGAAGAACAACGCCAGTCCCGCCAGCTTGGCGCTGATCGGGATACGTGGCGCGATCTCCTCGATCGCCGGCCGCTCGGAGACATAGGCGAAGCCCAGATCACCGCGCGACAGGCCACCGATCCACTGCAGGTATTGATCGAAGATCGGCCGGTCGAGGCCGAGCTCGGCGATGATCTTGGCCTTCTCCTTCGGGTCGGCAATGCCCGCTGAATCCACGAGGATATCGGCGACGTTGCCCGGCACGAGACGCAGCATCACGAAGATCAGCACCGACATTCCGAAGAGTGTCAGCACCATCAGCAGAAAGCGGCGAGTTAGATAGGCCCCCATCTTTTCCTTTCCCTAGCGGCGGCTGTAAGAGCCGCTCAACGCTCTAACCACATGTCTTCGAAGCGCCAGCCGTTGTAGATGCTGTTGTGCTGCAGCACGACGCCTTTCAATTGCGGTGTCCAGCAAGTATTGGCGACGTTGTGCACGATGACCGGCCGCGCGCCATCCTCGGCGAGCTTCTTCTCGATCTCCCAGACGATCTTCTTGCGCTTCTCGCGATCCACCTCGCCCGACTGCTGCTCGATCAGCTTGTCGATCTCGGGATTCTTGTAGGAGGTGTAGTTACGGTCCGACGTCGAGTAGAAGTTCTCGTAGAAGTTCGTGTCCGGATCGTCGACGCCCAGGCCCGTCAAATTCATGCCGAGCTGGTAGTCCTTGCGCTGGATCTTGGTGTACCAGACCGTCGTGTCGATCGGGTCGAGTTCGGCCTCGATATTCACGTGCTTGAGCTGGTCGATCAGGATGACGGCCGGATCACGGTAGATCGCGATATTGCGGGTCGACACCTTGACCTTGAGCGGCTTGTCCTTGGTGTATCCAAGCCCCTCCATGATCTTGCGGGCTTCCGCACGGCTCTTCTCGACGTCGGTGGCAAAGCCGGGCAGCGTCTGCAGCATCTCCTTGGGCATCCCCCAGACGCCGGCCGGAGGCGGCAGCATGGCCGCACCGCTCAACGCATGCCCCTGGAACAGGATATCGTTGAACGGCTTCTGGTCGATCGACAGGGCGATTGCACGACGCACCTCGGGCTTGTCGAAGGGCGGCGCTTCCGGATTGATCAGGATGTTCTGGTTGACGTTGCTTGGCCTGCCTTCGCAGACGGCGTCGGGCTTCTGATTCTTGATGTCGTTCAGCAGCGGGAAGGTGACATCGGAATCGAATGTCATATCGAATTCGCCCGCAGCGAAGCCCAGCATGCGAGTACTGCGATTGGGCACGATCTTCCAGTCGATGGCATCGAGATAAGGCTGCCCCTTCTTCCAATAGTCGGGATTGCGCACCAGCTTGATCGCTTCGTTGCGCTTGAAATCGACGACCTTGAAGGGGCCGGTGCCGATCGGCTTGGAACGCATGTCCCGGCCCGATACATGGCAGGCGTAGACGGGCGAGTAACCGGCGGCCAACATCGACAGGAACGAAGGCTGCGGCCGATTGAGCGTGAAGGTAACCTCGGTGTCCGAACCGACCGTCACCTCTTTCAAATTATTGTACCAGACTTTGCGGGGATTCTTGCGGATCAGGTCCGACTTCTCGTCGCCCTTGCCGCTGACTGCGTCCCAGGTGCACTTCACGTCCTTGGCGGTGAACGGCTTGCCGTCGTGCCACTTCACACCCGAGCGCAGCTTGAACGTGAGCTTGGTCTGATCGGAGTTCCACGACCAGCTCTCGGCAAGGTCGGGCACGATCTTGTCGGGGCTGTTGATCTTCTCCTTCGGATCGAAGACCACGAGATTGTTGAACACCGCCATGAAGGGTTGCACGACGGAGACCGTCGACTCTTCGTGGATCGAAGCCGATGGCGGGTTATCGCGATGAGAGATGCGAAGCGTCCCTCCCTGCTTCTGTGCGAACGCAGGCGACGCAATAACAAAAGCGGCTAAGCCGCTGGCAACGACTGCCAGACGAGTATGCATGAAAATCCTCCCAGACTCGGACACGTGCGGGCGTGTTGTTTTTTCCCCGTCGCCAGGAGGCTATCACATCGTATGCAGCGGCCAAGCCTTAAAGCGCGCCCGGCTCGCTCGACGGACCTTTCAACTCGATCTGATTGCCTTCGGGATCGTCGAAATAGACGGAGAGGCCGCTGCCTTCCGCACCGTAGCGCTCGACGGTTTCGCCGACCGATACCCCCAATGGGGCCAGCCGCGTGACGATAGCGTCACGATCGAATGGCTCTACGCGAAAGCATAGGTGATCCATGTTCGACGCGCCGCTTGCCCGCTCGGCAGCGATCAGATCCAGCAGCGAGGCGCCGGCGCGCATCTGCACCAGGCCCAGCTTTTCCAGCCGACGCTCTTCCTTGAAACCCAGGGCACGCTCGTAGAAGCGGACCATCGCTTCGAGATCGCGCACGCGCAGCACGACATGGTCGATTCGTTCGACACGGAAGCTCATGGTGACTAGCCTATCCTCCAAAGGACCAATGTCCAGAAATCGCATCGGGAGGAGATATGGCTATCGCAGTCAATGCCGCCAAGGCGCGGCTCAAGAAGAATGAGCTGTCGATCGGCATCGGTATCCGGCTGGTCCGCAATGTCGACATCATTAAGGTGATGAAGGCGGCGGGCTTCGACTGGCTGTTCATCGACCTCGAGCATGGCTCGATGTCGATCGAAACCGCCTGCGAGATTTCCGTGGCCGCCCAGGATTCGGGCATCGCGCCGATCGTGCGCGTACCCTATGGCGAACTCACCATGGCAACGCGCGTGCTCGATGGCGGCGCCCTTGGCGTCGTGATCCCTCACGTCGACACACCGGAGGAAGCCAAGGAGATCGCCGACAAGCTGCGCTATCCGCCCCGCGGCCATCGCTCGGTCGGCGGCGGCCAGGCGCAGTTCGACTATGCGCCCATGCCGCTCGGCGAGATGACCGCCAAGATCGACGACAACACATTGATCACGGTGATGATCGAGACACCCAAGGCCGTCGAGAATGCCGAGGCCATCGCCGCCGTGCCCGGCATCGACTGTCTGTTGATGGGGTCGAGCGATCTCTCGATGGAAATGGGTATCCCCGGCGACACCGGAAACCCGAAGATCCAGGCCGCCGTCGACAAGGTCGTGGCCGCCTGCAAGAAGCACGGCAAGTGGCCGGGCATGGGCGGCGCCTATACCGAAGAACTGCTTAAGCTCTATACCGAGAAGGGCATGCGCTTCCTGCTCTCCGGCAACGACCTGCCCATGCTCACGGCCGCCGCACGCGCGCACCAGGCGAAGGTCAGGGCATTTCAGAAGTAAGAATGAGAAGGGCGCGCGACCAAAGCCGCGCGCCCTGGCCCTAGCGCTTTCCTTCGATCTCGATTTCGATCAGATGCGGCTTGCCCGACTTGAAGGCGGCCGCGACCGCCGCCTTGATGTCGTCGGACTTGGCGACATAGGTGCCGGCAACGCCCATACCCTTCGCCATATCGACGAAGCCCATGGTCGGCCCCGACAGATCCATATGCATGTAGGGCTTGTTCGACTTCACGTCGAAGCGGGCGCGGTAGGCGTCGATATTGTGCTTCAGCACGCGGTACTCGCGGTTCGCCAGGATCACGAACACGATCGGCAGGTCATGATGCGCCGCGGTCCACAAGGCCTGGATGGAATACATCGACGAGCCGTCGCCCGAGATGCAAAGGACCGGCCGCTTGCTCTCGGCCACCGCAACACCGATGGCCCCCGACAATCCCTGTCCGATGCCACCACCACGGCCGCTGTAATAGTCACCGGGGCCAGCAAAGGTGAAGGTCTTGAACAGGTCGAGATTGGCCGTGATGGTCTCGTCGACCACGATTACGTCCTTGGGCGCGCCGGCACGGATCTCGGCCATGGCGCGCGCCATCGAGGTCGGCGTACGCGCCCAGGCCTTTTCAACGCGGGCCTTCTGTGCCGCATCTTCGGCTTCCTTCTGGGCCTTGAGCGCGTCGTTGCGCTGCTTGGCGCCGGCCACTTCCTGGGAACCCAGCGCGCTCATCAGCGCCTCCAGGCCCGCGCCGACATCCGACACCACGCCGGCATCGAGCGCGAAGTTGTAGGCCAGGCGCGACGGCGCGGCTTCGATTTGCAGCACCTTGGTGCCGGCAGCGAACGGCGAGCCCGGCGCGTACCACACTTCCTCGAAGAAAGGACCGCCGACCATCAGCACGAGGTCGTTGCCGGCGAGCTGCTTGGCAATGCCCGTTGCATCGAAAGCCAGGGTGCCCCGCGCCGCCGGATGATCCGTCGGAAAGGAGTTCTGGCCACGCAGGCCCTCGAACCA
>VFQN01001449.1_pt1 | contig 39712 bp, 73 predicted proteins | sample 3512371 | NCBI WGS metagenome assembly VFQN01 (sample SAMN10412370, study PRJNA504923) | tailings metagenome | isolation source: Replicate 2 from Balatoc abandoned mine | place: Philippines: Itogon, Benguet | collected 2017-08-28
GGGGGGGGGAGGGGAGGGGGGGGGGGGGGGGGGGGGGGGGGGAGAGGGGGGGGGGCGGGGGGGGGGGGGGGGGGGGGGGGGGGGGGGGGGGGGGAAAGGGGGCACAGAGGTCCATCAAGGCCGGGGGGCTTCGTGGTCAGGACGAGCCGCACGTAGACGTGGGCCCTGAGGAGTAGCTGATAGGAAGCGGGACGGATGGCCGCCAGGGATACGGGGCAGCCTGGAGGGGCTGCCGAGGTCAGGACCAGCCGCACACTGACGTGGGCCCGAAGCTGTGCTGGTAGGGAGGGAGGGAAGGAGAAGGCATGGGGGGCCGCCAGAGCCCTGCGGCGGGGCGCTGCTTGCGGGGGCCAAACTGTGAGCGTACCACGGGCGACAAGGAGCCTGGGGAGGGGAACGGGCAATTTTGCAGCGCAACGTCGCGAAATGGTAGGGGTTGAGACCGGTAACAGGACCCGAAGGTACACGTGGGTGTGGTTTGCGGTGTCCACGACACAGCTTTCGCTTTACGTTGGCGGAAGTGCACATATCTCCGCAGGTTCGCGCCGCGGTTGCACAACTTGACCGCCATGTCGACTGCCGCTGTCCTGCGCAACCTGCCCAGCCCTTGCCCTACCACTACGGTACCTTGCACCTACGAGCTGACGGCAGGGCCAGGGCCGGCATGCAACGCACACGTGGACGAGCCACGCATCAGCTCAAGGCGCGCACGTACCTTGCCCTGTGCCTCCGTCCTGTGCCTCTTGTCCCGCAGATCGGCGCCGTGGTGGTGGGCCTGGACCGCCACATCAGCTACTACAAGCTGCAGTACGCCACGCTGTGCCTGTGCCAGAACGACGAGTGCAAGTTCATCGCCTGCAACACGGACGCGAGGGGGCACTTCAGCCAGAACCAGGAGTGGGCGGGAGCGGGGACCATGGTGCGGAGGTGGTTGGGGCCGGGGTGGGGGTGGGGGTGGGGGTGGGGGCAGCCACCCGCCGGACGTGTACGGGTGCAACAAGGGGGTAAGGGGGCAGGGGTTGCATGCGCATACGGCATGGGCAGGGAGCATTCTCATTCCTCGTCCATCTTGCTGGGTGCATAGCGTAGGCCGTGGCTGCTGCATGGAGTAGAGATCGCCACGCGCACGAGGCACAAGGCGACACGCCGTTCACAAGGATGTGCACCTGGAGTCCTGAGCGGCAGCACTGCCGCGGTCGCTTGGCATCAATTGGCTCCGCACAGCGCGAGCCGCTGCTGCTGGTGCACTGCTGCTGCTGCTGCCGCTGCTGCCGTTTGTAGTCGGCAACACCACTGCGTTGCTTGCTCATCTGCCCCCAGGTCGCTGCAGTGATCGGCTCTTCGGAGCGCGAGCCGCTGCTGCTGGGCAAGCCCGCCTCCTTCATCCTGGACCACCTGTGCGCGCACCACAGCATACCGCGGGACAAGTGCGTGGTCGTAGGTGCGTGCCTGGGTGCACAAGCAGGGGCGGGTGCCGCAGGTGCAGGGAGCAGCGGCAGCGCGGTGTCAAAGCGGAACGTGGGCGTTGGGCCAACCTGTGGCATCACCATCAACGCCCGGGCCTACGTTTATGCTTGTCCCTTGGTGCATGGGAGACTCCTGTGCTGTTACGTGTCAATGAACTACATCATACCCTTCTTGACAGGCGATCGGCTCGACACGGACATCCTGTGGGGCATCCAGAACGGAGCAGGCACGTGCTGCGTGCTGACAGGTGCGTGGCACGGTGTGCTGCACCCCCGGGTTCGTGCGGCCATGCATGCCGTACATAGCTCACGCAATATCGAGGCTTCCATGTACGGTAACTCCGAACCTAGGGCAGATCGGTGGCAGCAACACCGGTGCACCGGGCCGTACATGCTGCAATCACTATCCAGCCAGCTGTCATAGTGAGCGAACTGGCTTTGTTGGGTCAATACGTCAGAGGTAATAGCGACAGCTGCTTCGTGGGCCTTCCTGCCGGCCGCATTCCTACGCGCGTCCCTGCACCCATGGCACCTGGCTCGGCTGCTGAACACCCTTATCCGTCCTTTGTCTGTTATAAAACACTACGCAATAGCATATTATCCTTTCCGTGTATGCTGCTGCTACCGCTGCAGTTGCTACCCGGTCCCGCCCGCACCCCAGGGGTTGGCAGGGGCGTGTTTGGGTCGTGTCTCGGATTGTTTGCGACAAGTACTGGTATGCCACTCCAACAAACACCATCATACGGAGCCAGCGAAAGAGATCGTTGGCAACTCCACCCCACCCGCTTTGCCGCTGTACGGTTAACCCCCAGGTGTCCCCTCCATTAGGCATTAGGCATCCCCTGCATTATGCCACCACTCAAGTACATTTGCGCCTTGTAACTGCTGCACATGCTGTCTTCTGCCCCTCGCCTTCCATCAGGCGTCACCTCCGAGGCGCAGCTGCTCAGCCCCGACAACAAGGTGCACCCGCGCCTGTACGTGGACAGCGTGGCGGACTTCCTAAGCGTGCGCAGCCAGCTGCCCAGCAGCTGCACCATCATGTAAACTGTGTATCAAGGACTGGGTTGGCGAGTGAGCTGCCCGGCTGCCGTGCCGCCGCTTTCAATGGAACTCTTGATGCATCAGCCATATGGGCGGCAGGAGGAAGGCTTTTGTGTGATGGAGGCAGTGCTGGAGGTATCCGTGCTGTGGCGGGCGCAGGAGGGGTGTCGTGAGCCCGGGGCGCGTACCTGGTACTTGGGTTCGTTCGGTGTGGGTAGGGAAGCCGGGGTGGTGTGCCTTTGCTAGGCATACGGGGGTTTAGGAAGGTGGGCGGCCTTGGCGAAGTGTGACACGCGGCGGCAGTGGAGGCACATGTCCCCATGCCCGCCTTGCTCGAAGGCACCGTGCTCAGATTGCTTATAGGGCACCGGGCCCGTGCTGTTTCTTATGCTTCTGAGCCTGCGTAGTAGGTGATGCTGCAAGGACGGTATGAGAAGTCCTGTGCCACGTGTGAGCACCAGGAGGGCGGTGCGCGTGACACATGCGTGTGCTGGTAGCAATGCCGCGGACTTTGTACCTAAGGCGTACCGCCGAGGTGTGTGCTATATCACCTATGTGCTTGTGTTGAGTGACAGCAGGAGTGAAGCGGTGTGGCGCACGGGGGTGTGGGCCAAAAGTGCGTGCTGCGCTGTGTCCTTTTGGCGGCTGTCGGGGCGCTTGCGTGGGGTGCGTGCCCCAGGCCCAACAGCCTGCACGGCAGGTTTTTGTTTTGGCATTTTGTGTTAACGTTCGAGGTGGTGTGGCCACACGATCCTTACTGGTCCTGACCACACCTATCAGGGTTACGTCTCCTTGATTCTGTGAGCATTTCGACGCCCGTGTACCGGCACATGGGCGATGGGCCTGGGGCACGTGGGCAGAGGGCTCCCCTGCAGCGCTGACCCTGGGGCTACGCCTGCCCGTATGGCGGCTAGGCCTGAGGAACGACCGGTAACGCAGCACGGTTGGCTGACTGCTGGTTGGAGATTGGCATCCCAGACAGCCGGTGTGGCGCTGCTCAGTGCGGAGGCCCCGCAGCTGCCGTGCCAGTAAGCTTTGGCTGGTTGTCACCGGCGGGTGTTGGTGGGTCAGGGTGCATAAGGCATGGGTACCCTGTTGTGCCTGATGCGTGCTGAATCCCGATTGTGTGGTTGAGTGTCAGGGTACGGTGCGGTACAAAAGGATGAAGTGCGTTGGGGCTTGTTATGTGGTTAAAGCACCTTCACTTGCACGAGGAAGGCGTTGCAGGGATGGAGGTACGGTTCCCTCGTACCTACTGGTAGTGTCATGATTCGCAGGTAAGAACCTTGCAACCAGGGGAGCTCCACTGCTTGATGCGTGCAACGGCTCCTAGCCACAACCCGCAGTACCCGGGCGTGGCCCAAGACGAGCATTCGCAGTGTTCACCTCGACAGTAAACATGCCATAAACCAGGGAGGGCCAGGGAGAGACCGGGCAGCACTGTTACCAAGAACACCAAGACAGTGCAAATTACTGTTGAAGCCAGGGGAGCTCCCCTGGTTGAAGCCTTTACCCTTGACACGGGCCTGCACAGACAGGTGCACGACGCGTCCGCTTGGATGCATCCAGATGCACGAAACGCCGACCAGCTGCACCATCAGCCGAGAACGCCGACTGCGCGCCAGTGCACGCACTGCGCAGACGGGAAGCATCCCGAGTCCCAGGCATTAGATACCGTTGCCGTACAGCTGACGCATAACGGTACAAGGCCCACAACACAACGCTGACTGCAAGGCGTTTCCAAGGCCGTTCATTCACACGTGCAAGGCCGCTGGGCATGCGCACTACGAAGACAGTATGCCGTGCCCAATGCACAAATGGCAGGGACCTGGCTAGGGGCCACCAGCGAATGGCCCCCGAGATTGCAGTTCCTAACAGGGCACGCCAACAGGCTCCGAGACATCCCATCGTGTAGCATAACAAGCCTGCATGCACCTCGCGTCTCGTGCGGGGGTCCAGTGGTGGGTCGGATTGCTTGGAGTAACTGCCCCGGCCTCTGCCACCCCTGCCTTGTGCACGCCCCCTCGGCCCGCGGCCTCTCCTCCCAGCCCAACCACCAGCCCACCATGCACTGTTGCCCCTTGCCCTACCACATGCTGAGCATCCTCCTCCTCCTCGCCTATCCCTTGCTGCTATCCCCTTCCCGACTCCGGCATAGATCAGGCACGCTGAGTTTGGCCTTGAACAAGTCACGTGCCGTCTAGGTACCCTTGCGGCAAGGCGGCTAGTGACCCTCCACCAGGGCAAGCGATCCAGCTGCACCGTTGGGTGCCACTGCCTCCGCTGCCTCCAGCTCAGGCACGCCAAACAGCCTGGGGAAGGTTGAGGCGGCGATGGGGGGGAATGAGAAAGAGGTATTGGACCAAAGGTGGGGAGAGGGGTGGCTGGGCAGTAGCATGTCCAGGCTGGTCGAGCAGCAGAGTCAGGCCAACACCCTTGTCTGGCACAGCCCCTTGCCACGTCCCCTCGCACCATGAGCTGCCACTGGATCACGGTCCCCAGCAATAGCGCCAGCAGGAGGCAGGCCTCCGCAAGGAGTGGACGCGGCGCAATGAGGCACACAGCGCTTCCCGGTGGCTATGACGAGTGCTGCCTCCGCGTCGGTTCATCGTTTTGGAGGTGCCACGATGCCACGGGGCCTGCGTCACCCACGAATCATGCTGCAACGGGCTGGAAGACGCGCCCCCATTCTATCCGCTGCAATAACGATTACGAAGGACACCCCCAGCAGGCCGATAGCCTGCACGAGGAGCATCGCCCGCTTCTCCGCAGCCCGCGCGCGCTTCTCCTCAGCCTGCCTGCGCTGCTCCAAATCTCGAAGCTGCCTGCGCAAGTCGCCGTTCGACCGTAGGCTCGACCTCCTTGACGAGAACCTTTTCCTTCTGCGCCTATCCTGGTCTATTACGTCCTGCTCCCAACCAGCTACCTTTTCAACAAAATCGAAGTTTGATTGGAGGTCCTCCTGTACCGTTGGCAGCGAAGGAGGTCCATATCGGTGCGACCTTTTGCCACGCAGGCGCCATCGTTTGCATCCTGCTTGCATGGGCAACGCAAGATGTAAGCGGTGTTGCCCAAGACAATGTTCAGTAGCCGGTATCGCACACGGAGGGGGGCGTTTCTCACTTTTCCTGGGATGTACGACAGCAAGACGCGGATTCAAGTAGCACTCCCATGATGAGGACCTGGAGCTCTCTTCTTGATGGGGTAACTGTCGGTTACAGTACACTCCCCTCGGCCTGACACCGTCCACAGGGGTACGCACAGCAAGAGTGAGGTTCAGGAGCACACGCAAGCCTTTGCGTGCGGTTGGTTTGCGTGCCCAGGCGTGCCTCTAATCGTACCTGCCTGCTAATGTGCTATTTGTCCACGCAACTGCATCGCTACACAAGCCTTTGCGCCAGGCCACCGAGCTCAAGCCGCGTAACTTTGACCGAAACGGGTAGGATCGCGCGCACCACCCTGCCTCCACGCCAGCGACTATACTGCGAGCCGGAAAAGCGTATCTCGAAATGTCAGGGAAGGATGTTGCGGGCTTGAGTAACTCCGTACGGTTGGGGTTCCAAACTTCGTCGCGGCTTGAGCTGTACCGTGTTACCGCTACAACCCCGCTCTGCAGGATCATTGCCACGTGTTCGCCAGCGTGCTGTGCTCCGTCAGCGCATCCCTCGCCTGCTGCTGCGCTGCAGCGCCTCCGAGGGCTTCGCTGCCGCCGCCACAGCCACCGCCACCTCCCGATTATCCACCATCACCCCGGGCCCCTCGCTCTTCCTTTGATCCTTTCTGCGCGCTCCCCTCTCCCCACCAGCAGCAGCCCCAGCCGTGACGGCCCTGTGCAGCTCCCGCGTCCCGCCCACCACGCCACCAGCTTCCAGGCAGGAACCGCCTGGGCTCGCCACCGCCGCTGCCCCTGCTGGCGCCACTAGCAAGATTGCTGGTCACGCTCTGCCGGCTGATGGATCCGGCCATGGTGCCCGTCTGCGGCAGGCCTGCCACCGACAGTCACCGACGTCACAAATGGTGATACCAGGTGAGACCTCGTCTGCTTCGTTCACAGCCAAAATGTTTGCTCACAGGTTTTGCACAGGCGCCTACTGCGCCCTGCTGCGAGTAATGTACCACTGCAAGGATCAATGATGCACATGAATATGGGCCAATTCACGCGGCATCCTGCCCAAACAGCCCAACACTCGCCCCTGCCTGCCTGCTGGGCCCAAAGGGCCCACACCCAGTATCAAGCATTGTCCAGCCCCGTCGCAGTACTGTAGCTGCCCTAATCGTCAAACGCCTGGAACCAAGAAGGCACATGAACACGATGCCATTTCCCCATCCATTCATGAAGCCCAATGCCGTCCCCCGCATGCTTCCAGCTGCCCTTTGCAAGTGTACCAACACAGTGCACCTTATCCGCCTCTCCCCCTGCCAGCACAGCGTTTACTGGGATCTCCAGGCAAGCATCCGTACCTTTTGCTTCTCATTGCCAACCCACTTCCCCTTCACCTGCAGGCGCCAGTGTTTCCGCGATCCTCCGACGCCTTCCACGGTTTCCTCACGTTTCACGCGTACCCCCTCTCTCCCTGCCGCACGCCAGCCGCCCTAGTGCCGCGGCTCTCCCATGCTACATATGCCTCCCACGCTCCCATGCATAAGAACACCTACGGTACCGATAGCCCTCCCGCCGGCGGAGGAGAAGGCGGCGCCGCTCCCGCGCCCCACCGGTCGCCTTCCCACACGCGGGGAGCGGGGGAGGCAAGGGCGGGGCTGCGCCGCTCACGCCGCCGCCTGCTGCTGCGCACATACTGGTGACACTTCTCCGTACCACTCGCTCCCTTCTGCGCTGGCCGAGTAGTGCTGCGCCGCTCATGCCGCCGCCTGCTGCTGCGCCGCCAGCTTGTCCCTCAGCTTGCGGCGGGGCTCCAGCAGCGCCTCCATGGCCAGGCGCACCTGGGGCAGGCGGTGTGGGGAAATTAGCATCAAGCATTCGGACATATGTACAACTGCGTAGTAGGATAGGTAGTCAGGTCGAGTGCAGCGCCTCCATGGCCAGACGCACCTGGGGCAGGCGGTGCGGGGTAAGTTAGCATAGGCCTGACGTGTACTACCGCGTCATTGAATAGGTACTTATTCGGAGTACAGTGCTTCCATGGCCAAACGCACCTGGGGCAGCAGGGCCGGGAGCATGGCAACGGCAGCAAGCGCTTCACATGCACACGACACCGCATGATGTGCGCAACCCACTGGCAGCTGGTCCACGCGGACTCCACACCGGGAATCGGCATCCTGTCCATGTTACCCTCGTGCACGCGCGCCCTTCAGCCACTTGTGCAATGCTGCGACCCCGTCCCAAACGTGCCCCAACACCACACCCCTTGGCACTGCTACCGGTACGTTGCTGAGGCACGCACCCACCTGCTCGCTGGTGTTGGTGCTCTCCAGGGAGCACAGCACTAGCCCCTTGTTCTTGTCCACGGCCGTAAGCAGCTCCTGCGGGATTTGAGCAGGTGCCTCATTGGTGCCAGGCGTGTGTCTTGAACCGCTAAAGCGTTGCACAAGCTGCACAGGGCTCCGACGCATGCGGGGGAAATGTCCTTGGTCGCAGATCCAACTACGTCGGCACAGCACGCCAATGCTCGGATGCCAGCTCCATGTTCTCCAACGTCGAGCACCCAGCCCTCCCTGTCCTCACGCACCCTGCCGCCCTCCTCGCGCAGGTCGTTGCTGTCCAGCGTAACGGCCGCCAGCGTGGGGCACACCGCCACGCCCTCGCACAGCGCCCGCAGCCCCTCCAGCGTGATCTGGTTGCCGCACAGGTCAACGTCAACCAGGCCCTGGGGGGTGGGGGGCCGCCGAGGGAGGAACACGTTAAACCCTTGGTATCCCCTCAACAGTTTGGTGTATGTCTGGGGCATATGCAGCCAAGAGGCAGTGAAGGGTGGAGTCCACACGTGCGCAAGGCCCTGGGGGGTTAGGGGCTGGGGGAGAACGGTGAAGGTGTGTCAGACTCTAGCTACCGGTATGATACGTTAGTACGAAGGGCCAACGCGTGCTAGGCCCCAGGGTGTGCGCTGAGTGGGGTCCACAGGTACGGTCGGCAACAGAGGGGTAGCCGTCCACGTCAGGCCATGCCGTTGCCGGTTGCAAGCGCCCCAGAAAAGTACATTATCTTGAGGCCCAGCAATACAATAAATTGAGGCCAGCATGTTTTTGGCTGTTGGGCCACCTATGAGGCACTCTGTCGTGCATGTGCCGGCACCGCACCCCACCCCTCCACCTGGTTGGTCTTGAGCACGGCGCCCAACGTTATGGCCCCCGCGTCCTGTAGCCCGCACCAGCCCAGCCCCAGCACCTGCAGGGCAGCGCACAGCACATCATCATAAGGACTCAGAACAAATCGTTTACATCGCTCAATTCGCCCAATCCTCTATCTGCTGCGGCTTATACCCTTACCTTTGTTCCCATTCCAACTTCTACCCAGCGCTTCATCCAGCTCCCTAATGGCACCCCATCTCCCCCGTCCCCCCACCTGCGTTGCGGTTAACCCCCCACCTGCAGCGTGAGGTTGGGCTTGAGCCCCTCCGCCAGGTGCTGCACGCCGCGGTGCCGCAGCTTGTTCCACGACAGGTTGAGGTCCGTCAGCCCCAGGTTAACCATCAGCACCTGCACACGGCGGCAGCACAATCATTACCGCGCTCCGCGCAGCCGTACGCGTGTCGTACGCCGTGCTGCAGCACGAGGGCACCGGTCATACGAGGAAACTACATCACCGCGTAACCCTCTGTGTAATGATGGGGGGTAGGGCATTCGTGTTGCCACTCCGCGTCTACCACCGTACAAACCGCACCTGCCCCTGCACGTGCGCTGTCCTCCAACCAGGATGCCGTGCAACAGCCACCTTCCCGCATAGCGCCTTTTCCCTTCCAAAACAGCACTACTCCCCCGAGACCCTGGCTGTCCCGCACCTGCCCGAGCGCGTGCGCCGCCTTCTCCCCCAGGTCGTTGTGGCTTAGGTCCAGCTGCTTGAGCGCCGTGTTGTTCTCCAGGGCGGAGCACACGGCGGCGCCGTCGCGGTCCGACAGCTTGGTCTTGGACAGCGACAGCGACCGCAGCGCAGTGCTCTGGGGGTAACCGCGGAACGGCAAAGTTAGAGAACCGGAAGCCATCAGGAAGGGGACCAGTAGTGCTCTGGAAAGGGAGGAGAAAGGCAGAGTTGGGCAGGGCTGAGGGTGTGCAAAGCTGGGTTGGCAGGGAAGGGCAGGTTGGCCTTGGGCGTAGGCAGGCAGCGGGGTCCGTGCACTGAAGCGCTCACGCGGTGCTCTGACGATGGCACAAGACCGGTATGGAGCACACGGCTCTTCCCCCCTGCCATGCGTTTGAGCGCCAGCTGAACGCCGCCATGCAGTACAGGGAGCGTCGTTTCGTAGTGCATCTCCCCCAACCACTACCTCGTGCACGCGGTTGCCCGAGCCACGTGCCACGTGTCACCCACCCGCGACACCAGCAGCTCCGCCAGCGCCTTGCTGCCGTGCGGCCCCATGCGGTTGCCGCTGACGTCCAGGGAGGTGATGGTGGTGTTGTCGTGCAGCGTGGACACCTGGGCAGGCCGGATAGAAGGCAGGGGGGCAAAGAGGTTACTGTGAAGTAAAATGGTACTGACATGCTTCACATGTCGCGGAAAAAGTCCGACCCACTGCGATGTCGTCCGCGGCGTCGTGCGCCTTGTGTAGGGAAGGGGGGTGGCATATGAAATGATTGCATCGGTTCTGGCCTGGGGAGGTCCCAGGTGGGGCTGCGGAGTGCATACGGGGCGCGACGCAGCAGCCACCGGCTGTGGCGCTCCGGTGCGTGTGTATGGGGATCCCCGCAGGGGTGGCCACGTGCAAGGTAGCGACTGTGCAAGGCGGTCGCCACTGACCCTCAGCCGAGGGCCTACACAGCCTCCGCATCGTACCTAAACCCCACTCCCACGAAACCGTCCTAATTTGTGCTGTACGACGCCATACAGGCCACGTGCCATGGACCAACGCTCCGCTGCTCCGGTGGGCCCCGGGGCTGCTGGCCTCCGCCCGCACCGGCAGCAGCGCCAACAGCTGACGCAGCAACACCGGAACGCATTCTTGGTGGAAGCCGACAAGCGCCAGCCCACCCAATATTCAACCCCAAGTTTTGCTTTCCTAGCAACACAGCCCACGGTGAATCCCTGGGCCCCCACCCCACCCACCCTGCTAAGCAGTACACATGGCGCGCGCCACCCCCGACACCCGATCCGTGCCAGCTCAGCGGCACCCCTTCCTGCCATCCCCTTCCTCCCATTCCCTTCCACACCCAGCCCTGCCACTCCCTTCCACACCCAGCCGGTACGCATGGGCCTGCGTAGCGGGCGCCCCGCATCCCCCGCCCCCGTCCTCGTCAGCTCCGCGACTCTTCGGCCTACCTACCTCCTCGCACGCCTGCCTAGGCCCCACGGCTCCAGTATCCAAGCTCTTGCACCATCCCACTCAAGCCCCATCAGCTCCGCAATACCCAGCATCTTGTGTGCCCCCGCCCCGCCCCCTCCCCCCCCCCCCCAAACCCCCCCCCCCCCCCCCGAAACCCCACCCCCCTTCCGCGGCCCGCCGCCCCCCCCCAACCCGGCCCCCCCGGCCCCGCCCACCCCTGCTCCATGCCCCATGCCCCCAGTCCTCGCCTTCCGCTGTACCACAGCCTTACGCATCTCCACCACGCTCCGGCCCGGCCCCCGCCCCTGCCCCCAGCCCCCACCAGCTCCGCAATGCCCTCGTCGGGGATGGCGTTGTCCGCCAACCGCAGCACCGCCACGTTGGTGTTGAGCCGCAGCGCGCCGCACAGCGCACGCACGCCCTTGAGACCCAGGCCTGGGGGACGGTGGTGTGTGGGTTGGCATCGTGCTATCAGGCAGCGAAGATGAGTACTGGTATGACCGGCAGGTCAAACAGCGGTAAACAGTCAGGCCCGGGGGCTGGCGGCGGCGTCGACGTGCTGCTTGCAAAAACATTGGCAGGTTACCGTGTACAGCAGGATGCGGTGAAGGGGGTGTTGCCTGTGTATGTCGGTAGCAGCCGAACCGCGGTTGCCGCGCCCCCGGCTAAGTGAAGGGAGGTTGCGCGAGATCGCAGCCAGCCGGTTTGGCCACATGGGGAGGCTCTGTACGGAGGGACGGCGGGTGTGCACCGCACCGCCCTGACACGTGGCACCCACGCTGTTTGCATGCCCTTCCCCCGGCGTCCTGCCATGGGGTGCGTGTGCCCCGCCACGGTGTACCCATGCCGCACGGTCACACGTGGGGCCGTCATGCTCCAATGCGCGCTGGGTAACCACACCCAAGGTGACCAGCCTGGTGGCCACCCACCGTAATGCACCACGTGCATGGCCTCGCTCTCCAGGTACTTGAGGATCTGCGAGGCGGGCGAGATGCCCATCTCGCGGCACAGCTCCAGGTAGCGCATGCGGCCAAACTGGTCCTCCTCAGGGAGCTCATCTGGGTGGGGCATGGAGTGGGTCCCGTGGGAGCGTGGGGTGTTGTGGGGTGGCGATGGGGTGGGGTGGGGGAACGGGGGTGTTGTGCGGGGAATGGGGTTGGAGTGGGGTATAGGCGGGAGCGGGGCGTAGGACGTCCGGGATGGGTTCCAGAGCGGGATAGAGGGGTAATGCGTTAGACGGTTGTGAATCGTCGATTGGGATGTGGGACAAGCGTGCACTCGTGCGCAGTGCGAGACACTGGGGGCGGGGCGGGCGGAAGGGCTGCGGCGGTGGGTAAGGGAGCGTGCACGCCCTGAGTGTGCAACCTTGTGTGAAGGGAAGCGCACGAGACACTGTAAGCAAGCTGCACGCCACCTGCTGTGGCCCAAACGCCAGGCCCTTCCCAGCGTACCCATGTCCAGCCTGTGACGTGTGCCATGTGCCATGTGACCGTGGGTCCCAGTCGCTCTTGTGAGCAGTGCCACTGCGGAGGCAACCTGCCTTCCAGAATATCGTCATCCTCGTCTTCCACCAGACGATTTGAGAACATCCTGAATCCGCGTAGCTTGAGTTGCCCCTACCCCGCTACCCGAACGTAGGGCAGGTCGCCTACGTCCATATGCGCAAGAAAAAGAGAGTACATAACCGTCTTCTATGCATAGGTTTCTTTGCCTTTACGTAGAGATGGACATGCACTTGTTGTGTTTGTGTCGTGAAGCAACTCCGCAGCGTGCGGTGGCGTGACGTGGAACCTGGTAGCTGGCAATCCGTAAACGATTGCTCAGTCGTTCAATTGATTGTTGTGCAGTGAAAGGAGCCTGCCTCTGCGATAGTTCTTGTACGGCAGCTTGATCTAGTCCAGTCTTCTTCTTGCCACGCCACTTTGCCTTTGGACCCGGAGCTCACCTTGTTCCGCGCTGCTTCTATTTCTCGTCTAATTGCGCTACCATCCACGTCAGCCCCGAGCCGACCCCAACCTCCGCCGTCTCAAACTCAGCGCTTCTTAACCATGCTGGCTCACAGCAACATTCGCAGCGCTGCTGCTGCTTCTCCTCGCGTTCAGCGCGCAGCTCTCGTCGGCCTAGTCCGTCCGGTTCCCAGTCGCGCAATCGTGCGTCCGCGTCAAGTCACCTGCCAGGGCCTGTTCGGCCTTGGCCTGCCGGAGCTGGCGGTCATCGCGGGTGTCGCTGCACTAATCTTTGGGCCAAGCAAGCTGCCCGAGCTGGGCCGTGGTCTCGGGCAGACGGTGAAGAGCTTCCAGACTGCAGCCAACGAGTTCAACCAGGCGAGTGGAGTGCCTCGCCACCTGTTGTGACTGCTTGCACCTTGACAGTATATCGTGTGCGGCGTTGCAAAGGACTAGTTGTTCAGGGCTTGGGCTTCTTGCTCACTGGCAGGGGTCACTCAAGTCACCCAAGTAGCAGGGGTTCCGACGGGTGCAGCTCGTCTCCGCTGTGGGGAGGGCAGTAGCACTGTTCAGCAGCGTTTGGAAGGCCCCAGTTTGGAGTCATGCCATCTCGTGTTAGGACAGGGTCTGCCATTTTCAACAACTGGAGCTGATTTAGGCCCTTTCTCCAGCCGTTGGGCATGCCAGGATGCCGTACTGACTGCCCCTCCCCCTGCCCCGCTCTCCGTTTGCTAATACTACAGGAGCTGAAGGCTAGCATGTCTGACGACAAGAAGGCTGAGGAGCCTGCCAAGCCCGAGGAGCCCAAGAAGCAGTGATTGCCAGGGCAGCAGCGCTGGGTGCAGGCATGAGGACGGAGGTGTGCAATTGGCGAGGGGGGCACGTGCAGGCGTTGTTGGCACTTTACATGACGCTGCGACCTGTGCGGCATGGGAAGGCGTACAGCTCGTTGGGCTGGGGACGAGAATGACGGTGGCACGGAGCAGGGGGTACGGACGGACGGGGTGAGAAGGTGGTGCATCACGATGCAACAGCATCACGGATTACAGCTAGCTATGTCGCATGGATAGCTCACAGTTCCATGGGGCATATCTTGATTTTGACGAGAGATTGTTACTGAGAGTGTTGAATGAGGTGATGTGATGTTGTGTGGCTACGGGTGGGTCATCTTAACCCACCACGTGGTGGCGCCCGTACGATTTGTTTCACACGCGGGACATTATTGGTTCCGCAGTATTAACGCGCACCAATGTAACAGACCCGAGTCATTTCGCCTTCTGGTGCAGCCCACAACTGTGGGTTACTGAGCACACAGCGGGAGCACAGTCCAGCTCGGGCCGACAGCAGCGTCGCTGCTGACTGCTGCTGCAGGCTGCCGTGCGTCCTGTGTGTCTTGGTGGTGTCGTACGGGTCCACGATACTGCTTATGAGGACATCACGGTGTACGCACGCTGATGCACGCAGGCAAGTGGCCCAGGAGCAGCCCGACGGTTCCATGTCCCCGGGTACCCGGCAGCTGGATACCGGTAGCAGCATTCAAGAGCTCTCGCCCTCGAGCCCTGCAGATTTAAAGCAGCACTACACTACACTCTCGCTTTGCCACCTTTCATTCTTTCATTGCCTCAAGGAAATGCCCGGCAAGGACGGCGGGTGAGTTCCCGCTTCAAGCGACTTTCGGTGCTTTTGGTTATATGCAACGCGCATCAGATAGGAACTCAAGCGTTGTATCGCCTTTTGCAGCAAGGCTAAGCCCCTGAAGGCCCCCAAGAAGGTGCGCCGGAAGCAGCCTCTACTCCTGGATTACTATTAGACACATCAAATCCTCAACGGCTGATTCCGTGAAGATTGTTCAGAAGGGCTACCGCTACGCCGACTCCGCCGCGTGCCTCGACTACTGCGAAGCACCCGGGCCCTGCGCTGTGCCCATACTGTTTGCGTGCTTATACAATTGGCATTACTAGTATCGTGTGAGGCTGCAAGGAGCCTCACCCAAACCAAGTCCCCCTGGACTACCTGTGTGCTCCCCCCGGTTTCCAAACCCACAGGGCGAGAGGGATTATGACGAGTCGGACCTTGCTTTCCTAGCCAAGAAGAAGGCAGAGGAGGCCGCTCTGAAGGAGCTTAAGGCCAAGGTAAGGGGCCCACGGACTGCACCCTGGCGCCTTGAGGCACGGCGCCAGTCCGGACCTCAGTCCACCCTGTCAGTCTCTTCTCTTGCCCTGATGCGCTGATGGCTGCTCACTGTCCTAGCTTTGCCGCTTGTTCCTCACAGCACCATTGGCGGCTGGGTAGGTGCATTGCACGCAACTCATGCGTCTGGGACATCCATCCCCAACTCCAAACCCTCCTGCTCACCACCACCCTGTTGCACCACGCCCTCCTGTGCGCAGGCTGCCAAGGGCGCCATCGGCGGCACCGGCCTTAAGAAGAGCGGCAAGTAAGCCCTCTGGTGGCTCCATTGTACCACCAGGGCAGCCAGCGACACACACGCCAACGCGGCCTTCACGTACGTTGGGCAGCGTACGGGCGTACGGCTTGGGCTGGGTAGCTGGCCTCGGCCCTAGCTGGCGACTGGGCAGGGGCAGACAGGATGAGCGGTGCGGACGGTAGCAGTGTGGGGGATGCAGCCGGGACCACGCAACCTGCGTCCTCGCGGGGGCCCCCGTGTGGGGAACGTGATGCAGGGGCTCCGGTGCAGGACTGCCTGGGCTGCCGGGTGACGGGTGCCCTGTTTGGCGTGGGCGGTGCTGGGTACCTGGGGGCCATGCTGCTGCAGGAGCCGCCGCCGCGAGGGGCACACCGGTACTCGCTCATCGCGACCGCAGCGACCATGTTTGTGTTTGGGATGTACCGGGCTTTAGGCTGATCGTACAGAAGCGGTGCAAGTTTGGCGGGCGGGTGCGTGATGGGTGCTGGTGGGGAGGGGCCCGTGGCCACGAGGCAGATTGCGAGGGTTGTGTGTGACGGGATGTCATAAGCGCTGCTGTTGGTACCCTGCCTGACGTGCAAGATTGTAAGAACCAATGGATAAAATGTACCGTATTTGTTCGCTACCCTTGCCTGACTCACCGCCTGATGGGTAGAACCGACATCGTGCATTGACCCAGGGTTCTAGGCGGCTCAGCGGCGTTTGGCTTCATCGTAGGCGGCCGACTGTGTGGATGTGTCCCTAAGCGTGCCGTCCAACGTCCGACAAGGTAAGGGAGGGCGGCATAGGCGCTTGTACTGCTAAGCTGTCTCGCACACCAGCTCCAAGCTCCAACACACGTGCAGCAGCGCACCGTGCTGTGTGTCGTACCGTGTGCGGCTACCAACAACACTTCAATTTGCAGTTTGAGGCTCTTGTCAAGTAGCATAAGCCCGCACTCGTACGAAACCTTTGAGCGCCCTACACGTAGCGGTAAGTGCACCGAAGCATTGCACACCCTTCCCGCGCAGCGCACACCTGCTGACACCTGCAAGGCCTTCGTGTCGAAGGCCACGGTCTAGCAACACGATCGACGAGGACCACGTGCGAGCGTGACGCGCGCACGTCTGTTCAGCCTTCCAGTTCCTCACGCATAATGCACTGAAGCAAGCACATCCGGGAGCACAACCTTCCCGCGCACTGCACGCCTGCTTACGCCTGCAAGGCCTATGCACGAGTGTGCCACCAATGTCAGGCTCTTGTAGGTGAGGAACACGTGTGATGCGGTCGGCAAGCGCTCGGTCGTAGCCTCATGTCCGTGCCGCGCAGCTGCAGTACCGTAAACCACTCCTAACCACCAGCGACCACCAGGTACCCAGTACGCATGCCAACATTCCTTCGAGCTTCGCCCCCTTACCACCGCAACCAACGCGCGTGTTGCCCGCCGTTCAAGCAGCGTAACAGCGGTTGTGCCACGGCTCTCAATGCGTCACCGTTAAGGCCACTTGCAGTACCGTCAGCTCCATGGTCATCCGAAGGCGAGCAGCACTCACACCCCGAGCACGCGAGCAGTACACCTCCGTGTTAGCACACGGCCGCGTTTTACGCGTATCTCCGTGTTAGCACACAATGGGTGCTACACAATGGGTGCCACCGCATCCCACATCCATGCACCCTACCTCTCGCCGTTCCTGCTGACACTCTCAGCCCCCCGTGCGGCCACGCTGGCATGCTGCCGCCCCCGATACTCGCAAGTTCGCAGCCTACTGCGATGTTACTCTCCAGTCGCAACGGCACGGTCTGAGCAAGAACTCAAGATATGAAACGTTTTCTTACCGTGACCAGTTGACCCGTGCCAGGTACAAGCTCTTGCCCACAAGTCAAAACAACACATGACACACAAGGGACACACCCAAAGCAACGTCACGGCGGGTGCGATCGCGTTGCAGCCCCCGCCTAGCCCCAAACCTCCCCGCAGTGCCCCTGCCCGGCATGCCCTGATGCATCCAACGGAGTCGAAATCGCTAGTGCGCCGCGGCCGCCGCTGCCCCCGAGTGTGTGTTAACGAAGCGCTGCCTCCACAGGCTGCTCAGCTCTTGGTGCACCTCGGCGATGGGCCGGTCGGTGCGGATGGTGGTCACCTTGCCCAGACCCCCGTAGTGCTCCAGCACGGGGGCCATCTGGGACTTGAAGTTCTGCGGACGCGGGGACAGCGGCAAGTTATACCAGAGCGGGCGCGTCGTGTTACAAACGTATGGGGATCGCGGGTGTGGGGATAGGGACGTGGACGGCCGCTACCATTCTCATGGTGCTGTACTGCTACAAGTACTAGCTACGGAGCCCTGCAAGCCTCCTCCTGCTCACAATGCACCAACCATCGGGTCCAGTTGGTTGGCCCCAACCGCTGTACACATGCACCTGCAATTAGTACCGGAACACCCTGCACTGCGCCCGCCCCACTCCCCTTCGCACACCCGCAGTACATTACTGCTGCATCCACATGCCTAATGCGTTTTCCCCGCCCCCACCTGCACCCGCTTGCGGATGGTGTCCTCGTTGTCGTCCGCGCGCCCGCTGGCCTGCCCCCGGCCGCGCAGGCGCTCCAGCATGACCTCATCTGGGCAGTCGAATAGCAGCACCATCTCGCAGTCGTACCCAACCTGCAGGCGCCCCAAAATATTGGAGCCCGGGGTGGAGGATTGCGTTTGCAATACGGTGATACCCGACGTTTTTTCCAGTTATGCGTGCACGACGCTCCGACCCCGTCATGTACCGCGTCAGCTACGGTACCGCCCGAACGAGGCCCTGCGCCCCTGCCCCGTTCCGCCCGGTGTAACGAGCAGAGCACCAACGAGGCCCCAGGCAGCAGCGATGCACCCTCACAACGGTGTTTGAATGTGTGCACCACGTGCACCGCTGTAGGCCGGAGCCCGCCCCACCTGGCTGTTCCACACGGTGCGGTTCTCCGTGTTGCGGGGGAAGCCGTCGATGAGCACGGTCTCGGAGGGCGTCCCAGCCATGGCCTTTTGGAGCAGGCCCACGGTCACCTGCAGCCGGCCGGGGGCACGCGCAACAGGTGAGGAACCCGTGTAAGACGTCAGGGAACCACGGAAACGCTGGTGCCTGCACGCGAAGAGGAAGCAGGTTGACAAGCCGAAGCAAAGACGACGGGTACCAGCCGGGGGCGCCACGAGCCCACAGCCAGTTGCCTCCCAACCGTTGCCGCAATTTGGACAGCTGGAATGGGGCTGGGCCGGGCCGAAGTGCGTGCATCATAGAACCCCACAACAAAAGATTACATGTCCATGCAGCGTCAGGCTAGTGGGGTTGTCGGGCCAGCATGCCCCAAGCAGTGATGCACCTACCCCACGCCGTTTGCTCCGTGACTCAAGGGCGGGTCTGTGGTGCACCCCAGTGCCCTGGGCTGGCATGACACACGCACCGGTCGTCATCGGTGGCAACGGCTCTGTGGCGCCCTGGATTCTCGGTAGTGCGAACCAGGGGGCACGCGGTACGCACCTCCGACGGAATGATCTGGCCCTGCAGGATGATGTCCTGCAGCTGCTTGCCCTCCGCACAGCCCGAGTTGATCAGCTCGCGGATGAGCTCCCCCGCGCTGAAGAAAGGCACATTGAACTCCTTGGCGATCAGGTCGCACTGCATGGCCGGGGGAAGCAGATTAGGTAAGGCCCATGCGCATGTGCACGTGTACGTCGGCATCCGCTTGGGCAACGAGGACGTATGTGCAACCAATGCTCGAATTGCAGGGCCATACAGTACTCGAGCAACGTCCGGACTGCCCATGCACATTCCCACTGTGGATACCGGTAGCATAGAGCAAGCAAGCAGCCGTATCCCTTTCTGCGAGGCAGTTTTCAAAGTTGAAGCTGTCCCCAAGGGCTGCCGGCTGTTGCTCTAAACAATGATCCAAAATGCATGCCCCAACGGCGCATGCGCGCCACAGCCAGAGGCCTACCTGGGTGCCCTTCCCTGATCCGGGGCCGCCGACCACGAACACAACCCGCTTGCGTGGGCTCGGTGCCGAAGCAGGGGGTGCCTGCGGTAGCAGCATCAGGACAGCACAACGCCACAAGAACACGTCACCTCAACGCCCGTCGCACGCACAGCTATGGTGCAGCATCAGGCACCCTTGCGTGCGTGCCGTAGCACCACCCAGATAAAGGGACACGTGGCTGCTTAGCTGTGGGGGCAGCGCACGAGACCCAAGCAAAGGGTGTCGATGTGGTTATGCTAGGCACCGTCTGCCATCCCCCCGGCGGCCAGGGCCCTGCACTGACTGCGCTGTGCTTTTGGTGCAGCAGTGCAGCGGCCCTGCCCTGTAGCTGCCCTGCCCACACGTGCGCGGCCCAGTGTTCAAAGGCCAGGTTCCCTCGCAATTCACTATTCCACTGCTGCAGGGCTGCTGTGAGCTTGGCGTCGCCTCTCGCCAGTCAGGCTGACTGTTGTCAATCTATCCAGACGCCCACCGCCCGCCAAAGGGTCTCCCACGTTTCGCAGCGATACGGCAAACACGACTAGCGCGCACCGTCACGGTTGCCATCGGAGCCGCTGCCTGAGCAACGATGCGAGCCGAGGCTCGCCGGCTGAAAGCAGTCTGCGCGAGCCGCAGGGCGGGGGCCAAACAGTCGGCACAGCACCTAGGCGAAAGGCAAAGAACGGCGACCACTAGGCCGCTACCGGACCGCAGATGCCATCGGTATCGCACCCGAGTGGCAGAAGGCAAGCTTTGTAGCAGAGCGGGGCTTCGCCGGCAGATAGAACGACCTGCCGCCCTTGATACCATTCTGTGTGCAAGTGTAGGACTAGGGCTACCCTGAGTAGTATAGAAGAGGTTTCGATGCAAAGTACTTCGCAACTACGTATCATCACGGGTAGGAACAATAGTGCCTCGGTCCCAGCGGCTCCAACCACTGTTCACGCTTATCATACAGTGTGCCATGCATTCGGACGCAAGCCCCTAACTTACAAAAAGGCAATACTTGTGCTTCATATTGTTCTACTGTACAATTTACATAGAGACCTGCGAGCTGGACAAACCCTTTTCGTGCCTTTCTCTGCCTGCTGACAGCCGACAGCCGTCGTCATTTTGCATACGCCTACTTTAGTTGACAATTAATAGGACCATAGTGGTATAGAGAGCTTTGGACACCTGGGCGCCGCCGTGACGGCGGTCCGATACGTTGCGCCGACGTCCCTAGGCGCTCCCTTGGGCCATGGTGAAGGCATACCTTCGCTATGAGTTTTCGGCGGCATTTGGCGTGATCACAAGTGCCGCCAACCCAACGTACGATGTCAGCGGCAAGCTGCTCTTCACGTCAGCACTGGAGTGCATCTCCGTGTGGAACGCCAAGCAAGGCAGCTTGGTGAGCCTACCGCAACAACAGCAGCGACGTTCTTGACCCCAGACTCAGGGGAACAGCCTTGGGGCGTCAGGGGAGAACGGCGGCAGTCATGGGACTCCCGTGCATCGGCACAGCAGCTGGCCCCGACTACGACCGGCTTCCCGCTCCTTGCTCTGGCCGTTGACCGTAAGTTTGACCACCTTCCCCTGCCCAGGTGCGGCAACTAAGCCCCGTGGTGGCCAGCAGCAGCTCCGGCCCCTCCAGCGGCTCTGTGGCGGAGGTGACGGTGCTGTGCTGTGCGCCCGTGGGCACCACCATCGCTGCTGGCTACTCCGACGGCACGGTACGGCAGGGGTCGACGGATGCCGCACAGCGGAACTTGAAGTAGGATGCGGGAGTTCGGGGCGCATGAGGCGTGAATATTGAGCTACGCTGGAGTACAGGGAGGATGAAGTGCCGGCGGCGTGCCTCGTGAGGGCATGTCTTGCCAGGTTTGTGGGGACTGCAATGTGGGCGGCAGTGGTAGTTGGCGGACGGCGTCCGTAGGGATGGGGGTGCTGGGCTCTGGCGGCCGGCCGTGTGGGGGCTCTCAGGCTGGGGCGGGCCGGGCGGGCCGCATGCACAGGGCAGCAGCAGCGGCAGCAGCACGGGAGCGTGTGCAAGGGCGGCAGCAGCAGCAGCGGCAGCGGCAGCGGTGGTTGCAGTGCAGGCATGCCAGTCACGCTTCGTGCCACGTGGGGGCTGAGTACGGCGCGCCGTACGGCAGCATGAGCGTGGCCAGAGGCACTGCAGCAACGGGCACGGGCACGAGATCTGCAGCCGTACCCCGAGGCGGCATGAGACCGGGCGTTGTCGGCAGGAGTGTGGGAGGGCACACGGGGGCTCCAGGAGGCCATCAGGACGTGTGATAGCCTGGTTGGGACACCTGCCCACGCCACACCGGCGGCAGTATGCGTGGGGTCGCGTGGCAGCAGGAGCTAACCCACAGCTCTGGGCGCGGCCCTGAGCAGCAGCATATGCCGGCAACTCGCGCTACATGGCTAGCGCTAGAGCGATGGATGGGTGCCACGGCGTGTTACTTGGCTGAGACGGGAGGCAATACCAGGGAAGCGGGTCCGCATCCCTTGTGCCCCGCCTCTTCTAACCTCCCCGTTGCCATGGCGCCCTCACTGCTGCTGCTGTGTGCACTCCCGTCCTTGGCTCCTCGTTACCTTCTGTTCCCGCTCGGCACCTCACCCGCTGCCTCCCGCAGATTCGTCTATGGGACTATGTGTCAGGGGAGTGCACCGTCACCTTCAAGGGACACAAGGTGCGCGTTTCCCGACTGTAACACCGAGCCTATACCCACTGGCCCCTGCATCCCCAACTCCACCCTGCCCTATCACCTGACGTGGCGCCAAGCGCTGGCTTCCCCTGGTGCTCTGACCAACTGCCGTATTGCCGTGCATCGTCTGTTTACATCTGCGCCCTGTTGCCTGCCCTCCCTTCCACGCTGCGCGCAGTCTGGCGTGTCCTGCCTGCGCTTCCAGACCGGCGGCGCGGGGGGCGGCGGCTCGCTGCTGGCCAGCGGCGGCAGGGACACGGACGTGATCGTGTGGGACGTGGTGGGGGAGACGGGGCTGTACCGCCTGCGGGGGCACAAGGACCAGGTCACCGACCTGGTGAGTTGGGGGAGGGAATGAGGGGTTTGGGGCTGAGGCAACAGCTAGCTAATGAGGGCGGGAGCTAGGGGATGGGGACCGAGGGCTCAGGCTTAGTAGGTCGTGGGCGGAATAGGAGGAGTAAGAGGGAGGAAGGAGTGGACCCGGTGTGGGAGGAAAGGGGAGCAAAGGGTTTGGCATAGGTACCGGGGGCAGAGTCGGACTCCGCGGTAGCAGCACAGCGTCCTGCTTTAAACCCCGCTTACTTGTGTTCGCCTTCGCGCTACACCACCCCTGTTCTTTAGGCTTTCCTGCCCGGCCAACCGCGGCTTGTGTCGAGCTCCAAGGACAGCAGCGTGCGGGTGTGGGACCTTGACAGCCAGCACTGCTGCCAGACCCTGGGGGGCCACAAGGCGGAGGTGTGGAGCCTGGACGTGTCGCCCTCGGGCAGCAGGGTGGTCACGGGCGCCAGCGACAACGAGATCCGCGTGTTTGCCGTCAGGTACGCTGCCGGCTTGCCTGTGCGTATACTGCGTGTTTTTTTCGGGTGGTCCCGATGTGGCATGCTGGGGACATGATGGAGGCAGCGACTCCGCAGGCGCATGGACAGAGGGTGCACGCACAGCAGGGGGCGTTGCCTGTCGACTTTGTGGGCTGCCTATCTGTCAGCACCGGTGGTTGCATTGGGGCATTGTGCTTTGTATGTGTCGCACCGGCAAGCCGTCCTGCTGCTTGCTCAGCTGTCCGCTTTTGGCCCGTCTGGTTTTCGCAGGAACCCCGAGGCTGGCGACGCCGCAGCCGCCGCCGCCGCCGCCGCCGCCGGCACGGGCCGCGACCACACCGTGCTGGTGGCCATGGGCAGCGTACGGCGGGGCGCTGCCGTACACGAGCGCGTGGCGATGCTGCGGTACAGCGGTACGGGAGACATGCTGGCGGTACAGGGCGCGGGCAAGAGCCTGGAGCTGTTCAGGTGGGGACCGGTGTGGAGGGCTCGGGTTGATGGTGCGGCGGATGTTTGTGCGAGCTGCGGTGTTTGGCCTCCCCCCCGGATGTACGTCACTGCAGGCGCATGCAACGTCCATGATGGACACACGTACATAATGGAGTATCTGCCTGCCTGGTTACTGCCTTTTAGGGTGCGCGATGAGGATGAAGCGGCGCGGAAGCTGAAGCGGCGGAAAAAACGGCGGAAGGAGAAGGCCGCTAAGAAGGGCACCAAGCAGGGGGACAAGGACAAGGGCGGGGAGCAGCAGCCGGGCAGCGAAGACGAGGACGAGGAGGCGGGGGCGGACGGCGAGGACGACAGCATCAAGGTGTGCTAAGCTGTGGTGGTGCAGCGAGTGTCAGGCTGCGAACACCGTGGCAACAAGTGCACATGTGGCTTCTGACCTTCGAGTAACAGCACGTTAGTGCACCTCGGCTTGCACAGACGGCCATGCACACGTGCATGTCAATGACACAGCTCACGCTTTTCGCGGCCCAGGCTAAAAGCGAGCACCTACGCGTGCAGCGTACAGTGTCATGATCTGCCCAACCCTGTGGCCCATACCTTGCTTCCGCGATCCACTGCTTCCACGTTCAGGCGTCTGACGAGCTGGAGGCGGTGCAGCTGGTGACGGCCAAGGCACGTGTCAAGGCCTTCTGCTTCGCGCCGCCCGCAGCGCGGCTGCCGGCGGGGGTGCGCTGCCGCCTGGCGCTCAGCCTCGGGAACAACAGCATTGAGGTGCGCCGTGGGGTTACACGCGAAGCGCGAGGAAACCGTGTGAGGCGTCAGGGAGTCACGCAAACGGGGGTTGTGGCGTTGGGAAAACGGTTGTACGGAACGCGACACGCATCGGGTGCAGCGAGGACGGTAGCATAAGCAGTGTCAGCATCGAGGTGCGCGGTGTGTGGGTGGCAAGGATGGGCGCGGGTAGCGGGAGGCGGCGGGCACACCCTTCCCCTTTCAACGCCTTCACGCGCGATGTTGGGTGCCCCCACGCACTGTAAACAACCGAGTTCAGGTGCTTTCGGGGCAGCGTAGAGCCGCTGCAACCTTACGCTACATCGTCTTACCCCTACGGCGTTGCTGCCGCCATGCCGAAATCGTCCATGCAAGTTTCCATGCCAGGAGCCAGGACCCTGTCCGCCCTCTCCCCCGCCCACCACGACCCCACGCCCTTGGCGCTCCTCAGATGCTGGACGTGTCCTCCGAAACCCACGCGTACGACACCGCCTCGCGCCTGGAGCTGCCCGGCCACCGCGCCGACGTGCGCGCCGTGGCACTGGCGGCGGACGACTCGCAGCTTCTCACAGCTTCCTCCTCTGCTCTCAAGCTGTGGAACCCGCGCACCGGGCAGTGCCTGGCCACCATGGACAGCGGCTACGGCCTCAGCGTGCTATTCGCACCTGGGAACAAATTCGCGGTGCTGGGAACCAAGGTACGACATCGTGCATCCTGCGTATGGACGGCGTGGGAGTGTGGGCATAGGCGTGGGGGAGGACGGGGTGGTGGAAACCTGTAGGCGGCTTTCCTTGTGGACCAGGGTTGGATGGGGGTGTGCTACGGGTTGCAAGGAAGGCTTTGCTTTCTGCGGGGCTGGCGTTGTGGGTGGGGAACGGCTAGCGGCGGCTTCTTTGGGGCTCCAGCAAGTAGCGCATGTGCATGCAGTGCACGAGGGTTTGGATGCCCGTACAAGAGCCGTACCGGTGTGTACCCCCCGGTGGTGGTGCGGTTTCCGAAACGAGGCAACAGCAACAGGCGTGTGTCCCGCCGCGCCGCACCCTGCTGCTGCCACGTGCGGCGGGCGCGGTCGGCGAATGACGGGTGGATCCGTCGCCACGCAACACACATGCTTCACTAGGTTTCTTAGGTGTCCGATACGTGCAGTACCGTACGCTCGTGTGCGTTGCTAGTAATGGGTATGAGGGTAAACCGTACGGTAAGCGCGTGGCCCACGCGTCACCTCACACATCAAAGTCTTTGCACCGGATGTCCTCAAGTAGCGGCAAGGCTGTGCAGGGGGGTTCCATCCGTGTGGTAGTGGGCGTCTTACCCAGCCCGTACAAGAGCCGTACCGTTGCAGACCCTCCGGTGGTGGTGCGGTTTCCGAAACGAGGCGACAGCAAGCCCTCCCCCGGCGGGGCGCCGCCGGGGGGCGCAGCGTCCGCCGTGCCGCGCCCCACCGCTGCCACGTGCGGCGGGGCCGGCCGGCGGCTGACACGAACAGTGTCGCTGCGCAACATACACAATGGCATGCGAGGCAATACCTACCAGTTAACCATCTAAAGGAGCACTCGCCTGCATGCAGCAAATGGCCGTGTTCACACGGCCGTATTCGGAATTGCTTGGTGTGAAAAACGAACGCGTTGTTTGGGCGATGTTGTTCCTTCCCGCAGGAGGGCAACCTGGAGGTGTTCGACCTGGGTGCCGCCACGCGCGTGCACGTGGAGGAGGCGCACCGCGGGGAGGTGTGGTCCCTGGCGCCCCTGCCCAACAAGACGGGCTTCGTCAGCGGGGCGGCGGACAAGACGGTGCGTGGGCGACACTGTCTGCATGTGCCTTGGGGCAGGGGGAGCCTGGACATAGACACAGGCGATTTCCCCTGAGGATTCCTGGGCCTACGGATGGAGGCGGACAAGGCGGTGCGGGGGCAGCCGTGCGGCTGCATGTTCCTTTGCAGGGGAGAGCCTGGAAGGAGCTGTCAGCACTCACGAATGGTGCACACGCGGGTCAACACCCCTCTCGGCATGCGCCGGGATGGGAGGAAGGCGCATTGTCATTACAAGGCACATCAATCCTCACCCCGTTCCCCCGCCCGCAGGTCAAGGTGTGGCAGTGGGCGGTGGTGGCGCCACCCGACGGCGGCGCGCGGCAGCTGCGCCTGGCGCACAGCCGCAGCGTGGCCATGGCGGACGACGTGCTGGCCGTGAGGGTCAGCCCGGACGGCAAGCTCATAGCGGTGGCGCTGCTGGACTCGACAGTCAAGGTGAGGGTCGCGGAAGCAACGCATGCATATTACTTTCACACGTGTAACGAGTGCCATGTTGGCAGAGCTGTGAAATTCCTGGAGGGGCCGCGGAGACGCCACGTGCTGGTGCCTGTTGCTGTATCATCGGAATTTCAGCGGTAGATGCAGGCAACGAGTGGGCTGGGCTTACTGCGTCACCTGGAGCTGGTTTTGTTTGCTGGCAGCTCTGGACAACGCGACCGGCCTTCCGAGCCGGCCCGTGCTACAATGGCTCGTACCACTGCTCGGGTCATGCTTACGCGCACATCTCCGCCCCCGCCCTGTCCTCGCTGCCACGTGCAGGTGTACTTTGCGGACACCATGAAGTTCTTCCTGTCGCTGTACGGCCACAAGCTGCCCGTGCTGTGCATGGACGTGTCGTCGGACAGCACCATGCTGCTCACGGGCTCCTCGGACAAGAACATCAAGGCAAGCGCGCGTGGCTGTACGTGTTAACCGCCGCCCGCTACCCTAGCTGTGCCGTCGCAGCGGCTGCTCGCTGCCCCTGTTTCAAGCCGATCTGCTATTTTGGGCTGTGGCGCAGGTAGAGCGTCCAACACGAGCTTGCGCCTAACACGCCAATTAAACGCGTTGTTGCCCCGTCACATCTTCCCGGGCTGCAGTTGTGGTATTGCTTCACCGCAGTGTCATATATTGCCTCATGTCCTCCCGTGCTGCAGGTGTGGGGCCTGGACTTCGGCGACTGCCACAAGTCGCTGTTTGCGCACGGGGACGCGGTCATGGCGGTGGCGTGGGTGCCCAACACGCACTACGCGTTCAGGTGCGGAGCAGGGTTTTCCAGGCCCCTGGGCGGCGTGTGGGGCCCTGCCGCATTGGGTACTCGTCTCTAGTCGTCCTCTTCCCCTGGATGTCCTGGCCCTGGGCAGCGTGTGGGGCCCCTGCGCCAGAGTATCGGTACTCGTCTCGGGATGGTGTGCTACCATGTGGTTCACTCGTGTGGCTCGTGTCTGGTGCTTCTACGGATTAAGGACGGTGACGCGTCAGCCCGCGGTAACCGCCTGCATGGACCTCCGCCCGCCTGCTGGACGAAGCTGTTCTCATGCTCGCAGCGCCGGCGAGGGCACGCTGGTCAACCGCCCACCTTCCTGCACGAAGCATCTCCCGGTCCATCGCTACGAATCAAGTGTTATGGTGTTGTGCTCCCCTGTTGCCACTGCAGCGCCGGCAAGGACAGGCTGGTCAAGTACTGGGACCTGGACCGCTTCGAGCTGCTGCTGGAGCTGCCCGGCCACCACGCCGAGGTGTGGAGCCTGGCGGTCAGCGCCTTCGGGGACTTCGTGGTCACAGGTGGGTAGCGGATGCGGCGGGGGAATGGGATACATAGGATTCCTGACAAGCAGACAGCTGGGAAAGTGTCACACACTGCCGTATCCGGAAAGAAGAAGCCTTCGGAGACTTCGTGGTCACAGGTGGGTGTGGGATTGCTGTGGCTGACTGAGGTGTAGCATTGCCTACACATGCTTACGGTTGCGTGTCAACTGGTCGTCATCACACGTGGTTGTGGGCGGGTTGAAGCTGGGTATCATGTCAAGGGAGAGGTTGGACGGGGTGTAGGGACGGTGTAGGGACAATGCCGATAAGGCAGGCTGTGGTGGTGGTGGGGTACCACGCCAGTCTGGGAGTTCAGGCATGGTAGGGCGTAAGCCTTTCAGCGTGCCCTGGCAACACGTGTGGTAGCAAGTGCGTGCACACGTCCAGTCGGGGCGTTTCCATGGAAGGGGCTGGGCGTGTCGTGGGTGATACCGTACAAGCAAGGCCTCGTTCCCCCGGCCGTTCCCAGTTGGCCGGTGCTCAGGTCCTACATTCCTTGCGACAAGAGCATTCCACGCATCTGGCACGCTGGCCGCCTAAGCAACCGCAATGGGCAGGCACGGTGACTGAGATGGGGAGACAGAACCACACGTCGTGTTGACAACTATTATTAGCTCCAGTATGATTGGGCACTTCCAAGCAAGGCCTCGTTCCCCCGGCTGCCACTAGTTGGCCGGTGCTATGGATTGTGATTCCTTGCGACAGCAAACCTCCACGCATCTGGCACGCTGGCCGCCCAAGCTTACGCCATGGGCAGGCACGGTGACTGAGATGGGGAGACATACTCGCGCCTTGCATTGCACGAACGCCGCTGTCAGTGCAGCAGTGAGATGATGGGTTGGGGCTGCACAGGCAGAGATATGCGTTGGGTGAAAGCAAGGCCTCGTTCCCCCGGCCCTTTCAGGTTGGCCGGTGTTCTGGTCCTACATTCCTTGCGACAAGAGCATTCCACGCATCTGGCACGCTGGCCGCCCCAGCAACCGCAATGGGCAGGCACGGTGACTGAGATGGGGAGACATGTTTGGCACACGGTAATCACCCTCATAGCCATGTGGCGCCACCCCCACCGAACCGCACCCTACGTCCCCGTCACCCGAATCGCGGCCCCGACCCATTATTAAGCCAGCGCAGCCTCCGCAGCCCTCCAGCCCGGCTCTCTCCTCACAGTAATGCCCACGCGCAGTAAACTGCTACAATCCACCATGTCCACCCTCCATGCAGGCTCCCACGACCGCTCCATCCGTCGCTGGGAGCGCACCGCCGAGCCCTTTTTCGTGGAGGAGGAGCGCGAGAAGCGCCTCGAGTCCCTCTTTGAGGCAGACCTGGAGGCAACGGCGGCGGACCGGAACGCAGCCGCGCTGGGCGGGGACAAGGCGGTGGCGGCGGGCGGCGAGGAGGCGGACGGCGGCGCGACGGCGGCGGCGCCGGCGGGGCGGCGCACACTGGAGACCGTCAATGCGGCGGATGCCATTATCGAGGCGCTCGAGGTGCGGGGAGGGTTAGGGGTGTTTGATCGTCGTGGAGCAGGCTGAACGAAAGTCACGCTTGCTCACAGAGATGGTGGTGGTGCGGTTGAGTTGCGTGGTCGTTGCTCGTGGGTCCGGGCGTATGGCGTTTGGGTCCACCGAGCACAAGTGGACTCGGGGCACCACAGCGAGGGCATTTAGGAATTATGTCGCAGTGGCCTCGAGTGCCCTGCCTCGAGCCGTCCATGTGTGACGCCTTGTACGACACTGAATGGCTTGGTGTGGCCCACGCAGGTTGCCGCGCTGGAGATGGACCGGCTGCGCCAGGCTGACAAGGAGCGGGAGGAGGCGGAGCGGGCGGGCAAGGCCGTCAAGCCGCTGCCCATGAACGCGGTCATGCAGGTGGGGTCGTGCGCAGTGCTGTAGCTGCGGTCTTACGATGCGCTGCCCTTGCCTAGCTTCTGCATGTCTCCCACTACGCACCTGTGCGATTACCTGCCGACGGCTTGGGAGCACCGTACACCTCCCTACTTTGCTTCTGCACGTTCTTACTGTTCTTCTACGCGCGCCCGTGTCCCTGGTTGCCTCCCAGACATGTACCCCAAAATGCCACTGCCAGGTCAGTGTCACAAGCTACTCACCTTTCTACAACGACTAACCGTCCGCTGACCCTTCCCCCTGCTCCCCTCCCCTCCCCTTCCCTCCCCCAGGGCCTGTCCCCCAGCGCCTACGTGCTCAAGGTGGTGTCCGGCGTGCGCTCCTCGGAGCTGGAGCAGGCGGTCATGATGCTGCCCTTCGCGGACGCGCTGCGCCTGCTGGGCTACCTGCCGCGCTGGCTGGCCACGGGCGGCCCCGCGGTGGAGCTGACGGTGCGGCTGGCGGTGCTGCTGGTGCGGCTGCACCAGGGCCAGATGGCGGCCACGGCGCAGGCGCGGCCGGTGCTGCTGGCGCTGCAGCGGCGGCTGCGGCGGGCGGTGCAGGGGCTCAAGGACGTGGTGGGCTTCAACGTGGCGGCGCTGGGGCACCTGCAGCGGCGGGTGCGGGAGCGGGAGGGCGTGGCGGAGGGGGACGTGGTGGCGCCGGCCAAGAGGCTGCTGGGGGCGGCGTGAGGGAGTGGGGTGTGCGCGGAGGGGGACGTGCGAGGTTTGGGAGGTGTCTGGCGGTGAGGTTGCCAAGCGGTTTGCGGCTTGGTGTGCTGGTACGGTGTCAGTGGTCTTGGGTGTCGTACGGCACCCTGTGCCGTACGCCTGCATGGCTGTTTTGGCCCATGGGTCTGTCGACCGCCCAGGGCTGATTCAGTGCAGGACCACGCCATCTAGCGTTCTTAAACGACGCCCATTGTAAAGCTGCCTATCTGACTCATCCAAGCTATTATCGTGCTGACAGGACTATCAAACTTGCGCTAACTTCGAAGGCAGGCCTCCATCACGTCGGCGCTATGCTCTCTCTCCGTGTATCCAGGGAAGTTTCAGGCTTTCTAGGCGAGGTAGAAAGTTGTTCAGGGATACCGCAGGTAGGCTTGAGCTAGCGGGTGACGGCAGCGCGGCAGGAAGCAGCCAGCCGATGGACAGCGACGGACAGACAGGTGCCTTCCTGCGCAGGCCCTGCGGGAAGAAGCTGGGCGACTAAGACAGTGTGAAGAGGTTCCATGGGACAAGCTGAAGGAGATATGCGGTGCCTACAGGCAAGGAGACGCTGCACGCCGCTGCTTCCGCGGGCGCCCCATCGGGCCTCAGGTAATCATGTTTCACGTCCGTTGCGCAGCAAACAAAATCCAAGCAAGCCCAAGTATCTCCACCAGCTATGTTCACAGCGGGACATTGCGCTTCACGCGCCAGCCCCGAAGGAGCGGAACCCGGAGCTGGTCGCAAGGCTGGCAAAGTTGCAAGAGCAACTAGATAACAAACGGTAAGCAAAAGCTCATTTCACAATCGCTTCATCCTGCTCCATGGCTGTCCCAGCTCCCAGGGCACCGTCCCTGTCCACCCTCGCTCCTTTCTCGTCCCGCCCAGTCAACCACCGCTCCGTTTGGCCAGGCAGCATCCCACCCATCCCCCCTTGCCAATGCCAGGTACTCGGACATGGTGTCAGACATCACAGCGGCGGAGCGCAAGGCGGACGAGCAGCGCGGCGGGCTGCTGCCCAGCACGCGGCTGCAGCTGAGCTTCGGCGCACACGTGCTGGTCACCATGTTCACCTTCTGGGCGGTGGCCTACTACGGCACCAAAATGTGGTTCAACTACGACGAGCTGTGGGTAGGTGCTCTTCGGGTTCAGCTGCTACACGCTGCTGTTTGCATTGTGGCTGAGGTCAGGGTGGGTGGCGACCGCTCCAAGCTTGCACGGGCATGTGGCTCGCGCCACCTTTCGGTGACGACCCAGATGCTGCAAACGCTTGCGACTCTGTTTGTGGTCGGACCTGTGACGCGCAGCAAGCGGGCCTGTTGACCCTGCTGGCCCCGTGCCCCCACAGGCTGGTTTGGCTGGCGCGGTGGGCCTGACTCTGGGGCTGCTGGTGGAGACGGGGCTGCTCATCGTACGCAGCAACCGGCCGGAGCCGCTGGAGGACAGGTGCGAGACGTACCGGCTCGGAACGGCTGTCCTGCGAACCCAAAAGCCGACAGCATCCGGCTGCTGTTGTAGTTGTACGCTGTGCTCGCCTTTGCCCGCATCAAGGTTTAGGGAATGACCTGTCCGATGCGTCACCCAACGGCACAAGCGAGCTTTTGGCGAGGGTTAGCTCACGTGTGCAACGCAACGTGGCCCGCAGGATGCCGCACTTGTTCGACAAGGCGCAGGTGGACGAGGCGTTCGCCAAGCTGCGGGAGCTGCAGGCCAAGGAGAAGGGCGGAAAGGCCAAGAACAAGCAGCAGCAGCAGCAAAAGCAGCAGGGCGGGGGCGCGACAGCGTCAGGCGATGACAGCAAGAAGACGCGATGAATCTGCTGGGTGTTGCTGACGCGGCGTGGGGTTGGAGGAGTGGATTAAGGTGGATCGGTGGGTTGTCGAGAGTGGGGCGGGGTGGCGGAGGTGGCGCGGTGCAGGCGGCGAAGGTACGCTGGCCTGCGCGGCTTGTCGGCTCTACGGAGCAGCCTTTGCGCCATCGTTTATGATGTGGAGGTGACGCGGGCCTTGCTGGTCTTGTTGGCAATTGCTTGGTTTGCTCCAGGGCCCTGGGCTGTCGGAACAGGGGGTAAATCCTTGGATGTGTCCGTGTCCGTGCCTTGGAGCCTGCGACAGGCGATGGGTCAGATTGGTGGACGCAGCTCAGAGGCTTGACACTGTCACGACTGTGCACGTTCTGTCTTGGTACCTTGGCAAACACGGGGAGTAGGGTAGGTAGCACGGTCTTAGGCTGTAGCGCGGCTCGTATTTCGTAGAGGGCTGGGGTGGGCGTCGCGCAGCGGCACGCGGCAGGGTACCCAACCACGCGTGCTACCTTGGTGTCGCAACGGCACTGTAACGCTGCCAGTCTGACCCACGAACGCAAGGAATACACCGGGCCAAAGTAATAGTAAAGCTCGCTTGTGAAGGTTACGGGACGATGTCGGTAGCGGCGTGCGATCCAACCCACGCAGGTGAGTGTTGCATGACACGGCGAGACCTTCAAACACTGATGAGCAGCAAGTGGTTAACCCAGAACAGCTGCCATCCTGCTGCCATCCTAGTGATTACCCTGTCTTTTGGAAGAACGGATCCTCATGTCTAGGATCGACACGCCGGCCTGCACCAACCGCAACTAACCGCCTCCCCGCCTCCCCTGGTCTCAGGCGTCATCACCAACTCGCAGCAACACGTCCACCTTCATCCAGCCCAACAACAACAACAACAGCAGCAGCAGCAACAGCAAGGCGCCCAAGGGCAGCCATGGGGCTCCCACGCACACGTGTATAACCAACAACAGCAGGCGGCCATGCATGCGGCGGGAGACGCCTGCGGCGGTGGGCATGCCTGGACGTGGGGGCAACAGCAAGGGCTCCTTCACGGCGGCCCCTCTCACTCGCTGCCGCTGCCGCCCATGCCGCCACCTCAAGAGCAGCAGCCACAACAGCACCAACAACAGCATGCCGCTGGGGAAGAGCGGCCAGGCAGCATCAGCCAGGGAAGCACGTTGACAGCCGGCAACCAGGGAGCAAACCAGCCGCAACAGCAGCAGTGGCAGCACCTGCAACCACAGCAGCAGCACGTAGCCTGGAGCGGAGACGCGGTGGGACCATTTCAGACCCCTTGGCCTTCGCCGCAGCAGCACCAGCACCACCAACACCAGCACATGGACGGTACACAGACCTGGATGTCTGCCCCCGCACCAGGACCCACACACCGCCACCAGCAGACCGCCACACCCCACCTACAGCACCAGTCCCACCACCACCCACAGCACTCCTACCTCAACCAGCAACACAGTGCCCCTCTCCCACCGGCCCAGCCCCTGCAACCCCTTGCAGGCGCACACAGCGCCCCGTACCCCGTCCACAGCCCGTTCCACAACCCCACCACTTCCGCGCCCGCATGGACGTCCTCGGGCGGCACCCACACCAGCATCACAACCTACCCCACAAGCTCCACACACAGCCAGCAGCAGCAACAGCAGCAGCAGCAGCAGGCCCACCACCACCACCACCACGCCGCAGCGGCGTCCGGCGGGCGCAGCACAGGCGGCCTGCCGCCGCTGGCCCCCAGCCGCTGGTGCTACTACCACATCCAGAGGTGGCAGGCAACCGCCAACCACATCCTGTTCTACCTTGTGGATGCAGAATACAGCGCTTCCCTCGCCGTGGTGGTGAGGTGCCTCGGTGTCTCTCATGTTCCTGCACCACACGGGGCCAGTCACACCCGGATCCACATGCCCCTCCAACTCCCCCTCGCTTCTGCACTTGCACCAGCCTACCGTAGGTTGCCACACGACATATCTCCCAGTCCACACTGGCTCTTACTTGAGTGCCATCTCTCTACCCGCTCCCCAGGGCACCGAATGCGCATCACCACCTTACGGCCACTTCATCTACTGTAACCCACGACCTATCTCCCCACCCATCCTAACCCTTCCCAACCGCCAACTGTCCCCAGGGCACCGACATGCGCTTCTCCGGCCACTTCATCTACTCCACGCTGCCCGACTGCCCCGTGGCCGGCAGCCCGCTGCGCTGCACCAACCGCAACAGGGTCATGGACTGGCTGGCGGCGCAGGGAGCGGGTGAGGGTTGCGGCATGGGAGTGGCGCGCGGATAAGGGCGTAGCGTGGAAGCGGCCGCCTAGGTGTCATCAAGGGTCCAATGCAGCCGGACTCCTCTAGGAGTGGGCTACTGATATGTCGCTGACCCATTGCTCTACCCCTGCACTCTGTTCCTCTGCTGCAAATTCTTAACCCTTCGTGTCCCTGACGTCGCTCGCCCCACTCCCCGCAGTGCACCCACCGATGCGGTAAAGGCCCCTGGGCATCTCCTATTCTCGCTACACCCCTCAATTAGCCCCGCATCACCCTCTCCAACCCCGGCCCTGCCCCATCCCTCTGTGCCTCCTACCCTCCCCGACCCATCCCCACACGCAGTGGACCCTGCCGACGCTGGTCGGCTGCAGATCCCCCCGCTGCTGCCCCACCAGCTGGAGCTGCTGCTGTCCTCCGACCCCCTCTACAGCCGACCGGACAGCCTAGCTAACAGGTATTGTACACGGCTTAACTGTCATTGCCGTCACCTGACCTCACCAAGCCTGCGGTACTCCTTATTCTTGCACGGACCACCCCTTGCGCACATGCGCAGGCAGCACGTCTCGTGGCGCGTGGCGTTGGTGGTGGTGTTTAACGCTCTCGCACCTCGGCACCTGTATGCACGAACATGGACAACCACGCGTGTGTGCGCGCAGGCAGTACGCGTCGTGGCGCGAGGAGCTGGTGCTGCTGCCCGACGGGCGTCACGCCAAGCAGTACTGGCTGGTGGACGCGGCGGGGGGCCCTGACAGGATGGTGGTCACCGCGGAGGACAGCCACAGGCGGGACAGGTAGGGCGGGGAGTGCATGGCGCGCTGTGGCTGTTGGCTGGCAGGTGGATATGGTGTTGCCCAGGCCCCGTGCATGCGGCCGTGGATGGCGGTGAACGGGTCATGGCGCCAAAGAGCAGCTGCCAGAGGCAGACGTCGAGCGTGACACGTGGGGCAGCTTGCTCCCAGACGCAGCTGGGAAGCGGGTAATGACGCTGGGGCCGGTGCTGTTGTGCAGGCGGTCGAGGCGCGCATCTGGGTCGGCTAAGGGGGAAAGGTTACCTGCTGCTTGCGTCCCTGTTGCGCTGATCCCCAGGCGGTACTCTTACTCCTACTCCAGGCGGTCCGAGCGTGCATATGGGTCTGCTAGCGAAAAACGTTATATGATGCTTGCGCCCCTGTTGCGCTGTTCCCCAGGCGGTACTCCTACAAGGCGCTGCCCGAGTTCGGGGGCTTCGTGTTCGAGAACGGCGCAAGCGTCAAGGTGGGGGCATCCCACGGAGGCACCCCCTGACTGAGGGGTCTGGGTGCGGATAGCATGGTATTGGATGGGCCCGCAAGGTCGGACAGCGGTGCGGGGAAGTAGCACGCGCTATTGACCAGCGACTGGCAACCAGGGGGCGCACCGGCACACATACGGGACAGCGATGCCGTGTCATGGACTACGGTGCAAAGCATGCCCCAACATGAGGCAATGCGTACCTTGCTCTTTGCTCACCGTACCATATGGATTCGTGCCGTACTGTACGGTGTTGTGCCGTACAGGAGTGGCTCGACTTCGTGGTGGGGCGCCTGGCGCGACCGGCCCCACGCGCCGCCCGCCCGCCCAACAACGCCCGGCGCAAGGTACAGCGGACGCAGGTGCGTGCGGACCGGTGTGGCGTCGCCCATGACACCAGCTAATACTGTCTACAGTCTCGTGCAAGCTTAACTGCTCATGGCCCACCGGCCACCAGAAGGTTCGCGAACCGCACCCCTCTCGGCCCTCACCCTGGACCCACTCCTCCATCCTGCTCGCAGGAACGCCTGTCGCCCCCTCCCGGTTGGAGCTTCCCCACCCCAGGCTCCTCCCCCTCAACCTCGTCAGCCTTCAACTCCACCACCCACGCCGCCCCCAGCGGCCCCGAAACCTCCCACACCACCACGCCAGCCGCATCAGCCCCCACCAGCCCCGCCCCCAGCCCCACGCCCAGCTGGTCCAACGTCCACCTCCCCACCCCCGACTTCTCCTCCGCACCATCACCAACCCTCACACCCACACCCTCGCCCACCATCACACCAACCGCACACCAGCAGCACCAGCTGCAGCAGCTACACCAGCAGCTGCGCTCGTGCGGGCGTGGTCTGCCGCACCGTAAGCCACGCGCGCTGCACCCCTCCCTGGCCCTCACCCTGTCTCCGCCTCCTCCTGCCGGCCTCTCCCCCGACCCCTCGCCCCCGTGCACGCCGCCCCGAGACGGCTATCCATTTGGGACCTCCCAGGGGGGTGCAGGTCCCGTGGGCTACAGCAGCACGGACGCACAGCAGCAACAGCAGCCAGCAGCACCACAGGCATGCCCAGGGCCTGACCACACCGCACTTGACCACCAGGGTAGCTTTGCCGGTTGGCAGCAGCAGCACCAGCAGCAGACTAGCCAGCAGACGCCGGCGCACCAAGGGCACCAGGGTCACGGACCGAGCGGACTCGCCGTCCCACGGGTCGTTCCCCGCCGCAGCACGCTGCAGGAGTTGCAGGAGCTGCTGCTGCAGGAGCCACGTGGGCCCAGCCCCGGGCTGCCGGACGGCGGCGGGCTATTGCCGTACGTCCTGCCGCACCACGTTGTGCCGTACGGCGAGGAGGACTTCTTCGACCCGTACACCGCGCCGGACGTACGGGCCGCTTTCCAGCACGCACCGGTGCTACTGGAATGGGTGGCAGGTGGGGCCTGTGGTACTGCGCACGTGCCATGCGGCTGGGGGCCACGCCGTGTAGCAATACCGCATGCAGTGCTCAAAGCCTTGTGCTAGGACCACGACGCCGTTGGTCTTGTCAGCAGATACGCTGCGCACCGTGTTTGCACACCCGCCGCTCAGCACGTCTTGCGCCTCCCTCCCAACAGGCCTCCCGGACTCAGACCAGCTCTCCGCCTTCAGTCTCTGGGCCACCAGGCTGACCGCCTTTGCGGCACAGCACACGGCCAACTGCCAGCTGCCCAGCAGCTGCACCGCCTCCCACCACCAGCACCACCACCACCACCACAGTACCACGGACCTAAGACACAGCACGGCAGGGGACCCCATGGAACTCGACCACAACCCCAGCCCCGCACTGCCCGCACCTCCTCACTGCAACGGCCTGCACCCCACCTACCCCGCGTCACAGCAATACACAACCCCGCCTGGTGCGAGTGAGGTGGTGGACATCCTGTCCCAGCTAGAGCTGCAGCAGGTGAGCCTACGGCTCATGACCTCAAGCGGCATCTGCCACGGACTCGTGGCGGTGGCGGGCTGTACGGCAGGCACCCACCCGCAGGTGGCGGCGCAGGCGGCGGCGCTGACGGCGCGGTGGCGGGCGGTGGCGGCGTGCGCGCTGGAGATGGCGGCTGCGGCGATGCAGCAGGGGACTTATGGGTCGTGTGGGGCAGGGGAGGCCCCTTTTTCCTGGCATGGGGCAACATCGGACATGGCCGTCTAGCGCGCTGGTAGCCGTGACCCTACTGCTGGGTGTACTATTATGGGGGGCTCGCGCGGGGGCAGGCAGGGTGAAATACGGTGCGCGTGAAGGAGCGAGCACGGGGGGCTCGCGCGTCTCTCGGAGGTTATCGGCGTGCCGCTTCAGTAGCCCCATAAGCCGTTGGCTGCTGCAGGTTGCTGGTCCACGGATCCACACGTGTCCATGGGGGTGCGCATGCCTACGGTTATCCAGCATTAGCTCGCAACAGCGTGAGCTGCTTGTACGATTCGCACCTTGGCTTTTGCGCCACCGTATGGAAGTACTGGTATAAATAATGTTTGGCCAGGTTCCTGAGACGCGCGCGGTGGCTGTCTGAGAAACGCGTCGTTGTGAGGCTTGGCTGCAGGAGGGGAGTGAGCGCTTAAGGCCCTGCGCCGCGCGAACGGAGGACCGTAGAGGACGGTAGCAACGCTTGCCATCACATTCGCCATCCGTGTGCGTGGTTGCACACCAGGTGAATGTCGGGCACTGAAGCGTGTGGCATCTCTGCCGTACGGCAATTTGCCCGTTTTCTGGCGCGATGAAAACACGGAAAGAGGGAGCGTGGAGCTTTCCGGGCTGATGTTGAAGCTTACGAGGCCAGGTGCTTTGATTGGGGACCGCATCCTAGGGCTAAGCATCCTAGGGCTCAGGGCGTGACCGGGATGCCACCTGGTCATTGCCACAGGTACTGACGGTCGCAGTCGGGCCGTTGCAAGAGTAAGACTGCCTCCACATGCGTGTGGATGATGTTTAGGATGGACAACGAGTACCTCGCCCCACGTGTTGAGTGATCAGCGGCATGCGTGCTTTGGCGCGCCTTGGTAACGGAGCCAAAGAGGTTTCATCGCAGCAGGGCTCGAGCAAACCCTTGCAGGTTCCGGCATTTGTAAATATATGCTGCTGATTAAAAATGCATCCGCCGGCCACATCTAGCGCTATTTTGACCGACGAAGTCATAAAGTCGATGTGCCCAGTTCTCTTTCTGCACCCAGCAGACAACAGCATGCCGGTGCCCGTAGAATGGTTCATAGAGCGTTCAGAGCTCGTATACTTCAACGACTGCGTCAAGGGCAGCGCGGAGCTGACCGACCTGGAGCAGCGCGACATCAGAAAGCTGCTGCCTTTCGGGCAAGTCACGCAGCATAGACTATTAGGTACGCTGCAGACTGACAGAAGTTATAGCTAGGGTACACGAGCAACTCGATGTATCGCCGGGCCCTGTGTTGGGCGGCCTTTGGAGTCGGAGGTGCAGCACACGTTGCGCCGTGCCTCACCTGACAGAGCACCAGGAGCGGGTGCCCAACCCAGACAGTCTATGCATGACGGTAGACCCCGAATACTACGGTGGATGGGAGCGCACGCAGCTTGCAGATGTCCCCATGTACGTGCATTACAAGGTACGTTTGTGCACCAGGGAAGGAGACAGCAGCGCCGTGGTTGCAGCCCCACAGGCCCACAGCCCATTGGCCGCGGCCATGGGTAGGCAGCTGCGTGGGCTTCCTCAGACTGGGATTGAGCCTCGCTGTATGCAGCTCTGCCGGCTGCTGGCAACCAAACGCACAAGCTCGTACTAGAAATACGTGCAGCAACGCAGGATGAGCGGCAGCGGCCGTGCCAGAAGCGGGCAGGCCCACTGTGGGCCTCCACCATCCCCGCTCCTTCTCCCTCCCCGCCCCAACGACTCTCCCCCGCCCCCCCCCCCCACCCCCTCACCCGTGGCAGCTGGTGGTTGACGACCGCGGCTGCCCCGAGGCCTACGAGGTCAACTACATCACCTACTACCCGTGGAATGGCCACTACGCCATACCCGCCGGCCTGCCGCTGGTGCGCACCGGGCACCACGTGGGAGGTAGGGGGCGGGGGCAGGTGGGGTAGGGCACCACGTGGGAGGTAGGGGGCGGGGGCAGGTGGGGCAGGGCACCACGTGGGAGGTAGGGGGCGGGGCCAGGTGGGGCAGG
>VFQN01001452.1_pt1 | contig 39709 bp, 34 predicted proteins | sample 3512371 | NCBI WGS metagenome assembly VFQN01 (sample SAMN10412370, study PRJNA504923) | tailings metagenome | isolation source: Replicate 2 from Balatoc abandoned mine | place: Philippines: Itogon, Benguet | collected 2017-08-28
GTCGCGATCGTTGCCCTGATGCGCAAGATGATCATCACCCTCAACGCCATGCTGATAACCAGGACGCCCTGGCGGAAGAGTTCAACAGCATGAGTGAACTACGGTTGCTGAGCCATGGCGCTCGCGCGGCAACGACGCGGGACCGGAATCATGCCGAACGAACCCGGGCCGTCGCCGGATGTTCGTCCAGCCTGGAAACGCCGCGAACGAACCCGGACGGCAACCGGGGTTTTTGCACGAGCGAACCCGAGACGCGGCGCATCCGCGGGAACAACGTATGGCCGAAGTCTTACCGAACGAACCCGACGCGCCGGCAACGGCACGGACCGACCTGGATTGCAGGCGGCATTATTGCACGAACGAACCCGACGCGCCGGCCGGGCCGGCTCAGCCCGCCGCGCCGTCCCGGCCTGCGGGCGCCGGTGCCCTGACCGGCTTGGGCGGTGCGGTGAGCAGGGCCACGCGGTTCATGTAGCCGGCATCGTCGCCGGCGGCGAGCAGGGGCGCGGCATCCGCCAGCGCGTCGAGCAGCGCCTGGACCCACGGCCCTTCGGACTTGGCGAAGTCGCCGAGCACATGGCCCAGCACCTTCTCCTTGTGGCCGGGATGGCCGATGCCGATGCGGACCCGCTTGTAGTCGGCGGTGCCCAGGCAGTCGCGGATCGAGCGCAGGCCATTGTGGCCGGCCACGCCGCCGCCCAGCTTCACGCGGATCTTGCCCGGCGCCAGGTCGAGCTCGTCGTGGAACACGACGATGTCGTCCGGCGGGATCTTGTGGAAGCGGGCCGCCTCGGCGACGGAGCGGCCCGATTCGTTCATGAAGGTCTGCGGCATCAGGAGCAGGACCCGCTCGGTCCCGAGCGTCGCCTCGGCGAGCCTGCCCTGCCACTTGCGCTGCCAGTTCGAGGCGCGATGGCGCGAAGCGATCGCTTCCAGCGCCATGAAGCCGACATTGTGGCGGTTGCGCGCGTACTGGTCGCCCGGATTGCCGAGCCCGACGAACAGCTTCATGGCCGCCCCGACGGGCCCGGCATCGGGTGCTTACTCCTTGGCGACGGTCGGCGGCACGATCGAGCAGATCGTGAAGTCGCGGTCGGTGATGGTCGGCGTCACGCCCTGCGGCAGGGTCACGTGGCTGATATGCACCGAATCGCCGATGTCGCGGCCGGCCAGGTCGACGTCCAGGTGATCCGGGATCGCATCGGCCGGCGCATGGACCTCGATGGAGCGGCGCACGATGTTGAGCGTGCCGCCGACCTTGAGGCCCGGCGAGTTCGCCTCGTTCAGGAACACGACCGGTACCTCGACGATCACCGTGGCGTGCTCGCCGGCGCGGTAGAAGTCGACATGCAGCGGCTCGCTGGTCACCGGGTGGTACTGCGCCTCGCGCGGCAGCACGCGGATGGTGCGGCCGCCGCCGAAGTCCAGCTCGACCAGCTGGTTGAAGAAGCTGCGCTTGCCCGCGACCTTGTTCAGGTCGTTCTGCACCAGGGCGCACATTTCCGGCTCGCCGCCCGGCCCGTAGATGATCGCCGGGACCTTGCCGGCGCGGCGCAGCGCCCGGGCCGGGCCCTTGCCGTGGTTCGAGCGCGCTTCGGCGCTCAGGGTCAGGATGTCACTCATCGCCACTCACTCCGCCCCTCCGGCACCTGGGCCCCATGCCCGGCCCCGGACAGGCCAACGAAAAACTTCTTCGGCCGGCGCCCGGCCCTGCCCCGCCTAGTCGAACAGGGAGCTGACCGACGCCTCGCTGGAGATCCGCTTGATCGCCTCGCCCATGAACTGGGCGACCGACACGACCCGGATCTTGTCGGTGACCCGCACCGCCTCGGTCGGCCGGATCGAATCGGTGATCACCAGCCGCTCCAGGTCGGAGGCCGCGATCCGCGCCACGGCGCCTGCGCTCAGCACGCCATGCGTGCAATAGGCCTGGACGCTGCGGGCGCCCTGCCTGAGCAGGGCGGTGGCCGCATTGCACAAGGTCCCGCCGGAATCAACGATGTCGTCCACCAGGATGCAGCGCTTGCCGCCGACCTCGCCGATCACGTTCATGACCTCCGAGGCGCCCGGCTTCTCGCGGCGCTTGTCGACGATGGCGAGTTGGACGCCCATCCGCTTGGCAAAGCCGCGCGCCCGGCTGACCCCGCCCACGTCCGGCGACACGATCACCAGGTCCTCGGTGCCGATGTTGGCGATGATGTCCGGGACCATGATCGGGGTGGTGAACATGTTGTCCACCGGGATGTCGAAGAAGCCCTGGATCTGGGCGGCATGCAGCTCCAGCGTGAGCACGCGGTCGGCGCCGGCCCGGGTGATCAGGTTGGCCACCAGCTTGGCCGAGATCGGCGTGCGCGGGCCGGGCTTCCGGTCCTGCCTTGCATAGCCGAAATAGGGCACCACCGCGGTGATCCGCCGGGCCGAAGCACGCCTCAGCGCGTCGATGCAGACCAGCAGCTCCATCAGATGGTCGTTGGCCGGGTAGCTGGTCGACTGGATGATGAAGACGTCCTCGCCGCGGACATTCTCGTGGATCTCGACCCACACCTCCATGTCCGCGAAACGCTGCACGCTCGCGGCGGTCAGCGGCATGCGCAGCGACGCGGCGATCGCCTCCGCGAGCGGGCGATTGCTGTTGGCAGCGACGATCTTCATCAAGCAGGACCTTCGGCCACGGACGGACCACCCCCGTCCGGCGAACGCGGCCCCCTTACCACCGCATGCCCGATCGGTGAAGGCGGCGATCGCGCATGGAGGGGATGCGGACCGGTTCCCGGGGCCGCTCCAGGCAGAGCGGCCTTGACGAAACCGGGCGCAGCATCGCCAAGGGGCAGCAGCTCAAGCGGGCGTTGCGGCCACGAATGTTGGAGACGAGCATGCAAGGGACCGGCCGGTCCAACCTGTTGACGAGGCTCCGCCGGGCCGTCCGCGCGTTCCGCGAGGATCCGGCCCCGCCCAGGGCGCCATCGGCCGCGGCCGCTCCCGCCGCACCGGCGCTGTCGCGCCAGGCGATGCTGGCGCACCCGACCTCGCTCGCCTCGACGCTGAAGCGGCTGCGCGCCAATGTCGACGAGATCGGCACGCTGGTCTGCCTGGGCTCGGGCAAGGGCGACGACGCTTTGTCCTTCGTGGAGCAGTGGCCGGGTGCAAGGGTGCTGCTGATCGACATGGACGAGAGCTTCCGCCCGGTCTGGAACCAGCTCGCCAGGAAGATGCCGGGCCTGGTGGGCGAGGTCGCCGCCCTGGCCGAGCACGACGGCGAGGTCGGCATGCGCAAGACCGACCGGACCGGCGGCATCGCGCTGGAAGGCCCGCTCGACGGGGACGCCCAGCGGATCCGCTCGGTCCGGCTGGACACGCTGATCGCCCAGCACGCTTTGCCGCCGCCCTATTTCCTGAAGTTCGACACCCATGGGGCGGAACTGCCGATCCTGGCCGGCGCGCAGGAGACGCTGAAGCAGACCGCCATCCTCATGATGGAGTGCTACAACTTCAAGCTGGGCTTTGCCGGCGGGCGCAACCTGACCTTCGACGAGATGTCCCTGCACCTGAAGGGGCTGGGCTTCCGCGCAGCCGACCTGTGCGATCCCCTGTGGCGGCCGGGCGACGGCCTGCTCTGGCAGCTCCACCTGTTCTTCCTGAAGGCCGATCACCCGGCCTTCGCCAGCTCCAGCTACCGGGCACCCGGCCGGGGCCAGGCCGGCTGAGGCCTGCCTCAGCCGATCACCCCCGCCTCGCGCAGCCGGGCCAGCTCCTGGTCCGGCAGGTCCAGCCGCTCCTGCAGCACCTCGTCGGTGTCCTGGCCCAGCGTCGGCGGGCCCTTCTCGTAGCGCACCGGCGTCGCCGAAAGCCGCAGCGGGTTGCCCAGGAGCGGCACGCCGCCCCCGGCGGCGCTGGCATGCGGCACCTGGACCTTCATGCCGCGCGCCTGGACCTGCTCGTCCTCGAATACGTCCGCCAGCGTGTTGACCGGCCCGCAGGGGACGCCCAGCGCGCTCAGCTCCCGCACCCACTCCGCAATCGTGCGGCCCGCCATGACCGGCGGCAGGATCGCGTCCATTTCCGCGCGATGCCGCACCCGCGCCTTGTTGGTGGCGAAGCGCGGATCGTCGGCCAGCTCCGGCAGGCCCGCGAACGCGCAGAAGCGGCGGAACTGGGTGTCGTTGCCGACCGCCAGGATCACGTAGCCGTCCTTCGCCTGGTAGACCCGGTAGGGCACGATGTTCGGATGCTGGTTGCCCATCCGGCCGGGCACCTTGCCCGACACCAGGTAGTTGGTGGCCTGGTTGATCATCCCGGCCACCTGGGTGTCCAGGAGTGCCAGGTCGATCTGCTGCCCCTGCCCCGTCCGCTCGGCATGGCGCAGGGCCGCCAGGATGCCCACGGACGCGTACATGCCGCACAGCACGTCGGCAACGGCGGTTCCCACCTTCATCGGCTCGCCCTCCGGCTCGCCGGTCACGCTCATCAGCCCGGCATGGCCCTGGGCAAGGTAGTCGTAGCCGGCGCGGTCCTTGTACGGGCCGGTCTGGCCGAAGCCGGTGATCGAGCAATAGACCAGGGAAGGGAAATCCGGGCGCAACTGCTCATAGCCCAGGCCGTAGCGCTCCAGCCCGCCGACCTTGAAGTTCTCGACCAGGATCTGGCAGTCCGCGAGCAGCCGGCGCACCAGCGCAGCCCCCTCCGGCCGGGCGATGTCGATGGCCACCGACCGCTTGTTGCGGTTGGCGCAGAGATAATAGGCGCTTTCCCGCGTGTCCCTGCCCTCGGCGTCCCGGACATAGGGCGGCCCCCATTTGCGGGTGTCGTCGCCCTCGCCGGGCTTCTCGACCTTGATCACCTCGGCGCCGAGATCGCCCAGGAGCTGGGTGCAGCTGGGGCCGGCCAGGATCCGGCTGAGGTCCAGGACCCTGATTCCTGCGAGCGGCAGCATGTTGGACATGACGATCGGATGGCTCCAAGGGATCGGCGGCTGGCCAGGTGCGGCGGCCGGACGCTGGCAGAACCGGCCGGAAGGCTCAAGCGCACCGGCAGCCTCGGACAGCTGGCGCAGGCCCGGATGGAGGCCATGCGCGGGCAAGCGATTTTCTCCCCTTCGGCCTGCCACGGGATCGCTTGACATGAGCGCCGCCGACGCCAATTGAGCAGTGCAAACTGGACCGAGCCGGTCTGGAATGGTTCCGAGCTGCACACCCGACTGTAGGTAGCGTGATCCGACTGAGCCGCCTTGCCGATTACGGGATCGTGCTGACCACCCAGGTGGCACGCCATCCCGCGCGACATTGGAGCGCGCCGGAGCTGGCCTCGGCGACGGGCATCCCGCTGCCGACCACGAGCAAGCTCCTGAAGACGCTGGTCCGCGCCGGCGTCCTGGTCAGCCATCGCGGCGCCAAGGGCGGCTACGGCCTGGCCGGCACCGGCGAGCGGGTCTCGGTGGCGCGGGTGATCGAGGCGGTCGACGGCCCGATCGCGATCACCAGCTGCCTGGACCCGAACGGGGCGGAGTGCGGCATCGATTCGTTCTGCCCGGCCCGGACCAACTGGCAAACCATCAACCATGCCATCCGCGTGGCGCTCGAAGCCGTCTCGATCGACGAGATGGCGCACGCCGTGCCGGCTGCCTTCCTGGAGGCCGGGACGGGCGATGGCGAGCAGCCGCACGGACGTGCGCGTGACCCGAGACATCTGACGGCCTGATCCGCGAAACAGGAGATCGACATCCATGGCGACCGCGCTCGAGACGGTCCGTGAATATACCGGCGGCGACTACAAGTACGGATTCGTCACCGATATCGAGGCGGACAACGCGCCCAAGGGCCTGAACGAAGACGTCATCCGCATGATCTCGGCCAAGAAGCAGGAGCCGGAGTGGCTCACCGAGATGCGGCTGGCGGCGTATCGGCGTTGGCAGACCATGACCGAGCCGACCTGGCAGAAGGTCGACTACGAGCCGATCGACTACCAGGCAATCAGCTACTACTCGGCGCCCAAGACCAAGGAGCGTCCGAAGAGCCTGGACGAGATCGACCCGGAGATCCTGCGCACCTACGAGAAGCTGGGGATCCCCATCAAGGAGCAGGAGATCCTGGCTGGCGTCGCCGTCGACTATGTGTTCGACAGCGTCTCGGTGGCGACCACGTTCCGCAAGAAGCTGCACGAGCTGGGAATCATCTTCTGCTCAATGTCCGAGGCGGTGCAGGACCATCCGGAACTGGTGCGCAAGTACCTGGGCAGCGTGGTACCGGCCGGCGACAACTTCTTCGCGGCGCTGAACGCGGCGGTCTTCACCGACGGCAGCTTCGTCTACATCCCCAAGGGCGTGCGCTGCCCGATGGAGCTCAGCACCTATTTCCGCATCAACGAGAAGGGCACCGGCCAGTTCGAGCGGACCCTGATCATCGCGGACGAGGGCTCTTATGTCAGCTACCTCGAGGGCTGCACCGCGCCGATGCGCGACGAGAACCAGCTGCACGCCGCGGTGGTCGAGCTGGTCGTGCTGGACGACGCCGAGATCAAGTACTCGACCGTCCAGAACTGGTATCCGGGCGACGCCGAGGGCAAGGGCGGCATTTACAACTTCGTCACCAAGCGCGGCGACTGCCGCGGCGACCGCTCGAAGATCTCGTGGACGCAGGTCGAGACCGGCTCGGCGATCACCTGGAAGTACCCGTCCTGCATCCTGCAGGGCGACAACTCGGTGGGCGAGTTCTACTCGGTCGCGGTGACCAACAACCGCCAGCAGGCCGACACCGGCACGAAGATGATCCATATCGGCAAGAACACCCGCTCGCATATCATCGCGAAGGGCATCTCGGCCGGTACCTCGGACAGCACCTATCGTGGCCTGGTGAAGGTCCTGAAGTCGGCCGAGGGTGCGCGCAACTACACCCAGTGCGACTCGATGCTGATCGGCGACAAGTGCGGCGCCCACACCGTGCCCTACATCGAGGTGCGCAACCGCTCGGCCAAGTGCGAGCACGAGGCGACCACGTCCAAGATCTCCGACGACCAGCTCTTCTACTGCCGCCAGCGCGGCATCCCCGAGGAGGATGCGGTGGCGCTGATCGTCAACGGCTTCTGCCGGGAAGTCATGGACGAGCTGCCCATGGAGTTCGCCGTGGAAGCCCGCAAGCTGCTCGCCATCAGCCTGGAACACAGCGTCGGCTGACGCCGCGCCCCTCTGGAAGAACAAGTCGGGGGTGCCGCGGCACCCGATCGGATCAAGACATCATGCTCGAAATCAAAGACCTGCACGCCACCATCGAAGGCGAGAACAAGGAGATCCTGAAGGGGATCTCGCTGACCGTCCGTCCGGGCGAGGTCCATGCGATCATGGGCCCGAACGGCTCGGGCAAGAGCACGCTCGCCTACGTGCTGGCCGGGCGTGACGGCTACGAGGTGACCGAGGGCTCCGTCCAGATGGACGGCGAGGACCTGCTGGAGCTGGAGCCGGAGGAGCGCGCCGCCGCCGGCCTGTTCCTGGCCATGCAGTACCCGGTGGAGATCCCCGGGGTTTCCAACATGTACTTCCTGCGCCAGGCGATGAATTCGATCCGCAAGGCGCGCGGCGAGGAGGAGATCTCCGCTGCAGGCTTCATGAAGGCGATCCGGGAAAAGTCCGGCCAGATCGGCGTGGGCGACGCGCTGCTCAAGCGCGACGTCAACCGCGGCTTCTCGGGCGGCGAGAAGAAGCGCAACGAGATCCTGCAGATGGCCATGCTGGAGCCGAAGATCTGCATCCTCGACGAGACCGACAGCGGCCTCGACATCGATGCGCTGCGCACCGTCGCCGACGGGGTGAACCGGATGCGCTCGCCCGACCGGGGCTTCCTCATCATCACCCACTACCAGCGCCTGCTCGACTACATCGTGCCGGACCAGGTCCACGTCCTCGCCAAGGGGCGCATCCAGACGAGCGGCGACCGCTCGCTGGCGCTTGAGCTCGAGGAAAAGGGCTATGGCGGCGTCCTGGGCGCCGAGTTCGCCGAGGCCGCGGCATGAGCAGCATCGCCCGCAACCGCACCGCCGAGCCGGTGCAAGCCTTCGCGGAGGCGTTCGAGCGCCTGCGCGGCGAGGCGGCCGGCAGTTCCGGCCAGGCGTTCGAGCAGCGCGCGGCGGCCTTCCAGCGCTTCCACGCGCTGGGCGTGCCGACTCCGCGCGTCGAGCTCTGGAAGTACACCAACGCGGCGAGCTTCGCGAACAAGCCGTTCGCGCTGGCGCCGCGCGACAGCGTCGACGCGTCCCAGATCATCCCGCACTTCGCGGGTGGCCCCAGGGCGCGCCGCCTGATCATGGTCAACGGCCGGATCGTCCCGCAGCTCAGCCATATCGGCGGCCTGCCCGCCGGCATGGCCGTGCGGCCCCTGGCCCAGGTCCTGGCGGAAACGCCGGACGCGCTGGATCGCGGGTCCTTCGGCGGCGAGCCGGAGCATTCCTTCGAGGCGCTCAACCGGGCGCTGGTCGAGGATGGCGCCTGGATCACGCTGGAGGACGGCGTGGCGCTGGACGAGCCGCTGCAGGTCATCTCGCTCCTGACCGGGGCCGGCAGCGCGTTCATGACCCATCCGCGCCACGTGATCCGCCTTGGCCGGGATGCCCGCCTGCATGCAATCCTGACCACGGTCACGCTCGGGGCCGGCGAGAGCCTGCTGAACCAGGTCGAGACGGTCGAGGTCGCGGACGGGGCGCAGCTGACCATCGACCGCACCGCCGAGCAGGCGGCCGGGCGCAGTTCGATCGTCCGCTCGCGCTACCTGCTGGGCAACCGGTCCAGGCTCGACCAGAGTTCGGTGGCGCTGGGCGGCAGCCTGCTGCGGCACGAGATGGAGGTCCGCCTGCGCGGCAGCCACAGCAACGCCACCCTGAACGGCGTGATGATGCCGCGCGGGACCGAGCACGCGGACACGCTGATCCGGATGCACCACGAGATGCCGGACTGCGAGTCGGACCAGTTCTACAAGACGGTCGCCGACGATCGCGGCCATGCCGTGTTCGCCGGCAAGATCTTCGTGCACAAGGACGCCCAGCGCACCAACTCGTACCAGAAGAACGACAGCCTCCTGCTGTCGGACGATGCCGAGATCGATGCCAAGCCCGAGCTCGAGATCTACGCCGACGACGTGAAGTGCAGCCATGGCGCCACCTGCGGCGACCTGGACCCGGCCAGCCTGTTCTACCTGCGCTCGCGCGGCCTGGACGAGCCGCTGGCGCGCTCGATGCTGACCTTCGCGTTTACCGGCGAGGTGCTGGAGCGGATTGCCGACGAGACGGTCCAGCACACGGCCCGGGCGATGATCCTGCGCCGGCTGCCGGGTGGCGAGCGACTGGCGGAACTGGGATAAGCGAGATGCGCACCGACGTCCAGGAGCGCTCCGGCGCTTCCGTTCTCGACGTGGACGCGGTGCGCGCCGCGTTCCCGATCCTGGCCGAGCCCATGAGCGGCCGGCCGATGGTGTTCCTCGACAGTGGCGCCAGCGCGCAGAAGCCCGAGGCGGTGATCGCGGCCGAGGCCGAGTTCTACCGGCACGACTACGCGAACATCCACCGCGGCGTGTACGACCTCAGCCAGCGCGCCAGCGACGCCTTCGACGGGGCGCGCCGCAAGGTCCAGGAATTCCTGGGTGCGGCCGATTGGCGCGAGATCGTGTTCACCCGCAACACGACCGAGTCGATCAACCTGGTCGCCTGGTCGTTCCTGGAGCCGAAGCTCGAAGCCGGCGACGAGATCCTGGTCACGACGATGGAGCACCACTCCAACATCGTGCCCTGGCAGATCGTGGCCAAGCGCCACGGCGCCAAGGTCGTGGCCGTGCCGATCACCGATGCCGGCGATCTCGACATGGCCGCCCTGCGCGACATGATCGGCCCGCGCACGAAGATGCTGGCCTGCACCTGGGTTTCCAACGTGCTGGGCACGGTCAACCCGGTGGCCGAGATCGTCCGGATCGCCCATGCCAAAGACGTGCCGGTGCTGCTGGACGCCGCCCAGTCGGTGCAGCACCTGCCCGTCGACGTGCAGGCGATGGATGTCGACTTCCTGGCCTTCTCCGCCCACAAGATCTACGGGCCCTCCGGTGTCGGCGTGCTGTACGGCAAGCGCGGGCATCTGGAGGGAATGCAGCCCTGGCAGGGCGGCGGCGGGATCGTCGACCGGGTGGCCTTCGAGGAGACCACCTACGGCGAGATCCCGTTCCGCTTCGAGGCGGGCACGCCGGACATTGCCGGCGTCCACGCCCTGGGCGTCGCCCTGGACTGGTTCCGGCAATTCGACATCCAAGCGGTCGAGGCCCATGAATCCCGGCTGATGGCGGCGGGCCTGCGCGCCCTGCAGCAGATCCCCGGCCTGAACGTGCTGGGCCGGCCGGCGCATCGCACCGGCGCCATCTCGTTCTGGGTCGACGGGCTGCACCACCAGGACATCGGCGCCATGCTCGACCTGGACGGCATCGCCATCCGCAGCGGCCACCACTGCGCGCAGCCGCTGCACCGGCGGTTCGGCCTGGAAGGCAGTGCCAGGGCCTCGTTCGGCGTTTACAACAACGAGGCGGATATCGACGCACTGGCGCAGAGCCTGCGCTACATCGTGCGCAAGTATGGCTGAGGAAGCGGAGATGGACGAGAAGAGCGGCCTCGATCGCGCCGAAGCGTTCCTGCAGGCGACGCCGGAAGACGAAGCCAGTCGGGCGCGGGGCCTGGAGATCGAGCGCCTGGGCGACCAGATCGTCGACGTGCTGAAGACCGTGTACGACCCGGAAATCCCGGTCAACATCTACGAGCTGGGCCTGATCTACAAGATCGACATCGAGGACGACAACCGCGTCATCGTGGCGATGACCCTGACCTCGCCGAGCTGCCCGGTCGCCGAATCGCTGCCGATCGAGGTCGAGAACAAGATCTCCGCCATCGAGGCCGTGCCGTCCTGCACGGTCGAGATCACCTGGGACCCGCCATGGCACCCCTCGATGATGTCCGAGGAAGCCCAGCTCGAACTGGGCATGATCTACTGATCCTGTCTCGCCCTGGTGCTGAAGTGACACACGTCACAACGTGGTAGGGCACCTTGTCGATAGTATCCGGTTAGTAGCCCGTAGGGCCTAGACGGTTCGTCGGATCGTCGGTCATAGCGCAAGGTAGGCGAGGCCGAGAACGACCATGGCAGAGATCATCCCCCTGCGCAGGAGCAGCATCCCTGTGCGTTCGGCACCCTTGAACCCGGTCGTCCCCGACCCGGTCGAGGCGTGGATGTTGCCCTGGACGATGTTCCGGCTGGGCATGGCCGCCTGGGCGAACCTGTGGTTCGCGCCGCTGGGCCTGCGGGTGGAGCCCTCGCGAAGCGGCGTCCGTCGCGACTGACGTCGCAGAGCCCCCCAGAAACCTTTCGCGCGTGCTTGTCGGGCGTCGGGCCCGGGCCTATGCCTCCCGGCCATGGACGACCGATACTCCCTACGTTTCCGCGGGCCTCACCTCCTCGGCATCGAGGGGCTGGCACCCTACGAGATCCAGGACCTGCTGGACCGCGCCGAGGCCTGCGTCGACGTCAACCGGGGCCTGGTCGACCAGCGCCACCGGCTGGCCGGCCGCACGCTCCTCAACCTGTTCTTCGAGAACTCGACCCGGACCCGGACCTCGTTCGAGCTCGCCGGCAAGCGGCTGGGCGCCGACGTGGTCAATATGGAGGTCGCCACCTCGTCGGTGAAGAAGGGCGAGACCCTGATCGACACCGCCATGACGCTGAACGCCATGCACCCGGACGTGCTGGTGGTCCGCCATGGCGAGAGCGGTGCGGTGGCCCTGCTCGCCCGGCATGTCCGCTGCTCCGTGGTCAATGCCGGCGACGGGCTGCACGAGCATCCGACCCAGGCCCTGCTCGACGCGCTGACGATCCGCCGGCGCAAGGGCCGCATCGAGGGCCTGACCGTCGCGATCTGCGGCGACGTCCTGCACTCCCGGGTCGCCCGCTCCAACATGCTGCTGCTCCTGGCGATGGGCGCCCGCGTCCGCCTGGTGGCACCGCCCACCCTCCTGCCCGGCGGCATCGACGCCTATGGCGCACAGGTCACCACCGACATGATGCGCGGCCTGGAAGGCGCGGACATCGTGATGATGCTGCGCCTGCAGCTCGAGCGCATGCAGTCCGCCCACCTGCCGTCGATCCGCGAATATTTCCGGCTGTACGGCCTGACCCGCGACAAGCTCGCCAACGCCGCGCCGGACGCCCTGGTGCTCCATCCGGGCCCGATGAACCGCGGGGTGGAGATCGACGGCGTCGTCGCCGACGACATCGACCGCAGCGCCATCCTCGACCAAGTGGAGATGGGCGTGGCGGTGCGGATGGCCGTGCTCGATGCGCTGGCTGGCCCGGACCGGGAGGCCCGGCGATGAACCGCCTGCTGATCACCAATGCCCGCCTGGTCGACCCCGGCACCGGCACCGATGAGCCTGGCGCGCTGCTGATCCAGGATGGCCGCATTGCCGGTGTCGGGCCGCGCCTTGGCCGGGACGGCTCGATCGAGGCCGAGCGCCTGGACGCCAACGGCACCGTGCTGGCGCCGGGCCTGGTCGACCTGCGCGTGCAGCTGGGCGAGCCTGGGGCCGAACACAAGGAAAGCTTCGCCACGGGCGCGCTGGCAGCCGTGGCCGGTGGCGTGACCAGCTTCGCCTGCCTGCCCGGCACGCAGCCGCCGATCGACGATCCGTCCATGGTGGAGTTCGTGGCAAGGCGCGCGCGCCGGGCCCGGCTCGCCAAGGTCTATCCTTATGCCGCGATCACCAAGGGCCTTGCCGGCGAGCAGCTGGCCGAGTTCGGCCTGCTGCGCGAGGCCGGCGCCATCGGCTTCACCGACGGCCACAAGGCGGTCGCCAGCGCCCGGATCATGCGCCGCGCCCTTTCCTATGGCCGGCTGGTCGATGCGTTCCTGGTGCAGCACCCGGAGGAGCCGGACCTGGCGCGCAACGGCGTCGCAAATCCGGGCCCGATCGCGGCACGCCTGGGCCTCACCGCGATCCCGCGCGAGGCCGAGGTCATCATGATCGAGCGCGACCTGCGGCTCGCCCGCGCCACCGGCGGCCGGATCCACTTCTCCCGGGTGACGACGGCCGAGGGCATCGACGCCATCCGCCGCGCCAAGGCCGAGGGCGTGCGGGTCACCTGCGACTGCACGCCGCATCACCTGGCGCTGAACGAGCTGGAGGTCGAGGGGTACCGCACCTTCGCCAAGGTCTCGCCGCCGCTGCGCGCCGAAGCCGACCGGCGCGCGGTCGAGGACGCGGTAGCCGACGGCACGATCGACGCGATCGTGTCCGACCACCAACCGCAGGACCAGGACAGCAAGCGCCTGCCGTTCGCCAGCGCCGAATTCGGCGTGGTCGGCCTGGAAACCCTGCTGCCCGTGGCGCTGCGCCTGGTCCAGGACGGAAGGATGAGCCTGCCCGCCCTGCTGTCCCGCCTTTCCACGACCCCGGCCCGGCTGCTCGGCATCGAGGCCGGCACGCTCGCCGTGGGCGCTCCCGCCGACCTCATCCTTTTCGACCCGGACCGGCCCTGGAAGGTGACCGAGCGCGACCTGCACAGCGCGTCGAAGAACACCGCCTTCGAAGGCCGGCTCATGATGGGGCGGGTCGACACGACGCTGGTCGACGGACGCATCGTCTTCCGCCGCGACGACGGCCGCACCGAGAGCAAGGACCGAACTTGACCGAGCCACTCGCTGCCTCCCTCTGGGGTTGGCCCCATCTCGTGGCCCTTCTGGTGGGCTACCTGTTCGGGTCGATCCCGTTCGGTCTGATCGTCACCCGCATCGGCGGTGCCGGCGACATCCGCTCGATCGGCTCCGGCAATATCGGCGCCACCAACGTGTTGCGCACCGGGCGCAAGGGTCTGGCCCTGGCCACCCTGCTGTTCGATGCTGCCAAGGGCGCCATCCCGGTGCTGCTGGCGCTCGTCTGGTTCGGCCGCGACGTGGCGCTGGTGGTGGGGCTGGGCGCGGTGCTCGGCCACTGCTTCCCGGTCTGGCTGAAGTTCAAGGGCGGCAAGGGCGTCGCCACCGCGGCCGGCGTGGTGCTGGCACTCAGCCCGCTCACCCTCCTGGCAGCGCTGCTGGTGTTCCTGGCGGCCGTCACCGCCACCCGGTTCGTTTCGCTGGGCTCGATCCTGGCGTCGGTCACCGCGGCGCTGGTCGCCTACATGATCGGCGACCCGCAGGCCGCCTTCCTGTTCGCGATCATCGGGATCATCGTGATCCTCAAGCACCACCAGAACATCGGCCGGCTGGTGCGCGGCGAGGAAAGCAAGGTCAGCTTTGCCAAGAAGGCCTGAGCCTCAGCGCTTCTGTGCCACCAGATGGTACAGGTGCCAGTGCTTGGGCCGGCCGCCCGGCGTGATCGCGTCGGTCTCCTCCTCCACGAATAGCTCGACCCGGCAGGCCTCCAGCAGGGCTTCGACCTCCTGCCGGCGATGGATGGTCACGCCCGGCCGACCGGCGAAGCCATCCCGCGGCCCCAGCAGCTGGCAGGCGATCCGCCCGCCCGCGGCCAGCCGCGCGAGGATGACAGCCCACAAGCCGGGGAACCGCGCCGGTGGGCAGAAGGGCAGCGCGAATGAGGAAACCGTCAGGTCGACCTCGTCCCATTCGACCTCCTCGAACCGGCCGGCGATCGTCACCAGGCGCTCCCGGTCGCCCGGCGGGCAGGCGGCGCGCAGCCGGTCCAGTGCTGACTCTTCCCGGTCGATCGCCTGGACATGGTGGCCCAGCGCCAGCAGCGGCAGGCTGTCCCGCCCCACCCCGCAGCCGAGATCCGCCACCCGCAGCGGCGAGCGCCCCTCCGCCGCGAAGGCCGCCAGGGCATGCTCCACCGTCGGGCGCAGCGGGCCATGCCCCGCCTTTTCCCAGTAGGGCCGCAGTTTCTCGCGCCATGGTTGCATGTGGGGAGGTTCATGCTGCATTAGTGGAACAAGCCCCGGATATGGCCGCCATGATCCAAGCTCCTGCCGACGCCGCCGAAGCCTTCGCCCGCCTGCGCCTTTGCCGCAGCGACGGCATCGGCCCGCGCGCCTTCGGGAGGCTGCTGTTCCGCATGGGCAGCGCCGTGGCCGTGCTGGAGCGATGGCACGAACTGCCGCCGGTCGTCACCAGCCAGGTCCGTCTGGCCGACCCGGGCGCGGTCGAGCGGGAGGGGCAGGCGACCGAGCGGGCCGGCGCGCGCCTGCTGTTCCTGGGGGAGCCGGACTATCCGGAGGCGCTTGCCAGCATCCATGACCCGCCGCCGGTGATGACCTGCCTGGGCGATGCCGGCCTTCTGGAGCGGCCGGCGGTCGCCATCGTGGGCTCGCGCCATGCCAGCGGCAATGGGCGTACCCTGGCGCGCACGATCGCCCACGATCTGGCGGCTGGCGCCTTCACCGTCGTCTCGGGACTGGCCCGCGGCATCGACACCGCGGCCCATGAGGGGGCCGTCGATCAGGCCGGCCGTACCATCGCCGTGACTGCGACCGGCATCGACCAGGTCTATCCCGAGCAGAACGCCGCCTTGTCCGCCCGCATCGCCGAGACCGGCCTCCTGCTCACCGAGCGCCCGTTCGGCGCGGAACCCCGCGCTCAGGCCTTTCCGGCGCGCAACCGGATCATCGCCGGCCTGTCCCTGGGCGTCCTGGTGGTGGAGGCGGCGATCCGCTCGGGCTCGCTGGTCACGGCACGGCTGGCGCTGGAACAGGGCCGCGAGGTGCTGGCTGTGCCGGGCTCGCCGCTCGACGAGCGCCATCGCGGCACCAACCAGCTGCTGAAGGACGGGGCCGTGCTGGTCGAAGAAGCCGGCGATGTCCTGGCCGCCCTCGACCCGCTCCGCCTGCGCAAGAACGCCGTGCCGGCGCGGCAGGCAGGCCCGGGACCGCGCCGGCCGGCGCTATCTCCTCCGGTGGCGCAGCCCCCCGATGCGGCGGCTGCGGAGCCGGACGGGCTGCTGGCCAGGGTGATGTCCTGCCTCGGCCCCGAACCCCTCGCGGTTGACGATCTCGTACGCCAGTGCCAAGCAACGACGGCCCAGATCCATGAGACCCTGATCGAGCTGGAGCTCGAAGGTCGCCTGGAGCGGCATGGTGGCAATCGTGTCTCCCTCCTGTTTGCGTGAGGCTCATTCCTTGCATGGCCTTGCAACTTCGGAGATAGGGGCCACCTTCCCGACCCGATCCGCACCGCTCACGACCTCCCGCGGTGGGCGCCTCGAGAAAAGCCGCTGATGAACGTCGTCGTCGTCGAATCCCCGACCAAGGCCAAGACGATCAACAAGTACCTGGGCGACGGCTTCACCGTCCTGCCCAGCTATGGCCATGTGCGCGATCTGCCGGAAAAGGACGGCTCCGTCCTTCCCGATGACGATTTCCGCATGATCTACGAGGTCCAGGAGGAGAAGAAGAAGCGGCTCGACGAGATCGCCCGCGCAGTCCGCTCCGCCGACCGCCTGGTCCTCGCCACCGACCCGGACCGCGAGGGCGAGGCGATCTCCTGGCATGTCCTCTCCGCCCTGCAGGACAAGAAGGCGATCAAGAAGGGCCTGCAGGTCGAGCGGGTCCTGTTCTACGAGGTGACCAAGCCGGCCGTGCTGGAGGCGATGAAGGCCCCGCGCCAGCTCGACCACCACCTCATCGACGCCTACCAGGCCCGCCGGGCGCTCGACTATCTCGTGGGCTTCACCCTCTCGCCGGTGCTCTGGCGCAAGCTGCAGGGTGCGCGGTCGGCCGGGCGCGTGAAGTCCGGGGCCCTGCGCCTGGTGTGCGAGCGCGAGGCCGAGATCGAAGCCTTCGTCGCCCGCGAGTACTGGACGATCGCGGTCGCCTGCCGCACCGCCGGCGGCGATCCCTTCACCGCACGCCTGGCCAAGCTCGGCGGCAGGAAGCTCGACCGGTTCGACCTGCCGGACGAGGCGGCGGCCACCGCCGCGGTGCGCGCGATCGAGGCGGCAACCTTCCGGGTCGGTTCGGTCGAGAAGAAGCAGGTCAGCCGCAACCCGTCGCCGCCCTTCTCGACCTCGACCCTGCAGCAGGAGGCCTCGCGCAAGCTGGGCTTCTCCGCCGACCGCACCATGCGCACCGCCCAACGCCTGTTCGAGGGCGTCAACCTGAACGGCGAGCAGGTCGGCCTCATCACCTACATGCGGACCGACAGCGTGGCGCTGTCCGGCGAGGCGATCGGCCAGTGCCGTCGCTGGATCGAGAAGCGCTTCTCCGGGCGGCACCTGCCCGAGAAGCCCCGGGTGTTCAAGACCAAGACCAAGAACGCCCAGGAGGCCCATGAGGCCATCCGTCCGACCGACGTGTTCCGCACGCCCCAGGAGATCGGCCGGTTCCTGGACGACGACCAGCGCCGGCTCTACGAGCTGATCTGGAAGCGTACGGTCGCCTGCCAGATGGCGGCGGCGATCCTGGACCGGGTCACCGCCGAGATCGACGCCACGGACGGTTCCGTGGGCCTGCGCGCGACCGGCCAGACCGTCACCTTCCCGGGCTTCCTGGAACTCTATCAGGAGGGGCGCGACGATCCTTCGGCCGACGACGAGGACGAGGAAAGCCGGCTCTTGCCGCCGATGGTGCAGGGCGAGCCGGTGGCCCGCGAGAAGGTCACGCCGTCGCAGCACTTCACCGAGCCGCCGCCCCGCTTCACCGAGGCGAGCCTGGTCAAGCGCATGGAGGAGCTCGGCATCGGCCGGCCCTCGACCTATGCCTCGATCCTCTCGGTCCTGCAGGCACGCCAGTACGTGCGGCTGGAGCAGAAGCGGTTCGTACCGGAATCGCGCGGCCGGATCGTGGTGGCGTTCCTGACCTCGTTCTTCGACCAGTATGTCCAGCCGGACTTCACCGCGAAGCTGGAGGACCAGCTCGACGACGTAGCGTCCGGCGAGGTCGACTGGCGGGCGGTGCTGCGCGCCTTCTGGGACCCGTTCAAGGCCAGGATCGAGGACGTCAAGGAACGGCGGGTCGCCGAGGTGATCGACGCGCTCAACGACGCGCTGGCCACCCGGCTGTTCCCGCCGCGCGAGGACGGCAGCGATCCGCGCTCCTGCCCGACCTGCGGCACCGGTCGGCTGTCGCTCAAGATCGGCAAGTTCGGCGCCTTTGTCGGCTGCTCGAACTATCCCGAATGCCGCTTCACCCGTCAGCTCGACGTGCCGGGCAACGATCCGGCGGCGGCCGAGAGCCAGGACCGGCAGCTGGGCGTCGATCCCGCCAATGCCGAGGAAGTCTGGCTGAAGGTCGGCCGCTTCGGACCCTATGTGCAGCGCGGCTCCGGCGAGAGCGCCCGCCGATCCTCGCTGCCGCCGAACCTGAAGCCGGACGAGCTCGACTTGGACAGGGCGCTGAAGCTCCTGGAGCTGCCGCGCGAGGTCGGCATCGATCCCGAGAGCGGCAAGCCGATCATGGCCGGCATCAACCGCTTCGGCCCGTTCGTGCAGCTCGACAAGCGCTTCGTCCGGCTCGGCCCCGACGAGGACGTGCTCTCCATCGGCATGAACCGGGCGATCGCCCTGCTCAACGAGCCGCCCGCCCGCGGCAAGCGGGCCGCCGCCGTGCCGCTGAAGGAACTGGGCAACCACCCGGACAAGGACCAGCCGATCCAGCTCTTCGCCGGCCGCTTCGGCCCCTATGTGAAGTGCGGCGACATCAATGCCAGCCTGCCCAAAGCGGTCTCGCCGGACACGATCGACCTCGCGACCGCGGCCCGCCTGATCGACGAGCGCGAGGCCAAGGGGCCCTCGAAGAAGCCGAAGCGGGGTGCCGTCAGGAAGGCCGCGCCGAAGAAGCCGGCTGAAAAGGCCCCGGCGAAGAAGGCGGAAGCGAAGAAGCCGGCCGCGAAGAAGGCACCGGCGAAGCGGACGGGCGTTGAGGCGGTGAAGGTCGATGCGCCGGCCAACGCCGACGCGCCCCCGGCCGCCACTGCCCGACGCACCAAGCGAGCCTGAACGTTTGCCGATCCGAAGGCTATCGCCCCACCACCAGCCCGGCCTGCCCAGCAGGCGCCAGTTGATGGAGTTCATCCGCGCGGCCGGGGGCGAACTGCAGACCCGGGAGATCGCGCAGGCCTTCAACGTGCGCGGCGACCAGCGCCATGCCCTGCGCAAGCTGCTGCGCGACCTGCGCTCCGAGGGCGAGCTGGAAGGCCGCCCGCCCCGGCGTCATGCGATCGTGGGCAAGCCGCCCGCCGTGATGCCGGTGACCGTCGAGGCGGTCGACGAGGACGGGGACTTGGTCGCCCGGCCGATCGACGAGATCTTCGGCGAACTGCGCATCCGCCTGCCGCACCATGCCCTGGAGCGTCCTGCCCCCGGGCCGGGTGACCGGCTGCTCGCCAAGATCTTCCGCCAGCAGGACGGCTCCTACGAAGGCCGGGTGATCCGGGTCCTGCCCAAGACCGCGCGCGAGGTGATCGGCGTGGTGGAGCGGGCCGGCGACGGCTTCCGCCTGCGCCCGGCCGATCGCAAGGCCAAGCACGAGTTCCGGCTGCGTGCCGACAAGGTCGAGGTCGCGATCGGCGACTTGGTGCGCGCCCACGTCCTGCCGGGCTGGCGCCAGGACATCCCGCACGCCGAGGCGGTCGAGAACCTGGGCCGGCCGGACGACCCGCGTTCGATCAGCCTGATGACGGCGATCGAGGCCGAGCTGCCGATGGTCTTCCCGGACAAGGCGCTGGAACTGGCCGCGCAGGCGGAGCCGGTGACGCTGGAAGGCCGTACCGACCTGCGGCAGCTGGAGCTGGTCACCATCGATGGCGAGGATGCCCGCGACTTCGACGATGCGGTCCATGCCATCCCCGACCCGGATTCGAAGAACGCGGGCGGCTTCCTGATCACCGTGGCCATCGCCGACGTCGCCCATTACGTCCGCCCGGACGACCCGCTCGACCAGGAAGCCAAAAAGCGCGGCAATTCCGTCTACTTCCCGGACCGGGTGATCCCGATGCTGCCGGAGAAGCTGAGCAACGACCTGTGCTCGCTGCGCCCGCACGAGGACCGCGCCTGCCTCGCCTGCATCCTGTCGATCGACGCCAAGGGCGAGATCCGCCGCTGGAAGTTCGTGCGCGGCGTGATGAACAGCCGGGCACGTCTGACCTACAACGCGGTCGAGGCGCTGAAGCTGGGCGACCAGGAAGCCGTGCCCGCCGATGTCCGCCAGCCGGTCGGGCACCTGTTCGATGCCTACGCCCTGCTCAGGTCCGCCCGCGACCGGCGGGGTGCGATGGACCTGGACGTGCCCGAGCGGAAGGTCCTGTTCAGCGAGAACGGGCTGCCGGTGGGATTCAAGCCGCGGGAGCGCCTGGAATCCAACCAGCTCATCGAGGAGTTCATGATCGCGGCCAACGTCGCCGCGGCCTCGGAGCTGGAGGCGCGCAAGGCGCCCTGCCTCTACCGCGTCCACGACAAGCCTGACGCCCTGAAGCTGGCGGCGCTCGCCGACTACATGCGCGAGCTGGGCCTGCCCTGGGGCAAGAACGTCGCCAAGCCCGGCGACTTCACCCGGCTGATCGGCCGGATTGAGGACGAAGCTTCGCGGCAGATCGTTTCCCAGCTGGTCCTGCGCTCGCAGGCCCAGGCGGTCTACCATCCCGACAATATCGGCCATTTCGGCCTGAACCTGCGCCGCTACGCGCATTTCACCTCGCCGATCCGCCGTTATTCCGACTTGGTGGTGCACCGCGCGCTCATCAGCGTCCTGAACCTCGGCGAGGGCGGCCTGTCCCGCCATGACGAGGGCGAGGCGCTCTACGAGCTGGGCTCGCACCTGTCCTCCACCGAGCGGCGCGCCATGGTCGCCGAGCGGACCGCGTATGAGCGCTTCGTCGCCCTGTTCATGCAGGACCAGGTCGGCGCCCGCTTCGAGGCGATGGTGTCGTCCGTGCAGCGCTTCGGCTTGTTCGTGTCCCTCCTGGACAGCGGCGCCGATGGTCTGGTTCATGTCGGCGGCCTCGGCCGCGACGACTGGATGCACGACGAGGCCCGCCACGCCCTGGTCGGGCGCTTCTCCGGCGAGGTCTATGCTCTGGGCGACCGGGTGACGGTCGAGTTGGAAGAGATCGACCAGCTGGGCGGCCGGATCTCCTTCCGCCTCCTGGAGCACCAGCCAGGACCCGCCAGCATCGCGGCGGCACGGGAATGGGCGAGCGGCAGGAAGCGCCGCGCAGGACTGACGGGCAGGAGTACGGGCCGTGGCAAGGGTGGGGACAAGGGACGGCGCCGCTTCTGAGCCTTCGCTGCGCATCCTCGCCCTGGTCATGGCCACCGCTTCCCTGGTCGGCATCGTCCTTTCCACCAGCCAGCCCCTGCTTTCCCTGGTCCTCGACCGCCATGGCGTCCCGGACGGCCTGATCGGCCTGAACGCCGCGGCGGGCGGCTTCGGCGTGTTCCTCGTCGTTCCGTTCATCCCACGCCTGCTGGACCTGGGCGCCAGCCGCACCATGCTGCTGGGCCTGGCCATCTCCGCGCTGACCTTCCTGCTGCTGCCGCTGCGCATCGATCTGTGGCTCTGGTTCGGCCTGCGCGTCGTCCAGAGCATCGGCCTGGGGCTCCTGTTCATCATGAGCGAGTCGGCGGTGAACGCGCTCGTCACCGAGGAGCGCCGCGGCCGCGTGATGGGCCTGTACGGCACGCTGTTCAGCGTCGGCTACACCGCGGGTCCCGGCCTGATCGTCCTTCTGGGCAGCGATGGCTTAACCCCGTTCCTGGCCTGCGCAGCACTGCTGGCCGCAGGCGGCCTCCTCACCCTGCTCCTGTCCCCGATCGACGGCCTCCTGCGCGGCGGTGCCGGCCACCGTACCGACGTCCTGGGCAAGCTGCGCGCCACCCCGTTCGTGTTCGCGACCGCCTTCGTGTTCGCCCTGCTCGAAACCGGCCATTTCGCGCTCCTGGTGCTCTGGGGCCTGGCTGGCGGTGCCGTGGAGCAGGAAGCCGGCCTGATGGTGATGGTGCTGATCGCCGGCAACATCCTGTTCCAGTACCCGATGGGCTGGATCGGCGACCGAATCGGCCGGGTGCGCACGATCGTCATAACGGCGCTGGTAGCCGCACTCGGGCACAGCCTGATGAACTGGGGCCTGGCGGCTGGCTGGCCGGTCTGGCCGGTCTTGCTGGTCACCGGCGGCGCCATCGGCAGCCTTTATTCCTGCGGCCTGTCCCTGCTCGGCCGGACCTATGGCCGCGACCACATCGCCGCTGCCAACACTACCTACATCATGACCATCCAGATCGGCGTCGCGATCGGCCCGCTGCTGGGCGGTACCGCCATGCAGCTGGCCGGCGCCTGGACGCTTCCCTGGGTGCTGGCGACCGCTGCCTTGCTGCTGGCGCTCCCCCGTCTGGGGGCGCTCGCGCCGGGTGCGGCCAACCGCGAAGGTTGACAAAGCCGGGCCAAAGGCCCTAGGTCCGCACCCGTTCCGGAACATTCTGCTCGGAGAAGGCCTGTGGCCAAGGCCGCGACCGTACTGATCAAGCTCGTCAGCACCGCCAATACCGGTTTCTTCTACACCACGAAGAAGAACACCCGTAGCACCACTGAAAAGCTGTCGTTCAAGAAGTACGACCCGAAGGTGCGCAAGCACGTCGAGTTCAAAGAATCCAAGATCAAGTGACAAGCGGGCGCCTCAAGCGCCCGTCTTGTTATCGGCCACCTGGCAACGGCATCGATGGTCAGGTGGTGCTGGGTCGTACTGTCTGGATTGCACCCGATAGTGCGGCTGCCTCGGCCGCTCCCATCTCTGCATCGGGTTCCCTGCATTCTGCCGCCAGGATGACGGAGGACGAGCCGCTGGCCGCTCCGGTATGGGCCGCGTTGCCGTCCCGCTTGATCGCGACGCAGGAAAGCGTCGTCGCGTCGTCGACCACAAGGTCGAAGCTCGCCCAGGCCACCCGTGGATAGCTGTTCTCCAGGACCCCTTCGGCTTTAAGCCTGTTCTTCTCGGGATGCTCTCCAACCATCTGGACCATGTCGGCGACGTCGCCGGCGCGGATATAGGTTTCTCCCGCCGTCTGGCTGTGCTGGATGATCACCATCCCGGCAGGACCCAGAAAGGTCGCCCGATCGGAACGGGCATTGACCCGTCCGGCCTCGACCCGCTGGTTGTAGTCGCCGGTCACATCCGGGTAGAGCGGGTGGTCGAACCGGATCGACGACTGCTCGGCCGGAACCGGCTTCCCTGGCCCGGCCGGCGCGGCCGCACAGGCGGCCAGCGCCAGCATGCCTGTCACGACGACGGCACGCATCGCAGGAAGAATGGCGACCATGGTCGAACTCCGGCTCGAGGATGTGGACCGGAATCGCCTAACGCCGCATCGGCGCTTCGTCTGTGCGATCTTTCACGCAACTACTGGTTTAACGTTGCCTGTTGCTTCGCATAGCCGAGTTGCGCCAGCGCCGCGCGGATCTCTTCCAGGGTCGCAGGATCGTCGATCGTGGCCGGCATGGTCCAGGGCGTCCCGTCGGCGATCTTCTTCATCGTCCCGCGCAGGATCTTGCCCGAGCGGGTCTTGGGCAATCGCTTGACCACCTTGGCCAGCTTGAAGGCTGCGACAGGCCCGATCTCCGCGCGCACCATCGCCACGGCCTCGCGCTCGACCTCCTCGGGCGGCGTGGCCACCCCCGACTTGAGCACCAGGAAGCCCACCGGCAGTTCGCCCTTGAGCTGATCGGCCACCCCCATCACCGCGCACTCGGCCACCGCGTCGTGCGCCGCCAGCACCTCCTCGATCTGCCCGGTCGACAGCCGGTGGCCGGCGACGTTGATCACGTCGTCGATCCGGCCCATCACGAACAGATAGCCGTCGTCGTCCCTGTAGCCGGCATCCCCGGTCAGGTAGTGGCCGGGATAGCGGCTCATATAGGCCTGCACGAACCGCTCCTCGCTGCCCCACAAGGTGGAGAGGCAGGAGGGCGGCAGCGGCAGCCGGATGCAGATGGCGCCCTGCTGGCCCGGCGGCACTTCCCTGCCCTCGTCGTCCAGGATCCGCACGTCATAGCCCGGGGCCGGCAGGGTCGGCGAGCCGGGCTTCACCGGCAGCTGCTCGATGCCGAGGTAGTTGGCGGCGATCGCCCAGCCGGTTTCCGTCTGCCACCAGTGGTCGATCACCGGCACGGCCAGCTGCTGCTCCGCCCAGCGCAGCGTTTCCGGGTCGCAGCGTTCTCCCGCCAGGAACAGGGCCCGGAACGCGCCCAGGTCGTAGTGGTGCATCAGCCTGGCGTCGGGGTCCTCCCGGCGGATCGCCCGGAACGCGGTGGGTGCCGTGAACATCACCTTGACCCCGTGCTCCGCGATCACCCGCCAGAACGCGCCGGCATCGGGGGTCCCGACCGGCTTGCCCTCGTAGATCACCGTCGTGCTGCCGTTCAAAAGGGGCGCGTAGACGATGTAGCTGTGGCCGACCACCCAGCCGACGTCGGAGGCGGTCCAGAACACCTCCCCCGGCTGCACGCCGTAGATGTGCTTCATCGACCAGAGGAGCGCCGCGGCATGCCCGCCATGGTCGCGCACGATCCCCTTCGGCAGGCCGGTCGTGCCCGAGGTGTAGAGGATGTAGAGCGGGTCGGTTGCCGCCACCGGAACGCAGTCCACCGGCCGGGCCCTGTCCATGCAGGCCTGCCAGTCCAGGTCCAGCTCCGGATCGAGTTCGGCCGTGGCCTGCGGACGCTGCAGCACGATACAGCGGCGCGGCCGGTGCTGCGCGCGCGCCAGCGCGTCGGCCAGCAGGGGCTTGTACGCCACGATCCGGCCGGGCTCGATGCCGCAGGACGCCGACACGATCAGGGCCGGCTTGGCATCGTCGATCCTGGTCGCCAGCTCCTTCGCCGCGAAGCCGCCGAACACCACCGAATGGATGGCGCCGATCCGCGCGCAGGCCAGCATCGCCACCGCGGCTTCCGGGATCATCGGCATGTAGATGATGACCCGGTCGCCCTTGCCCACTCCCTGCCCCGCCAGCACCCCGGCAAACCGCGCCACCAGGTCCTGCAGCTCGGCATAGGTGATCTTGCGCACCGAGCCGGTGACGGGGCTGTCGTGGATGATCGCGACCTGCCCGCCCTGGCCGCTTTCGACGTGCCGGTCGACCGCGTTGAAGCAGGTGTTGAGCATCCCGCCCTCGAACCAGCGATAAAGGGGCGGCCGGTCGAAGTTCAGCACCCGGTCCCAGCGCCGGTCCCAGTGCAGGGCTTCTGCCGCCTCGGCCCAGAACGCTTCCGGTTGCGTGATCGAGCGCTCGTAGACCGTCCGATAGCTGCTCATGAGCCCCCTCCCGCGGCCAATTCTTCGTTCGTGCGGTTGCCGCACCGCCTCGCCTGCGGGCACGATAGGCGCACAACAGGGAAGGATCACGCGTTGAAGAATGCCCCCAGCACTGCCGAAGCCCTGATCGACGGCCTGATGGCCTACGGCGTCGACACGGTCTTCGGGATCCCTGGCGTGCACACCCTGCAGCTCTACGACGCGATGGCGCGCGCGAAGATCCGCCATGTCGGCATCCGCCACGAGCAGGCCGGCGTGTTCATGGCCGACGGCTATGCGCGCGCCACCGGCAAGCCGGGCGTCGCCTGCCTGATCACCGGGCCGGGTCTGCTCAATGCCGCCACCGCGATCGGCCAGGCCTATTCCGACAGCGTGCCCGTGCTGGTCCTCACCACGCTCAACCCGATGGACGGGGGCGGCCTCAGCCGCGGGCGCCTGCACGAGATCGGCGACCAGCGCGCCACCGTCGTGCCGATCACCCGCCTCGCCCGAACCGTCCACGCGCCCGAGGAAGTGGACGAGGCCCTGGCCGCCTGCTTCCGCCACCTGACGGTTGAGCGGCCGCGGCCGATCGTCCTCCAGGTCCCCCTCGACGTCGCCGAGCGCCGCGGCGGCCTGGGCGCCCGGTCGCGCCGCCCGGCCAGCCGTCCCCACCCGGCGCCCGAGCAGATCGCCGAGGCTGCCGCCCTGATCGCAGCCGCCCAGCGGCCGGTCGCCGTCTTCGGCGGCGGCTGCGTCGATGCCGCCGACGCCGCGCGCGCCTTCGTCGAGAAGACCGGCGCCATCGCCTTCACCACGATCGCCGGCAAGGGAGTCCTGCCGCAGGACCACCCGAACCATGCCGGCTCGATCCTCACCTTCGAAGGCGCCCACGCTCTCCTCAGCCAGGCCGACCTCCTGATCGCGATCGGCACCGAGCTCGCCGAGAACGATATCTGGGCGGACAGGCTGGAAATCCCCGGCAAGATCATCCGGGTCGACCTCGACCCGGACCAGCTCGACCGCGACTTTCCCGCCGAGATCGCGATCCTCGCCGATGCCGGCGCCACCATGATCGCCCTGGCGGCGGCGCTGCAGGTCGAGCGCGGTGCGCCGGTCCAGCGCATCCAGGCGCTGCGCGCCGCGCATCGCGACGCCGCCCTGCCGCTGGAGCGCAAGCATGGCAAGGTGCTGGCGGCCCTGCGCGCGGCCCTGCCGCCGGATGGCATCGTCTTCAGCGACATGACCATGATCGCCTATAGCGGCAACAGCCGCTATCCGACCGACCACCCGCGCACCTGGTTCCATCCCGCCGGCTTCGGCACGCTCGGCTATGCGCTGCCCGCCGCGATTGGCGCCAAGCTGGCTCGGCCCGACACGCCGATCGTGGCCCTGATCGGGGACGGCGGCATCCAGTTCACCTTGGCCGAGCTCGGCACCGCGCGGGAGCAGAACCTGCCGCTGCCCATCCTCTTGTGGAACAACCGCGCGCTCGGCCAGATCGCGCTCGGCATGCGCCAGCGCAAGATCGAGGAACTGGCGGTTTATCCCTTCACCCCCGACTTCGCCGCCATCGCCCAGGCCTATGGCTGCCGCCATGTCCGCCCCCATTCCGGCGCATCCCTGACCGCCGCTCTGCAGGAAGCGACGCGGGCCAATGGCCCGACCATCGTCGAGGTGGCCGAGGACGATGGCTGGCTGGAAATGCCGGCCTGACCGATCGGGCACGGACGGACCAACGCGCGCTGGCCACGGGCGGTACCGTCTGCGGCGTCATCGGCCGTTCCGCTTGCGCTGGAACCGCCGATGCGCCTGCCCGGCCATCCTCAGGCGATGCCCTCGATCGAGCTGGCCCGCGCTCCCACGAATGGCGGTCGGCCATCGCCTCGATGCAGGCACCGGCCTTCACGTCATCGTGATCACCTTGGGCTGCCGAAACGGCACCGCTCGCAGCCTGGGCGGAGGAGGCCCTTCGTCTCCGGACAGCCGCCCTCCTACTTCAGGAGGCCCTGCTGGAAATACCATTGGGCGGTCCGGCCGAGGCCCTCGCGCAGGTCGACGCGGGGGCGGTAGCCGACCAGCCGCTCCGCCTTGGCGCTGGTGAACGCACGCGACTTGGTGAAGAAGTCGGTCCGCCGGCGGTGCAGCGGCGGCTCGATGCCGAACGGCCGGCAGATCGCTTCGCAGGCGGCCGCGGCCAGCAGCAGCGGTGCCAGGGGCAGCCGGCCCTTGGGCGGCGGCACCTTCACTGCCTCAGCCGTCAGCGCCACGAGCTCGTTGAGGGTCGTGTAGCGGGCGCCCGTCAGGATGAAGGTCTCGCCGAGGGCGGCCGGATGGGTGCCCAGCAGCACGATCCCCCGGGCCAGATCCTCGACGAAAGTGAGGTGGTAGAGGATCTCACCCGTGCCGAACATCCGGAACTTCTTTTCCCGGATCGTCCGGAAGAGCTTGAGGAACCGGGTGTCGCGCGGCCCGTAGATGCCGGCCGGCCGGAAGCACGCGCCGGCCATGCCGCGCCCGAGATAGTCCTGGAACAGCTTCTCGCCCTGGACCTTGCTTTCCTGGTAGACGTCGCCCGGAGCGAGCGGCGCATTCTCGTCGGCGATCCCCTCGACGTCGCCGTGCACGCCCACCGTGCTGCAATGAACGACCCGTGCACCTTCCTGGAGCGCCGCTTCGAACAGATGCCCGGTCCCGGTGACGTTGACGTCGAAATAGACTGAATCGGCGAACCGCGCTTCCCGGTAGAGGGCGCCGATATGGAACACGTGGCTGCAGCCGGCCACCGCCCGCTGCAGGCTCGCCTGGTCCCGGAGGTCGCCCTGCACCACCTCCATGCCGGCCTGCACCAGTTCGCCGGCCTTGGCCGGATCACGGGCGAGGGCCCGGACCTGGAAGCCCTGCGCCAGCAGTTCCTTGGCGACGTACCAGCCGGTGAAGCCGGTGGCCCCGGTGACTAGCGCGCGCGAGGGTGGATGGGTCGTTTCCGTCATCGAAAATGGCTCCGCAGGATCGGCGTGCCCCGGGGAGCGGCAAACGCCCCGAGCGCGTCCGGGTGGTACACGAGCCGAGGCCGATCGGAAACATCGTGAGCAGCCCTGTGATCCCGATCATAGGGACAAGATGTTTGGCAAATCTTAATGGGTGCTGCGCTAGATTTCCGGCGCCGCGATGGTCGAAAGGAACGGGTCTTCAACTACCGCCAAGCTTCTTATAGTATGGTCAGCGCGGCTCCGGAGGGTGGTGCACCCTGCATCGTGATGAGCGCGCCGGCTTGCAAAGCCGTCGCTCATCCGCCACACCCCTCGCGCGTGAGCAATATATTGGGATTGTCGAACCGGGCCATGCCGTTGCAGGAATCGATCGAGGAACGGCTGGCCGGGCGCGCGCCGGTTGCGGCGGTGCGCCGGGTCCTCGTCGACGCCCATGTTCACCTTTATCCCGTCTTCGACCGCGGCGCGTTCCTGGCGGCGGCCGTGCGGCACGCGCATGCCGCCGGGGCCGAACTGCCCTGGCTCCTGTTCACCGAAACGTCCAAGGACTTCGCCTTTCGTGCCCTGGCCGACGAGCCGCCGGAGGGCTGGTCGGTGCACCGACATGCGGATGGCCGCACCTTGACCCTTTCCGGCGCTGCACGGCAGGAAGTGCTGATCACCGCCGGCCGCCAGATACAGACGGCCGAAGGTCTGGAATTGTTGACCCTTGGACTGGACGAGCCGACCCCCGACGGGACGCCGCTGAAGCAGGCGTTCGCACGCTCCGTGGACGCGGGCGCGCTGCCGGTGGTGCCGTGGGGATTCGGCAAATGGTCCGGGCGGCGCGGTCGCCTGCTCGCCGAGTTCCTGGCGGAACCGGCTGCGGCTGGGCTTTATCTCGGCGACAATGGCGGACGCCCCTGGTTCTGGCCGACGCCCGGGCCATTCGACCAGGTCGGTGCTGCTGGCCGGCGGGTGCTGCCGGGCAGCGATCCCCTGCCCTTCGCCGGGCATCAGGGCCGGGCCGGCAGCTATGGGCTGTGCCTGGATGTCCCAATCGAGGACGAGCAGCCCTTCGAGGGCCTCGTTCCGCTCCTCGTCGACCAGAACCATCCCGCGGTCCGATATGGAAGGCTCGCCGGAACTACCGATTTTGTCCGGGATCAATGTGCGATGCAGATAGTCAAGAGGACACGCCGATGATTCGTCCTCGGGCGCTGGTGGTAGCGCCGCAGCCCTTCTTCACGCCGCGCGGCACCCCGTTCTCGGTCTATTACCGTACCTTGGTGACATCGGAGGAAGGCTTCGACGTCGACCTGCTCTGCTATGGACGCGGCGAGGACATCGACCTGCCCAACGTGCGGATCTACCGGATCCCGGAGATGGCGTTCCTGGGGCCGGTCAAGATCGGCCCTTCGCCGCTGAAGCTCTTCCTCGATGTCTTCATGCTGTTCTGGACCCTGTTCCTCCTGTGCACCCGCCGCTACCAGTTCGTGCACGCGCATGAGGAAAGCGTGTTCTTCCTGCGCTTCCTGAAGCCGCTGTTCGGCTTCCGCCTGATCTACGACATGCATTCGAGCCTGCCCGAGCAGCTCCGCAACTACAAGTTCACCGAATCACGGATCGTCATCGGCATCTTCGAGTGGCTGGAGCGCACCTGCCTCAAGAACGCCGACGCGGTGATCACGATCTGCCCGGAACTCGCGCGCTACGCCGAGCCGCTGGTGCCGGACCGCAGCCGCCATGTCCTGATCGAGAACTCGATCTTCGACCCGGTCCACCTGGTGCGCCGCGGTGACGGAGGCCCGCCGCAGGCCCCGATCGCGCTGCCCCAAGACCGCAAGCTCGTGGTCTATGCCGGCACGCTCGAGGCGTACCAGGGCATCGACATCCTGCTCGGCGGCTTTGCCCGCGCCCATCCGGAAGCGCCGGAAGCGCTGCTGCTGGTGGTGGGCGGCACGCCCGAGCAGGTCGACCACTACCGGGCAAAGGCGGCGCAGCTGGGCATCGGGGATCAGGTCGTGTTCACCGGCCGGGTCGCGCAGGCCTTGGCCAAGCACTATATCGGCCGCGCCCATGTCCTGGTCTCCCCGCGCAGCACCGGCATCAACACCCCGTTGAAGATCTACGAGCAGCTGGCGAGCGGGGTTCCGCTGGTGGCGACCAACATCCTTTCGCACACCCAGGTGCTGGACGAGAGCGTCTGCTTCCTGTGCGATCCGGAGCCGGAGTCGTTTGGCAGGGCGCTGGTCGCGGCGATCACCGACAACGAGGCCAGGGCCTTCGTCAGCGAGGGTGCCAAGCGTCGCTATGCCGACGTCTACAGCCGGCCCGTCTATGTCGCGAAGATGCGGCGCGTGCTGGACATGGTCTGTCCCGAAAGAAGCAGAGCCTTATGTGTGGAATCGCAGGCGTCCTGACCCTTCCGGGCGGCGACCGCCTCGATCCTGCCGTGCTTGCCAGGATGACCGACTCGATCCTGCATCGTGGGCCGGACGGGTGGGGCCATCATGTCGAGCCGCCGGTCCTGATCGGAATGCGCCGCCTTTCGATCATCGACGTGGCGGGTGGCCAGCAGCCGATCGGCAACGAGGACGGCAGCATCCAGGTCGTCTTCAACGGCGAGATCTACAATTATCGCGAGCTGCGGGCGGAGCTGGAGCAGCAGGGCCACCGGTTCCGCACGAAGTCCGACACCGAGGTGCTGGTCCATCTCTACGAGCAGCACGGCGACGACTTTCCCCGGCACCTGAACGGCATGTTCGCGTTCGCCCTGCACGACCGGACCCGTCGCCGCGTGCTGCTGGCGCGCGACCAGATCGGCATCAAGCCGCTGTTCGTGGCGAAGCTCGCGGGCCATTTCGTGTTCGGCTCGGAGATCAAGGCGCTCCTGGAGAGCGGCCTGGTCCCGCGCGAGCTCGACCACGACGCGCTGGCCGCGTTCCTGAGCTGGGAGTACGTGCCGGCGCCGCGCACGCTCATCCGTGCTGTCCGCAAGCTGGAGCCGGGCTGCAGCCTGGCGGTCGATCTCGACAGCGGCGAGCTGCGTGAGCGGCGCTACTGGGACCTGCCGGCGGCGGATGCGGTCGAGGCCGGCAGCGAGGCGGACTGGGCGGACCGGCTGGACGAGGTCCTGGGACGGGCCGTGCGTCGGCAGATGGTGGCCGACGTGCCCCTGGGGGCGCTCCTGTCCGGCGGTGTCGACAGCTCCATGGTCGTGTCGCAGATGGGCAAGGGCGCCCTGACCTTCTCGATCGGCTTCGACGATGCGTCCTATGACGAGCTGCCGCACGCACGGCGGGTCGCCGAGCATCTGGGGGTGCGCCACGAGGTCGAGGTGATCCGCCCGGACGTTCGCGGCCTGTTCGATCACCTCATGCACTTCATGGACGACCCGATCGCCGATTTCTCGATCTTCCCGACCTTTCTCGTGTCCCGGCTGGCTCGCCGCCACGTGACGGTGGCGTTGAGCGGCGACGGTGGCGACGAACTGTTCGGCGGCTACGACACCTATGTCGCCCAGGCCATGGCCGCGCGCTGGCAGCGCCTGCCGGCGTTCCTGCGGCAGGGTGTGGCGGCGCCGCTCCTGGACCGCATTCCGCCTCGCCCGCAGAAGAAGGGCCTGATCAACAAGGCCAAGCGCTTCGTGGAGGGCGCCCGGCTCGACCCTGGGCTCGGCCATGCGCGCTGGCGGATGTTCATGGACCAGGCGCTGCGCGCCCGCCTGTTCACGCCGGCGGTGGAGGGGCGGCGCGAGGAGAGCGCGGAAGCCCATGTCCAGCGCTACATGGCGGAAGCGGCCGGGCGGGACCCGGTCGACCGGGCGCTCCATGTCGACATGAAGTCCTACCTGGTCGACAACTGCCTGGTGAAGGTCGACCGGATGTCGATGGCCTGCTCGCTCGAGGTGCGCGTGCCGCTCCTGGACATGGAAGTGGTGGAGCTGGCCTTCCGCATGCCCTCGGCGTTCAAGCTGAAGGACGGCCAGACCAAGCCGCTGCTCAAGCAGGTCACGGCGCGCCATGTGCCGCGGGAAAGCGTCTACCGCACCAAGCAAGGCTTCTCGATCCCGATCAAGCACTGGCTGAACGACGCATTCCGGCCGCTCACCCAGGAAATGCTGGCGCCCGAGCGCCTGCGCGCCGACGGCCTGTTCCAGGCCGACGTCGTCCAGCAACTCCTGGCCGAGCATGCGGCGAACCGCGCCAACCACAGCCACATCATCTGGGCGATGCTGGTGTTCCAGGACTGGCGGAGCCGCTGGGGCGTCGCCCTTTGAGCCAGGCATCAAGCTTCGACCTGGCCGTGGTCGGCGGCGGCGTGGTCGGCCTCTGCCTTGCCTTCGAGGCCGCCCATGCCGGCCGGTCGGTGGTTCTGCTCGAGCGCGAGGCGGATCTTGCCCAGCGCACCTCCGCGAACTGGTTCCGGATCCTGCATGGCGGCCTGCGCTACCTGCAGTCGCTCGACCTGGTCCGCCACCGGGAGTCGGTGCGCGCGCGGCAGGAATGGCTGCGCGTGTTTCCCGATCTGGTCGAGCCCCTGCCCTGCCTGATGCCGCTGACCGGCCGCGGGCTGAAGCGGCCAGCGCTGTTCCAGGCGGCATTCGCCCTGGATGCCGCCCTGGCGCACTGGCGCAACCGGGACGTGCGGGTCGACCGGCACCTGCCGCGCGGCCGCATCCTGGACACGGCCGAGACGCGGCGCCTGCTGCCGGCCCTGTCCAGCCCGGGGCTGCAAGGGGCCGCCTGGTGGACCGATGCCGTGGCCAGGGACGCGACCGGCCTGACCCGTGCCCTGGCAGCCCGGGCAAGCGCGGCCGGTGCCGACCTGCGCACGGGCGAGGCGGTGGAGGAGGTCCTCCTCGGCACGCATGGCGTTGCGGGGGTGCGGACATGCTCGGGGAGGATCGATGCCAGGGCCGTCGTCAACACCACCGGCCCCTGGACCGACCTCACCCTGGCCCACCTGCCCGCGATCCGGCGGCGCGACCTGTTCCGGCCCTCGCTGGCCTTCAACCTCGTGCTGGACCGCCCGGCACCGTTCGCCGGCGCGCTGGCTGTCCAGGCCAGCCGGCCGAACGCGCCGGTGCTGTTCGTCTATCCGCTGGACGGCCGCCTTTTCGCCGGCACCTGGCATGCGCCCTGGCAGGACCATCCGGACAGGGTGCAGCCCCGGCCTGCCGACATCGCCGCCTTCGTCGCGGACCTGGCGGATGCCCTGCCCTGGCTGGAACTGGACCTGGACGCGGTCAAGGCGGTGTATGCCGGGCTCCTCCCGGTCACGACCGCGGGCACCACCGACCTGACGGGCCGGCCCCTGCTGATCGATCACGGCGCCGAGGGCGGCCCGAACGGCCTGTGGTCGGCCGCCGCCATCAAGTTCACGACCGCGCCCGTGCTGGCGCGACAGGTCCTGGCGCGGCTATGGCCAGGGAAGACGAGGTGAAAGCCGGCCAGGATGGACGCGCTCCTGCATGAGCCATGACGCGACCAGAGGAGGCTCGATGATGATGGAGATGCCTGCCACGTCCGCCAGCTGGCATGGGACCGCGGTGCAGGGCCACGGACATGGCGGCAGTCCTCGCAACGCCTGAGGCGCAGGCGGCGTCGGGGCCACTGTTCTCAACCGTGTCCTGAAGCTGGAACGACGCGAGGCCCATATCATCTGCGCACCGCCTTCGATCGTTGGCAGGCCGCCGGCGACCCATAATATAGCAGCAACCCGTGCCATCCGGTTGTCGGTGCCGAATTGGGTACGCTACCATCGCGCCCGGGGCCAAGCGGTCCTATCCGGCCTGTTCGCCAGCGAACAGAACTCACGGCTCGGCGGCTTCATCTCCGCCAGCGTCGGCCGCATCCTTGCGGTGGAGCCGTATCGCCCCCCCGGGATCCGTTCGATGCTGCTGCGCGGCAACACGGATTTCCTTGCCGGCCGGATCGCGCGCGAGCGCAACATGATCATGGTTTGGCCGTGGCCGACCTGGGCGGCGGCGCCTTGTCGCGCACACCGCACCAGATCCTGGACATGGCTTGCCTCAGCACCGCATGCGGATTCTAGCCGCGCCGCCTGAACGGCACCACCAGGCAGGCTTGCAGCTGCGAAGGGCGTGGCTGCACGCTGTCGCGCCCCTCGCTTCGCGCATGGCTGTTTTCCGCCCAAAGCCGCCGCGACTGCCCTGCCGGCAGACCGGGCAACCTCAGGCGCTGCGCCCGCAAGGCCACGCGCCGCCCCGACCGTAACGGGGCAAGCAACCGCGACAGCACGCCGTCCAGAGCATGCCTTGCCGGGATAGCAACCAGCAGGCGAACAGAATCCCGCCGGCATCAGATGTGCCACGTGAACGATTGCCGCGTGATCTTCACGTCACGTCATGTCGAGCCGGGCAGCAGCCGTTCTACTTCCAGCCTGCACGGCGGCCGGCGGCCGTTATTCTGCCCGGTGGAAAAGAAGCGCAGCCTTCCCGGCTGCGCCCGATCAGCCGACCGCGTCCTTCAGGCTCTTGCCCGGCTTGAAGCGCACGGCCTTCGATTCGGCGATGGTGATGGTCTTGCCGGTCTGCGGGTTGCGGCCCTCGCGCGCGGCGCGCTGGACGACCTCGAAGGAACCGAAGCCCGTGATGGTGACCTTGTCGCCGCCCTTGAGCGCGCCCTGAATGCTGTCCAGGATCGCGCGGACCGCCTTCGCGGAATCGGCCTTGGTGATACCGGCCTTGTCTGCAACCGCCGAAGTCAGTTCGTCCAAGGTCATGGAGTACTCCTCTGCATGACTAAAGGTGAAACGCGCATTATCATGGCAATCGATGGTTGCAAATACCGATAGAGATTGGCCGAACCGCACCTCGGCGCCCCTTGTTGTGGTGATCGGCGCCGGTCCGGCGGGACTGATCGCTGCCGAACGACTTGCCCGGGAAGGAATCGCGCCAGTCGTCGTGGACAGGTCGGCGATGCCGGCCAGAAAATTCCTGATCGCCGGCAGAGGCGGGCTCAATCTGAGCCATGTCGGGCAGGTCGATCAACTTCTGGAGCATTACGGCAGCGAGCGTCACTGGCTGCAGCCACACTTGTCCGCTTTCGACGTGACCGCCCTGCGGGATTGGGCGGACGGCCTGGGAGGCGAGACTTTCGTCGGCACCAGTGGGCGCATCTTCCCCAGGGCCCTGAAGGCGACCGGCCTTTTGCGGGCCTGGCTGACGCGTCTGAACGGGCTGGGTGTGACCTTGAAGCTGCGCACGCGGCTGGTCCGGATCCAGGCGGACGGTGCTTTGCGGCTGCTTGGGCCGGAGGGAGAAACCGAGCTGCGGCCGGATGCGACGATCCTGGCGCTGGGGGGTGCAAGCTGGCCGCGGCTCGGCTCGGACGGGGCCTGGACGGCGATGCTGGCCGGGCTGGGCGTATCGGTCCGGCCGCTCGAAGCCGCCAATGTCGGCCTGCTGGCTGCCTGGTCCGACGTGGCCCGGCAGCGCTTCCAGGGCGTGCCGCTCAAGAACCTGACGGGGTCGGTCGACGGCCGGAGCGTGCCGGGCGAGCTGGTGCTGACGCCCTATGGCGTGGAGGGGCAGCTGGTCTATGCGCTGGGCAGGGAACTGCGCGGCCAGATCGCCGCGCATGGCAGGGGCCGGCTCTGGCTCGACCTGAAGCCCGAACTCGGCGCGGACGAGCTGCTGCGCCGGCTGGGACGACCGCGCGGCCAGCAGTCCTGGTCGAGCTGGCTGGGCCGCTGCCTGCGGTTGCCAAGCGTCGTTCCCACCCTTTTGCGCGAGACGGGCCTAAGCCCGGCCAGCCCGCTCGCCGAGCTCGCCCAGGGCCTGAAGCGCCTGCCCATCGACGTGACCGGCACCCGGCCGATCGCCGAGGCGATCAGCAGTGGCGGCGGCGTGGCCCTGGCCGAACTGGACCGGCGGATGATGCTGCGCCGGCTGCCGGGCGTGTTCCTGGCCGGCGAGATGCTCGACTGGGAAGCGCCGACCGGCGGCTACCTGCTCCAGGCCTGCTTCGCCACGGGCGTCGCCGCCGCCGCCGGTGTCCTCGAATGGATCAGGGAAGGAGCAGGATCTTCCCGGTATGCGCCGAGCTTTCCATGAGCCGGTGGGCGTCGGCCACCTCGACCAGCGGGAAGGTGGCATGCACGACCGGGCGGATGCGGCCGCTCTCCAGCAGCGGCCATACCCGCGCGCGCAGCTCGCGCGCGATGGCGCCCTTCTCGGCAACCGACCGGGCCCGCAGGGTGGAGCCGGTCCAGGTCAGCCGCTTGACCATCAGCTTGGTGAAGTCCGCCTCGATGCGGCTGCCCTGCAGCCAGGCGATCTGCACGATCCGGCCTTCCACCGCCGCCGCCTCGAGATTGCGCGCGACATACGGGCCGCCCACCATGTCCAGGATCACCTCGACCCCGCGGCCGCCGGTCGCCTCGGCGACCACCGCGACGAAATCCTCCTTCCGGTAGTCGATGCCGCGAACGGCGCCGAGTTCTTCGCAGGTCCGCGCCTTTTCCGGGGAGCCGGCCGTGGCAAACACGTCGCTGCCCATGGCGTTGGCCAGCTGGATGGCAGTCCCCCCGCTCCCGGACGTGCCGCCATGGACGAGGAGGCGCTCGCCGGGCTGCAGCCGGCCCCGCTGGAAGACATTGGTCCAGACCGTGAAGAAGGTTTCGGGCAGGCCGCCCGCCTCGACCTCGGACCATCCCGCCGGCACCGGCAGGGTCTGCGCTACGGGCGCCACGCAATATTCGGCATAGCCGCCCGAAGCGACCAGGGCGCAGACCCGGTCGCCGGGCGCGAAGTCCGTCACCCCGCTGCCGACCGCCACCACCTCGCCCGCGACCTCCAGCCCCGGAATGTCGGATGCGCCCGGCGGCGGCGGATAGGAGCCGGCCCGCTGGAACACGTCGGGGCGGTTCACCCCGGCCGCCGCGACCCGGATCAGCACCTCCATGGCGGCTGGCCGGGGCACGCTGGCCTCGTCCAGGACCAGCACCTCCGGACCGCCCGGCCGGACGATCTTCACTTGGCGCATGGTGGCAGGCAGGGACGCGGTCATGAGGCGGTTTTCCTTCGGCCGATGGAGCCCGATTCGAGGCATGGGCGCTGCCGTTGCGCAAGGCCCTGCCGGCGCGAAGCTGATCGGCGTCCTCCCGGGCAGCCGTGATCTTGCCTGTTCAGGGGCCAATGCCCATCATCCGGGAACTCCCACCAATCCAGAACGATGACCACGACAGCACGAACCCGCGCCCGCATGATCGCCGATGGTCCGCTGCGCCAGAACACGGCGCGGGAGCATGCCCGCGGCGGCGCCCGTGTCGACGGCCCGGCCCGCGCCTGCGCCTGGCCGGACTGCACCGGATGCGGCGAGTATCGCGCGCCGACCTCGCGGGCGTCACTGCGCGACTACCAGTGGCTCTGCCTCGAGCACGTGCGCGAGTTCAACCGCCGCTGGGACTATTTCCAGGGCATGGGCGCCGACGAGATCGAGGCGCAGCGGCGCGACGACATCACCTGGAGCCGCCCGACCTGGCCGCCCGGGCTGAACACCGCGGACATGCGCCTCAAGGACCCGTTCGAGCTCCTCTACGCGCATGGCTTCAGCGGCCATCGCCCGCCGGAGCCGCCCAAGCGCCCGCCGACCACCGCCCAGGCCCATGCCCGCACCCTCGGGCTCGACCTGGGGGTCAGCGTCGAGGAGCTGAAGCGGCGCTACAAGACCCTGGCCAAGCAGCACCATCCGGACCTGCATGGCGGCGACCGGGGCCAGGAGGAGCGGCTGAAGGAGATCAACGCCGCCTATACCTGGCTGCTCGCCCATCCGGACGCGCGCTGAACGTGCATGCCGCCAGGCCTGCCCGCAGGAAAGGCCCGCAGGAAAGGGATGACAGGCCGCTGGGGGCCGCTGCATGGTCCGCAGCGCCTTTCGCAGGGCGGCCGGGCCCGGGCGGCGGGCCGGAGCGGATGCCGGGGCCGATGAGCAGCGAACCGAACCTTCACCTTGTCGAGCGGGTCGAGGCGCATCTGGATGATCGGCCCTGGCCCTGGGCCGAGGATCATCGCGGCCGCATCGCGGCGCACTGGGCCAAGCTGACCGCGGCGAACCCGGCCTTGTACAACGGCCGGGTGCTGGTCGGCCGGGAGCGGCGCTTCCTGCCGGGCCTCCTGCAGCTGCGCTACGTCGCCACCGATTATGCGGCCTTCCTGACCTTCCGCGACCTGGGCTTTCCCGATCCGGGCAGCGGCAACTTCTTCGGCATGGCGGCGCTGCGGGGTGCCGATGGCGCCTACCTGCTGGGGGTCATGGCCGCGCATACCGCCAATGCCGGGCGGATCTACTTCCCGGCCGGCACCCCGGAGCCGGTCGACGTGGGGGCGGACGGCCAAGTCGACCTGCTCGACAACGTGCTGCGCGAGCTGACGGAGGAGACCGGGATCGACCGGCACGAGATCGAGATCTGCCAGGGCTGGACGGTCGTGGTGGAGGGTGGCCGCACCGCGCTGATGCGCGAGATCCGGATGGACCTGCCGGCCGAGGCGATCCGAAGGCGCATCCTGGCCTTTCTCGGGCGCGAGCGGCGCCCGGAGCTTTCCGACATCCTCGTGGTGAGCCGGCCGGACGAGGCCATGCGTGCCGAGGTCCCAGGCTTCGTCCAGGCCTATCTGCGCCAGGCACTGGGAGCCGGCTGACGTTTCGCCGCGACCATCGGACTCCGCCGCGTTCATATGGTAGGATTGGCGATGCCCGGAACGATCTGCTAGCCTTGGCGTTGTCGAGGTGGGCGCTGCGGGTGCGGTGCCCTCGTTCGGGCGGGCCCCTGCCCCGCACCATGCGCCACCTGAGCCTCGCTACCTTCGCGTCTTCGGATCCGTCATGACTCTCGCTGATCAGAGTTCGCTTCTCGATCCGTCGAACCGGATCGATCTGCCTGCCAGGCCGGACATCCGGCTGTCGGTCCGGCAGACCTTTGGCATCGATAGCGACCTCGAGGTGGATGCCTACAGCCGCCGCACCGATTACGTCCCCGACCTGGACGAGGCCTATCGCTTCGACCACGACACCACGCTCGCGATCCTGGCAGGCTTTGCCTACAACCGCCGCGTGATGATCCAGGGCTATCACGGCACCGGCAAGTCGACCCATATCGAGCAGGTCGCGGCCCGGCTGAACTGGCCCTGCGTGCGGGTCAACCTGGACAGCCACATCAGCCGCATCGACCTGATCGGCAAGGACGCCATCGTCCTGAAGGACGGCAAGCAGGTGACGGAATTCCGCGAGGGCATCCTGCCCTGGGCGCTCCAGCATCCGTGCGCGCTGGTCTTCGACGAATACGATGCCGGCCGGCCGGACGTGATGTTCGTGATCCAGCGCGTGCTGGAGGTCGAGGGCAAGCTGACGCTGCTCGACCAGAACAAGGTGATCCGGCCGCATTCGATGTTCCGCCTGTTCGCCACCGCCAACACGGTGGGCCTGGGCGACACGACCGGCCTCTATCACGGCACGCAGCAGATCAACCAGGGCCAGATGG